>WNFI01177877.1_pt1 | contig 14716 bp, 14 predicted proteins | sample 5400471 | NCBI WGS metagenome assembly WNFI01 (sample SAMN13153348, study PRJNA577476) | soil metagenome | isolation source: 100 cm saprolite on Douglas fir-dominated hillslope | place: USA:California | collected 2013-09-17
ATTCAGATCACCGCGTGTCCGGCTCCAGATGTAGGAAATATTCAGTTCAGAGTGCGGAACGGGTCGGAAGTGTAGCGTGGCCTCGAATTCATGATAGTTCGCTGTGCCCGTGTTGAAGAGGCCTAACAGACCATCACTTCCGAAAACATCCGGCACGGGATTCACGATGAACAGACCGCGCGTCTGGCTATAAAGCCAGCTAACGCGAAGGGTTGCGGTAGACCACAATTGCCGGTCGACCTCGATGTTTCCTACGAAACTGTGGGGGCTGGAGTTGGGTGCGGATTGCACACGCGAAGAAAGAGGGCCGGCGCCATTTCCGACGTAGGTGTTGTGATAGAGAATTGGCGTTCCTATGGATTTTTCCGTCTCGTCAAAGACGCTAACGGTGCGCGTCGGATTGCGAGCAAAGCTTGCCTCCAGTAAGGAAACGTGGTCGTAAAAAAGCCCTGCTCCCGCCCGAAGGATAGTTTTCTGATTTTTCCCTGGCGAATAGGCTACGCCAACGCGCGGCGCGAAGGCCGCAGTCCTTCCCACAGTCTCGCTGGTTAGGCGACCACCCAAGGAGATCGCCAGGTGCTCGTTGCACGTCCATTGGTCCTGGATGAACTCTTCCACATCCGTGGCCGAAGCGTTCAGCGGCCCGTTGCTCGTGAAACTGATCTCCTCGGCAAGCGTGCCGTCTTGCCTCAACAGTTGAACGGGGTGGGACAGGCTGTTGCCAGCATAAGACCTGTGTGTCACGTCCGCGCCAATTTTCAACTCATGCCGGCCAAGCCACTTTTTGGGCGCAAGCTGAAATGTTGGATATGCTTCGAACTGATTGGCAGCCCTCGTCCATGAGTCAAAAAAATTCCCACTCCAGCCCTCGGGATTGATCAGCATATCCGCCGATCCCTGACCATGGGCGTTGCTATCAAACCGTGTGTAGCGCAACGCAATCCTAAGCAATGCGCCCGAGTTGAAACTATGAAGGTCCGCGATGCCTGCCGAAACGCCTTTCTGGTTGTAATCCGAGGACGCGGTCTGCGGCACCAACGCCGAGATATTGGCGAACTGCGTGCGCATTGGAAAGACATTGATGTCAGCACTTAACACGTGGTGAGGAGACAGAATGTCCTGAACACGTGTAAAGGAATTGAAACCTTGGGTCTTGATTTCGTTGTAGGGCCAAGCCAGGCCCCGTACCGGGTCTCTTCTGACGTCATACTCGAACACCTCAGAAAAGTTCACTTTGCCATCGCTGATGGGACCTCCGAAGGAAACCCGAGGCGTCGCTTGTGAGACGCCTACGAAGTGGCCATTCTTGCCGCGCAAGCTCACGTTGAAGTCTTTGACTTTGTAGAACCAATCGCTCGGTGGCGGGATGGTTTCGATTCTTGTCAGCCCTCCGGAAAAGCCTCCGTTCTCGGCGCTGAAGGGCGTTTTGTCAACGTGGACCGTCTGAATCGCGTCGATCGGTACGGGGATTGAGAAGGAGCCAGTGACGGGATCAACCGTCTTCGCAGAATCCACCACCAGCATTCCTTGATTCTCGGACGTGCCCCTGACAGCCAGTTTTCCGTCTAGGCCGCGAATCACGCCAGGAACGAGGGGCAGCGCATTCTGGAACTTCTGTTGTGCTAGCGGCAAGGTCTCCAGCTGCGCGTTGTTGATGGTTGAAGCCGGGGAGGAATCTTCTGTCGAAACGCTTGCGGCCTGCTCTTTGACTTCCACTTTTTCCACTACCGTGTCGAGGGTGAGAGCAATGTCGACCACGGAGGTTTGATTCGCGTTTAGCGAAATCGCTTCAGCAAACGGCTTGAAGCCTTGTTGGCTGACACGGAGGGTGTACTTACCTGCAGGCAATGGCGTGAATTCGTAATGTCCCGCGGAGTCCGTGAGCGTTGCAAGAGGTTGAGAATCCTGAGAGCTCTCCCTCAGCTCCACGCTGACGCCTTCGAGGAGACTTGGTTCCGCTTGCTGGCCGAGCACCGTCACGACGCCTCGGATCGTTCCTTTCGAGGATTGTGGGGGGCTCCCCAGCGTTGTCTGCGCGCGCACCGCGCTTGCAGCTGCACACAGAGCCAACAACACACTGAGCATGCAGTTGGGTTTGGAGGCTTCGCACGCCCTATGCAGCTCCAGATGGCGCATACAACCAATTCCCTTCCAATGCTCCTTTTCCGTGCGGCGCTTCTGCACTCCGTCCGGATCGAAGAAGCACGGCTCCGCCGGAACCGCGTGATAGAGTCACCGGGCTCCTTCCTGCGTAAAACCTCTGATGCTTGGGAAAAGCAGAACGACACAAAAAGAATCGACGAGATCACAATCGAATCCCTTGCGCGGGGACGAACGAGCGGATTCCTAGAGACGAATCATTCCATTTGCAGATACGACATTTGCGCACGCGGCGAGCAGGCGGTAGAACACTCGTACATCAGCAACAAGTCTCAGGCATTTACAGAAACGCACGTGTGATCATTGCTGAGACATCTTGGCGACGAGTTTCGGCACGGCGCGGCGTGGATCAAACGCTGCGCGAAAACGCTGAGTCTATTTACAAAGCCGGGGCGCTCCCAACCCGCGCGCTTGTCTAACATCCTTAGATATCCGAGCGTAAAAGAAGGATACAAGCTTTCGAGCGAACCCCTCGCCCGCTTTTCGACTTGCGCCTGGCTTTACTAGTCCTAGAAGTCTTCCCTCAAAATTGTTGCGTCTTTTTGCCAGCATCGAGAATCAAAGTGCGCGTAGGTGAAGTGCAAATACACGTTTGTCGGCCGTCCGGCACGGCGAGCTGGAGGGTCAAGAAGGCGCGGAGGTTGCATGTCTGAGTTGCAGCAGTTCCCTACTTTGCCCAATCAGCCGTTCCGGCTCGATGTCCCTCTACACCAACTTCTGCAACAGCCTTCACGGGAAGCATCGCCTCAGCCACCCACCTTGAGGAAAGCCGAGACGTTGCCCACAGCTGTGTTTCCGCAATATCCCGAGCTGTTTCACGATCTCGATGAGCAGGATATCGCCGCGCATGAAACTGTTCTCCGGACCGGCAAGCGGCACTGGCCTGCGTCCAAGGTTATGAAGACCATGCGGGGCTGGATGTTTCCGTATTTCAAGTCACGCGTCCTGCCGGGCGAGTTTCAGCCGATCATTGCCTATCTCTTCACCGAATGGAAATGCAATCTGGACTGCCACTATTGCTGGTCGTACGACAACCGCATCAAGGGCATGACTGAGGACACTGCGCGGCGTGCCATCGACTGGCTCGAATCCACGCCGTGCCGCGTGCTCGCTCCAACCGGCGGCGAGCCGCTCATCCGCCCGGACTTCGTTCACAAAGTAATCTATTACGCCGCCAAGAAAGATTTCTGGGTGTACCTGGCGACCAACGCCCGGCTCTTGCGGCCGGAAGTTACCGATCGCCTCGCCGACGCTGGCATTGCCACGGTCAACTTCGCCGTGGATACGATTAAGGAGAAGCCGGGACTGCCGAAAGCCTTTGAGCACGTGCGTGCAAACTTCGACCACCTCGTGCGGCGGCAGTACCGCTACGGCTATACCGTGTTCTTCAACACCAACATCTGCCGCACCAACATTGATGACGTGAAAGAGCTTGCCACCATCGCGCACGAAAATGGGATCTCCATCACTTTTCACATCAACGAAGCTCCGATGATGGAGCAGGGGCACTTCAAACATCTTCACGAAAACGACACGTACATCCGGCCGGAAGATTTTCCCGTGGTGGACGACCTGCTCGACTGGCTCATCGACAAGCAGCGCCAGGGATGGAAGATGGTCGATTCGATTCCCCGTCTGCAGAACATGAAAGGGTTCATGCGCGGTGCCGGTGAACACTGGGGCTGCCGTGCCGGCCAGAACTGGCTGATCATCAGGACCAACGGAACTCTCGCCCCTTGCTTTCCGATGTACAACGCGACGTACGACTGGGGCACCGTCGGCAATCAAAAGTTCGATATCCAACAACTCTCGGAAATGAAAAAGGGCTGCGAGCCGAATTGCTTTTCGACACTGGGGTACAACGTCGCCTACTGCTACAGCGCGGCACGCGTAATGAAGTGGCTGTGGAAACAGGCGATGAACGGCTTCCAGGGCGTCACAGGGAGCTTTGAATAGTTCGGCGGAAGAATGCAAGGAAGGACCGAGAGAGGTCGATGTTACAACTCGCACTAAATTCACTGCCGCTACAAAGGACCGCCGAAGTCCCTTTTGCGATCTACAAGCGGCGTCAGGCCGCGCACGCTCGCTATCGTCTCTACCCGTTGACTGTCTTTTACACTGTGTACGCGCTTCTCGTGCTGATTGTCGCGTTTTCGACAACGCATCCCTGGACCGCTGCAGTTTTCTTCTCGGCAGGTTGCGCGATCTGGACTCTCGTCGAATATTTCTTCCACCGCTATGTTTTGCACGGCCGCTTTTCGCCAGGCAAGGGCATCATCCGGCGGTTCCTGCATGAGCGGCTCGATCCACTCCACTGGGATCATCACATGCGGCCTTTCGACGGAAGGCACATCAGCGGCGAATTGAAGGACATTCTTCCGTTGTTTTTCGTCGCAGCCCCGGTCAGTTTTCTGTTTCCTGTTTACACCGCGCCCGTCGTGCTCGCAGGTGTCGTGCAAAGCTACGTCAGCGAAGAATGGCTGCACTACGCGCTGCACTTTTCGAATTCCAGGCTCCCCCTCTTCCGGCGGATGAAGAAATATCACCTGTACCACCACAGTCCCCGTGGGATCGACAAGGGTTACGGGATCACCACTCGTTTCTGGGACGGCGTGTTCGATACTCGATTTCCACAATCCGTGCGCCGCTCTCTGAGCAAGAACTGACATGAAGCAGGACGGCTTTGCTCTCATAACCGGTGCTTCCCGCGGTCTGGGAATGGCGTTTGCTCGCGCACTCGCGAAGCACCATTGCAATCTGGTTCTCGTCGCCCGTTCTCCAGAACCTCTCCACTCTTTCGCGTCAGAATTGCGCCGGTCTTACCCGGCCTCTGTGGTCGCTATTCAGGTTGATCTATCTTCCCCCGGAGCAGGCCAAATCCTGGCGGAACAACTCGCGGGCGGTGGTATTCCGATCGACCTGCTCGTCAACAACGCCGGGTTTGGTCTCCGCGGAGAATTCCGCGGTCTCTCTCTTCTTCGGCAGCTCGAAATGCTTCGCCTCAACAACCAAGCCATCGTCGAGCTCACCTACAGCCTCCTTCCGGGAATGTTGGAGCGACGGCAAAAGGGCATCATCAATGTCTCGTCGACTGCAGGCTTTCAGCCCATTCCCTTTGCGAGCGCCTACTCCGCAACCAAGGCATTCCTGACCACGTTTTCTCTAGCCCTGGAACAGGAGTTGCGCGGCGCTGGCGTAACCGTCGTGACGGTCTGCCCGGGAAGGCTGAGCAAGAATCAGAACGGCGAGTCGGAACAGCCCGCCCGGGGAAAGTGGGCGAGCATTTATCAGAGTCCGGACGAAGTCGTCGAGGAGGCACTGCGCGTGCTTGCCAAAGGCGGCGGGCTGACGGTTCCCGGAGCTCTCAATAAGTTCAGCGTTTTTGCGCAGCGTTTGATTCCCCGGAGGCTTGTGCCAAGGTTGGTCGCAAAGATGTCGAGGGCATGATGCAGGGCCATGTGAACGACGCCGTTGGGTTCGCGTTCACAACTCTCGATCGTGAGCCTGAAAACGAGACACCGGCGCCATCGGTAACACAAGGAACGTTACACAGGGACTGGCAATGACTTTCCGCAACCTGCTTGCACATTCACGCTTCTCCGTTACTGCCGCGGTCTTTGCATTACTGCTTGTCTCGATGGCACCGCGAGCCTCAGCGCAGGACCACTCTATGCACTCTGTCCACACCGGACACGAAGCGATGTCTATGGCCATGGACGAACAAACACAGTTGGACGCTTCGCAAAAAAGCAAGCTCTTGGCCGACAAAAAAGAAAGTGAGTTCAACCACCATTTGGCTGGATTTTTCGTCATCCTGGCCGGCTTTTTCATCCTTGCTGAAGTCACGCTGTCCAAACGCGGGTCCTTCCTTCGCTTCGCGTGGCCTTCTTGTTTTCTACTTTCCGGGTTGTTCCTGCTCGTCTTCAGCGACACAGAGCTGTGGCCCTTCGGTCCCCAGAGTTGGTGGTACGGTCTCACCCACAATCCCGAAGATCTGCAGCACAAGACATTTGCCGTAATTCTGCTTGCTCTCGGCGTCTTCGAGGTTCAACGCGCCCGGGGCATGTTTAAATCGGTCTGGGCCAGATGGCTGTTCCCGGTACTCGCCTGCTGTGGTTCCGTGATGCTCCTTTTTCACGAGCACCACAGCGGGATGCACGGTGCTGAGCACATGACGGCGATGGCGCGCATCCAGGCCGAGCACTTTAATTTTGCTGCCACCGGATTCGGTGTTGGCGTTTTCAGAGGGTTGTCCGAGGTACCCACTCGCTGGCAAGTGATGTTTGCGAGGCTCTGGCCACTTCTGATGACTGTACTCGGCGTCCTTCTCATGCTCTACCATGAGTAACACTGTTACGATTGCTCGCTCATGCGTTCCTCATTCGCGATGTCAGAGAAACTCACTTGTTCCGCCGGCTGGTGCGGCACTGAACCCTAGCCGCGCACGACGCGCGTGCCCGCGAAGGACTCCTGCTCTGCGCTCCAGTTCGTTGAAATACTCCGCTCCAGCAGGAACTTGTGGAAACAACCTAAGACTTGCTACTTTCCCTCAAATAGTCGGAAGCCGAATTTGAATCGATGCAGGAGAATCGCGAATCAAAGGCTTATGCTCCCGAACACATTTCTCGTAACAGTTTCGAATAGTCCCATCAGCCGCACTCCATCTCTGCGCCGAGGTTTCTGCTTGCGTCGCAACGGTTGCGCTGCGATCGCCGTTGCTCTCCTGTTTTACGCGAGCACGGCATTCGCGCAAACTTCATCTGAAGTTTCGCCTCAGCCAATCGTTACGCCGAAACAGGCGCCCCGGAGCGAGTCAGTGTCCTCGCCCCAGCAGAAGCCCGATCCGAAGGAGCAGCCCCAATCGAGTAGCGCACCCACATCCGTTGATGCAAATTCGCTCGGAAATACTGTCGAAGTCAAACAGTCCAAGCGTATTCTTTGGATTTTTCCCAACTACCGTGCCGTGAGCGCCAACACACAACTGCCTCCGCTGACGTTGAAGGCTAAGTTCTGGCTGGCGACGCGGGACAGCTTCGATTATTCGTCTTTCATTACCGCGGGGATTCTCGCGGGTGTCAGCCAAGCGAAAAAGTCTTATCCGGAGTTTGGACAAGGCGCCAAAGGCTATGGCCGCTACTACTGGCATGCGGTGGCCGACCAGGCCGTTGGAAACTATCTGACGGAAGCTATCGTTCCTGCGGTGACGCATGAAGACCCGCGATACTACACGCTCGGGCATGGCGGGTTTTTCAAGCGCACAGGCTATGCGGTAAGCCGCCTGCTAATCACGCGCACGGATGCGGGCGGCCGAACTTTTGACTTTGCTGAGATTGTGGGCAACGGAGCCGGCGCAGGAATATCGGACCTATATTACCCGTCGAGAGAGCGCACCTGGACGAAGACCGGCCAAAAGTGGGTGACTCAGATCGCGTTAGACGGCGTTTTCAACATCGTGAAAGAGTTTTGGCCTGACATCAATCACGCTGTTTTCCATTCAAAGTACTGACTGCGCCGTCCCACTGTACACCAGGCTGGAGAAGTCACACTTTTCCGGTCCCAGAGCCAGAGCGAGAGGGCAGGCTTGGCGCAATGTGGCACTGTGGGCTGGCCAAATAGGAATTCTGAGGTGGAAACAACGTACCGACTACTGGAAATCTGACACCGCCTTGCCGGTGTCTTCAGCGAGAGGAGTTTAACTCGCCGGACAGACACGCTAGGCAATAAGTGTGGCCGGATTAAATGAGGGGGCTGCTCGGAGGGACCTGGTGCTGCGGAATAGGGGCGGGAAAAAAAGTGGACAGGGCGTCTGGATCCGTCTGTCCGATGAAATCCCAGATGGCGGGTTGCAAGAGGTAACGTCCGGAGATGCCAAATCGAGCTGGAATCACTGCCTTACGGACTTTTGGGCTAGCGGACATTGCAAGTCCGTTCACACGAGAGAAGGATAGAAAATCCGAGGCGGGAGAGAGTCGTCGCGCAAGATCGGGGAGTGAACCGTTACGCCTTGGTGGGAGACTGCACCGATTCCCATTTCATCTCGGCGGCTCTCAATTTCGGGTGGGAAACCAAAAGGTGCCAGATCATCGCTTGAAAGGATTCGGTGTGGGGAGTAATTGTAGATGAGTTGACGACGGGAACGAGGACACAGGCGTCCGCGACTTGCGCGGTGTACCCTCCATCCCGGCCGACGACACCGCAAATGACTGCGCGCATCGCCCGCGCATAGTCGAGGGCGCGAACCAAGTTGGCGCTTATGTTTTTCTTCGCGTCCCCGCCACCGACGGAGAGCACGAAGACCATGTCGTCCTTATCCAACCGGGACCCGCGAAGCCAATTAGCGTAGCAAGTGTCCCAACCGTCGTCGTTCACTCGCGCGGTGAGCTCGGACACATTATCCGAGGGCGCATACGCTTCGATCTGGGCGATCTTGCGGAAGTCACAAACCGCATGTGAGGCGTGACCTGCTCCGCCACCGACACCAAGCAGAAAGAGCCTGCCGGACTTTTCACGCAATTCCAGAAGGAGATCAGTGATGCGTTCAATCGCCGGCTGATCCAGAAGGTTTAAGATTTCCGTTGCTTCCTGGATGTACTGAGCGACGTAGCCCATGCGATCTGCCTTTCGTATGCAGAGAAGACGGCTCCACAACCGAGCGGCAGAAGTAGCTCACCCCTGTGTTGAGGAACATTTGTGTGAGGAAGCCACACAGGCGGTTCCCGACATTTCCGAACGAATGATCTGCGCCGCCTCCCAGAGGTCTTTCGCTACTAGAGCCGGGTGCGCGTTCGCAGCTTCCGTAAACTGGCAGATTTCGCACTTCCAGCGGCCGACAAAGACCGTTGTGCCGGCTTAGGGGTTCACCCCGACAAACTGGGAACGAGCTGCCTAATTCGATGGACGGGCGATGGGATACGCTATGATTGCCACCGCAATCGGTAACCAGAGATGCCACAAACGGACCTTGGCAGCACGAAAGTGCCTCGCCGAAGATGGACGATCGCACTTCTGCTGGGCGTCGGAGTTCTTGTTAATTATTTCGATCGCGTGAATCTTTCTGTTTCGCGGGACGCGCTACAAGCTTCGTTTGGAATTTCCGCGGTGATGTTCGGTTATCTCTCAAGCGCCTACAACTGGACCTACGCGTTGCTCCAACTGCCTTCCGGGCTGCTGCTGGACCGCTTTGGCGTCCGCCGCGTAGGCATCATCAGCACGATGATTTGGAGTGTGGCTTCCTTCGCTGCCGCCGTCTCCACGGGCATGGGCGGTTTGTTTGGGGCGCGTTTCCTCTTGGGGATCGGTGAGGCTCCGACATTTCCGGCCAATGCGAAAGCCATCGGCTACTGGTCCCCCAAAAACGAACGCAGCTTGGCCACCGCCATGTTTGACGCCGCGGCGAAATTTTCCTCAGCGATTGGAGTACCGTTGCTGGGTCTCTTGTTGCTGCATTTTGGCTGGAGGTGGAATTTTGCGGCCACAGGCTTCATCAGTCTTCTCTATTTTGCTCTGTTCTATGCCTTCTATCGTAATCCGAGCGAGGATAAATTATTGACAGATGCGGAGCGCGAGTTCATCGCCGGGGGCGGAGCACAGCCGGAGGATCGCGCGAGAGCCGCCAAGGGAGCTCCGCTCGCTTACTTGCTCCGGCAGCGTAAAGTATGGGGCTTGGCCCTGGGTTCCGCGTCATACAACTATACTTTCTATCTGCTCTTGACCTGGCTGCCATCTTATCTTTCCACCGCACTGCACGTGGATTTGCTTCAATCGGCGCTCTATACTAGTGTGCCCTGGCTGTTCGCCACCTTCACCGACCTTGTCGTGGGTGGCTGGCTCGTGGATACATTGATACAGCGAGGTTGGAGTCCGGTCCGTGTTCGTCAAACCGTGCTCATCGGCGGAACGACTCTGGGTCTGGGAATTCTCGGCACGGCACAAACACACAGTCCTGTCACCGCGCTTTTCTGGATCAGCATGTCTATCGGCGGATTGTCCGCCGCTTCGCCCGTGGGATGGTCGATTCCCTCATTGATTGCTCCAAGAGAAAGTGTTGGCACATTGGCGGGAATTCTGAATTTTTGCAATCAGCTCGCCGGAATTGCCGCGCCGATTCTTACCGGCTACATCGTGCAGTCGACCCATTCTTTTTCTGGAGCGTTCATTGCCGCCACGGCCTTTCTGCTTCTTGGGATCGCAGGCTATATATTCTTGCTGGGGCGGATAGAACCGATCCCCGATCCCGCCTGAAACGAAGAGGCTCCGCGTGAGACGTGACAGGCGAGGGATGAGCTGAAGCCGCTCGCCAATAGCTGAGCAGCAGCGGCAAAAATCTCCCCCAGTAGTTATAATGCGTCTTGCGCGCCCGTAGCTCAGCTGGATAGAGCGTCTGCCTTCGAAGCAGAGGGTCGGGGGTTCGAGTCCCTCCGGGCGCGCCACTTCTTTGTGGGTCCAGCCCGGACACATAGGTTACAGAATGTACCGGCTACATAGGTAACAACCTCGGGCCGAACGGGTTGTCGAGCGGTTCGAGCACTCGAGTCTCCAGATCGAAGTACCCCAGATCATAATCCATAAAGCTAACCAGCCAGATGTCATCGTGAACTTCTTTGATGCCGACCGCCTGGCCGGCAAAGACCGTGCTGAAGTTAATCTTTTTGCGGCCCAGACAGATGCGTCCGCAATTGGTGACGACGATGACCTTGTCGTGGAAAGGATAGTCGATATCGGGCAATCCCTTGTAGGTGCGGGTAGAGGGCTGATAGACCTCGGCCGGGCACTTCATGTCCAGGGCTTCGTGAGGGCGTTCCTTGTTGAAGATCTCGATAAAGTCATCGAACCTGGCCTGCTGCTGTAGGAAGTTTAAACCGGCCGGCTTGGTGGTTTCTTTTTTCAAAGTGAGATGCATGCGCTCATGACGGCCGTTTTGCTGCGGATGGCCAGGCTTGATGCGCTCAATGCCAATGCCCAGCCTGAGCCACCAGACCGCGAGCTTGCTCAAGTTGAAGAGCGCGTGGGCGGAAGCGAAGGGCACGCCATTATCGCTGCGGATGTTGGCAGGCAGGCCGCGCTCCTTAAAAAGCCTTTCAAACACGGTAAAAGCGTAGTGTTCTTTGGTGCCAGAAAGAGCCTCACAGGTGAGGAGATACCGGCTGGCATGATCGGTGACGGTCAGCGGGTAGCAGTATTGATGATTGCCCAGCAGGAACTCGCCCTTGTAATCGGTGCACCACAGTTCATTGGGAGTCTGGCCTAAGGATAAAGCGGTTCCCTGAGCACGACGCCGCGTGCGACCGCGGCGTTCCACCAGGCCGTGGCGATCCAGCACCGCATGGATGGTGCTTTTGGCGGGAATCTTGATACCGGAAAATCTGCGGATCAGGCGCTCTCGAATCTTACGGGCACCCCAGGTGGTGTGCTCGCGCTTCACGTTCAGGATAAAGTTCTCCACCTGAAAGGGAAGTTGCTGGGCATAGCGATAGGGACGCCTGCTCCTGTCGGTCAGCCCTTGAACGCCACATTCCTGGTAGCGATCGAAGATCTTGTAGCCGGTCTTGCGGGAGATCGCGAACTCCCTGCAGAGTTCGGCCATCGCCTCGCCGGCTAGCCGGCGAGCCACAAACTGCAGCCTTTCGTCCATCACCGAACACTCCTTCCATGGCATCACTTCCTCCCCAAAAAAAGGGAAAAAGTGTAACCCATGTGTCCGGTACGATCTGTTACCTATGTCTCGGGTCGCTCATGTTTGAATTCGACCGCATGGGAACCGACCTCCTCGCTGTTTAAAACGTCAGCGTCACCTACACCTTTGTTCCGGGATTGCTGGTGATAAGCCCTGGTATGCACACTTTTCAGTAGACATAGCGATTGAGACTCTTAGTGGCCGCCATCTCGTTCGCGTATTGCAAACGAATGCGCCGCGGAATGAATCGAAGCAGGTTGCTTCAAGGTAGCCCATGTTTCAAGTCGCCTCTTGCTCCTGGGGAACCGCGATGAGCGGTTAGATTATTTCCAGGCTTCTGTAATAGGCGCGGCGTTCGCATCACCGGAATTCAACTGAGGCAAACTAAAGTTATCTTCAATCGTTCTTAGCACGCTATAGTGATTGTATTCTTTGTTTACCGTCTGGTTTTTGACCATATCTCCGAGGAAGACGGTATAGATCCGATCGCTCTTGTCATCCCCTTCGGATTCGTCGAAAGTTACTACCACCAGAGTTCCCTTCATCTCTTTCTGATCCCAGGGAAACCACGTCGCGAAGAAAGTTTCCAGCCAGCGCGAACCCTTTTGCAGTCCCTTCCCGGAGGAATAGAAAGGATCGTGTCCATCGTCGTCGAGGTTGGGGGTATAGAACATATATCGAGGCAGGGGGGATTTCTTCGGGTCTTTTCTGAACATTTCGACTGCCGTCACGAACGCGTTATGTGGATCTTTCGTGTCTACGGAAACTACGTTGCCATAACTTTGTTTTTGAATTTTCTCAAAACTCAAGAACGGCACATGCTTGCGGGCATACTTTCCTTTAGAAGATTCAAGATAAGGTTGTACGCCGGAGGGATAGTTTTCCGCATAGTTCTTCCAATCGAGCAAATCAGCAATGGTTCTATGCTCAGGGTCGTCGGGGAAGCTTGTTTGATGGTCACTACGCAGCCCAAAAGAAGTGCCGGCAATCATGGCGAGGTAATTCGGGTAAGACGGATGATAGAGGTTTTTGAAATTACTGAAGCTGGTTCCCTTGGCTGCCAGTTTCGATAAATACTGATCGCGCATCGCCGAAAAGTAGTCTTGGTTTTCCAAGACGACAATCAGTACGCGGTCAAAATGTTTACCGGGAGCCAGGACCGGCGTTTTGACGTTTTCCGTTTGCAGGCCGCTGCTGGCGAAGGCAGCTCCGCAGGTTATGAGGACCGCCAATACGCAAATTTTCGCTAATCCGGAGAATCGCTTACTTTTCATTGAAAGGCCTCCCTATTCAGACCGGACGACCGTTCTGCGAACTTCTGTTTCAGTTCTGCGACCTCCTTTTGAAAGTCTGCAACGTCGTTGCGAAGCGCGGCGACTTCCCTCTCCAGATGAGCAATCCGTTCCCCGTCGACGGACGCGGGGGTGAGCGGCGGCTCCGCTACTGACTTTGCATCCCACTCTTCCACGTCGCCGGACAAGAGATGTGCGTAGCGGGCCTCCTTCGTGCCGGGCTGCCGGGGAAGAACTTTGACCAGCGGGGGCTCGCGCTTCATCAGGTGCTGGAGGCTGGATTGCACGGCGCCCAGATCGTCGAAAGGGTGCATGCGCTCGGCGCGGGTGCGAAGTTCGCCGGGGGTCTGCGGGCCACGTAGCAGCAAGACACACAGGATGGCGATCTCGTGACGATAAAAGTTGAAGGCTTCCTGGAGGCGGTGCTCGTACTTGGTCACGCGGCTGTCCGCGGCGCTGACGTAACGGACCAGGGATTGTCCGTCCAGAGAATGCAGTGCCTGGCGGACGGCCGCTTCGTCGAGATTCATGGCGGGAACTAGTGACTGGTGAAGAGGTAGACGGCCTGCCCAGCGGCTCGAGACAAGCCGGGGGTCCAGTGAAAGAGGGGTTGCCACAGAGCCACGGAGGCGCTGGGAGGAGCAAGGGCTAGTCAACAAAATGCTCCCCCACCCCGCGCGTTTTGCACAAAGAGTTCGGAATTGTTGCGATTGATGAGTCCCGAGGGGCGAGCGAAGAGTTCCGAAATGGGAAGAATCCCCCACACCCCCACTGTTTTCGTAAGAGCGGGAAGCAAAGGACTTGCGTGATACGGAACTTGGAAGAGCGTACGGAAGATGGGAGGTCAGGTTGAATGCACCGTAAGGTGGAGAATCGCTCCCCGACTGCCCCCACCCCCTGTTTTTTGTAAGTGTTGCAGCTAAAGGACTTAGCTCTACCGTAAGTCTTTTGTTTGCAACACTTGCGCGGAGATGCATAAGTGTTGCAGCTAAAGGGTTTACATGAGCAACACATTAGCAAGAAAGTAACCGTCTGGGATGGGAAGATCTTGTTGGAGTTAGAAGGGCAGCTTGGCGGGCGAGCATTGTTCGCGGGGCACGGTGGAATCGTGCCGACCTAACAGGAGGATTATAACATATTGGTACAGTATGTCAAGAATTACTTTAAGTGCTTTGAATACTGAGGGATAGCATGGAGGCTTTTCCCCGAAGGGTGCGACACCTGAATCCCACGAGAAGAGCGGGCCCACCTTTTCAAAACCAAACTCGAAAAGGTAGGCCACCCGGGACCGTCCTGACGCGTTAAAGGTGATCACCAGCCGCAAAAAGCGTGGCCAACAAACTCGCAGCACTTTTGGGGTACAATCGCGCCGATAATGTTGGTGTCAGATCAAACGCGTTACCTCAAGTTTGTTGCGCTGCTCCTTGCCTTGAGTTTGGCCGGTTGCAGACAAGACGAAGCCAAGACCGCCTCCACCGCAGCTTTTGAGGACATTTCCATTAGCGTTGAGAGGCTATCAGACATTCACGCGGCTACGCACATTTGTGAATTAGCAGCGGCGATAAGCTTGAAAAGACCCGGCAGGGCTGAA
>WNFI01109736.1_pt1 | contig 14715 bp, 13 predicted proteins | sample 5400471 | NCBI WGS metagenome assembly WNFI01 (sample SAMN13153348, study PRJNA577476) | soil metagenome | isolation source: 100 cm saprolite on Douglas fir-dominated hillslope | place: USA:California | collected 2013-09-17
GCGTGTGAAGCAGCGCAAGATCTGGTGGAATGCCGCCGTGGCTCGCACGCAAGAAAAATCGCAACTCGAAACCCTCAACGCCGATGGCTATGCTGCACTGGCCCTGCTTCGCAGTGCGCTCTCACGCAATGACATCGTGGCGAACGACCAGTCGATTCTGAATTATTGGGCGTCGGCGTTTTTCTCAGTGCTGGAGCCAAGAAGCTTCATCTATCCGTCAGGATCGGGGACCCTGGGTTATGGCCTGCCCGCAGCGATTGGCGCAGCCTGTGCTGTACGCCGCAATCAGCAAACGCGAAGAGTCATCTGTATTGCCGGGGATGGCGGGTTCCAGTACACCTCGCACGAATTGGCGACTCTGGCGCAGTATGATCTTCCAGTGAAGATTCTTCTGGTGAACGATAATAAGTACGGCATTATTGGTTTCCTGCAGCGCTCGCTTTTTGGCACGGAACACGAGGTCGAATTGAAGAACCCGGACTTTTGCCGGCTGGCCGAGGCTTACGGCATTCGCGCCGATCGCGCGAGAGATTTGCAAAGCCTGAGCGAAAAGATCGGCCCCTGGCTCGATTCGCCCGGCCCGGCGCTGCTCGAGTGGCAGACAGAATTGAAGGCCCCATGGGAAGTGGGCGCGATCCAAAGGCCAGCCATGCCTCCGCTGAGGACGACATAATTTTATGAATATTCCTCTTACTCCCTTACGTTTTTTGCGTTACGCACAACAGCAATTCCCGGAAAGGACCGCGGTCGTGTGCGGCGAAACAAGGCTCAATTACCGGCAGTTTGCCGAGCGGACAGCGCGTCTGGCAGGCGCATTGCGCGCGATGGGCGTGCAGCCGGGAGATCGTGTTGCATTTCTCAGCGCCAACTGCCACAGACTGCTCGAGTCCTACTATGGTGTGCTGGAAGCGGGCGCCGTCCTGCTTCCGCTGAATATCCGTCTTACCCCGCAAGAGCTGACGTACATCCTGAATGATTCGGAAGCCAAAGTTCTGTTTCTTGAAGAACAGTTTCTCGGTCTGGCGGAATCTTTTCCAGCCCAGGCGAAATCTGTAGCATCTTTTGTTCTTCTCGATGCCAGGCCGTCCGCTTCCTGGCTGGCGCCAAAGAATTATGAAGAACTCTTATCGTCCTCAGCGCCGTTTGTAACCGACTTCATGCAAGTTGACGAGAACTCGCTGGCCGAATTGTTCTATACCAGCGGGACCAGCGCCAATCCTAAAGGCGTGATGTTGACGCACCGCAACATTTACCTGCACGCCTTGAATGTGAGTATCGCGTTTGCCAGCACGGCGGACAGCGTTGAGCTGCACACTATTCCGCTCTTCCACGCGAACGGCTGGGGCGTGGCCCACTCGCTCACCTTCGCCGCCGGGAAACATGTGATGATCCGCAAGTTCGATACGACTGAGGTCTTCCGGCTGATCGAACAGGAACGCGTACAGTCGCTGGCCCTGGTACCGACGATGGCTACCGCGCTCGTCAACTGTCCGAACCGTCACCGCTATAACCTGAGCAGCCTTGCAAGGATCAGCATCGGCGGGGCGGCTTCGTCGCCGACACTCGTGCGCGAAGTCGAGCAGAAGATGGGCTGCCTTTGTTACTCCGGCTACGGCCTCACGGAAACCGCGCCCGTACTTACAACCGCGCGCATGAAGCTCGGTATGCAGTGGGAAGGCGCGCAACGCTACGAGAACCAGGCACGCACCGGCTACGCGATCCCTGGTGTCGAGATACGGGTGGTTGATCCCGAGGGCGAGGACGTTCCACGTGACGGCAAGTCCATTGGCGAGATTGTGGCCCGCAGTGACGGTGTAATGGCCGGATATTGGAAGCAGCCGGAAGCCACCGCCGCCGTGATGCGTGGCGGCTGGTTCCACACCGGCGACATGGCGACCCTTGACGAAAACGGCTACCTGCTGATTGTGGACCGCAAGAAGGACATCATCGTAAGCGGCGGTGAGAACGTGTCGTCACTGGAAGTGGAAAAGGCGATCCTTGCTCACCCGAGCGTCTACGAGGTAGCGGTCATTCCCGTGCCCGATGAACGCTGGGGCGAAGCGCCGAAAGCGCTGGTTGTGTTGAAACCCGGTGCGCAGGCCACGGAAAATGAGTTGCTTGAATTCTGCCGCTCGAATCTTTCTCACTACAAGTGTCCGCGCTCGATTGAGTTTCTGGATTTGCTGCCTAAGACCGGTACGGGAAAAGTGTTGAAGAAAGAGCTTAGAAAGAAATATTGGGCGGGCCAGGAAGGGATCAGGCCTGGGATTAGTACTTAGCCACGGCTTTGTTTCTGCAACCCCGAAGCGCAGCGAGCGGTCATTATCGCCAGAAGAATTTGGATTCAAGAAGAGAATGCCGTCACGTTTTCGAAATTGCTGCCGTTTTTGTAACGGCTGGCGCAGCTTGGTCGAGGATGTAGGGACCCCTCGCTAAGCTTCGGGGTTTCAGAAAAAAGCTGGCCACGGTATTCGAAGACTTAAATCACTAAATCACTAACATGCTAACCCTCACCTCACTCGATCAGCTCAAAGACAACGCGGGACAGGAGATCGGCGTTTCCGGCTGGTTTACAGTTTCGCAGGAACGCATACAGCAATTCGCCGACGCTACGCTGGACCACCAGTGGATACACATCGACCAGGAGCGGGCCCAGCGCGAGTCTCCATTCAAGACGACCATCGCTCACGGGTTCCTCACACTGTCACTGCTGCCGCAATTTGTGCCGCAGGTGCTCAAGATTGACGGCATCCGCATGGGAATCAACTATGGCTTGAACCGGCTGCGCTTCGTGTCACCGGTGAAGTCGGGATCGAAGATCAGGGCGCGATTTACTTTGCAGTCTGTAAAGGATGTTTCGCCGATGGGCATTGAGGCGGTCTATCTTGTGACCATCGAAGGCGAAAGCGGCGACAAGCCGTGTTGCATCGCCGAATGGGTCGTGCGCTATTACCGCTAAAACAGCCGACTAAATCGAATTTCTCTCCGCCGCGCGCAGTCCGGCCCGCAGCAGCATCTTCGCGACCTCTCCCAGGCTTGCGAAGCGCTGGTCTTTGGTAAAGCCGTGGTGGTAGCGGTAGTAAATCTGCTGGATGATTACCGCCACCTTGAACAGCGCGAAAACATAATAGAAGAGCATGTGCGAGACGTCGCGTCCGGTCTTCTTTGCGTAGCGCTCGATCAGTTGCGTGCGCTTGAGCATTCCCGGCAACACGGTTGGCCCCCAGCGAAGCTGCTGCATCTCCGGCGGGTCCTCGGCGTCGACCCAATAGGCGATTGCGGTCCCCAGATCAGTCAGAGGATCGCCCAGGGTGCACATTTCCCAATCGAAGACAGCTTTGATGGTGGTGAGGTGAGCGGGATCGAGCGCCATATTGTCGAACTTATAGTCATTGTGAACGAGAGTCCCGCCATTCGAGGGCGGCATGCGTCCGGCCAGCCACGCGGTGATCTGCTCCACTTCCGGAAGCTCATGCGTTTTGGAGCCATGATAGCGCTCCGTCCATCCCTTCACCTGGCGCTCAAGATATCCGTGGGGTTTTCCTAAATCAGCCAGCCCGATGGATGCATAGTCCAGATTATGGAGCGCCGCCAGATTGTCAATGAAAGCTTCGCTCAAACGGTGTGCGACGTCGGGTGTAAGCATCAGCCCATCCGGCAGCTTGCGGCGCAAGATCACTCCGTGTACGCGATCCATGAGATAGAAGGGCGCGCCCAACACTGACTCATCCGCGCAATAGAGCAGCGGCTTCGGCGCCGGATACACCGCGTGGAGCTTGGAGAGCACGTTGTACTCCCTGCCCATATCGTGCGCCGACTTGACCTTGCTGCCAAAAGGCGGGCGCCGCAGCACCATCTCCCGATCGCCGAGGTTGACCGAGTAAGTCAGGTTGGAGTGGCCGCTGGGAAATTGCCGGACCGCGAGCTCACCATCCTGATCGGGAAAATGACTGCGAAGGTACGCTTCCAGGCGCGCAACATCGAGCTCCTCGCCCGGACGCACGCCGCTCGCATGATCTTCAAAGTCCACAGTGTCCCTCATCGATAAGTCAGGAATGCCGGGTCGGTCAAGTGCGGACAACAGTTGTATGCGCTCAAAGTGAAGCGATCACCGGAAAAAAGAAATTCGCTGTAAGCTCCGTTGCGGACCATCCAGGCCGTCCGCAACGCGGCTTGCGGCGTCAGGCCGAGTGCGCGCTGCATGGCGATTCCCACTGGCCCTCCGGAACTGAAAACGGCGACGTTTTGATCAGAGTCTCCATTGGCCGCGATTTTTGTCAGGCCCTCGGAGACGCGGGTGCAAAACACCGGCCACGGCTCGATATCGGGCAGCACGATCTCTCCCGCGACCCACTGTCCAATCACGATCTCAAAGAGTCGCTGGAAGAGCTTGAACTGCTGCTCCCTTGAATCAGCGGCTTTAAATGTTTCGTGAATCTTGCGGATTGCTGAATCCCGTTCCACTAATCCCGGCAGGCTTCGCTCCATGACCGCTTCGGCCTGAAACTCATCGAACTCAGTCATCACAGTCGGTTGAGGCCAGTTCAATCCCGAGGCGGCATACGTTTGGCCGGCCAGCCGGGCACTCTCCGCCTGACGTACGCGCGGACCGGAGTAGACGCGGTCGAGGACGGTGTTGTGCCTGGCCCAGTATTCGCCGAGCATCCGGGCCTGATCTTCACCCTTGGGGGAAAGCCGATCGTAGTTGGCTTCAAGAAACGACGCTTGACCGTGGCGTACAAGAAAAAGGCGGCTCATGAATTGTTAGAGGACTGACCGCAGAGGATATCACGCCGGGCCTATTTCGGGGGCCAGCGGCACAAAACGATGAATTATGGCTATCTCAGTTAGTACCTGGAGCCGCCGGCGGCGGCACCGTGACTTTCGCATTCGCGGTACCTATCGCCCCGGTCTGGTTGTCGCGTACTCCCAGCCGCAGAATGTAGTTGCCCGGCCCGAGGTCGAGTTTCTGCTGACAGGGAAGGTAACTCTTCATGACTTTCTGGTAGACATCCGGGGGCAGGGCCGCCGTGATGCCGTCGACATTCGATTTGAGCGAATCGCCTTTCGGGCTGTAGACCTCCACGGCGCAATCCAGGGAGGCATGCTGCAAGCCGTCCGCCTGTTCCTCAAAGCTGATGCTGTGCGGGTTTATCCCGTAGTTAATGACTACTTTGTTATTAGTCTTCTCGGAGGGAGGAAGGACCATGGACTGAAAGAGCAACGCGGTGGAAACCGGGACGTCAAGACTGAGTGCTACTCCGAGTTCCTGGGCCCGGTTCTTTGTGGTGACCTTGGCATAGCTCTGCGGATCGTTCGCGAAATATCCTGCGCGATAGCGTAACTTGACGCCATCGCGGTTCGTTTTTACGTTGATCTTGCGGAAATTACCGTCCCAATTCTTGTTGTCCGGCGAGTAGGCCAGGGTGTAATAAATGGATCCGTCTTCCATGCTTTGGCGGATGGCGCCGTCAAGCTCGTTGCGATTGTAAAAAGCCTTACCGCCGGTCCTGTCCGCCAGGTCATTCATCGTGGTGTGCGCGGCAATAAGTTCCTCGGAGGTGCGGTCCAATTCTGATCCGATTCCCGCATTGCCGGCTCCGCCTCTTCCCGACATGGTGCGGCCCATGTAGTCCCCGCTGCTGGAGGTGTTGTTTAAGTTTGAGTAGACGCCGTTGCTGACCAGCCCGCGCGCATCGATCGGATATACCGCAACCTGCGCGTTCGTGAGATTGTTTGCTGTCTTCGCCACTGCGGCGGTATAGTCCCGCTGGGTCGAAGTCGATTTCACAGAGCTGGCCGTAATGGGCGTTATCTGCAACGGGAAAGTTTCTGAAACCCATACCAGGTTTTTTCTTCCCGGATACCCCGCCAAAGTCCGGGCCAGAGAATCCAGCATCTCCAGCGTAAGCGCAACTTGCAGATCAGTCTGGTAGGAGATGTTCTCCGCCTGGAATTCACGCATCTGCTCCGCCATGGCCGGCGGCATCTGCTCCATCAGGCCGGGCGGCGCGTAGGACAAATCAGGTCCGCCGGTCCCGTTCTCAAGGACTTGTGACGGATGGTTTTTTATATTCTTGATCGCGGCTCTTAGCGACGCGGTGTCAGTGGTGAAATCCTGAATCAGGCGGAGTTTGGTTCCCATGGCGTAAATGGCAACCGGCTGGCCGTTCGGCACCTTCTCCAGGAACTTGATCATCTCTTCACGGGCATACTTCTGGTTCGTCAGCCTGGTGTTCAGCCCGTCCAGCAAAACGATGTTCAGCGCCCGGTTGGCGTTATAGCGCGGAACATTCGTGAAGTAGTTGGCAGGCATCTTCGCTGGTTCCGCGATCACGGGAGCACCTGACGCTGCTGCCTCCTGTCCCGCGGAATCATGAAACGAGAAGGAACGGAGCTTCTGTTCGCGGCCCTCTTCCAGCATGGTAAAGTCCTCGGCCTTCAGGTCCTTGACTGGCCCTCCCTTACGATCGAGAGCCACTACGTCCACCAGTACAAGCCTTGAGGTGACCTTCAAGACCGGAACTTTTTCCTGGCCTGAAGCCTGAGCGTTGGCCTGCGGCGCTTGCGTCTGTTGGGCTGCGGCGATGATTGCCAGCGCGGCGGCGAATACGGCGAGGCCGAGCACGAAGCGGAAATGACTGCGCATGATTTTGCCTGTACGAATGAGATACCGCATGTTTGCGGGGCCCTGATGAGCGCCATAGTAGCAGCTTTGCCCTGGCCTTTGCATCTAGAATAGTAAAGTCTTGTTACATAAACCCTGTTCGGAGTGATAAAAAACACAAATGTCGACACACAGCCAGCTTCTTCTGGAAATTGAACAGATGGCGGGCACGGCCACCAGCGCGGAAAAGCTTATGCAGGAGATCTCTGATCGCCTTCACGCCGGGCTGGCCCGCTATAACTGGGTCGGGTTTTACCTCGTCGACCCGAAAGAACCAGGAGTGCTGGTTGTGGGTCCGTACACGGGAAGCTTTGTGCCGCACCAGAGGATTCCTTTCGGGCAGGGAATGTGCGGCGCGGCCGCGGCAAGCGGAAAGACGCTGGTCGCGAATAACGTTGCCGGAGAGCAGAATTACATTTCCGGTTCGGAAATGGTGAAGTCGGAAATTGTCGTCCCGATCTTCGTGCGCGGAAAACTAGCAGCGGAAATCGACGTCGAGAGTTACTTTACCAACACTTTCAGCGACCCGGCAGACCGCGGGTTTGTGGAATCGATTGCCGCGCTCGTGGCCAGGTTCATGGAAAAACATCCCTCCTGAACTACATTCCTCCCCACAGGATCGCGTTGAACAGCATCTGGAAAGTGCCTTCGGTCTGGGCGCGGTGTTGCACCCGGAAACCGAACATCACGATCTTTCCTTTACCTTTGGTGAACGACACCGCGGCCGCTTTGCGCTGAAGCCGCTCCGCGCCATGGGCATAGCCGGAGAGCAGGATGTCGCGCGCGTCGTCGGGATACCAGGCAATGATCGAGCGCTGCATGTCCGCCGGCGGAGCTGAGGTCTGGAAGGCGAGCGGGCCGTCCACGAACGCGGCAACTTCGTTGGGCATTCCGTAGCCAACGGGGTGGTTGGTGTCAACGTAAGTGCGCAGGAGCGAGCCCGGGACATTGAACTCTCCTACAAGCGTCGCTCTCGTTCCGCCGCTGGTGGTCGCGCCGCTGAGCGCGTTGCGCACGGGAAGATTGAAATCGTCGCCGAACAGGACCTCGGATGCGCGGGCCAGCGTGATCAGTGTTCCGCCTTTTTCCACAAAGTCTTTCAGAGCACGTACGCCGTCTTTTCCAATGCCGCCGCTGTATTCCGGTGGCATCTCTTCTGTGTAGCCTTCGCGACCCTGGCGGCCTTCCACGATGACCTCGCGGCTGGAATCAGGAATGATGATCACTTCATACGAGGCGTTCAGATTGCCGGCTTTCACCTCTTTGTTCTCGATGTTCTTCACCGCGACTCCATACTGCTCGAGGACAAACCTGGTCCAGCCTTCGTCCAGAGACGGTATGAAGGACTTGTACAGAGCCACTCGTACAGGCTTGAGCGGCGTGGCATCTTTTGGCAGTTCGGACTGCGCCTGAAGTTGCAGATGAAGCTTTTCCGCATTGGCGGCAAGCTGCGGATGCGCGGCAAATACAACGAGGGGTGGATGGTCCGCTGGTTTGCTGACAAAGGCCGCGCCGCCGGCTTTTTGCATCGCGTTGATCAAAGCGAAGACGTTGTTCTTGTCATCGGCGACAGAAAAGTAGGCCGCCTTTCCACTGAGGCCCGCGGCCGGCCAGGAAACATTCTTGAGGATCGCCGCCGACTGCTGCTCGGCGAGAGAGAGATGCGTTTTTTCCGCATGCACCCCCATCATGAGCGGCAGGGACCACGCAGCTACGTCGTAAGGCTCGAGAATTCCGCTGTTGGCCGCAGGCTTGACCTCAGGATAGCGCTGGATCCCCAGCATCTCGTCCACAAAGCGTCCGTAAGGCTGAGATCTTGCAATGAGGAATGATTTCTTGTCGCCGGACAGGCGCACTTCCACTCCGTGGTCCAGCATGAGCGCCGCCAGCCGCGTTGCCACAATGGGATCACGCTGCTCCTGGATTGGAATCGTCCAGAACTCGGTTGGATCGGCCGTCTTTATGGCTTCTGTAGCCATGGTGGCCACACCGCGCAAAAGCTCTTCGCGATACTTGCTGACGGTTTCAAGCGCGGCGCTGGAAACAAGCAGCTCGTAGTCCATGATGTCGCGCAGCCGCCAAGTGCCTCCCGGCCAGGGGTTGGGGAAGTTGATCTGCTGCTCATATTCGACCAGTCCCTTGCTTCCGCCCTGCAACTCCGTCGGCGAGACTTGCAGCGGGGTGGCAATCTTCGCCGACGCGACTTCGGTCAACACGCCGTACGTATTTTTCCACCAGCCGGTATTGCGTGTGCCGCCGGGCCAATATGCGTCGAAGGAATATCCGAAAATCACTCCGGCTTTTCCCGCCTCTTCCAGACGCCAACCCATGGCCGCGCCCATAAGGTTGTTGCCACGATGGATGAGCGGATTCACCAGTTTCGCTACCGGATCGGCGTTCGGCGGAATATAAATGCGCGGACCATAGGAGCCCATCTGGTGCTCGTCGAGCCAGAATTGCGGGTACCATTCGTGGTAGACCATGCGGTTGGTGTTCTTCGTCTCGATCTGCGTGAGCATGTACCAGTCGCGATTGTTGTCGTGCCCCACATAGTGGTGATAGAGGTACGGCATCGATCCGCCTTCGTATTTTGTGCCTTTGTACTTGCGATACCACTCCGTCACCATGATCTGTCCGTCGGGATTGAGCGAAGGCATCAGGAGCACGATGGAATCGTTGAGCCGGCGTTTGGTTTCAGGATCGTCAGAGGTGATCAGCTTGTAGGCCCACTCCATGGCCATCTGACTGGAGCCGATCTCAGTAGAGTGAATGTTGCACGTCAGCAGGAAAATCGTCTTGCCTTCTTTGGACAATGCGTCGATCTGATCTTTGCTCAAACCGCGCGGGTCAGCGAGCTTGTGCGCGATCTCCTGATATTTGGATTTGTTGCGCAGGTTGTCTTCACTGGAGATCACGGCGATGAACATCTCTTCGCCCAGCGTGGTCTTGCCCAGGTTCTCAATCTGCAATTTGTTCGAAGCCGCGCTCAGTGCCTTAAAGTATGCGGTGATCTGATGATAGTCGGCGAGCTGGCGGTCGGCGCCAACCTCAAAGCCAAGAAATTCCGACGGCGTAGGAATATGGTCTGCGGCTTTTTTCTGGGCAAGAAGGGAACAACTCAACAGGTGGCAGAGAACAAGGACCAGGGTGAACTGGCGAAATGTGCGCATGTGTGACGACTCCGGGCGGTGAAAAATGGAAAGCGTAACAGTATGCACCCTGGTGCGGATTTGCGGAAGTCAAGATTTCTGAAGCGATTAGTGCGAAGCTGACGCGCCAGGAAGATGAAGCTCCACGCCATTGTCGTCGTTCACGCGCTGAGTGGCCGCAATATCCAGATCGGATAGCGGCACTTTGCGCGCGCTGCGGTCGCTCAAGATCCAGATGGTGCTGCCGACGATGGCATAGTTCTTTATCGTGCTCCTGTGCCCGTCGCGGAATACCAGCGTTACTAGAGTGTCCGGTTCGGATTTGGCGCGTGGGCCGGTAGCCGCCACCGGAGAAGATGGCTGCGCTTGATAGTCCGTGCGCTGGCTGGCTTCTTCATCGCGGAGCTGCTCCACTTCATCCGACAACCGCCCAACCTCGTATGCCAGGTCGACATTATTGTTGTTGCTCTCGACGGCCACAGGCTGTTGCTGCGGGGCGTAGGAGTAGTCCGGGTAAGAGTAGTCCGCGTAATAGGGAGCGTATCCCCAGACGAAGGCGTTGTTGAAGAAGAAGTTACGGCAGGGGAAGCCGCTGAAGAATGGCCCATGAATGCATCCGCCGGAAAAGATGAAAGGACGCCCAAAGCGGCGAAAATGCCGGAAGCGGTCGTCACGATCAAAACCAAACCGCCGCGAGGACCTAAAGCGTGCCGGCGGCGCGCTCACAAATGAGCGATGTGCCGGAACAAAGCTTCGACTCGGACGAACGCCACCGCCGGAAAAGCCGCCATTGAATCGCGGAGCCGCCGGGGCAAAATGTCTTGGGGCAGGCGCGGAACCGAAGTGCGACGAACCACCGAAGTGCGATGAACCAGAAGACGCGCGTCCACCCGCACCGCGCATTTGCGCCTGTGCCAGCGGCAGGGCCGTGATCGTACCAAGCGCCGCAATGGTGAGGAGCCATCGCATAACTTCATTCTAACGCCGCGGACATTAGAAAAGAAGAACTCTAAAGCCTGCTATTCCAGCACTCTGCGCGGATCGATGAAAATCAATATGGTGGAGCGACTATGAAAACTTCAGTAGCTACTTGCGGGGCATATGCAGTTTGATTGAAAGCACCGACGCGTAGTGCTGAAAATCCCCATCCACCGTAAAAACCGGGAAGTTATGTTTTGCGGCAATCGCGCAAATGAGGGCATCCACGGGCGAGACGACAACTCCTTGGGCTCGGCAATCGTTGGTAATCTTGGCCGCAGCTTCATAATCAGACGTGACAATCGGTTCATCTGGAAATCCGCCAAGAGTGTCTCGCAGGTCCTCATACTGCCGAGATGTTCTGATTCCAGATAGAAGCTCCTGACGTATGGGACCAATGATTCGCGCACGTCCTTCCTGGATTAGTTCAGCAAGTTCAGCAGCGGCTTTGGTCTCGGCTGCATTCAGGTGCTCAGGCTTTCTGCGCAGGGCAAGAGACCAGACCGTGGTATCGATCAGAACGTTCATCGACGTTTTGTCCTTCGCTCACGCATATGGTCGTAAGCCTCGTCATAGTCGATTTTTCCGAAGAGCGACAGAATCTTTTGTTGTTTTCGGTGCTTGATGTACTCATCAAGGGCGGCGTTGACCGTCTCTTTCTTTGTGCGATGCTTTCCTATCCTCTGAGCTTCCTCCAGGAGCCGATCATCAATTGCTAAGTTTGTAGCCATAGAAAAACCTCTGTGTAATATTATACACATTACAGTGTGTGGATTTCACCGCTGGCTCAAGAAGACGATCGCAAGTGTTCTGATCAGAGCCGTTTTTCGACTACGCGCTCTTAATCAAATCCGCAGCCTTCTCCGCGACCATGATTGTTGGCGCGTTTGTGTTCCCGCCGACGATCACCGGCATGACCGACGCGTCCACCACCCGCAAGCCTTCAAGTCCACGCACTCTGAGTTCTGCATCTACCACCGCTTCCGCATCCTTGCCCATCTTGCATGTGCCTACCGGGTGGTAAAGCGTTTCTGCCATTTTGGTTACGTGCGCTCGCAGAGCGGTGTCATCTTTGGCATCCGGTCCCGGACAAATCGCGCGTCCCCGGTATTTCGCGAATGCCGGAGCATTGGCCAGCTCGCGCGCGAGTTTCACGCCTTCTACCAGGGCATCCATGTCTTTGGAATCGGAGAGGTAGTTCGCATTGATGTGAGGGGCGTCCAGCGGATCGTGTGAGCGCAGCGAGATGTGTCCCCGGCTGCCGGGGCGAATATGCGTGGCGCCGAAGGTGAAAGCGTGTCCTTCGTATTTCTGGAATCCGTGGTCGACAAAGTAGCACGGAGCAAAGTGGTACTGCATGTCCGGCGCCGGGCTCCCGGCTGACACCGTGGTGAAGCCCCCGGCTTCGGCAGCGTTGGAGCACAGCGGACCCTGTTTGGACGACATATATCGGACCAGGTTGGCAAGACTTTCCGCTTTTCCCACCCCTGTTGGTTCTTTGCATTCGTAAGCGACGGCGACGGCGAGGTGGTCCTGAAGGTTGGCCCCAACGCCCGGCAGGTTGTGCACGGCCGGCAGGTCGATTTTGCGAAGATGGTCGGCCGGCCCAACGCCTGAGAGCAACAGCAAGTGAGGCGATCCCACAGCGCCGGCACAAAGTATGACCTCTCGTTCCGCGCGAACATGGACCGTTCCAGTACCCTCCAGAAGACTTACGCCAACGGCCCGGCTTCCTTCAAATACCAGGCTGGCGACATGCGCCCTGGTGCGAACCTCAAGATTGGGCCGCCGCATGGCCGGTTTGAGAAATGCGTCCGCGGCGCTCCATCTGGCGCCATTGAATTGTGTGACTTGGTAGAAGCCAAACCCCTCCTGCGATTCGCCGTTGAAATCGTTGTTGCGCGGAAAACCAGATTGCTCCGCCGCCTCCACGAAGGCCCGGGACACAGGATCAATGCAGCGCAAATCGCTCACGTGCAGCGGTCCACCCGCGCTATGCAACTGGGAAGCGCCGCGCTGCTGGTCCTGCGACTTCTTGAAGTAGGGAAGGACGTCGTCAAAGCCCCAGCCCGGATTACCCAGGTCGCGCCACGTGTCATAGTCGTGGCGATGGCCGCGGATGTAGATCATGGCGTTGATCGAGCTGCTGCCACCCAGGACCTTGCCGCGGGGCCAGTAGAGCTTACGATTGCCCAGTTGCGGCTGCTCCTGGGTATAGAACGCCCAATCGCAGGACGTTCGGAAGAGCTTGCTGAAAGCCAACGGGATATGAATTTCCCTGCGCTTGTCTGGCCCACCCGCCTCCAGCAGCAGGACCTTGATGGATGGGTCCTCAGAAAGCCGGTTTGCCAGCACGCATCCGGCCGAGCCAGCCCCAACGATGACGTAGTCATACATGCGGCAACTCCGTGGTAAGGCGTCTAGAGTGTACTAGAGTTAGACTGACGGAAAGCATTTCCGCTTCATACGAGGAATCTTACTTCCGCTTGGCTCGCCGGGCCGGCTTTACCGCGGAGAACAGCATATGGGCCGCTTTGCTCCCGGTTTCCTGCTTCCACTGCTGGAACAGCTCGATATAGGAGTTGGTGACGTACTGGGATCGGCTGATCCCTAGCTTCTTCGCCACAGCGTCTATCCACCGGCCCGGCCCCTCGATCTCCCCGAAAATGCCGATGGGGGTCTCATCCAGAACAACGTGACCTTGACCGTCAGTCCATTCGCTGCGGAACTTCTCATAGCGGAAGCTTGGCTGGAAGCCGAGGCGGCGAAGGATCCCGTCCATCGCCGGACCATTCTGAATCACGGTTTCGATCTCCCGGCGGGTTTTGTGCCGGCCGGCCTTGCCTTTGTCCTTGTAGGTGAGCGTCCACTTGGAGCCGTACTGCCGAAGCCTGAGAACGGAGCCCTTTGCCCTAAGAGGTTGTCCGGGAAGGTCGTAGAGGGTATTCAGCTCGTGGGTCCGTCGGGTTACCAGCGTGAAACCCTGGGTTTTCAGCTTCCGGATGAGCACTGGGAGGTTCGAGACGGCGAACTTGATCTCGACTTCGCGGTTGGAGGCCATGGCTAACCCAGTATAAAGCTGGACGTCATACAAGATGAGGCGTCCATTCGTCAGCGTTGCACCACATATGGTGCAATAAGAAAAGGCCTAAATGGCCAAGTCACGCGCAACGGCAGCCGAGCGGCGTACATCCAACTTCACTCATGCGGGAAAGAGGCTTAACCAGAAGGCCATCTTTCTAGCATAGCTGTGGCGAAAGCGCAACAGTTTTCTTCTGCAAGCCTCGTCGTCTAATTGCATGTTTCTCCTTGGTTTTCATATAATTAGGGAGATCGCGAATTACGAGCAAGACCGAAAATCGACTGTCAAGGAGTTTGCATGAACAAGGTACTGTCCATTCTGGCGGCGGCCTTTTTATTGGTCGCCAACATGGGGGCGGCTCCGGTTCCGAACCACCGAACAGCCCAATCCAAAGCCCAATCCCTGCCAAAACCCTATCAGGTAGGCCCAGCCTCTTGGTACGGCAAGCAGTTCCACGGCCGGACAACGGCCAGCGGCGAGAATTTCGACATGTTTGAACTCACCGCAGCCCACAAACAGCTTCCGCTAGGGAGCTATGTGAAGGTCACCAACCTTCGTAACGGCAAATCGATCGTGGTCAGGATCAACGACCGCGGGCCCTATGTCGGGAACCGGATCGTGGACCTGAGCTATAGTGCCGGCCGCATGCTTCAGATGCGCGGGGTGGAGAAGGTCCGTCTCGACCTGATTCAGCCTGAGACCCTGGCTTCCAACCAGAGTTTTGGCAATCCACAGTAAGCCAAACCGTAATATACTGGGGCTGAAATGCCACCAACCGCTACGGAATCCAAGCCTTCATCTGCGCACTTGAAGATGCGGGAGAGGCTGATTGTTGCCCT
>WNFI01032765.1_pt1 | contig 14714 bp, 10 predicted proteins | sample 5400471 | NCBI WGS metagenome assembly WNFI01 (sample SAMN13153348, study PRJNA577476) | soil metagenome | isolation source: 100 cm saprolite on Douglas fir-dominated hillslope | place: USA:California | collected 2013-09-17
GGCTGAGTCGGGCTCACTTGTTCCTCCGCCACGGCCAATGCCGAAATTATTATCAAGCTGCTCGCGAACAAGAGCGCGAGCGTGCGCAAACCCGCTCCGTGGTTTCGACGAAAGGTCAAAGCTTGTTTGATGCCCATGAATGGCCAAAACGAAAATGAGGAGCGAGTCCTCAAATCAAGTATAGCGCCGCAACGATACCGATGACGATAACCGCGGCACCGAGTAGTACCCATAACCCGAGCCGCTTTTCAATAATATGACGTGCCCGATCGCCATAGCGGTGCAGCAAAAATGCCAGCACGAAGAAACGGGCGCCACGTGTGATAATTGAAAACAACAAAAAGAGCCCGAGATTGTAGCCGGCAAAGCCCGAAGTAATGGTCACGATCTTGTAGGGAATCGGAGTAAGGCCCTTCAAAAGAATGATCCAGGCGCCCCAGTGCGCATAGGCCTCGCGGAACCCCTCAACCTTGTCGCCGTAGCCATAGCGATGGATCAGCCAAGCCCCGACCGAGTCATAAAGCAGGGCACCGATGCTGTAGCCGAGCAGCCCTCCGGCGACAGACGTAACCGTGCACCAGGCCGCCATCACATAAGCCCGCTCTGGCCGCGCGAGAGCCATCGGAATCAGCATGATGTCGGGGGGCACCGGAAAAAATGAGCTCTCGGCAAACGAGACAGCCCCCATGACCCACAACGCATATGGCTTATGGGCAGCGGCCACGCACCAGTCATAAAGACGGCGCAGCAAAGAACGCGGCTCGGCGGCCTCAACGGTCATCGAGATACTCGTGAGGAGAATTGTGACGGATCAACGGCGCTTGCGAATGCGCCTGGTCTCAAGTGTAACCACTTTACGCCGTGCCGCGGCCCGTACCAAATCTTTTGGCACCTTTTCGGCGATGCCGAACATCAGCTCGCGACGGCGCATCTCGGCCCAAACTTCATCAGGCTTCACGCCGGCGTGCACCCACAGCACCACGAGATTATAAAGCAGATCGGCACTTTCTCGGACCACCGCTTCGGGCTGGCCGTGCATGGCGTCGATGACGACCTCAACTGCCTCTTCGGCAAGTTTCTTGGCCATCTTTGCGCGGCCCGCGCGCAGTAGCCGCGCGGTCCGTGATTTCGCGGGGTCGGAGCCGCGAACCGCGATTACCGCGTCGTAAAGACGAGCGACCGAATCAGTCATAACACCCAGAGTATCCGATCTGCGCCCAGAACCGGTTAACGCATACAACACCCGCCGATATCGCGCGGTAGGCGACTGCGGCCACAGTTATTCAACGATTAACGCGCGAAATGAGCCCAAAGAGGGGCATTTCTTGCAGGGAGCGTCCGTTTTCTCAGATGACCCCGCCGCAATCGCGGCTATTCGTCCTCGGACAAGAGGGCGGCATTGCCGCCGGACGCGGCCGTATTCACCGTCACCACCTGCTCGGTAGCGAATCGATGCAGATAATTGGGCCCTGCGGCTTTCGGGCCCGTCCCAGATAAGCCGCTGCCACCGAACGGCTGCGAACCGACCACGGCACCGATCATGTTGCGGTTCACGTAGATATTGCCGTTTGGCAGGCGACCTACGATGCGCGCGACAGTCGCCTCGATGCGCGAATGAATTCCGAGCGTGAGCGCAGTGCCATTGGCTGCAATGTCGTCGAGCAGCTGATCGAGCTCGTCTGCATGCCAACGCATCACGTGCAGCACGGGGCCGAACACCTCCTCCGTAAGCTCGCGCGCGCTATCGAGTTCGACGATCGTGGGCGCAACATAGGTGCCGCCCTTTGGCGGATTGGCGTCCATGCGGAACAGCACAGCTCCGCGCGCCTCCATGGCCGCAACCCAGCGGTCGAGCCTGTCCTTGGCATCGGCATCGATTACCGGGCCCACGTGAGTTTCGATATCGCGCGGATCGCCAAGTTTGAGTTCGCGCGCGGCGCCCGCAACCATGTCGAACATGCGGTCGGCCACATCGTCCTGCACGCACAATAGTCGCAATGCAGAACATCGCTGGCCGGCCGACCGGAACGCCGACGCGATAACGTCATCGGTGACCTGTTCGGGTAACGCGGTGGCATCGACGATCATCGCGTTCACCCCGCCGGTTTCGGCGATCAGCGGCGCGATTGGCCCATCCTTCCCGGCAAGCGCCCGGTTGATGATGCGGGCGACGTCCGTCGAGCCGGTGAAGGCAACGCCGGCGACACAGCGATCGCTTGTGAGCAGGGCGCCGACTTTGCCATCGCCTGGTACCAGATGCAGTGAACCTACCGGTACGCCGGCGGCGTGCAAGAGTTTCACCGCCTCGAACGCGATGAGCGGTGTCTGTTCCGCAGGCTTCGCCACGACGCAATTGCCGGCCGCGAGCGCACCCGCGACCTGACCGGTGAAGATCGCCAGCGGAAAATTCCATGGGCTGATGCAGGCAAGGACGCCACGACCGCGATACCGCAACTCGTTGCTCTCGCCGGTTGGGCCTGGAAGAGCCTTCGGCGTGAGCGTGCGACGTGCCTCGCTGGCATAGTACCGGCAATAGTCCGCCGCCTCGCGCACTTCTGAAACACAATCGTCAATCGTCTTGCCGGCTTCGCTCTGCAACAGAGCAATCAACCTACCGCGGTTCTGCTCTATGAGATCGCCGGCACGTTCGAGTACGGCTGCGCGGTCCACGGCCGATGTTGCGTTCCACGTGTGGAAAGTAGCTGAAGCTGCAGTCAGCGCAGCGGAGACAACAGCTTCATCGCCCTCGTCCACTGTGCCAATGGGCTTACCGTCAATCGGCGAGTTGACCGCGCGTTCGCGTCCGGCCACCGCGACACCATCGATCAGCGGTTTTGCGTGCACACTTTGCGTGGCCTCACGAATTTCTGTGAGCAAGGCTTTAACTGCAGCTTGATCGCCAAACTCAATGCCTGCCGAATTACGCCGCACCGCGCCGAACAAATCGCGCGGAAGCGGAATATGTGAATGGCGCGCATGGGATGCATCGGCGATCCAGCTCTGTGGCCGGCGGAGGACCGTCTCGATCGGCACATTCGGATCGGCCGCAACCGATACAAATGACGAGTTTGCGCCATTCTCCAAAAGGCGGCGGACAAGATACGCAAGCAAATCGGCATAACCACCAACCGGTGCGTAAACCCGACAGGTCAGATCGGGGAATTCGGCAAGCAATGCTTCATATAACACTTCACCCATGCCGTGCAGTCGCTGAAACTCATAACCGGTTGTGTTGCCCGCATCCTCGATGACACAAGCGACGGTCAATGCATTATGGGTCGCAAATTGCGGATAAATCCGCGGCCGTGCCGCCAGTAGCTTGCGCGTGCAATCGAGATAACAGAGATCGGTCATCGCTTTGCGGGTGAACACGGGATAATCGGCAAGTCCGCGCTCCTGTGCGCGCTTGATCTCTGTGTCCCAATAAGCCCCTTTAACGAGACGAACCGTCAGCCGGCGATCGAATGCATCCGCGGCATCCTCGATCCAGTCGATCACCGCGCCGGCGCGCTTTTGGTAAGCCTGCACGGCGAGGCCAAAGCCGTCCCATCCGCCAAGCGAAGAATCGCGCAGGACCGCCGAAATAACATCGAGCGACAGTTCCAGCCGATCCGCTTCTTCGGCATCGACGGTGAAATTGAGGTCGTGTTTCTTCGCCCGCCGTGCCAGCTCGAGCAATTTCGGCACCAGGTCCACGAGCACGCGTTCGCGCGACAAGGGCTCGTAGCGCGAATGCAGCGCCGACAGTTTCACTGAAATTCCGGGACGCTTCGGGAGCGCCTCGTTACCGGCGTTTTTGCCGATCACGTCAATGGCGTTGGCATACGATTCGAAATAACGCTCGGCATCGTCGGCCGTCCGGGCGCCCTCACCCAGCATGTCAAATGAGTAGAGAAAATCGCGGTGCGAACCGGCGCGTGAGATCGCCTCTTCAATCGTTTGCCCCATCACGAAATGCGAACCGAGCAATCGCATGGCCTGGCGCGTGGCCGCTCGTACGGCTGGTAACCCAAGCCGCTTGACCAGCGCAGTAACAATCCCTTCCGGAGTTTCTCCGGGGTGGATAACGCGTGCCGTCAGACCAAGCGTCCAGGCTGAAGCCGACACCAATAACGCGGCCGAACGAGACTCGTGATGAGCCCAGTCGCCCGCCTTGAGCTTGTCTTCGATCAAGCGGTCCGCGGTATCGGCATCAGGGACGCGGAGCAGCGCTTCCGCCAGCACCATCAGCGCCAGCCCCTCCTTGGTGGAGAGCGCGTAGGCATGAAGAAAATCCTCGACGCCGCCGAGGCCGCCGGTGCGCGCGCGGATCGCTTCGACCAGATGCCTGGTGCGGGCATCGATGTGCGCCTCTGCGCTGGCCGAACGGCCGGCTGTCGCCAGCAAAATGCTCGCAATGCTTTCGTCCGCCGGCGCATAAGGCGCCCGGAGCGGCGTAATGTCGCGTGCAAGTTTGTCGGCATTTGCAGGCGGCATGAATTGAACTCCAAACCGGTGCGCGAGCTTATCCTAAAAGGAAGATTCTCGCGGGTTGAGAATGCCCGTGTTCAAAATTGTGAACGGTGGCATTAGTCATACGAACGCAAATTGTCTGGCGATCCCTGGTCTGTGTCTTGCCCTTTGCACCCTCCTGTTCTTTGCTGTGGGAAGGTCGGGACACGCGCAGCCATGTGCGCGGACCAAAAAAGAAGGATCGGGTGGATGCGAGCACACCACGCCGGCCGGTCGGCACGGGTGGCGCTGCTTCTTGTCGCGGCCCTGACGAGAAGCGCTTTGGCGGCGGAAACGACCGTCAGAATGACGCTCGACTTCAGGTTCGAAGGTCCTTCGGCGCCATTCTTGCTGCCGCTCGACAAGGGTTACTACAAAGCGGAAGGCCTTAACGTCACCATCGATCCAGCGGCTGGCTCGCTCGAATCGATCGAGCGTGTAGCGTCTGGCGAGTACGACATGGGCTTCGGCGACATCAACGCGCTGATCAAATTCCGCGACACCAACCCGAGCACGCCCATCAGCGCCGTGTTCATGCTCTATAACCGGCCCCCATTTGCAGTCATCGGCCGCAAGAGTCGCGGCATCGCCGGCCCGAAAGATCTCGAAGGCAAAACGCTCGGCGCACCGGCCGCCGACGGCGCTTTCGCACAATGGCCGATTTTCGTGCAAGCCAACAGCATCAACGTATCCAAGATGACAATCGAAAACGTCAGCTTTCCTGTGCGCGAGCCGATGCTGGCAGCCGGGCAGGTGGACGCGATTACCGGCTACTCGTTCTCCTCTTATATCGACCTCAAAGACAAAGGCGTCCCGGTCGACGATATTGTCGTGCTGCTGATGGCCGACTATGGCGTGACGCTTTACGGCAACGCGATTCTCGTCAACTCAAAATTTGCCGCCGAGCATCCCGACGCCGTCAAAGGCTTTCTGCGTGCTTTCATGCGAGGCTTGAGGGAGACCATAAAGCAGCCATCGACCGCGATCGAATCCGTACTCAAGCGTAATGCGCTGGCGAGAAAGCCCGTCGAACTCGAACGGCTAACCATGGCAATCCGCGAAAATATCGTCACGCCCGAGGTTAAGGCGAACGGCTATGGTGGAATAGACGACTCGCGCTTTTCACGAGCGATCGAACAGATCGCGCTCACTCATAAATTCAAAAACGCGAAGCCGAAACCCGAAGATATTTTCGATCCGTCGTATCTGTCGTCGGTCGCCGACCGCAAATTCCACTAGACCTCGCCGACGGTCGTTTCGCGCTACTTGATGCGCTCAAGAATACTTACGTAATTCGCCACCGACGTTCCGCCCATGTTGAAGATGCCGCCCATACGGGCGTTCTTCACCTGCAGATCCCCGGCGCTGCCGGTCAGCTGCATCGCGCAAAGCGCATGCATTGAAACGCCGGTCGCTCCAATCGGATGGCCTTTTGCTTTCAGGCCGCCCGAAGGATTTACCGGCAATTTCCCGTCCTTTTGCGTCCAGCCTTCCAGGACAGCGCGTGCACCCTGTCCTTCCGCAGTCAGTCCCATGGCCTCGTATTCGATCAATTCGGCGATCGTAAAGCAGTCATGCGTTTCAATGAACGATAAATCGCCAAGCGTGAGCCCCGTCTTTGCAAGCGCTTGTTTCCAGGCCTGAGCGCAGCCCTCGAATTTCAGAATGTCCCGCTTCGACACCGGCAAGAAATCCTGCACGTGCTCGGCAGCACGGAAAGCGATCGCCTTCTTCAAGCCGAGCGCGGTGTCGACATCAGCAAGCACGACCGCGGCGGCGCCGTCCGAAACCAGCGAACAATCGGTCCGCTTGAGAGGCCCGGCAACGAACGGATTGTTCTCGCTCTCAGTGCGGCAGAAGTCGTAACCCAGATCCTTGCGCATCTGCGCATAAGGATTGCCGACGCCATTCTTGTGGTTCTTGGCAGCGATCATGGCGAGCGCGTCGGACTGGTCCCCCCATTTTTGGAAATAGAGCCCGGCTATTTTCCCGAAAATGCCCGCGAACCCGCCGTCGATATCGGCTTCCTCGCGCACATACGACGCCTTCAACAGGTTGCGCCCGATCTCCGGTGCCGGCGTGGTTGTCATCTGCTCCGCGCCAACGACGAGAACGATGCGCGCAGCCCGCGCATCGATCGCCTTGATCCCCTGATGCACGGCGGCCGAGCCCGTCGCGCAGGCATTTTCCACGCGCGTGGCGCGCTTGAAGCGCAGATCGGGGGAGGCCTGCAATACCAAAGAGGCGGTAAAATCCTGCGCGGAAAAACGATACATGCGGTCATCGAGGCCTCCTTTGCCGAATTTTGGTCGCTTTCGTCGGCGATGAGCTCTTCGTCAGCATATATTCAACTGCGGTTCGCCGGCTTTGCCTACCATCCAAAGCTTAGATAGCCGAGCGCGGCCACCTATGGAACTTTCCCGTTTCGAGGCCTTAGGATTGTGAACCGCGAACAATGACAGCCATCTCAAGCCGCTGCTCTCGCGTCATAATCCTCGGCCTCGCCGCAGGAGCGCTCGCATTTTCCGGCGCGAACCGTGCGCAGGCGGAAGCACAACTGCTGATCGAGGCCTCGACCGGCAAAGTCCTGCATGCCGAAAACGCGACATATCCGTGGTACCCGGCCTCTGTCACGAAGTTGATGACGGCCTACACGACGCTGCGCACGGTCAAAGAAGGGCGCATTTCGTTCAATACCTTGCTCACCGTCTCGCGCAACGCGGCAGCGCAACAGCCGACAAAAATGGGCTTCAACGTCGGCACCACGGTCACTGTCGACAATGCGCTAAAGATGCTGATGGTCAAATCTGCCAACGACATGGCGGTGACGATCGCAGAGGGCGTCGGAGGCTCGATTGAAGGATTTGCCGACTTGATGAACGCTAACGCCCGGCGGCTTGGCATGACGCAGAGCAACTTCGTAAACCCCAACGGACTGCCGGCGGAAAACCACGTCACCTCGGCACCCGACCTCGCGATCCTGGCGCGCGCACTCATCCGCGAGTTCCCCGAATACGATAGCTACTGGCACATCTCGTCGATCCGCTACGGCAATCGCGAAAGCGGCCCAACTGCTCGAGCGCGGCTTTAACAGTGAGGGCTTGTCCTGGCTTACACCCTCGCTCGGTACCGTTGACGCGCTGGCGCCGATCGATGCGCAGCCACCGAACCTGCGCGAAGAAATGTGCGGCGGCCACCGGCGCAAGCCTCCTTCGGAGGAAAATGAGGAGGAGCCGGAAGACGCAGCCGCAGCAACGACCTCCGCCGGTGAAACGGGCAATGGGCAGCAGGCGTTCATGCTGTCCAGCCTGAAGCCCGCCAACGGCAAATTCGTGCTCGGTCCTGCGGTCGAGACGACCCCGCCAATCGTGGTGTTCACCGGGCCCGCCGATCATCCGGACGCGATTGCGCAGACCGCAAGTGCTTCGCCAAAGAAGAAAAAGAAAGTGGTCACCAAGACTGAAGGTGTCGAAAAGCCGGCTAAGGCCGATGACGCCGCCAAGCCAGCCAAGACGGCCAAGACCGCCAAGCCGGCAAAACAAGCCAAACCGAAAGTCACCTCGGTAAGTCAATGAGCGAGCCCGGCCAAAGCGCCGAACGGCGCCAACCGCCGACACCCTTACCGCTGACCGTTCTCACCGGCTTCTTAGGGGCCGGCAAGACCACGTTGCTCAATCGGCTTCTGAAGGACCCTGCTCTCGCTGAGACGGCGGTGATTATCAACGAATTCGGCGACGTATCGCTCGATCATTTGCTGGTCGAGTACGTCAGCGACAACGTGGTCCTCCTGCAATCCGGGTGTTTGTGTTGCACCATGCGCGGCGATCTGGTCGACGCGCTGGAGACACTGCTGCGCGATCTCGACAATCGGCGTTGCACGTTTCGCCGTGTCCTATTGGAAACCACCGGCCTTGCGGATCCCGCACCGGTGCTGCACACCGCCATGTCGCATCCCTACCTTTTGCTGCGCTATCGGCTCGACGGCGTCATCACGGTGGTCGATGCGGTGCATGGCGAGGCGACGCTCGACGCCCATGCCGAGGCGGTGAAACAGGTTGCCGTCGCCGATCGTATCGTTCTGAGCAAGACTGACCTCGCGGATGGCTCGCAACGCGAGCGCATATTGGCACGGTTGCGAGCCCTCAATCCGGCGGCGCCCATCCTCGATACCGCTAAAGGCGAGGCTACACCTGATCGGCTCCTCGGCAGCGGCCTTTACGATCCGGATAAAAAGATTCCCGACGTCAAAAAATGGCTTGCCGCCGAGGCCTACGCCGACGCTCATGCGCACCATCACCATCACGATGTAAACCGCCAGGTGGTCGTGCATGGCGTGCAGCACGTCTTTCATCCGACCGTTCGACTCGACCGCTGGCCCGATAACGATCACCGCACCCGGCTGGTATTCATTACCCGCGACCTGCCCGAGCGTATCGTGCGCGAGCTATTCGAAGCCTTTCTTGGGGTCGCCGCCCCGGACCGCCCTGATCGCGCGGCCCTCACGGACAATCCGCTCATTCCGTTCGGCGGCCGTTAGCCGCTGTCACCGGCCTTGCGTGCGCGGCGCATTGAAATCATGCTAACGGTGAATAGGGTGCCGGCATGCCAGTGAAAAAGGCCGGCGCGGGCAAGCGTCATGGAACGGCTTTGGCTTCGGCATTATCCGCCGGGCGTCCCCGGCGATATTGATCCGTCGCGTTATCCTTCGCTGGTCGCGATGTTTGAAGAAGGCTTCAAGGCTTACGCAAGCCGCGAAGCTTGCATTTGCATGGGCAAATCCGTGACCTATGCCGAACTAGACGAAGCATCGCGCGCGCTCGCCTCGTGGCTGCAAAGCCGCGGACTCAAGCGCGGCGATCGCGTCGCCATCATGATGCCGAATGTACCGCAATACCCGGTCGCCATTGCAGGCATCCTGCGCGCCGGCTGCACGGTGGTGAACGTCAATCCGCTTTACAAGCCACGCGAATTGGAATTTCAGCTCTCCGACGCCGGCGTCGAAGCCATCATCGTGCTCGAGAATTTCGCGGCCGTTCTCCAGCAGGCGCTGCCAAGGACTTCGGTCAAACACGTCCTGGTCGCGAGCCTTGGCGACATGCTTGGCCGCGTGAAAGGGATGCTGGTCAACGCTGTCGTTCGCCATGTCAAGAAGATGGTGCCCGCCTATGCGATTCCAACGGCGACGAGGTACAATGACGCACTTGCCGCCGGCCGCAAATCGACTTTTACGCCAATCGCTGTAAGCCCCGATGACCTCGCGTTTTTGCAATACACCGGTGGAACGACCGGCGTTGCAAAAGGCGCAATGCTCCTGCATCGAAACCTGGTCGCCAACATGTTGCAGGTAGAGGCATGGCATAAGCCGATGGTTGACCTTCCACCAAAGACGGACCAACTCATTATCGTTACCGCACTTCCGCTCTATCATATCTTTGCGCTGACCGCGTGTTTCCTGCTTGGCGTGCGCACCGGCGGAACCTGCCTTCTGATTCCAAATCCACGCGACATTCGCGGCCTCGTCAACGAGCTCAGCCACTACAAAGTCAATTTGTTTCCCGCAGTGAACACTCTCTACAACGCACTCCTGCATAGTCCAGATTTCGGCAAGATCGATTGGAGCATGCTCAAATGCGCAATCGCCGGCGGCATGGCTGTACAGAAATCCGTCGCCGATGCGTGGGTGAAGGCAACTGGCAAACCGATCATCGAGGGCTATGGCCTCTCGGAAACATCGCCAGTCCTGACATGCAATCGCGGCGACATCACGGAGTGGACCGGCACCATTGGATTACCGCTGCCTTCGACAGAAATTTCGATTCGCGACGACGACGACCATGAACTGCCCGCCGGCGAACAGGGTGAAATTTGTGCGCGCGGGCCTCAGATCATGGCGGGCTATTGGCAACGCCCGGAGGAAACGGCCAAAACGATGACTGAAGACGGCTTTTTTCGTACCGGAGACATTGGCGTGATGGATAGCCAAGGCCGCGTGCGCATCGTCGACCGCAAGAAGGACATGATCACGGTATCGGGCTTCAAGGTATTTCCGAACGAGGTCGAAGACGTGGCTATGAGCCACGGCGGCCTGTTGGAATGCGCATTGGTCGGCATTACCGACGAACATTCCGGCGAAGCTGGAAAATTGTATGCAGTGAAGAAAAACCCGGACGTCACCGCTGCCGAATTGCGCACATTTCTCGCGAGCCGGCTTGCCAGCTATAAGGTGCCGAAGCAGATCGAGTTTCGCGATGAACTGCCGAAGACGAATGTTGGGAAAATTCTGCGAAGGGCACTGCGCGACGATGCTGTTCAGCCGCCGGCCATCTGACACGTGACGCCAATGACCGCGAGCGCAAGTGAAATAGTTTCGTTTTGGCGCAAAGCCGGGCCCGACCGCTGGTTTGTAAAGGACGCCACTTTTGACAATGATATCGTCGACCGATTTCTCGGCGCGCACGAAGCGGCAGTCGCCGGCAGACTTTCCGAGTGGGAACAGACTGCGCAAGGCACACTAGCTCTGCTGATTTTGCTGGACCAGTTCCCCCGCAATATGTTCCGGGGTGAAGCGCGCACTTTTGCCACCGATGCGCTGGCCCGCGCAGTTGCTGCCGGTGGCATCGTGCGAGGTTTCGATGCCCAGGTTCCGGCCGAGATGCGTGGCTTTTTTTATCTTCCCTTTGAGCACTCGGAAGATCTCGCCGACCAGGAACGCGGCATCGCGTTCTACAAGGCGTCTGGCGACGCAGACGGCCTGAAATGGGGCGAAATCCATGCTGACATTATTCGCCGGTTCGGCCGGTTTCCGCACCGCAACGCAGTCCTCGGCCGCACTACCACGGCGGAAGAGCAGGCATTCTTGGACGACGGCGGTTTCGCCGACTGAAAAAATTTCTCAACGCAAAATCTACGGGACGCTGCCCACCTGCTTTGTTAGGCTTGCGCCAACAAAAAAGCCCGGCTTGAGCCGGATCATAAAGCCCGGCTTGAGCCGGGTCATAATGTCAGGGAGGCGACCCATGCTGCAATTGACGCAGGCGCTTCGGCGCCTTTTGCCAACTGTCATCTTATTACCAATCCTGGCGATCGCGGTTTCCACCGACCTCCGCGCGCAACAAAGTGTCGAAGTCGGCGCTGCCGAAATCGGCGGCGTCGTCGCAAGCTCAAAGGGGCCCGAAGCGGGCGTTTGGGTGATCGCGGAAACTACGGAATTGCCCACGAAGTTTGCTCGCATCGTCGTCACCGACGATCAGGGCCGCTACCTCATTCCCGATCTGCCGACGGCGAACTATAGCGTCTGGGTTCGCGGCTACGGATTGGTCGACTCTGCCAAAATGCGCGCCAAACCCGGCATGACCCTTGATCTCGCTGCGGTGCCTGCACCGAACGCAGCGGCCGCGGCGCATTATTACCCCGCGATCTACTGGTACACATTGATGAAAATCCCGCCGGCGAGCGAATTCGGCGGCAAGGGCGCGATTCCAGAAAAGATCACGCAGAACGACTGGCTGCGGCAGATGAACAATGTCGACTGCATCGGCTGTCATCAGCTTGGCCAGGAGTCGACGCGCACGATCCCGGCCGCTCTCGGTCGCTTCAATTCCGGCGAAGACGCCTGGATGCGGAGAACGCAATCGGGGCAATCCGGCGAGCAAATGACCAATCGCCTCGCCGGCCAATTCGGCGGCGTGCCGTACAAATATTTCGGCGAGTGGACCGATCGGATCGCCAAAGGCGAAGTGCCGAAGATCGAGCCGCCGCGGCCGCAAGGTGTCGAACGCAACGTCGTCATCACGTCGTGGGAATGGTCGACGCCGGACAAATATCTGCACGACCTGATTTCGTCCGACCGGCGGAATCCCACAGTCAATGCTTACGGCCCATTGTTCGGTTCGCCGGAATATTCGACCGACGACATGCCGATTCTCGATCCAAAGACCAGCAAGGTCACGTACTTCAAGATGCCCGTACGTGATCCTGAAATTCCGGTATCGCTTGGACCGGGCCACGCTGGCACGGTCAAGCCGATGGCGGATTCGCCATACTGGGGCAGCGAGGTGCTGTGGGACACGCGCGCCAACAATCACAATTCCATGTTCGACAAGCAAGGCCGCGTCTGGCTCGCGGCGACCGTGCGCGGCATGGATAATCCGGCGTGGTGCAAGAAAGGCTCCGAGAACGAATTCGCGAAGGTTTTCCCGCTGGATAAAAGCCCGCGGCAAGCCGCCATGCTCGATCCCAAGACGATGAAGTACTCGTTCGTCGATACTTGCTTTGCCACGCATCATCCGCAATTTGGTTACGACGCGGACAACACATTGTGGTTCAGCGGCACCGGCCAGGTTGCTGGTTGGGTGAACACGAAGGTCTTCGACGAAACTGGCGACGGACAGAAGGCACAGGGCTGGGCGCCGTGGGTGCTCGACACCAACGGCAACGGCAAGCTTGATGAATACGTCGAACCGAACGCGCCGGCCGATCCAGGCAAGAATCGACGCATCACCGCTGGGTCAGGCCCCTATTCCGTCATGCCCAATCCGAAGGATGGTTCGATCTGGTACGCGATCGGCACCTTCGCCGGGCCACCGGGATTCCTGCGCTTCGATCCCAAAACGAGACTTTCGGAAGTCTATTACATTTCGAAGCCTGGTTTTGGCATTCGCGGCGGCGACATTGACGGCAATGGCGTGTTGTGGGGATCGGGCTCAAGTGGCCACTTAATGAGCTTCGACCGCAGCAAGTGCAAAGGCCCGCTCAACGGCCCGACCGCCACAGGAAACCATTGTCCGGAAGGCTGGGCGTTCTACAAATATCCCGGCCCCGGTTTCGAAGGCTTCCCCGACACCAGCGCCGAGGCGAGCTATTACACCTGGGTCGACCAGCACAACACGCTCGGGCTCCCAGCACAACACGCTCGGGCTCGGCGAGAACATTCCGATCTCGACCGCCAATCTCAGTGACGGCTTCGTTGCCTTGAAGGACGGAAAGATGGTCTCGCTGCGAATCCCTTACCCCATGGGCTTCTATGCCAAGGGCCTTGATGGACGCATCGACGATCCGAATGCGGGCTGGAAAGGCCGCGGCTTGTGGAGCACGAATGGAGATCGCACGCCGTGGCTGATGGAGACCGGCAAGGGTTCGCGTCCTCGCGCCGTGCATATCCAGGTTCGTCCCGACCCCTTGACGCACTAACCATTGAACCAAGTGACTGGCCCCGTCGCATCATTCGGCGGGGCCTTTGCTTTGCAGCCTCTATGCGGGCGCAGAAGGCCTGGAGTAGCATCGCACTGAACGGCCGCCGCCGGGGCAAGGCGCCGAGAAAACGTCACTAGGGAGTTGTCATGCGACACGTCGTATCCGCCGCATTTATCGCAACAGCATTGGCATTTGGTACCAGCGCGCAGGCGCAGGTGCCGCAAGGCTACCCGGCCGACTACGCCAAAATCGTCGAAGGCGCCAAGAAAGAAGGCAAGGTCGTGATCTATTCGACCACCGATGCGGTTGCGGCCAATCCGCTGATCAAGGACTTCGAAGCGCTTTATCCTGGCATCAAGGTCGAATACTCAGATCTCAATTCGACGGAACTTTATAATCGCTTCATCGCCGAGGCTGCGGCGAACAATGGCACTGCCGACGTGTTGTGGTCGTCGGCCATGGACCTGCAAGTGAAGCTCGTCGCCGACGGCCAGGCCGCCAGCTATCCATCGCCGGAAATCAAGGCGCTGCCGAAATGGGCGGTGTGGAAAGATTCAGCTTACGGCACGACGTATGAGCCGATCGCCTTCGTCTACAATAAACGGCTGGTGCCGGAAGGCGACGTGCCGAAAGATCACACTGATCTGCTGAAGTTGCTCGACGCCAAGGCCGATTTCTACAAGGGCAAGATCACCGCTTACGATCCGGAGCGTTCCGGTGTTGGCTATCTGTTCTGCAATGAAGATATCAAGGACTTCCCGCAGGCGTGGGATTTGTTCAAGGCGATGGGCAAGACGCAGGCCAAATTCTACACCAGCGCTGGTGCCATGATGGAGCGCGTCACGTCCGGCGAGCACCTGATCGCCTACGGCATCTTCGGTTCCTACGCGCTCAGCCGCTCAAAGAAGGACCCCAACCTCGGCATCGTCTTGCCGAAGGATTACACCATGGTGACGTCACGCGTGGCCTTCATTTCGAAGAACGCGAAAAATCCGAACGCCGGCAAATTGTTTCTTGATTACATCCTGTCG
>WNFI01642272.1_pt1 | contig 14714 bp, 25 predicted proteins | sample 5400471 | NCBI WGS metagenome assembly WNFI01 (sample SAMN13153348, study PRJNA577476) | soil metagenome | isolation source: 100 cm saprolite on Douglas fir-dominated hillslope | place: USA:California | collected 2013-09-17
CTCGCCAAGGCTGGCGCTGCGCTCAGCAAGGTTGTCTCGATCGGATTCATCAAATATACCGATGAGAAAGGAGTGGAACGCGAACGGCCCTTTGACCTGGCAGAGGATAGACACATCCTTGAAGCCGCAATCAAACGAGTCGATGCTAAATTCGTGATGGTGGATCCTGTCATGGCGATACTCGGCGGCAAAGATATCTATAAAGATAATGAGGTGAGAACAGCCCTGGCGCCGCTTAAGGAGATTGCGGAGCGCTGCAACGTCGCGATCGTCATGATACGCCACATCACGAAAGGCGGCAGTGATAAGGCGATCTACCTGGGCGGTGGCTCCATTGCATTTATCGGGCTCTCTCGAATCGGGCTGCTGGCAGTGCGCAATCCCGATAATGAAGACCAGTGCATCTTTGCCAATATCAAGAACAACCTGGGCAAGCCTGCCCCAAAGCTTCTGTACAGCGTTGTGAGCGATACAGGCAGCGATGACGAGCGCCCCTCTATCCGATGGCAAGGCGAAAGCCGGCACACCGACCAGGAGCTTATGAGCAAGCCAACGAACGTACCAGGTGAAGGAAGGCAAGCCATCCTGAGACTGCTAAAAGAAAACTTTCCTGATGCGATGTCCCCCGCTCAGATAGCAGACCAATTAGACATGACTGAGGGGAATGTCAAAATGACGCTTCAGCGCATGGTAAAGGATGACCAGATCAAGAAAGAAGCGAGGGGAATGTATGTTGCTCATTCTGGAATCAGTTAGTCTCTCCCCTGTTACTTGCGTTACTTTAGTTACCTTAGTGATGATAGTTACTTTAGTTACTTTGATGAAAGTAACGCAAGTAACTAAAGTAACTAAGGTGACAGGGAGAAAGGGTGTTACTTTATGCCAGTAAGCATTGATCGAAGCTTCCTTGAGCAGGTTGATCTCACTTCACTGATCGAGCAGAAAGCCCCTACACGCTTCGGCAAGCCATACGGCAACGGCTCTAAGCGAACCGTCAAAGGTCCTTGCCCTTTCTGCGGTGGCACTGACCGCTTCGCCGTGTTCGTGAATGATTCACCTCAGCGCTATAAATGTGGGATCCACGGCAATGGCTGCGGCGCGCATGGCGATGCAATTGATTTCTTGCGCCAGTATGAGCACCTGACGTTCAGTGAAGCGTGGGCCTCGCTCAGCGGTGAAGCAGCGCCGCATATCGAAACCAGGGCGGCTCGCAAATCTGCTCAAGATTGGCAAAGCGGCATTGGTCATCCCCTGGTATGACATCAAGCGTGGCCTCTACTGGCGCGTCTCGTTTCGCAATATCGGCCCAGGCTGGCGCTACGATAACTACTATGGCAGTTCGGTCAGCGATGGCTTGTACCTGGCTGATTCACTGCTGTTCAATCGTCCTGTGTTCCTGGTCGAGGGTGAGCTTGACGCGCTCAGTATTGCACAAGACGCCGGGGATCTCGTGTCAGTTGTGGCAACCGGGACCACAACGGGCTCTCATGCTCTTGAATGGGTGATGGAGCTGGCGACGATGCCACACGTGTTTATCGCTTTCGACGCCGAGGAAAAGGCAGAGAAAAGCGCGGCGTATTGGCTCGATGCGCTCTCAAACGCTACTCGCTGGCATACGCCTATCGGCAAAGACGCCAACGAGATGCTTGTACGCGAGTTGAATATCAGGCTGTGGATTGAGGCTGCACTCGCAACTATCGCAGAGCCGGAGGTGGATCCAGCGAGTAGCGTTTACACAGAGGGTCTATGACGTAGTTTCTCAAGTGTTTGGACCTTGTGAGATGCGCGTGTTTCCAGTCGGCAGTTTCACGCTGGCGGATCGCGTTGCAGAACTGAATGAGCAAGCCAGATTGCGTAACTTCTGGACCGCATCCTGATGACAGAATGACCGCTCATGAGGTATACTTGACTTAGGCGATCAACAATAGCAACGGAAGCAGACAGGACGCAGCACGATGGCAGGACCAAGAGCAGACATTTCCTTTCTATCGTCCTTTCGTGTCCTCCTGTTGAGCGCCTTTCCCGTTGCATCGCACAAGCCGGGCGGCCTGCGAGTCGTCCGGTGGGAGGGTGACAGGATGCCGAAACACGATGTAGATGCGCTCTATCGCCGTATCGACGCGGCCAATAAGCGCCATCTGCGCGAATTTGACCGCTACACGCGGATGCTCACGAGTGGCTTTAGATCAGGTAGGTTCTATAGTGAGCAGGAGCTAGCCGCGCAACTGGCAAAGGCCGATGAGGCGATGGCCGAAGGTCAGGCTGCGGAAGCGGCGTTTCACGAGGCAATGAATGGTGAAGGACCAGCCGACAACTGAACAGCAGGACCAGGAGTTGACACCGCTGCAACTGCGCTTTATCGAATTGTTGCTTGCCGGCAAAAACGTCACGGACGCCGCGCGCACGGTTGGCGTGTCGCGTCGAGCGGCCTGCAACTGGCTCGACCCGGCACATGCGGTGCACCAGGAATATGAGCAGCAGCGCCGCGCCCTGGCATATGACTTACAGGAGCGTGTCAAGCAGGTGCATGAGTTGGCGATGAAAGCGCTCAAGGATTTTCTGATCTCTACGAAACGGCCTGACCTGCGCTTCCAGGCGATGAAACTGGTGTACGAATCGCACTTGCGCGAAGAGTTGACCAGGCCAGAGCCGGCGTCAAGTGAGCATCTGGTACGCGATGAGTTAGACCGGCAAATCAATCCGAGCGCAATCGCCATCTATCTCTATGATGACCGCGGCAGGCCGCGCATTCATGATTGACGTTCACAGATGTGCGCGATTGTGCACATGGTAAGGAGTTTGTATGTCCGGGCAGCCGGACAGAAGGAGGACAATACAAATGGTTTCAAGTTCGCTCAACTCGAGCAGGGGCATTTGCCAGAAACAGGCCGACAATTACAACACCTATCTGCCGAAATCTACCACGATCAGGCAGGATACCTACCTTGACGGGCCGGCAAGAAGCGCACAGATCAGCAAGCTTGCGACGTCGGCCCGGGCCGCCAATCAAGCCTTGCTCGATACTGCCAACGCCAACGATGCAAGGTTACAGGCTGCCGTTGCGCCATCGACTGATGTCAGCGCCGAGGCAAAGGCTGACATCAGACATATGTACTCGCTCGGGCTCTCGTTGCAAGCTATCTGCCAGCAACTGGTGAGCGACGGCTATAAAGATGGCTTCACCGCGCTCAGGCGTGAGGTCAGGTTGCAAATCCGCGCGAGCAAGTCAGGCGCTGCGCAGGCTGAAACGTTTGACACGCCTGGCGCCCTTGACCAGGATCTAGCGATCGCGCTCGGCGTCATCTCCCACTTCGAACGCCAGATCCTGACGCCAGCAGAACAAGCAGCGGCGTTAGAGGCGCGGGAATCCGACACGAACATGGGACGGGTGAAAGACAACTGGCAGGTGCTTGACGACTTCTACGCGAAGCAGTTGTTGCCCAGCGCCGTGGCAGGCGCATTTCAGCGATTGCATAGCATCTTTTCGTGGCAAGAGATCTCCGGCCTTGATAGCGATGGCAGCCTGATCTATACCGATCAGCGCAGCGGCTCTTCGCGCATCAACCTTGTCTCGGATGTCGTACCTGCTGTGACCTGGGGGACACGCTAATGGCACTTGTTGATTGGCGGCCAGACGTCAACATGGCTGGGGGCGTGTATGTGACGCCTATCCACCTGGTCAAAAAAGGCGCGCCTGTGCATGTGGTGCTCACCAACAATGTGCATACGCCGGCCTCGATCACAGAAGTATTCGATGTGGCGTCAGGTTCGGTCATGCTACAAATCATTGGCGCAACCGCTGAACACCCATCAGGCTCGGGGCGCTATCAAATGCAGGCCGTCTATAACGCCGATATGGTGACGTATGGCAGTTGGCACTGGGCGGACGATCAGGCGCTGCCATGACCGGCGCCGATGCCTATAAACTGCACCTTGTCAGAATTGGTGATCGCGTCGAATACCGGGACCATGGCGCGATCGTCAGCGGCGAAGTGTGCGGCTGGACATCCGAGCACATGGGCGTCGGAGTGATGATGCTCGTGTATGGCGGCTGGCACGGGCCTGACAAACGTGTGCCGCTGCATGCGGTGCTCTCAAGAGAGCGGCCAGGACTGCCGGGCATCGTGCGCTTCGAGTGAAATAATGAGCTAAACGATTAGCTCACAAGCCAACTACTGTCGAGAGGACGGAAGGAGGTGTACCATAGCCATATCCGCAAGCCAGCTACTAGGATTGGTCGAGATCCGTGGCGCTACAGAGTCCATCGCCAAACTCGAAGGCGTGGGCAGGGCAACCGATAATGCGGGCGCAAAGCTCACGGGGCTCGCCGTTGGTGGCGTCCTCATTGCCGGTGCTGCTCTCGTGGCGCTAGGTGCCAAAGCCGTCATGATGGCCGGCGATTTCGAGCAATCCATTACCAAACTGTACACGACGGCAGGGGAGCAGCAATCCAAGCTCAAGATGGTTGGCCAGGGCATCCTGGACATGTCGGTGCAGGTCGGCACCGGCGCGCAAGAACTGGCCAAGGCTGCGTACATCGTGGAATCTGGCGGCTATCATGGCGCTGCCGGCTTAAACGTCTTGAAAATAGCGGCAGAGGGCGCCCGTGCCGAGAATGCCAACGTCACCGATACCGCTTCCGCGGTGGTCTTTGCCCTCAATGCGTACCGGGGAACAACGCTGTCCGCCGCCGAGGCCATGAATATCCTGGTGGCGGCTACCGGTTCAGGTACCGCCACCCTGCAAGATTTCGCGGTAGGGCTGCCCAATGTGCTCCCAGTGGCTGCGAAGTTCCACATCTCACTCACCGATATCGCCGCAGGTATGGCTGTCATGACCGCCCAGGGTGATGATGCCTCGTCGGCAGCCACCCACTTACGCCAGGTGATCCTGGCCTTAGAAGCACCGTCTGCAGCAGGAGTCAAGGCGCTCGCAAGTATCGGGCTCACCACGCAACAGGTGTCCGATGCGATGAGCAAGTCCTTGCCGGGCGCTATCCAGACGATCACCGATGATCTGGCGAAGAAATTCCCCGCTGGCAGCTCCGCGTACAACGAAGCCATCAAGGCGATTGCTGGTGGCAATAAGCAGTTATTAGCGCTACTTGAACTCTCCGGCCCCCAACTGCAAACCTACAAGGATGATGTCGCGGGCATCACAGGCAAGACGAAAGAGGCCGGCGCTGCTGCCCGCGCTCAAGGGCATGCTGGATCAGGTCACGCCGCTGATTGGCCGGTTCGATGATTGGTTCGTGAAGTCAGGGCGTGAGGCAACGGTCCTGTCAGCCATTGGCACTGGGATGTCCACCCTGGGGAATGTGGTCGGGACGACTGCTGGGGTCATGGGTAACATCATCGGGGCCTTTACCAATGCGGGCACCGAGGGCGAAGTTCTGCGTGGTGCCCTGGTTGCGCTCGCGGGCGCCTTTGTGGTGATCAAGGCCGCTGCCATTCCAAATACCATCCTGGGGTTGCTTGATTGGGTCAACCATATGACCTCCGCTGCTGTCGCTTCTGCTTCATTGAAAACGGCGGCGGCTTCCTCGTTTGGCGAAATGTCCGGGCTGATCGTGGGCAGTATCGGCAAGAATATCTCTGCTCTCTCGAATATGGGGCTGGCGATGCTAGGGGTCGGTGGACCAATTACGCTCCTGATCGCGGCAGGCGTGGGACTTGTGTTCGCGCTAACCCATTGGAAAGAGACATCGATAGCAGTGGGCAATGCCTTTAGCACACTGGGGCAGCAGTTTGCCAGCCTGGCCACTGACTGGAATGCAAAGCTCTCGAATGCGCAGGGGTCAACGCAGAGTTTTGGCGACCAGACGAAGAAGATCTTTTGGGATGTGTTCCATGTGGTAGAGCCTACCATCAATGAAACGGCGGCGGCTGTGATCACCGGGTCCGACCAGATGAAGACCCGGGGCGTCGCGAGTCTCGCTGGTATGGTGTCGGGCATCCAGGGGGAAATGGCCCCCCTGGGCGGATGGATGGCGAACGAGTGGGGCACGATGCAACGAACGTCCTTAACGATGTCCGATACCCTTTCTGCTGGAGCCATCAAGAATTTCGACAAGCTCAAATCATCTTCCCTGGGGGATATGTCGCAGATGGACAGCAGCGCCAAGGGCTACTGGAATGACGTGGCGGCTTATATCGCGGGCCATCCCATCAACGGCAATGTCACCTATACCGTACAAGGTATACCTGGCGCTGGCCCTGGTGGGTGGGTGCAGCCGGGCCGATCCAGCTCGAGGTGCATGTGTACCTGGACAAGGCCCGCATGGGCCAGGAGCTCGTGGGTCCAATTGTCTCTGCAATTAGAACCGCGACAGGAGTTAGATTCTGATGGCACAGTTTTGTTTTGCAGAACAGAAGCGCGCTTTGTTCACAGAGGCGTGTTTACGGGGCTGGCACCAGGCGTGCGTGGATTTCCCACGCACGGCAGACCCGCAGACCATCCAGACAACGATGGGCACACTTGACGAACTACGCGCTGAGGTCTGCTGTATCTGCTGTATCACCGATGAGTTCGCCTATAGGACGCTCGTCCTCTCCGCCTACTGTGCTGGCTACAATGCCCACGCCCAGGCCACCGAACGCGACCGCTTCCTGATGGCAACGGCGCTCAAGCCAATGTCAAAGGACGAGGGCCTGGCCTTGGTACGGCACGGCATGTCCTCGCGGGATGGAGCAGCAATTATCGATCAGGCATACGCGCAACTGTGCGCGTTCATGCAAATGTTAAGTAACTAACTCGCAAAGAGTGATCTACTGTCGGGAGACAGAAGGAGTAACAATCAATCATGCCACAGTACAGCCCCGTTGGCCCATTCAATAATGGTGCTAGTCCCGGCCTGAGTGCCGCGTTCTTTAACGGATTGGAATCATGGATACAGCAGACTGAAGGCGCCATAGGCGCGAGCACCGTCAGTGGTTCTACATCGGGCACAGTTACGCTCTATCAACTCTTGCAAGGCAACGCGAAATATGTGCTCATTGTGCTGTCAGGCAGTTACAACAGCACGCTCAAAACCATCGCGCTGCCCGTCGCATTTACCCTTCGTGCCGGTGTACGAGCGTATAACAACAATGGCCCTATGCGCTTTCTCACCGCAGGATCACCGCAAGGGATGCTCTTAGTCAACGGATTTAATGCGAATGGGACTGCTACCACGACTGCTTCTGTGACCAGCCTGCCCGCTAACATGGGTGGTGGGAGTGGCTCTATTAATGGTGCATTTGATACGGTAGAGTTCTCGGCCACCGGTCTCGTTGGGCCAGCAGTGATTATCCTGGAAGGGAACTAAGCGTCTAGGGTCTGGCCAGCGCAGGGGCAAGCCAGATCAGCAAGCCAACAATGGCGAGGCCGCCGAGCACGATCGCGACGTAGCCGGCCAGCTTGAGATAGCGCATGTAGTTCTAGTTCCTTTCATGATGGTTTTTCCTTTCGTGAGTACTCGGCTGGCGCCAGGCGGTCAGGACAGGCTTCTATGGATGTAACGAACGAGACTACTTGAGCAGGAAAGAAAACTTGTGGGCCAACTCTCTTGCGCCGGCGTCACTGTTGCCCAGGAAGTTCTCCAGGTAGCGGTAGGTGCTCGACAAATCGGAGTGGCCCAGGGCTTTCATGATCTTGATCACGTCCTTGTCTTTCTCGTATCTTGCCTTCGCTGAAGCATGGCGTAGCCAGTGTACTGAAATCTGCTTCTCGATGCCGGCAGCCCTGGCGTACTTTTTAAGCGCCTGCGTGACGGCGTTCTCCGACAGTGGCTTGTATGGGTCTATGGCAAGGCCGAGTGCCGCATTTTGCAGACTTGGCGCCCCTACGGCCAGCCAGATGGGATCGTCTGATTCGAGTGGCAAGCGTCCACTTGCTTGCCAGTACTCTTCGAGCAACACCCGGCAGAGCACCGGCAGCTCGCTCACCTTCTCCTCGCCACGCTGGCCTTTTTCGCCTACCCATTTGTACGTCCAACCCTCACGTGTCGAGCCATCGCTTTCCGAGATCACATCCCAGGTGATATCGCCAAACGTCAAGCCCCTAATTTCGTTCATGCGCCTGGCCGTCAACAGAAAAAAAGTAAAAATGCTTCTATCGCGCAGCCCGAGCACCGTGTTCTTGGGCATGGCATTAAACAGGGCAGCCAGTTCGGCGTCAGTGAGCACACGCCTGGGTCTCGGCGTCCTGGCGAGTCGTATACCGGCGGTTGGTGGTACGCCCGCGAACAGACGTACCGGCTTGCCATCCTCGGGTGAGCTGTAGGTGTACTGGCCAGCGAATTTATACAGGGAAGAGAGGACGTTGCGCCTGATATTGAACGTAGCGGCTGCCGGTGGGCCGCCCTTATTGCGCCCGCCTTTGCAGGGAGTGCGCAGAAAACGCTCGACGTCTTCTCGGGTGCGCAGATCGGGCGAGCCTGGAAACATCGTAAAGAACGCTTTCAGGGTGCTGACGTAGGCTCTGTAGGTCTGCTGGCTGCGTTCCTGCACGCTTTGCAGGTAGAGGGCAATCGCTCTTGCCCAGGGGTCGCCAGGGGCTTGTGATTGCGTTGCAAGGGCGGTGTTCATAGCTGACCCCCTCGGCGCGTGGCCAGGTACTCACAGACGTCGCGCCTGGTCGAGAGACACACCACGATGCCGTGGTCGGTGACAAGGTAGTGCTGCGCGCTGCCCGGTGTTGCCCTTGTGTAGACGATGAGGCCAGGGCTGCGCACAGTTGTGTCCAGGACTGACCAGCCGCGCATGCTGGCAAGGGTGGGAGTAAACACCTGCTCCAAAGCGGGATCAGGCGAGCAGCCTGATGATGTAAAATCGGGTGACATGCTCGTTGCTCCTTTCAAGTGTGACGAGTGTGTTGACCTGCAGATGCGCGAACACCTGCAGGTCAGCTAATCGATTAACTACGAGATTTGATGCGCTTGCCACAACGGATGCAATGGCGATTCTCTGAATTTTGTTGCATGCCGCAGTGGGGGCATGTGGTTGCCTCTAGCATATCGTTCATTCTCGCTTTCTTCTATGGGAAATCATCGGGCATCGGGCTACACACGAAGATCAAAACTACGATGACGATGACGACAAGAATGAGAATCATGTGTGTACGTCCTTTCTGCTCACTCCCCCGGATCGAGAGAGTGGGCAAAACTAGTGATAGCGGCATGTTGATACCGATTCGAGCGTAAAATCGCCAAAATTATCGAGAATATTGGCCAATTATCGACACAATCGCGCCCGAATCGATTAAAATGGCCATGTATTACGCTCATTTGCGGTGAATCAATCCGTGTTTTTTGGCATCGGCAATAATCCGCTGAATCCGGTGGTACTTCAGCCCGAAGGATTCCGCGATTTGCTCCAACGTCGAATGGCCATCATTATAGACATCGATAATATCCTGCTCATCGGGCTCTACCAGGGCTTCATCTTTAGGTGCTGGCAGCATCCGGGGCACGCCTGCAGCCACGTGCTGTGCTGACAAGTGTGTCCACGTCCCGTCCTCGTTGCGCACGGCCACGACCTCGCCCACGGCTACCACATTGGTATGGATGCGCCAGTGGCCAATCTTGTGCAGGGTGAAGGTGAACATAAGCGCGCCGGTGCAGCCCAGGCCGAGCGCAACCAGGGCGGCCACAATCCAGCCTATAAGCGTGATATGCGGCAACAATGAGATGTATAAAAAGATACCCAGGGCTGCGCCCAACGTGGCACAGAAGGCGATAAAGCCGATGAGGATACGATTGATTGGCTGCATAGCACTACCTCGTTTGAGAGTCCTGCTCGTTCTAGAAGCAGGGCGGGCTGACCAGGTTCTGTGAACGAGAGCTGGTCACTCTCCCCTATTAGCTGCCGATCTTCCAGGTATGAAGCATCAGGTTCTTGTTGGCCAGCGGTTCGCCTTTCGCTTGCAACTCCTGAACCAACTCGCGCTCTTTTCTCAGAGCAACAAGCTTGTCTGAGATGTTCTCTTCCACAATCACCATGATCGGGAATACCTCAACAGCAAGCAAGTTCTGGATCCTGGCGTACTTCTCTGGAAGGTTATCCCATTTTTTCAGGTGATCCTCTAGGCGCGTGCCTGGTCCTGTGGTACAACCGACATAGAAGATTTCCATGTTGCTGGGATCTTGCAGGTAGTAGATGGCGTAGTGGCCATACTGATTCATGCTCACCTCTCGCTATCCGGGGGATAGAAGAGGCGCTGCAGTTCCTGAATGTTCAGCAAGACCTTTCGCCTGTCCTTGGGATCGCGTTTGCTGCTGATCTCACCCCTCTTCGCCATTTGCGAGAGCTTGGAGGCGCTGACCTTGACGATCCGGGCAGCCTCGTTCAGATTCACCCACTGCTGCGCAGGTGACATAAGCATAGTGACCTCCCTTTTCACGTATGGCACATCGTTTTGTGCCTGGAGAGAGTATACAGTACATAAAAGAAATTTGCAATATAAAACACATATATTTGCATAGAATGAGGCACTTCGCGAGGGGCAGCGCTACGGTAGTGGTAATCCTTGTGTAACAATCGTCCAAATGTTACACAAGGACAGGGTGGAAGCTGTGCGAGGGGCTACGCTCAGAGGGTGCAGCGCTGCGCCGCTCGCGTGGTTGGTACTACTCTACTCGCCGTCATGGAGCGGGAGCCAGGGCTTTTCTACGGATTGCTGCATGATGTGGTCGCGTGCATCCATGTCTGCATTGTAGCTTGAAGCCTGCTCTGCCTCGTCACCCAACCAGCCAGGCTCAACACGTGTTGGGTCATCCAGGTAGGCTGTCTCCGGCTTCTCTGCCTCAATCTCATTGGGCGCTAGCTCCATCGCCTGATTGCGTGCGATGGCATCGGCAATGAGGGCCTCGGCCTCGATTTCCAGCATGTGCAGTAAGCACCAATCAGCGATGTCTCTCAAATCTTGCGACGAAACGGTCATGACCTGGCTGCGGCCATCGCGCAATCTATACCTATCCTGTGCAACTTTTTCGATGTCCATTGGTCCTAGTCCTCGCTTTCTCGTGCCAGCTGCTCCGCGCACTGCTGGCACATGCTAAACCATCGATACGCGCCGGTGACCAATCTCACCAGCACCTGCACGAGCGGCGCCTGGTCGGTCCGCTCACAACACTCGCACATGGGGTCATCCTTTCTGCTGTCGTAACACTTCACTCGATTCCGTATAAGGCGGCGAGCTCGTCAGCCTTGCGGTTCTCCGCTCGTCGCAATGATGCCAGGTAGCGCCCGGTCGTGGCGAGCGATTTATGCCCCAGCCTGGCCTGGATCTCGCTCACCGTCAATCCCAACTTTTCCATTGAATGCGCTGCCGTATGCCTCGTGGTATGCACACGAGAGACGCCCAGGTACTTCTTGCACACCGCATTGATCGATTGATAGCCGAGTGGCTGCCCATAGCTTGCATCATGCGCCAGGGACACCCACAAGGGTGCAGTCGGGGCAAGCTTGCCGAGCTGGGCACCGTAAAATGCATGCAGCCAGCGCAGCAAGGCGTTGGTGGTGGCCAGCGGTAAATCGTCCTGCATGACCTCGTTGCCCTTGGCGTGTTCGAAGGTGAGCCGTGCCTTCCCAGTGCGCAAGCTTACTTGCTGCCATTGCAACGTCGCCACCTCTTGCGCCCGCCTGGCTGTCTGTAGCAGCACAGAGAGCAAAGCGTAATCGCGAGCGCCGCGCAGCGTGCCCTGGTCAATCGCTGCCAGCGACGAGCGCACCGTCTCATCGTCAAGCGCCTGGGCGCCGGCATACTCTTGCACCGCTTCCCTGTCGAGCAGGTCAATCGGGTTGCTGTCAACAAACTTCATGCGGCGCGCATAGGTATAGAACGATGACAGGATCGCGAGGCGCTGATTGCGGGTCGCCGGCTTGACCTGTTTGCCAACCGCACTAAAGCTTGCAAACGCCTGGGCCACGAGCGCGACTGAGCCCGGATCGCTATCCAGGTCCAGGCCTGCACCGCCGAGGCCTGCGCGAAACTGCTCGAGCGTGTCGGTGTACGCTTTGCGCGTCTTGTCTGAGCGCTTGCACTTGGCATCGAGCCAGGCAGCCACCGCCAGATCAAGGGGGGCTTGTGTAACAAGCGTGCTGAGCGCCTGGTCGTTCATGCCTGTAATCCCTTCCGTTGCTCTTGTGTGGCCTCCTGCTCTTGTGCGAGAAATCTATGGGACTCTTCTATCGTCATTGCTCTGATTGCGCACGTATCCTCACCACGCCAGGCGCTATCGTTAGCAACAGTGAGAAGATAGCCGTTGCGCTTTGCTTCTCGCTCCAGCTCCATGAGCCGGAAGAAGAGTTCGTCCTGCTCTCTGCTCAGTTTGCTATAGAGCTCGAGCGCCTGCTCTGGATTAAAGTCTACCATGGTACTCCTTTTCTATCCCATATAATGCTCGCTCAGCACAAACAACAGTTCGTTTAACATCTCAAGATATCCATGAGCCTCGCTAATCTCGCCACGAAGGAGAGTGATTGTGTGTTGGTCTAGCGGCTTCCCCTCGCCCAGCGCTTCAAGGATGTCTTCAATGGAGTCGTCAATCTCAATGGTGCTATCATCGATGGACGCTTTCATGCCTGTCAGCGTGTCCACTACTTCCTCATTGGCATCCTCTTCTTGCAGCTCCTCGGGTGTGTCTGCCATCGTTGTTTTCCCTTTCTCAAATGACACATAACTAATCATGGTTAGTTATGGCTGCTTGCATTCTCTCATCAGTGTCAAGCGCCGCGCTGCATGATTGCTCACCCAGGCGGCGCCACCTGGCGAAACGATTAGTTTTTCTTGCCCTGCCGGTGGCAAATGCACGCCCGATTGCCGCACGCATAGCCGTTCTCGGGTGTGTGCCGGTCAATCACGATTTGCTCTTCGATGATAGCAACGGGTTGACGTGGCCGCTCGGGCTCTGGCCGCAGAAATGCGACTTCCCAGGCGAGCAAGGCCGATTTGATGGACTCTATAAACGGTGAGACGATCTTGCGCTGACCACAGAGCAGCAAGAGCACAATGTTGTAGCCGTGGTCATCAGCGGTCGCGTGTGAGTCGTCAATGGCGCACAGGACGCGGCCGGCGTAGTGGGTCGCGACGTAGGCAAAGGTGGCTTGCGCTTCAACCTGTTTCATGGTATCCTCCCAGGGTGTTGATTGAGCCCCAGGTGACTTCTTCGTGGTTGTCAGCCTGGGGCTCATCTTGCCTACTTCAGTAGTGAGAAACCGCGATTGCTTGAGAGGGTGCCCTTCTGGCTCGGGCGGCTGCTCTTCTCTGCCTGCCGTGTGTCCTCGTCGCGGTTGCTGCCGTGCCAGGCGTTGAAGCGGAGCCCCTCGTCCTCAGCCGCTGCATTCTTGCGATCCTCAGCGCGCTGCAACTTCGCCACAACTGCTACGGTGTCCGGCCCCATCGCCGCGGCGATGGTTGCGCGGCGAACGGCGAGTACCTGGTTAACTGCACGAACATGTTTGCAGCCATTGCAGCGGGCGGGGCAATTGCAGCACCACATCAGGCGCTCATTCGACCAGGTGACCTGGTACCAGGTGGTATCGCTGCTGTCCGACTTCACAACGTAGTAAACTTGATGTGTTTGGCGATCCGTGCCGCGTGCAACGCTTGCGCTCTGGATCTCTGTCTTCGTGGTTGTCATTTTCTGTCTCCTTGAACTTTCTTCGAGTGGCTCATTGCCTCTCTTCATACTACTAGTTTACCACCGACGTCGGTAGTTGTCAAGCGATTTGTTCTAACTTTCGTAGAACGGATTGCCTATCTTTGGAATTGCACAAAAGTTCCGAACATTTCTCGCAGCTCGGCAGGCCAAATCCGCTTGACATGAACTACCATTCACGGTTAAAATAGAGACAGGTACGAATGTTCAAGGAGACGAAAGGAGATGTGATGGCCCGCATCAATGAGTGGATGACCAGCAAGGAGGCGGCTACCCTCTTAGGTATCAACGACCGCTATGTGCGGTTCCTGGGGTCCACTGGCAGGTTCGCAACGATACAACTCAATCCCAAGATGAGGCTGTATCGCCGGCGCGACGTGGAGAGCTACAAGCCGGCTAAGCGCGGACCCAAACCAAAGAAGAAAGAAGCCGTGACCGCCGGGACAACGCCCGGCATGTAGTTATAGGAATCGAGCGTAGTAAGTCCTTCTAGACGTTTGCACTTGAGCCACGCAGGGATGCGTCAGGGAGTGCAGACACCTGGGATTCTCTCCAGGGTTGACATAAAAATAATAAGCCAGCCTGGACCGCTGGCTTACTACCGCTCACAGCACACGCCCCGAGAGGACGGATCATATGCATGTAGAGAGTATACCATACAATCGTACACCTGAATACAGCCTGCTTGCTGTAGATCAAGGTGGGCAGCCATGACAGCACAGAAAACTCAACCAAAGCCGGGCGCGTATGAGTTCAAGCGCTTCGTTGACTTTGTTCACACCCACAAGGTTCTCCCTGATATGTCGATCAACGGCAATATGGGAGAGTTCTCCCGCATCGCCACAAAACTCCATGAGACATTCACCGCACATGGCTATGAGGGCTTTCTCAAGGCGCTTGAGGCAGTGCAGAAGGCCGATAAATCTGTAAATATCGCCTTATCCTCACAAGCCCCCCCGGATCCTGCATCAGTTGGCGTGCTGCTCTCCGAGGTCAAACCCGAGGCGATTCACTGGCTGTGGCCGGGCTATATTGCGCTGCGCAAACTTCACACCTTTGACGGCGATCCGGGGCT
>WNFI01109847.1_pt1 | contig 14713 bp, 15 predicted proteins | sample 5400471 | NCBI WGS metagenome assembly WNFI01 (sample SAMN13153348, study PRJNA577476) | soil metagenome | isolation source: 100 cm saprolite on Douglas fir-dominated hillslope | place: USA:California | collected 2013-09-17
ATAGATCTGAGCTTCCGTAAAGTTGGCGAAGCTAGCTTTAGCGAGGTTTTCCGGGTTGGCAGGGTCGTATTGAAGATTGTACCAATCTTATCGAGACGAGATACAGGTTTTCTCGGTGACGATGAAGATCGTCAAGGTTATCCCAATGTGTCCAATGTTGACGATGTGTTACGAGAGGTGCGAGCTACCGAGAAGATGGGTCTTTCGCATCCTGGGTTTACACGGCTTCTGAAGTACGTCTCACCTCACATATGTGTTCACTCGCTCATGTAGCAAGCTCAGGACTTACGTCATTCGTGGTCTCTATCCTGATCTGCTTCTGGATGAATGGGATGTTTATGATGAGCGGAGAGGTTCGGAGAACAGCAATCCTAGTCAGTCAGGATACACTATGGCACAATTGGGACATTATTCTCATCGCACAATTATAGGGGTCTTTCCAGCACACCAGGAGTACGTGATCATTGTGCTACCTCATGGTGGATCGGATCTGGAAGCTATAGCTCTATCTCACCAGAAAGGAATGAAGAACATTTGGCGTCGATGCGCGAGTATCTTCTGGCAAGTCTGCGAAGCACTTGCTGCAGCGGAAGAATTAATGGAGTTTGAGGTGGGCTGTTCGACAGGCTCTGAATTAGCATCTCCCGTTAAATGACCTCTATATCGACCAGCATCGAGATCTACATTGGGGACAAATCCTTATCCAGGAGAAACGTCTGTCAAAGGCAGGGAATCGTCTTCCTCTCAATGACCCCTCTTTCCAAGGATTGAAAGTTACCATAATTGACTTTGGCCTGTCTCGGATAAGTGTCAGAGAGGACGATGCTTCATCTCACGGCTGTTCGTCACAATCTCACTATACCGAATTCGATGAGGTGATTTTCGACGGTAAAGGCATGTGCTAAGGCTCATTCTTCCCTGGACGTGTCCCCCTGACAATGTATGACAGGTGACTATCAGTTTGAGGTGTACCGCATGATGAGAAGACATAACGATAATGACTGGAAGAAGTATTCACCGCTCACAAATGTCATGGTTAGTGCACCGTAAATCATTCTTTATATCTCATCCTTTTCGTCACTGTTCATTTTAGTGGCTCCACTATCTTTCACTCAAGTTGGTTCAAACGTTCACCACTAAAGGACCGGCTGCTTTGAAACCCACCTGCAATCGGGGTTTCGGGGAGAAAGATTGCTGGGAGTGCCTTGTAGAGATCGAGAAATGCCTCGGTGTTACAGTGTCTCACCTACGCGACCCAGTAAACAAGCGAAAGAAACCTCTGAGGACACAACCAACTGGTAAACTATTTGTGTCGGCATCTGATGTATTGGCTTGGGGTGAACTGCGAGGGTGGGTGTGGTGAGCCCTGATATTTAGATGATCATAAGGATGCCGCATTTGCTCCTTCCTGTACACCACTCATATTAGCTAGTAATATGTATCTCACACTTGCCAATCCAGCTTGTACCGAGCTACTTGACTACACAGCCCTGGGCGCCTAAACCTGGATCATGTGAGCCGCACGGAACCTTCGGCTGGAACACTTAATATTTTGGAAAGGTGACAACAATGTCTTTTGGCCGTACAACTACCGTAGGCATTTCTGGGTCCTCACTCTGCTTCTGTCTGGTTTAGGATCTGCTCTGATTCACTGTTAGTCAGCCCTCCCCCCTGGCGCAAATCGTATCCTGTTTGTTAAGAACCTAAATTATAACATAACGGGGGACGACCTTTATGATCTTTTCGGTCGTTATGGGTCCATACGACAGATAAGACTTGGGAACGAGGCTAAAAGCAAGGGTACTGCATTCGTTGTATTTGACGATGTGATGGATGTGAGTGCTTCCGTAAGTTGTGATACTTTTCCTCACTAGAAGTCACACTGTCTACTGCAGGCAAAAAATGCCCTGGATCACCTAAACGGGTTTCATCTTCAGGAGCGATACATTGTCGGTCAGTGGTTATCTTAGCAATGTCGATCTCAGATGTTAATAGAAGCTGGTTAGTTTTATATCATATGCCTGGCCGACAAGATGCGGCCGCGGCCAAAGATCTTGCCCGGCGAGAAGAGGAGCTGGCGGCTCTCAAGAAAGCGCACGATATACCAGATGAAGATTGATGCTGTGTGTACCTCGCTTTACTTAACTGTATATCCTCTTTACAACCTAGTCGCAATAATAACTCCAGTTCTTCAGCGTGAGCATCAGTCATTCATCTAATAGATATCGCGGGGTGTTTTAAATGTCATCAAACTGGGAACCCAAACGGAGGAAATTTCATCTGGTACAAAAGGAGTGTACAGTAGATGCTAATGAATCATATGATTCCTTGCTTCTTCAGATCTTCGTAAGTTTTTCGGTTGTATACGTTGCCATCGTCATCCTCAAGCTCCTCCATTGTTTCCTGTTGGAAAATTTCCTGTCGTCCTTCTTGTTTTAGTTTCTCGGCCACTAGGATTTGACTTTTCAGTTACATGGTCATGAAGAAAGGCTAACAATTCTTACGGGCCAAGGCATCTTCAATGCGTGTGATCTCATGAAAATGTTTCGTGTTTGGAAGCCCAAGCGCTCGCATCCCGAACGCATGTCGCGACTCCTGCAATGACTGCTGTGAACTAAGGGTTAGGGTGAAATGGAAGTCGACTGACCTGAAAGTGCCGCTCGAAATTCTTCCTGCATGAACCAATGAGAAGGACTTCACTGATTTTAGTGGGAAATGATGCACCTTCCCATGTACACAGCATCGGAACATATCTCGCACCGGTACTCCACGCCCAGTCCATGCAGCTTATACAACCAGTATGGAATTGGTTTCCCATCCCATCCTAGAGGAAGCTTTAAAGGATTGTAGATCTTCTCCTCTTCATCCTCCTCCTCCTCCTCGTTAACGGTTTCTGCAGTAGTGTTAGTGACAGGAACGGGCTTCTTTACGGGTGCCTCTTGTTCCAATTCCCTTTCCCGTGCAGTCAAAGAGAATCGACGTTCTACATTGGCTTTCGTGTCCGCGATGACGCCCGTGAGTTCCCCAAGAAGAGGTTGAATCAGTGCGGTGAGCCGAGCAGCCTGGAATAATCTTGATTTCGATCGAGCAGAAATAGTGCCTGGTTCTTCACCATTAGCATGAGCTGTTCCATTCTGAGAGGTATCAGTTCCCGCTCGCTCAGCTGCCTTTATGTGCTTTTTAGATTTCAAATGTGCATCGTAAACTGTCTGTTTCGAGTACGTTTTTTGACCTTTATATATATATATAAGTCAGAACATCCAGGATGACCTGGTCCTTACCAACTTACAAGCAGGACACCATATGCCTTCTCCTTGATGTTCAGGTCTAGATGCGTCATCATCCCACTCCGTTATTTGCTCTTGGGACCATAGCTGTTCGAACTTCTCTTGTGTTTCGGCTTGCATACGGTCAATGTCCAATAATGGTTGCGTTCTTTTGGTGAACGAGAGCAGGTAGGAATGAAGGGAAAGAAGATATCTGGAGGACTCATATTGAGGATACCAAGGTTATAGCCTTACACCCAAGAAAGCGAGCTTACAATTCATAGTCCTTTTGTCCTCGAACATTGACCGGCAAGTCGTGATGTAGGAAACCATCACGGGCAGTTGCTAAGATGTCAAGGTACTGAATGTAGGAGACTCGCTTGCCGATATGTTTGATGTTCACGTATTGTGTATGATTGGCATTCAGGTCGAGATACCTGCCATAGGACTCTTCTCCGGAAAATAACAGCGCAATTGCTAGAAGAAGGCATCAGTAAGGGAAGTCCTCTCCCAGTTGCTCCAAAATTTACGGTCTTCCTCGTCCTCGTCCATTTCGTCAGCCCTGAATATGGCTTCCACTTCAATAGCGAATGGGTCGGCGGGTGTATCAGGATATTTGCGGTGGAACTCTTCGATTTTGTTCAATCGGATATAGAACTCAGAAAGTTCCTCCTCTGGGTCGGATGGTTTGGAGATAAGCTCCTGCTCTCTCCGACGAGCTCTAAGGACGACAAGTGTATGAGAAATGTCGAGTACCGAAGATACAACAATAACTAACCCATCGGTATCCGCGTATAAAGAGGACAACGTAGCTACGCGATCGGAGACGCGCTCCAGGACATGTTTAGCGCGGTGTTCATTCGCTAATCGTACTTCGTGCTAATAGAAGGACGGAAAGGTTAGTGGAGCTTGTATTCCTCACGACCTATCTTACTTGGCTAGTTGACTGAGAGAGAATAATGGCCAAAGCTTTTTCGAGACGCTCAACTTCTTCATGAGTCTGGCGTTGAAGCTCGATAACAGAATCCATCCAAGTAAAGCCCAACAATGGATGGGCACGTGACGAGGCGCTTCGGCCATCTACTTTAGGCATCTTACACCCATGCACCTTCTCCTTCAGGAAGAACCAAGAGCGCTGTGTCTCGTCACCAGCTTAGAAGATGAACGCCTTGGACTTCCATCACGGGCCCTAATATTCAAGCCTTCTCCGAACAGGTCGTCTTCCCAGACGATTATCGAGTTCCTGCCTAAGAGCGAGGTAGACCTTAACAATCTTGTGAGGCTGACAAATCGATCTGTTCACGGATGCTTGGGGATCCTCAATGTAGCTAATGGTATGTTGTGGTCGTGCTGACCCCTATGGGCCTGTGCAGCTGAGTATTTCGCGTTAGATATCTTCATCGCGATTGTTGTCTCAGTGAACTTCGTCGGAAATATTCGTCCCGGAGCACAGAGCCCAGAAAATGTGTCAAGGGTTCAGGATGTGCAGTTTTTTTGTATCAATTCCTCCGCTTATGATGATCTCTCGCAAATATCGGATGTGCTTGCCAGCCCAACTTCTAATGACTTTGGCGAACTAGGAAGCACTTATTCGCAGTCTTCCATTCAGACGCCATCTGCAGCGCCAGTTTATGAGCATCCTTGTGCACCTCTTGTCAAGATTCTTTCTACCGGGACTTTCTACTTTGCTGCTCGATCACAATGGGATATTGGCTCGCGAGTTAGTTTGCGATCCGGTCTCAGCAACAATAGCATGGACCAGAAGGATGACAGGTTTATATGGAATGATTACATTATACAACCACTGCTTGACTTCAGAGGGGATTTGGATCAACTTGAACAAACTGAGTTGGACTCCTGCCAATTCATTGTAAGTACACCCTTCAAGTTCTGGTCCTCGTTGTTGAAGCACTTCTTTAGCTACTCGTTATTCAAGGCTTCGTGGGCATATTTGATATACCGCTCCCAGCCCCTCCATCTCACGGAGCCCCAAACATTGCCACTATCGCTCTCATATCTCGTCTGGGTTGGAAACGTGCCGGTACCAGATTCAACACCAGAGGCGTGGACGACGATGGACATTGCGCAAATTTTGTTGAGGTCAGACGCCTCTTCAAACTCTGGACTTTGTGTCCTCACCAACGGCTATTGAACAGACCGAAACAATCTTCAGCATGAACGATCATTCTTTTTGCTATGTGCAAGTGAGAGGCACCATACCTTGTAAGAGTTTTCTATTTTTCCTTACAACCACCTAAGGAGTCCCTCCAGTGTTCTGGGAACAGCAGGGCTTTCAAACATTTGGGCATAGAATTCAAATCACCAGACCTCAAGTTGCTTCACAACCTGCTTTCGACCGTCATTTCATGCAATTGACTGAAGAGTATGGCGCGGTTCATGCCATTAATCTGTTAGGGACAAAGGAGAATGAAGCTATTCTGTCCGAGGCTTACGCGGCTCATATTAAAGCTGCGGCCAGGGCATCTGATTCTACTACCCTCGGAAAAGTCGGTATTACCCACTATGATTTCCACCAATCCGTACGGATGGGTGGGCATGAAAGCGTCCGAGAGATAAGGCGACTTCCTGGTGTGAAAGATGGAATTGAGGATTTTGGGTACACGGTCGTCGACCAAGCACTCAATGAGGCAGTCTTGCGCCAGAGGGGTGTCTTCCGGACAAATTGCTTAGACTGGTACATTTGGAGATATAATGACGTTTCACTTGGCTAAGAGACCTTTTAAGTTTGGATAGAACGAACTTTGTTCAAGATATTCTCTCTCGCACAGTTCTTGATAACTACCTTTTCAGCATCCGAAGCGATTGGGTGGAGTCAAGCACCCTGTGGTCGAATCACCGGGAACTCTGGGCAGAGAATGGGGATGCCCTTTCGCGCATCTATGCGGGCACTGGGGCACTGAACACTAGTTTCACACGAAGTGGCAAGCGAACGCTTGCTGGTAGGCCTTCTCAATAGCTACTGGTTTGAGTTCAACTGACTACCGCGCAGGGGTCCTTTCCGATGCCACCAAAAGTGTGTCGAGAGCCTATATAAACAACTTCCAGGACAAGTCGAAACAACATGCTATTGACATGTTTCTTGTTCGTTTCGCCAGGTATTAAAGGCAGATCATACTGAAATTTGGCATTTAGGGCAACCTGCCACACCAGAACCAAGTGACGGTTTTTGACCCGATTCAAGACTCTGTTCAGGCTGTACTTCTATCTAGGTAAAACTTGCATATTTACCACTTTTCAGTCGCCGATGCATCTTTCAGACTATCCGAGTACTCGTCGACAAAACTGGCTACTATCTTCGTCGGAACATGGAACTTGAACGGCCGAGTGAGTTTTAAACCATCCTAATGAGCAGCAACTAACCTCACTTTGTGAAGGCCAGTTCCGAACCACTCTTACCCTGGCTTTTCCCGCGGCCCAGTGAGTACTTCTATCTGCATTACATTCTGATTCTGATTTTCTATAGATACTCCTGAGTTAGTGTTGTTGCTTGATGAAGTGTGAACAGCCTATTAATCGCCACGTGCGTATAGTCCGGATCTCTTTGTACTTGGCTTCCAGGAAATTGTGCCTCTGACTGCTCAGCAAATTCTCCAAACGGATCCAGAAATGCTGTATGTCCCTTGTAGTAACACATTTTTTCCACCTTTTCTCACTCGCTTCAACTCAGTAAACGCTGGAAAGCTGTGCTGTTGGAAACTTTGACGAAGCGTCCGGACAAGAAATCGGATTACTTCATACTCAGAAGTGCTCAAGTAAGCCAATTCTTATAGTGATATACATATTAAACTGAGGATCTGTGATATTCAGCTTGTTGGAACTGCGCTGATTATACTCGTTCGATCGGATCTAATGACCGACATCCGTAATGTAGACGCTGCTACCCGAAAGGTCGGCTCCTCCATTCTCGAATGGTCCACGCTCCTGAACGCTTCTTTAGACTGGCTTGCGCGGAATGTCAGGGAACAAGGGTGCTGTGGCTATTCGTCTACAGTTCTATGACACTAGTTTCTGCTTTGTAACTGCGCATCTTGCTGCCGGTCAGTTGAACTACGAGGAGAGAAATAGTGACTATCGGACCATCACACATGGCCTTCATTTCCAACGGGGGCGCACAATTGACTCACACGAGCAAGTATCTAATATCATTAGCGAAAACAACAACTTACTGATTTGGGCTCAGCAACGTAATATGGCTTGCCGACACGAATTACCGCATCGATTCGGACAATGACACTGTGCGAACCCTTGTGGCTGCTGGGGATCTGCAGTCCCTGCTTCAGTCGGACCAGGTTCGCGGATCCTTTGCGCAGATGGACTTTCTCAGGGACTCACATTGCCTATAGCTGAAGCGGGCAATGGTTTCCGGAGCCGTATTCATAGGGTACGATGAAGGGCCAGTTATCTTTAATCCTACATACCGGTACAATCTTGGCACGGATACATATGATACAAGTGAGAAGATGCGTATTCCTGCTTGGACAGGTGAGCACTATAGCATGACTGGATTGACATCAGAATCACGCATGTTTGTCGTAGACCGAATTCTGTACCGGGGAACAGACCTAGATTTATCGGTGTATTCAAAAGCAGACCTTCGAAGCTCAGATCACCGCCCGGGTGAGCACAATGGCTAAGGAATATACGTCTTGAACTCATTTATGGAAGACAGTGTTTGCTCTATTCCGTGCGCAGGTGCGCATCGTGGACGCAGGCAAAAGAGCTATTCTCTCTCGTCAACTACTCGCCGAAGTTTCATCCAACAATGATATTCACACTTTAGAGTCGAACCTTTCGAACATTTCGATAGGGTCTACCACTTCCTGTAAGCTTCATGAACACCGTTTAACTGTAATGAATGATTATTGAACGTGGAACAGTGCCTCCTCCTAGTTCAGACACCGCCGTATGGTGGGAAGATGAAGGTGTGCAAGTGAGGGCGGTTTAGTTTACTGGTGCCTGCTAACAGTTGATATAGACCATCCGAATGGGATACACGCCGAGAATGGGGAGAGGCTTAAGTCTTCCTCAAACCCATTCAACTCCTCTCCTTCCAACTCGGATTCCTCTGATGAGGGACTCTATGTACACTCTCAGATAGAGTCCCTCATGTCGTTACGCAAAAAACCACCGCCTCCCCCACCGAGGTCTTCTAAGCCGGCGCCGGCTGCAACGTAGCGAGTACTTAGTATAATGTGGCTGGAATACAACTGTCTCTTCATTGTAATGTAAAATTCGGCTTGGTATGCGTGCTGGTTTGGAATAACATCGACCGGAGATACGCTTGGCGAAAAGGACAAAAGGCGGTACAAGCCCCGCCCAGGGATCGAACCTGGAATCTTTGCCTATCTTTTCCTGCATAGGAAAGCAATGCAGTACCATTATGCCAACGGGGCGACCGACTTTCCAACCGGGGATGCCAATGATGTTGATGTGACCCAAACATTCTTGAACAGCTAAAAATAAAGGAATGCGCGGGACTCGAACCCGCAGCCTCGAGATATAAGATACTGAACGTACGAGTTCCATCTTAGAAGTCTCGCGCGCTACCATTGCGCCAGCACTCCGGATCATCCTGGGGTCTTGGAAGGCCTTTCATGGATGTGCTTTTTGGCCGTGGGAAAACTTAGCCTCTTGCGCGGATTAACAACATCCGAGAGATCTAGTGACATTTTCTAACGTACAAGTCTGGACCCCTGCGGCTCGTGCTTGGAGTCATATGGGTGCTGTGATATGATGGGGTGCTAAGCTAGAGTTTGCATTCATATCCTTTGTGATTGTTTTTGGAGGTTTTCTGGTTACTACATCATCACCAAATTCCGCGCCAGGTTTATGAGCACATGAGCCTCATGGACCAGTGCCAATTAGGGTTCTGAAGCTCATGAGGCTCATATGCCCCATAAACCTGGTGCTGGCTTTGTTGATGATCGGGAGATACGGTTCATTGCATGTGCATCCAACACATCTTGATGCGCCGTCCTGTGTCCCCTTCAGGCCAATATTGGTAAGTCTCCATCAGTCGCGGTATCCCATCGCGTGTAAAGAAACGTGTATGCCTCGAATCAGTAGCAAGCTATGTGCTGTCAAGGGGGTACTTCTTGACGGTGGAAACCATTCATATTCTGCGAACAATTTGAGCCTCGAGGCGAAAGTCTTGCATTGGGCTCGGCGGCGCTTTCATCGAGCCACATGATGATGAACGTTGCGTGCAATAATGACTGCGTAAATGGAAAGCCGATAACGGTCTGCATATAACGCATATCGGTAGTCATCGAAATTAACCTATTTTAGTGAGACCTGGTGTTGAGCGCACTGTACTAGGACGCTACCTATATCTTTTCACACAAGGCCCTCCATAAAACTCATGTCCCTATTGGTCTTTATAAATTCGGATGAGCCTCCAGGACTCCAAACATCTCTGTCTGCCGACGTCGACGCTAAATGCGGAAGCGTCTTGCAGGCATTGGCTCCTATTCTAGCACCAGCGCTCTGAGCTTTCATCAGGGTTTAGTGCCTCGTGTGCTCTGTCTCCTTATCGTCTAATATTGTGCTGGTCTCCTACAACACCAGCCTAGACGTCGAGCGGACGGTGTGATCACTCACAACGGTCGTGCGAAATTCGACCAATACTCGCCTTTGGTGTTAGAAGTATCGAGTCGGTACGGCAGCCCGAGTCCACGGCACTTCGGTAGGCACGCCGCCCTCGGTATCGATGCGAGTGACTGGACGCACATTTTTCCCTTATCCCTCTTTGTTACTGTGTTACATCGCCCGCCTTTTGAGGGTGCTTTAAGCTTTGTTCAGCCACTTGCTTGTATACAAGTAAAAGCCATATTCGTGTTGAGACTGCAGTTTGCCGTCCACAACGAATGGAACAACAGTGCCGGACGCCGCAGTTGGTGGCCTCGATGCAGGGTACTATTTCTTCTTGCTGCATTGATTCTTGACAATCCGTCGGTACTCACGTTTCACTCATGGTGCCAAGCGTAGTTTCAAGCTATTTCCATCTTTATTCTAGTACTTAAAGGCAGATACTTGCTCTTCCGAGGTACAATCCCAATTGACAACTGGTCTCGTACCTCAGCGCCGCGCTCTAACAATTCGTGCGTCAGAGGGACGATATCCGAGTCTAACTAGAGGTGTCGGCCCTTAGATCGTCCCCTCCGATGACTCGTAACAGGAAGACCTTTTCAGCCTACCAGGAACGTTGAGGACTCCTGCAGATTCTTCAGAGAAGCTGTCCAGGCCACTTGTTGATTGATGGGGTTTGGGTGCGAGTGGTCAAAGATAACCCTCTACACTTCCTTCATTCAGCAGAAGAAAGGCGTTGGATTCCATACGAGCTAAATATCAGATACGGTGGCAGTGGCATCGCGGCGACTCGAAAACCCTCCACTGCAGTGCCTACAAGACTTGGCTCGCACATTAGATCGGCATGATTACGTATCCTGGCCGAATAAGCCAACTATGTCCCTGCCAAGGTTCTGAGGTATACTAGCTAAGTCGGTACTGCTGAATATGCTAATCGCTGATCAGTAGCCGTTCCTATTGAGCCTTCAGTCCCTCGGTCGAGCTATCCAAATAGTTGTGCTTGACGTCGGCAGTTTGTCTGTGTGAATACGTCCTGGCAAAGTTGTTTATTTATACAGCATGCTAAAAGCACATTTTAACTTTGTTGTACAGAGCTAAAGGTTTGCCTTCTCTCCCTATGATAGAAGCAAGCCCGCTTTCAGAGACGAGATTCGACCATAGGTAACTTTCGGGCCAACCTACCGAATGGGTTTTTTTGAATGCACGTCTGAGGTCGGCCTTCATATCCTGTCAATGGAGATATTAGTCATGGTATTGACGGACTGGCGACGAAAAATGGGAAATACCTCAATGTCCTCTAATCCAACACTGATCCTAATCAGTCTGGGATCGGCACTTGGGTTTGATACATGATGTTGTTCGATAAGTGACTCAGCACCGCCAAGACTCGTGGCGGACTATAGGTACAACAAGCAAATCGTGCAATCATCAAGCACTATCTCTCAGATTGGATGAAACTATGGAACTTACTGTAAAGAACGCTAAGGCATGAGGGATCTCCTTCGCAATCTTCGCCTCGCGCACCAGTATAGAGAACGTAGGTGAATGTCCACCGATCATCTGCTTCTTCACAAAGGCTTCGTGCTCTTGGAAACTGCCATGCCAGACCTTTGTGACTATTCCCCCTGGGGCGCCATCCCATTCTTCTCCTGTAGGGACTCGGGAGAGACGATCGAGCCATTGTGCTAGTTGAGTTGCAGTCCTCGACTGCTTCAGTACACGAAGCTCATGTGTGCGGAGGGAACGGAGCAGAAGGAAAGCCTCGAGCGATCCCTGATGAGGGAAGATCATGTGTACAGACCCTAGCACAGTAGATGCTAGCTCACCATAACACTCCCCAAGAACGTCCGATCTCTCCAGAGCTGTACTGCCTCTTCCTCTGACTTAACCACGAGGATACCGCACAGTAGATCAGAATGCCCCCCAAAGTACTTCGATCCGCTGTGCATTATCATATCCGCTCCTAACTGGAACGGATCTTGGAGAGGTGGTGGGGCGAATGTTGCATCTACGACAAGGAAAGCCGATGCTGCATGGGCCTTAAGAGAGGCGTGCAAACACCAGGATCGAATTGTAAAGTCAAGTAGTTAGACGAGCAAGCCTCCTAGGCTGTTAGTGACATACTTTGTCAGCATAGTGCTGAATATTTTTCACTTCCCCGGTCGGATTTGATGGACTCTCTAGCCATACAAGATCGCCTTTAGCTAATGGTTCATCAATGTCTATTACAGTCTGAGAGGACTTCTCTGGTCACTACCGGTTTCTATCATCATGAAATGTACTTGCCAATTCTGGGTTCGTTCGCTTATATACATCAATCGTTTCATGTACACCAAAATATACTCTTCTAATGGCGATACGTTTCGGTCTACAATGGACGAATGCTGCAAAAGCGGCTGAAAGACCCGACCGGTACGTAGTGGCATAACCACCCTTGAAGATGATTGTCAGCTTGTAGACAAAAGGAAGGAAGAGTGATAACATACGCAGATACATCCGAGCACCTTCTCCGCACGGGTGAAGATCGGTTGAGTATACCGGGAATATCGATGAAACGGGGGATTAAGGTGATCCTTGTCCTGAAACTCCGGAGACTTCTCGCCAGTATAGCTACCCCGTCTGAAGGCTGCGAGGACACTCTCTGTTGGTACGAGTCATACAGATCTCAAGATCGTGGGCTCACTGGTCGTCACGGAGATGTCGGGCCCGATTGCAGCATCTACGTATTCATGGTCGCTGTGCATCAAGCGTGTCCCGAGCCTAGCTTCGGCTAGAGCAGCATGGACGATTTTCTTGTCTGAGGTAGGTGACATCGTAATCGTATTTCAGTCAAAGGAAAAGGGAGAGAGCAGCAAAGTGGGAAGATCACAAGTCTCTAGGGGATCGATCTCCGGGAGCTGGAATAAATCGTGGGAATTCCAACCAGGATCGTGGGAATCGGTGTTAACCGACGGGCCGCATTCTCACGGGGTCGGTCCATACTTAGCGGATCGTTGCCCGTTTCTAACCAGTTTCATGGGATCTTCCCGTTTCCTCCAATAGGGTAGATATCATAGACTTGTACTCACCACTTGATCTCCATCGTTATCACAGGAGCCACTTCTGATACCTCAGACGACATGACTTCATACATCAATACCAGCGCGGACAATTCTCACTTGCACCGTCCTATACCCTCTACTTCGTCTGTATCCTTTCCTTCCTCAATATCTCAGCCAAGCACGGGAAGTGGGGGTCATGCAGGTCAACCAGCCATCCCTTTCCCGACGCGCTACGACAGCACCACCGCATCATCTGACATGGTGCATCATCGCAATACTAGCATGCTGTCATTCCCTGGGACAGGAAGGCTCTCTGTTACTCGTGCCAGTGCATTGGAGCTGCATGACCTCATTTACGGGAGTTCTGTTCTGGGGGAAGAAGATCCTTCCATTGACGCTCGCGCCGTTATTGCGCGGTTATACGAACGGGATGCTGGTGAGTTCTGTTTGTGTTCTTTCCGATTCATCCAGAGGGTTAAAACCACCACTTCCTCGATGTAGTGTATTCAAACCCCTTATTGACAGCGAGCAGTGGGGACGTGATCAAAGACATTCATTCCTTAATGCACGCCTTTGCAGCCTTCTCGCTCCCCACACCCTTCTCATTATTCAAGAGCATTTTCAGCAGGAATGCCGAGACGAATTGGCTCAACATTGCGAAAGTCTGGAGTGAAGTCGGCGAAGTGATGGAGAGCGACGTATATGGTGAGTGTAGAGTACCCCTATTCATACCAAATGTGTGTTTTTCATGCTTTGTCTCACTTGCATCTTACCCCGTAATCATATGCAATCTGTGTGGCGATTGCAACTAGACGGTCATCGCAAGGTCATTATAGAACATACCGTGTATCTACTCCTCTTCCCCGGTACGCTCACCTGATTACCCGACCTGAGTTTCTGAACAAAACAACCCTATCGCACGTAGATTTCCTAGCTCCTGAGTCAATACCTGCACATTCCGATGTCCTTCGCTTCGGCAACAACGCCTCCACTGTTTCAAGCTCGACCCCTACACCTGGTGACACAACTCCTACATCCTACCATCATCCTTCATCCTCTCTCTCGCTCTACTCGCATCCTACTAACCATCACCATCATACTTCACAGAAGCACACTCTTGCCTCTACAGCTCGCACACTCCTCTCGCTTTGCAGGCGCGTTGCCCTCCCGGTCCATACCCGATTAATGTTCAATGATTCCGGGCGTGTAGTCCATCACCAGGACGTGTGGGACGTGAAAGATGTCATGAGAATTATGATTCCAGGGATGGGCGCAATGCAGTGGGTCGGGTCGAGGTTACTAGCAAATGCCCTCAGTAGAGGGTACGGATTATACGAGAGCATCGCAGCAACCACTGGTGGGGGCGGCGGTGGTATTCAAGGGGGTCTAAAGAAAGTGCCGAGTGAAGTGGACGATGAAGAGAAGCTGAGCCTACTGGACACTAGAACGGTCCATGGTGGACCGCCTTCCGGGCATAATGCGCTAGGGCTGAACCTAAGTACGGGTGAGAGAGCGACAGTTATCCATTCTGGGAGGACCAGGGCTCCGGATATTGATATTTTGTCATCGAGTCCTTAGTGCAGCACGCAGTAACAGTTTTTGGTGCGATCCAAGTTGGACCGATGTACATTCAACATTATCTTGTTGTGTCAGATTTATTCCTGTATGCATAGAATGTATGTAATTGTAGAGGACGTCATGTATGACGCCGTCCATTGGTCGATAGTTCAGTACGTCGCGATTCCGAGCGGAGACAGATGAGGGAAACCCTGGATCGATATAATGTTCGAACGTAAT
>WNFI01138481.1_pt1 | contig 14713 bp, 10 predicted proteins | sample 5400471 | NCBI WGS metagenome assembly WNFI01 (sample SAMN13153348, study PRJNA577476) | soil metagenome | isolation source: 100 cm saprolite on Douglas fir-dominated hillslope | place: USA:California | collected 2013-09-17
CAGCACGGCACCAGTGGACAGCACATCAAGGCTGCCGCCGATCAGGGCCTGAAAGATCTCCAGCCCGGTGTTGAATTGGTGCAACTCGAGGTCGAGACCCTGCCGGTCGAACATACCCTGATCCATGCCGGTCCAGATCTGTCCGTCGACGGCGACGGTGTGCAGGTATCCGACGCGAAGCCTGGTCCTGCTTTGCCCGATCGCGGGTGCGGCAATCGAACCGAGCGCGATGCCTGCTGCTGATGCCAGAAATTGTCTGCGATTCATCGCGCGATCCTCCGGTGCTGTCGTGACCGATCCTATAGCGAGATCGGGCGGATCTGAGCCTGCTGCAGCCGATATTCATTCATGACAAGATAGCGAATGCGGCTGCGCAATTCCCCGAATTCGGCAAGCTCCTGGATCGATTCGTTGCGGGGTAGGTGAACGGCACGTCAATGATCTCCTTGATGCGAGCCGGACGCGCCGTTGCTGCCACAGGACGCGACAGCGGCGGCTCGGTATGTTTTCATGCGGCGCGTGCATTCGCGCAACCAGAAGCCTTGTTGCGTAATCTCGATCTACCTGGATGAGAAGATTTTCCGGAAATCGCCGAAGCGATTCCGCAAGGAGACCGTCATTCCGATCCTTAACGATATGCGTGACCTATCTGGAAAACAGTTCCTGATTTCGCCGTTCCAGTTCGTCACGATAGGTGCGCAGGACATGGGCTTCGGTCACGGTGCCAATCACAGTTCGGTCGTCGGCATTGTCGACGACGACGAGGGCGTCCGCTTCGGTTCGCTCAAACGCCGTCATGATGTCGCGGATTGTCTGGCTCGGAAGCAAAAATTCGTCCTTTTGATGGGCAAGCGAGCCGAGCGTCGATTCGTCGTCGGTCGTCGTCGAGTGCAAATCCGCGGATGAAGCGAGCCCGGCGTAGCTTCCGTTTGGATTTCGCACGACGATCTGTTTGACGCGGCCAGGCGGAAACAGTTTCTGGGCCTCTGCGATCGGCATCCCGCCCGGCGCAGTCTCGAAATCGGATCGCATCAGCGTCGTCGCGCTCAATTGCTGGATCCAGCCGACATCCTGCGGGCCGCGAATGACTTCGCCGCCCCGCAGATGAAAGCGCCAGGTCGCAAAACTGTAGCCGAACAGCTCGCGAACGATCAGCGCGCTCACACTGGACGCCACCACAGCGGCCACCGTCACCGAAAAATCTCCGGTTATTTCCAACGCCAGGCAGACCATGCTGAACGGCGCACCGATAACGCCGGTGCCGAGCGCTGCCAGTGCGGCAATGGCTGCGGTGCCGGGCTGCAATGCGAGCTCCGGGAGCGGGACGCTCAACAGCGTGCTGTACAACTGACCGATCAGCGAGCCCAACAGCAGGGAAGCAAAGAACAATCCGCCGCGGAAGCCGGATCCGAGTGAAATCGCCGATGCGATCGTCTTGAGCAGAATCGTCGTGGTCAACAGCAGCCAGCTCGGATTGCTGACCAGCAGAATTTGCATCGCTCCATGGCCGGCGCCGAGCACGCTGGGTGTCAGCAAGGCAAGAGCGCCGAGCATCGCGCCTCCGACAACTGGTCGCAAGAATCCGTTCAGGATTGTCAGGCGCTGGAAGCACCGCTCCGCGAATGCCACGGCCAACATCAGGATGATGCTCGCGAACGCGCAGATGACACCGATGAGAACGCACTGGCCGATCATTTCGACCGATACCGGCGAAGGAAATCCCGGAGCCAGCAAAAACGACTGATTCGTCAGATGTCGCGCCACCAGCCACGCCGAAACCGCGCTGGCGATGACCGGGACCAGGCCGGCCGAGGTGTAAGCGCCCAGCACAACCTCGAACGCATAGAATGCACCGGCGAGAGGAGCCGAAAATGCCGCACTGATTGCACCGGCGGCGCCGCAGGCGACCAGCAGGCGCATATCGTTCCTTCTGGCTGCGAGCCGTCGACCAATATGGGAACTGAACGCCGCGCACATCTGCGTATAGCCGGCCTCCAGGCCGACCGATCCGCCGAAACCGTTCGAAACCAGGGTCTGAATGGAAATGAAAAGACTGCCGCGGAATGAAACGCGGCCGCCGTACAAGGCATTGGCTTCTATAACGTCCGCGAACTGCCCTTTCAGCTTGGCGGCGAACAGCCAATTCATCACTGCCAGTACAATTCCGCCGCAAGTCGGCACCAGCAAGGTGCGCCGCCAGGAAATCACGCCGGTCGCGCTGAGGTGGGCATCGAACGGAATATCGAACAACAGCGAATGCGTGATCTGGCTCATCCTGGAAATGACCGTTACCAGCAGCCCGCTGAGCAGGCCGATCACGATGCTGACCAGCACCAGGCCGGTTTCGCGGCTGCGCACGAAATTCCGAAGGCCTGCGGGCAGCAGCAAAAAGCCGGTTACCGGCGCGGTCTTGGTGGGATTCGGAGCCACAACCGTCATGCACGGCCCCCTGCGGCTTTTCTGCACGACTGCACGACGCGCGATATCACTGCGCAATCCTCGTGGCTTGACCCTCCGCGGCAACCAGCTTGGCCGTTTATCATCAACTTTCAGCGATATGAATTATCGCGCTCCGGACGGTTGCCGCGTCGCAGGCCGAGGCCGATTGCAAGGCGGCAACGATTACCTCCTCCGACAGGAAGTATCCGCTAGTTGACCAAATGTTTTGACATGTCAAGCGAGGCAGCTTCGCCGATCCAGGGATGCCTGAAGCCCGCTGCTCCGGCTGTCGAAAGCCGACGCTTGATGGGCGCGCCGGACGCGGGCCGGGCGATCGTTGCAACGAACCGGCGGCCCGCTTCGAGATATTCGTCTCCCTGGCGGCCGCGCTGCTTTGCGGCCAACACCGCGGCCGTTCGCAAGCTCTTCGCTGCGCTCAGCGGCCCGATGCGTTTACCAGCGCGATGAGTTCGTCGCCATAGCGCTCGAGCTTCTTGTCGCCGACGCCGGGGATGGCGCGAAGCTGGGCGTGCGTTGTGGGACGCAACGTCGCGATGCCTTCGAGGGTGGCATCGTGCAGTACGACATAGGCGGGCACGCCGCGCTTACGGGCCGTTTCCGATCGCCAGGCACGCAAAACACCGAGGAGGTGCGGTTGCTCGGCGTTACCGTCGCCGCTGGACCCGAAAGCAGCAGCAGCATCGGCGCCGCGCCTTGATCTGGTGCCGGCGGCGCGAGTGCCGGATGAGCCGGCGCTTTCCTCGCGCAGCATGACTTCGGTCTCGCCTTTCAGGACGCCGCGTGCCGAGGCCGTCAGCTTCAAGGCGCCGAACGCCTCACTGTCCGCGTGAAGGTGGCCCTGCGCCACCAACTGGCGCATGACGGCACGCCATTGCTTTTGATTGAGTTCGGTACCGACACCGAACACCGAAAGCCTGTCATGCCCGAACTGTCTCACGCGCTCGGTCAAACGGCCCATCAGGACATCGATGAGGTGCATCGCGCCAAAGCGCTGTCCGGTTCGATAGGCGCAGGACAACAGCTTTTGCGCGTCGACGGTGCCGTAGCGAACCTTCGGTGGGGACAGGCAGTTGTCGCAGTTGCCGCACCCGGGACTTTCGGTCGCTTCGCCGAAGTAATTGAGCAGGCGCGCTCTTCGGCAAGTAGGGGCCTCACACAGGCTCACCAGCGCGTCGAGTTTGCCGACCGAAACCCGCTTGAACGCTTCGGCCCCGTTGGACTCGTCGATCATGCGCCGCTGTTGCACGATGTCCGACAGGCCATAAGCCATCCAGGCGTCGGCGGGTTTGCCGTCACGGCCGGCGCGTCCGGTCTCCTGATAGTAGGCCTCGATGCTTTTCGGCAAATCGAGATGCGCAACGAAGCGAACGTCGGGTTTGTCGATTCCCATGCCGAACGCGACGGTGGCGACGATCACGACGCCGTCCTCGTTGATGAATCGATCCTGATTCCGGGCCCGCGAGGCTGCGTCGAGCCCCGCGTGATAGGGCAACGCCAGCACGCCAGCCTTGGTGAGAGAGGTTGCAGTATCCTCGACCTTGGCGCGCGACAGGCAATAGACGATACCGGCGTCTTTGGCGTGGCGCCCTGCGATGAATGCCTGGAGCTGCGATGGCGCGTTCTGCTTGTCGACGATTTCGTAACGGATATTGGGACGGTCGAAACTCGCGACAAAGCTGGGGGCGCCGGCGAGTGCCAGGCGGTCGATGATCTCCCGGCGGGTGAGTTCGTCCGCCGTGGCGGTGAGCGCTATGCGCGGCACGTCTGGAAAACGCTCCGCAAGCACCGACAGCCCGATGTATTCCGGTCGAAAATCATGCCCCCATTGCGAGACGCAATGCGCCTCGTCGATCGCGAACAGCGCCAGCCGCGCGCGGCCCAACATGGCAAGGCAGCGCGGGGTCAGCAATCGCTCGGGAGCGACGTAGAGGATATCAAGGTCACCGGCGAGGAGGCGCTGCTCCACCGCGGACGCTTCCTCAAAGGTAAGCGTGGAGTTCAGCACCGCCGCCTTGACTCCGGCGTCGAGCAAGGCCGCGACCTGGTCCCGCATCAGCGCGATCAGTGGCGAGACCACGATGCCGCAGCCATCGCGCAACAGCGATGGCACTTGGTAGCACAGCGACTTGCCGCCACCGGTGGGCATCAGCACCAGGCAATGGCCGCCGCCCGTGACGTGCATGACGATTTCCTCCTGCGCGCCTCGAAAGGCGGGCAGGCCGAACACCGAGTTCAGGACGGAGAGAGCGGTGGGGGCGGTGTCGGGCACAGGTTTGCGGGCTGCGGCAGGGATATGAATGGTCATGCGGCTTCAGTTGTCCAACGAAGCCCATCAATGGGCAACCTTTTGAAGCCGACCCTTTCGATCCGGGATCTCAACGCGGCGGGGCGACTGGCTCTTGATAGCAAGTCTATTCCTGATTCGAGCGTTGCGCATATTGAGACACGGGGGAAAAGGCTTCCTGCATTCAACGATTTCGGGTGTTCTGACCTCTCGGGAAACGTTAGGGTGCGACGAATGGCCGTTTGCGATCTCAACCCGGCTGGACCGCGGCGCTCTGGCGTGGTGGAAATGAGATCACGAGACGGAATATGGGGGAAATCGACATGAAATTTGGACTGCTCGCACTTCTGTTGGCGCTACCGCTGTTTTCCAGCGAATGCCGTGCGCAGGACTACCCTACGAGGATCGTCAAGATCATCGTGCCGTTTGGCGCCGGCGGGCCGGCGGATGTGACCGCGCGCCTGATCGGCAATGCCTTGCAGGACAGTCTCAAGCAGCCATTCGTGATCGAAAACCGGCCAGGGGCGGGCGCCGTGATTGGTACGCTTGAAGTCGCGCGGTCGGCTCCGGACGGCTACACCCTGCTGATGATGTCAAACACCCAGACCGCCAATGAGTCGCTGCTTCCCCAGCGGCAATATGAGCTGATGCGCGCCCTGGCGCCGATTGCGCCGGTCAACACGTCCGATCTCGTCATCGTCGTCAATCCCGCCGTGCAAGCCAAGACATTGCAGGAGTTCATCGCGCTCGCCAAATCGCAGCCGGGTCAATTGAACTACGCTTCGTCCGGGCAAGGCACGCCCTATCACATGGCCGGAGAATTATTCAAAACCATGGCGGGCATCGACGTCGTTCACGTGCCCTACCGCAACAGCGGGGAAGCCCGAAATGGTGTGATCGGCGGTCAGGTTCAGATGATGATCGATGCGGTGACGACCATGGCGCCCAATATCGCCGCCGGCCAAGTGCGCGCGCTTGCCACCACGGGCAAGACGCGGTCCGCCGTGCTGCCCGATGTCCCGACCGCCATCGAGGCCGGTGTTGCCGGCTACGATGCGACGATCTGGCTCGGAATGATGGCGCCCGCGGGTACGCCCAAGCCCATCCTCGAGAAACTGAATGCCGCGATCAACGTCGCGGTCAAACGACCGGATTTCGTCAGCCTCTGGGCCGCTCAGGGCGCGGTTCCGATGTCGATGACGACGGCGGAGTTCGACCTCTATCTTCGCGGCGATATCGTGAAATGGGCCGCTGTCGTCAAGAAAATCAGCGAGAAGACGCAGTAACGCTTGCCGCAAGGCGAAGCGTGCGGTATCGCGCGCGATAATCCTATCGCGGCAATGGAAGACGGCTGATGACAGCGTTGAGAATTTTGAGTGGTGGCGCAGCCCAGGGGCTGGTTGCCAGTCTGGCCCCGCAATTCAAGGCCCTCGCGGGATTGGACATCGATGGAGAATTCGGTGCGGTCGGAACAATGGCGGGAAAACTGGAGGCGGGAAACGCAGCGGATCTCGTCGTGCTGACGGAAGCAGTCATTGCCGATCTGGTCCGGAAAGCTCTGGTGATCCGCGACACCGTCGAAAATATCGGCCTTGTCGAAACCGCGATTGCGCTTCGTGCCGGCGATCCGCCGGTTTCGGCACCTGACGCTTCCTCGCTGCGCAAGGCATTGCTCGCTGCCGACGCAATCTTCGTTCCCGACACCAGGGCTTCGACGGCCGGTATCCATGTCGCGGCGGTTCTCGATCGGATCGGAATCGCGGCGGAAGTTGCGCCACGCCTTAAAATTTTCCCGAATGGCGCTACCGCCATGCGTCATCTGGCGGCGTCCGATGCCTCAACCGCGATCGGCTGCACCCAGTCGACCGAAATCATCAATACTCCGGGCGTCATTCTTTCTGGAGCGCTGCCGCCGGGTTACGAACTCGCGACGGTTTATTCAGCCGGGGTGACGGCACAATCGCAGCAGCCGGAAGACGCGAAGCGATTGATCGCATTGTTGACCGAGCCGGATCAGTCCGAATTGCGCGAGCGAGCCGGGTTTCTCAAGCTCGGATCTCGGTGAAGCCTCGCTACGCCCCCGCGGCGAGAATAACGCCGTACCAGCCGAGACCCTTGTAAGTCTCGTAGCCGGGGGTGGCATGGAACGCCACCAGCGCGCCGGAGCGGTCATGATAGAACCCGCTGCGGTGGCCATCCAGCGCAAGCGGCACCCGCTCGCTGAGCAGGCCCTGGCCATCGGAGGCCGCGATGACCCGGAAATTCGAATCCACCAGCAGCACGCGGGCGTGGTCGGCGTCGCCGACCCGCACCCCCTGCACGATGGCGCGGGCCTGGGTTTCCCAGTCGAAATGGATCGCCAGCACGCCGAGCGGCTTGCCGTTGGCCTTGCCGTCCGCACGCACGCTGGCGCAATAGGTCGCGACCTGGGCCTCGCCAAGCAGCGGCTGGCGCTCGACGTCGCCCGCGACATAGTCGTCGCCCGAGCGCAGGCTGCGGGCGTCGCGAAACCACTTGGTGCCGGCGACGTTGTGGCCCCTGACGTTGAACTTGTCCGCCCGGCCGTTCGCCAGCACGTTGCCGTCGAGATCGCACAGCCAGAGATCGAGATAGACGGTGTAGGCGCCGAGGATCACCGCGAGGCGCTCCGATACGTGGGTTACGGCGGCCGCGTCCGGATTTGCGGCACAGTCCACGACGGCGGAGTCGGTGGCCCACCAGCGCACGTCGCAGGTGCGTTCGTACAAGTTGCGGTCGATCAGTTCGATGGCATTCAGCGACAGGTCGACCATGCGTTCGCCCCGCGCCCGTTCGGTCATCTGTTGGATCGAGTGCATCAGGTTGCCGGTGCGCTTGGTGAGTTGGGATTCCAGCTCGCGCGCGATGGTCTCGACCTGCTGGCCGACGGCGCGCACTTCCTGGGCCACCACCGCGAAACCTGCGCCCTGCACGCCGGCGCGCGAACTCTCGATCAGCGCGTTGAGCGCCAGCATCTTCATCTGGTTGGTAATGTGCTGGATCGACTTGGTCTTCTCGCAGGCGATCTGATTGACCTCGGCGGTCAAGCGCGCGATCAGCCCGGAAATGTCGGAGGCATCCTCCGTCTCCGCGGAAGCCGCCGGCCCCCGCGCCGTCGCTCTGGCCAGATTGCCGCTCGCGCCCATCGGCCGAATTCCCTTAAGCGTTGCTATTTTCGGATCTGAATAAGGACGCGAGACAACTGAATAGGTGTTGAATTAGTGTCCGTGATATTTGGCCGATTTTGATTAACAGCACCTAAATCCGCGGTGGTTCCCAATGGTTTTCAGCCCGCTGGAGTTGCTTCTATTTCTCGCCGGTGCTTAGTTCTTAGGCTGCACTGTCCGACCTCGTCTCCGTGCGCCCATGGGTGAGTCGCGGAGGGTGGGGAGGGCGACACCCACGATCCGCGTCGCCTGCCGCGGCCGGCCAAAACATCTTGCGATCAAAACCCGCATCGCTATATCGATTTTCCCCCACCCATGAGCGAAATCCATGACCACGATTGACACCGCTGCCGAGTCCCAGCCGTTTCAGGCCGAAGTTGCCGAGCTCCTGCACCTGATGGTGCACTCGGTCTATTCGGAGACCGATATTTTTCTGCGCGAGCTGATTTCGAACGCGTCGGATGCCTGCGACAAGCTGCGCTATGAGGCAATCGCCAATCCGGACCTGATTGCGGACGGTGCGCCGCCCAGGATCAGCATTGTGCCGAGCAAGAAGGCCAACACCCTGTCGGTGATCGACAGCGGCATCGGCATGGACCGCCAGGAGTTGATCGACAATCTCGGCACCATCGCCCGTTCCGGCACCAAATCCTTTTTGTCGCGCCTGAGCGACGCCAAGGACGGCGCCGGCCTGATCGGCCAGTTCGGCGTCGGCTTTTATTCAGCCTTCATGGTTGCCGAGCGCATCGTCGTTACCAGCCGCCGCGCCGGCGCCGACGAAGCCTTTGTGTGGTCCTCATCGGGCGGCGCCGGTTTCGACATCGCGCCGGTCCACGACGCGAAGAGCGTCGCGACTGGTACCGAGATCGTGCTGCACCTGAAACCGGACACGGCGGCAAAGTATCTGGAAACCTACGAGATCGAGCGCATCGTCGGCGCCTACTCCGACAACATCCAGTTCCCGATCGAACTCAAGCCGGAAGAAGGCGAGCCGCGCCAGATCAATTCGGCCAGCGCGCTGTGGCAGCGCTCGAAATCGGAACTGACGCCCGAAGACTATACCCAGGCCTACAAGTCAATCGCGGGCACATTCGATGAGCCGGCGATGACGCTGCATTACCGTGCCGAGGGCCGGCAGTCCTATGCGGTGCTGCTGTTCGCGCCGTCGACAAAGCCATTCGACCTGTTCGAGCCGTCGCGCAAGGGCAAGGTGAAGCTCTATGTGCGCCGGGTATTCATCGCCGACGACGCCGAGCTGCTGCCGACCTATCTGCGGTTCATCCGCGGCGTGGTCGACAGCGAAGACCTGCCGCTCAACATCTCGCGCGAGATGCTGCAGAACAATCCGCAACTGGCGCAGATCCGCAAGGCGGTGACGGGACGCGTGGTCGGTGAGTTGGAGAACCTCAGCGACAAGGAGCCCGAGACGTTCGCGAAGATTTGGGACGCGTTCGGTCCAGTCATCAAGGAGGGCATCTATGAGGATTATGAGCGCCGCGAAAAGCTGCTGTCGCTGTCGCGCTTCACGACGACGGTGGGCGATAGGCGCTCGCTGAAGCAATATGTCGAAGACCTCAAGCCCAATCAGACCGAGGTGTATTATCTGGTCGGCGACAGCGTTGAGCGGCTGAAATCGAATCCGAAGCTGGAATCAGCGACCGCCCGCGGCATCGAGGTGCTGCTGCTGACCGATCCGGTCGACGCGTTCTGGACCTCGGCGCCGCTCGACTTCGGCGGCAAGCCGCTCAAATCGCTCAGCCAGGGCGATGTGGATTTCGGCTTGATCCCGCTCAAGGATGACAGCACCAAGGAAGATGCAAAGAACGATAGCAAGACTGATACCGACGAGGCTGCGACCATCGCCGTGATCAAGGCCACGCTCGGCGATCGCGTCTCCGACGTGCGGGCCTCGCAGCGGCTCACCGCCAGCGCGTCATGCCTCGTCGCCGGAGGCCATGGTCCCGACCGCGAGCTCGAACGATTGCTGGCACGGCAGAATCGCGCCGCCGGCACCAAGCCGATCCTCGAGATCAACATGCGCCATCCCCTGGTTGCTGCGGTTGCGCAGGCCAAGGCTGCTGACGGCGACGCGGCTGATCTGTCGTTCCTGCTGCTGGAGCAGGCGCAGATCCTCGACGGCGAGGTGCCGGAGGATCCTGCGGCATTCGCGAGCCGGCTGAATCGCATGGTGCTGCGCGGGCTGTAAGCGGTCCAGCGCCTCGAAATGTCGAGGCGCGCCGGTTCGAGAAATATCTGGGCAGCCGAGGGGTTATAAAATAGCATCGGCGAAACAGATGTTTGGGGAGGCTGCCATGAAGTTGGGTTTGTTGGCGACAGCCGTTGCGGTGTGCCTGGTTGTCGCAGCGCCGGCATCGGCACAGGGCGTCAAGATCGGTATTCTCAACGATCAATCCGGGGTCTACGCCGATTACGGCGGCAAATATTCCTTCGAGGCGGCCAAGATGGCGATCGAGGATTTTGGCGGCAGCGTGCTCGGCCAGAAGATCGAGATCATCTCCGCGGACCATCAGAACAAGCCCGATCTCGGCGTCAGCATCGCGCGGCGCTGGTACGACGTCGAAGGCGTCGACATGATCACCGAGCTGACCACGTCTTCGGTTGCGCTCGCGGTGCACGAACTGTCCAAGACCCAGAAGAAGATCGATATCGTCGTCGGCGCCGCGACCTCGCGGCTGACCGGCGACGCTTGCCATCCCTACGGCTTCCACTGGGCCTATGACACCCATGCGCTCGCCATCGGCACCGGCGGCGCGCTGACGGAAGCCGGTGGCGATACCTGGTTCTTCCTGACCGCCGATTATGCCTTCGGCTATGCGCTCGAGGAAGACACCAGCGCGGTGGTGAAAGCCAAGGGCGGCAAGGTACTGGGCTCGGTGCGCCATCCGCTGAATTCTTCCGATTTCTCTTCCTTCCTTTTGCAGGCGCAAAGTTCGAAGGCGAAGATCGTCGGCCTCGCCAATGCCGGGCTCGATACCACCAACTCCATCAAGCAGGCGGCGGAATTCGGCATCGTCGCCGGTGGCCAGAAGCTGGCCGGCCTGCTTCTCACTCTGGCTGAAGTCCACGGCCTCGGCCTGCGGGCGGCGCAGGGCCTCGTGCTCACCGAAGGATTCTATTGGGACCGCAACGATCAGGCGCGCGAGTTTTCCGAGCGCTTCCTGAAGCGAACCGGGCGGATGCCGAACATGATTCAGGCCGGCACCTATTCGGCGACGCTGCAATATCTGAAGGCGGTGAAGGCGGCAGGCACCAAGGATTCCGACGCCGTGGCCAAGAAGCTGAAGGAACTGCCGGTCGACGACATATTCGCCCAGGGCGGCAAGGTGCTCGCCAATGGACGCATGGTCCACGACCTCTATCTGTTCGAGGTGAAGAAGCCGTCGGAGTCGAAAAAGCCCTGGGACTATTACAAAATGCTCGCCACCGTGCCCGGTGACAAGGCGTTCCCGACCGCCGCCGAAAGCGGCTGCCCGCTGACGAAGTGAGGCGGCACGTTTGCATCCGTCATTGCTAGGAGCGAAGCGGCGAAGCATCTACGGGCGCGCAGGAACGAAGAGCTGGATTGCTTCGTCGCAAGTGCTCCTCGCAATGACGAGCGGCCGTAGAGCGTGCTCCGATTTCAGTACCCCGTCATCTCGAGATACCCAACGCCGCGATGGCTACCCGCGAAGTTGATCGGTCCCTCCCAATAGGGAAAGCTTGTCCCCATCCAGCTCCTTGCATTCAATGCCGTGCTCTCGATCTTCAGCCCGTGCGCAGGAAGAGCAATGCGCCATTTGGTCGGCACCTTGCGGCCTTCGATCGCGGTCGTCGCCATTGGCGTCATCTCGATATCTGCCGCGGCAAGCTGAGCCGAACGGCCATCCAGGCCGATCCAGTTGCCGGAGAAGTAGTTTTGACCGTCAGTTTGCCGCAGCCGGAACAGCATGAGCTTTTCGCCTGATGCCAGATGCAGCGAAAACCAGTCCCACCCGGTTTGATCCGAGGCGAGCGGCTGGCTGCTCCATTCGCGATCCATCCACGCCTGTCCGCTGACCTGCACGGGTTTGTCGTCGATGGCGATAGTGCCGGCAGCGTTGAAATACGGCTGGCTATAGTAATAAGAGGCCTGGCCGCGTTCCGATTTCTTGCTGTAGCCGGCGTCGCCCTGAAGAACCAGCGGCCGTTCGGCTTCGAGGCGCAGCGTGTAACTGAAATCCGCGCCTGACGCGGTGAGTTGGAGCGGCGCGATGGTGTTCTCCGACATGGCATCCAGCCCGCGCATCTCCCAGGAATCGATCCAGGCGCGAAACGGTTTTGTTTCGACTCCGGCCTGGCCGATGCCGCCGCGGCCAAACGCTTCGCTGTATCGATGGGTATCGTCGCGGGTCACAGCGGCATGCCCCATCCAGATTTGCTGGTTGGCCCAGCCGTCCTGCTGGGCGCCCGGCGCCATCGCCTGTCGAAACAGCGTCCACTGCGCGCCATGGGCGGTGCCTGCGGCATCCACCAGATTGGCGGTCACGTACCACCACTCGATGCGAAAATCCGGATGCGGCCCGTGATCGGCCGGAAATGACAGCCGCCTGCCGGAAACGACGGGAGCAAATCCGGCAACATCGCGCCCCAGTCCCGCAAAGCTTTGAGCCGGCGCCGGCGTGCGGCCGGAGCCGAGCAGCACGAGCCCGCTCAGGAAGGCGCGGCGGGAAATGCGGAAGCTAGCGCTCATCGGCAAAAATCTTCACCAGTCTCGCAGGCTGCATGCGCAGCAGCCTGAGAATCGGAAGCAGCGCCGCAAGCAGCGATGCCAGCATGGCGACGCCCAGGAGCTGCAGCAATTGCAGCGGAAAGACATGAAAGGGAAGACGCCAGCCGAATGCTTTCACATTCACCACCGCGATCAGGCACCATGCCACCAAGAGGCCGAGCGGCAGCGCGAGCAGGGCGGTAATGAGCGCGACGGACATCGTTTTCAAGAGTTCGATGCCCGCAAGGCGCCGGCGCGTGATTCCGATTGCCCAGAGCGGCGCCAGTTGCGGCAGCCGGGAATTGCTCAGCGTGAGCAGGCTGGTCAGCAGTGCGACGCCGGCAACGCCGAGGGTAAAGGCATTCAAGGCAGCGGTAACAGCGAAGGTGCGATTGAAAATGCGTGTGGACTCGGCCTTCAGCGTCGACTGGTCTGCCAGGTTGCGGCCGTCAAGGCCGAATTCCTTGTGAAGCGCCGCGACCAGTTCGGGCACCGCGGCGGGTGCGACCCGCAGGCCCAACCGTGTCTGCGAAATTTCGGGGAAGCGGCGGACCATCGCATCGATATTGACGCCGACCTGGCCCTTCGGATTGCCGTAGTCGGCATAAATCGCAACCACGTCCAGCGGCCAGTTTCCGCCCGCGGACGGCACCTGCAATTGATCGCCGAGATTGAGTTTGAGACGCCGGGCGAGTTGCTCGCTTACCAATACGGCCTCGCCGCTCCGGACCCGGTCCCATGCGTTGGTCGTGGATTGTAGCAGCGGCCAGTGATCGCGATAGGTGCTGTGATCGGCAAAGCCCAGGATCTCGACCGGCCAGCCGCCGATTTGCACATCGGCTCGGGCGCCCGGAAGGATTGCTTCCACTTCAGGGCGCCGGCTTAGCCATGCCTTGATCGCTGTTGCCTGCATGTTATTCGAGGCATTGAGATAGACGTCCGCCGCCAGTCGTCCGTCCAGCCAGCCGGTAAAGGTCCTGCTGAAGCTTTCGACCATGGTGCCGACGCCGACATTGACCGCCAGCGCGAGCAACAGCGCCATCAACGCCAGCGATAGTCCTGACAACTGCAACCGGCTATCGGCCCAGAACCAAATGAGAAGCGGACGGCGCGCGCTGCGTTCGCCGAGATAGAGCACAAACCCCAGAACCACCGGCAGGCCCAGCGCGGCGCCGAGCAGCAACGCCGCCAATACGGAAAATCCCGACAGCAGCGATGAGCCGAACCACAGAAAGCCGGCGGCAGCGATCAAGACCACGATTGCTAGCGCTCCCTGCAGCCTCAGCCATCGATGCTGAGCCCGCTGCGATGCCTGCGAACCACCATTCGCCCTTCAGCGTCAACTGACCGGGAATCTGCGCGCCATAGAGGCCGCGCAGGCTCGCGGCGACATCGGGAAGCAGGGATGCCGCGATCAGATAGCCGCAGACCAGTCCTGCAAGTCCCGACACCAGCGCGATCGTCACCAGCTCGACCACCAGGACGAGGTTCAGCATGCGCGCCGAGACCCCGCAGGCGCGCAGTGTCCGGAGCATCGGCAGACGCTGCTCGAAAGCCAGACCAATCGCCGAATTGACGATGAAGAGTCCGACAAAGAATGACAGCAGGCCGAATGCGGTCAGGTTCAGATGAAAGCTGTCGGTGAGGCGTTCGAGATCGCTCGGTGCATCCGGTTCGACAAGCCGAAGCTGATCGCCGACGACGGCTTCGAGCGGCAAGCGTTTCTCGGTAGCGCTCCGCCCGATCAACAGACGGGAAATCCGATTCGGCATTTTCAACAAACGCTGCGCGATGCCGATATCGACCACCAGCACGCCCGGCACCAGTTGGGCCTGCAATTTCAGCGGCGGCAGGGCCGTGCCAAGATCGGTCCTTGGCGTTGCGCCTTCCGTTAAATCGAGATCGGAAAGGGTCTCCGGCGCCACCAGGGTTTCTCCCGGCGGCGCCAGGAAGGATTGCAATTCAGCCCTTCCGATCGCGGGCGCAGATGTTGCCTCCGCGGGCAAAGTGACCGGTTCTATACCCAACAGTCTGAAC
>WNFI01110180.1_pt1 | contig 14709 bp, 24 predicted proteins | sample 5400471 | NCBI WGS metagenome assembly WNFI01 (sample SAMN13153348, study PRJNA577476) | soil metagenome | isolation source: 100 cm saprolite on Douglas fir-dominated hillslope | place: USA:California | collected 2013-09-17
ATGTTAAAATAACCATAGGGCTAAAAAAGATATTTCAGGTGGCACTGTACATAAAATCCCAGAAGATTTGCAAGTTGCCTTAACTTCTGACCCTAAAGCCCTTGAATTATGGGAAAGTCTTACACCTCTTGCACGTAATGAATGGATATGCTGGGTAACTTTTGTCAAAAAAGATGAAACGAGAAAGGAACACATTAAAAGAACAATTAGTGAACTTAAAGATGGGATACGGAGACCTTGTTGTTGGTTGGGTTGTATTCATAGGAAAGATAAACCAATAAGCCCTTCAGTGCAATATATGCTTGATAAACAACACTAACTTTTAAAATTATCTCCTTACTGATTTATTACTATTTTGGACAAATTTTATTATTTGAATAATGCATCCTGAGTTTAGGAATTATTTATGGCACAGGTACGGGAGGTAACAAGAGAGAGAACGAATGTTGCTGTCTCTTCGTCTGAAGAAGAAAAAGAGGTTACAATTTTGACCATAAATAGAATTATCTATTATATTGGTGGAATTTTAGAAACGTTTTTATTTTTCCGTTTCATCCTAAAATTATTAGGTGCAAACCCGTTTAGTCCATTTGTAGCTTTTATTTACAGTTTGTCAGGGATATTTGAAGCGCCGTTTAGAGGTATTTTTCCAAGTGCTGTGAGTCAAGGTCTTGGGTCGGCTTCAGTTTTGGAACCATCTACAATATTTGCTATTCTCGTCTATTTAGTTTTAATTTTTGGAATTGTTGAATTTATTAAAGTTTTATCAGGAGGTACTCGAACTTAGATTATTTCTTTGGTTTTACCGAATTCTTGTGATTTTTGTAATATTTCGTCGATTGTCATTTTAGATGAATCTATTTTTTCATCTGAAAAAATCACCAAACCCATAATAACTCGACGAGCAAGTCTAGATTCGTTCGGAGGCAAAAATTTAATTTTTAATGGGCCTTTTGGATTTTTCTTAGTTGGTTCGAGGCCTTGATATTCTCCTCCTGTAATCAAAATCGAACCAAAAAAAGGATTAGTAGAAAGAAGAATATCGGTTATATCTTTAATTAAAACGCTATTAACTGTACGACTCAATAAATGATGGGTTACAACACTTATTTTGACTTCGTCAATTACAAGGTCATCGGGGAAAAGGTCAAAAGGAAAAATACCAGAAGTTTTATACAAAATCCTCGCCGTTGGCGTAGGTATTTCTACCAGTGTTGATTTTTTGATGGCTGAAGGATCTTCATCGCTACCACTACTCATGCTAGCCTCTGTTTCGATGTTTTTCTTAATAAATCTTAGGTTTTGAGGAGAATTATAAATATCTGATGGCACTTGAGTTTTGCTAACAAGATGATCCATATTCATAAATTAGGAAATTAATAATAATTTAGGGTTAAATTGAGGTAAGAGAATTACAAGAAGACTAAACTATTATTATAACTGGATTCTTACATTTTCTTTATTTGTTTTTAACATTACTTTTTGACAATGTAATTGGAGAAAAGGAGAAACTTTGCAAATTTTAATTAATTTAATACTGAGCGGGCTAGCAGTTTTTATTAGCGCTTATGTATTGCCGGGAGTAAAAGTTGATGGATTTATTACAGCTTTGGTTGTTGCTATACTTTTGGCTCTCGTTAATACTCTCATAAGGCCTTTTGTTTTGCTTTTAACACTACCAATAAATATTTTAACTCTAGGACTTTTTAGTTTAGTTATAAATGCCTTAATGGTAGTACTGGTTGCAGCTATTGTTCCAGGCTTTCGTGTTAATGGACTACTTTGGGCTTTTATTTTTAGCGTAGTGCTATCTTTAGTTAGTAGTGTTATTTATATGTTAGTGCCAGCTAAACCATAATCTCTGAAGTGATCCTGGTGGGCAAATTGGCTGGAGTTTGTGTGCTATACTCATTTTATGAGGAAAATTGTTGTTCTCGAGTTCCTTACGCTTGATGGTGTTATTCAAGCTCCAGGCGGACCAGAGGAAGATACTTCAGGGGAATTTAAATACGGTGGTTGGACTGCTCCTTATTTTGATGATTTTGCTGGGAAAGTCATGGCCAAGCAAATGAAAGAGCCTTTTAGTCTACTTCTGGGAAGAATTACGTTTGAAATTTTTGCTTCATATTGGCCACTGCATGAAAATGAATGGAAAGGTGTTAATGATGCTACGAAGTATGTTGTTTCAAGTTCTCTTAAAAAACACGAATGGAGTAACTCTGTCTTTATAAATAACAATGTCGTTGAAGAATTAAAAAAACTTAAAGATCAAAATGGTCCAGATATGCAAGTTTATGGCAGCGGAAATTTAGTTCAAACACTTCTTAAAAATGATTTAGTTGATGAGCTCTGGTTAAAAATTTTCCCAATAACTTTAGGATGCGGAAAACGCTTGTTTGAAGAGGGAACTATTCCAAGAGCATTTAAATTAATAGAAACTAAAATTTCGGGAAGTGGAGTAATATTTGCAAACTACAAGCGTGGAGGTATGGTTAAGACCGGCTCGTTTTAGTAAAATAATTTTTACTTTATCCTTTAGGTGGAGCAAAGATCTACGGCAGGCCTAATACTCCTTCCGCCAATGGAACAAATCATTTTTTGGGTTTGGGCTTACTGAAAATTCCTAAGGCTATTAATAGAATTCCACCAAGGATATATGCGATTTTGGTAATGTTATTGAACGTATAAAGAAGACCTGCAAAAACTATCATGAGACCACCTACGATTTTAAAATAGTTTAAATTAAGTTTTGGACTTTTCATAATTTTTTTATTTAAGCATGTTAATACTTTAGTGTCAAGATTGCGGATGGAAATCTTCTGTTGAAATAGACGGGGAAAGTGGTAGAATGATATTAATGTTAAATTTAAGTTCAATAATGATTGGATCGATGCAGAAAGTTGCTCTAGCAGATTTTTACGAGAAAATCTTTCAGAGAAAGCCTGATATGAGTGAGGAAGGGTTTTCTGGCTGGTTAGTCGGTAAAACCTTTTTTAGTGTTGGTGAGCATTCTGAAATGAAAGGCATTACAAAGGATCCAGGGCGCATTATGTTTAATTTTGAAACTAATGAAGTTAAGGAAGAATTTGAGAGAATAAAGGAAATTGGTGCAAAAGTGGTTAAAGAACCGTATGAGATGGGTGGAATCTGGATAGGAACACTTGCTGACCCTGACGGAAATTATTTTCAATTAATGACTCCATGGAAAGCTGAGTAAACTTTAGTTATTTTTCTGAAGCGACTTTCTTTTCTTTTTTGACTTTTGGAGCTTTTATTTCCGCTATTTCTTCAACAACTTTTGGTTCTAGTAATTTGATGATTTTATCAAGTTTAACGTTTAATGAATCAAATTGGGCGATACTTAAATCAACTCTCGGAGTTGGAGCTCTAAAATCTGTTCTTTCTGATCTTCCGTCAGAATTTTTCCCACCCATTTTTTCAAAACAATCACTACAATAAACTGGCTTTCCTGTGGTTGGTCTGAATGGAACTTCACATTCTTTTCCACAATTATCACAAACTGCTTTAAACATTTGTCTGTCTCCACGATCGCCTCCAAATGAAGAACGTCCACGAGGTTGGAATCCACCACGGTCGTTACCTCTATCAAAGCTTCGACCTCCACCAAAGGAAGATCTGCCTCTTGATTGGAATCCACTACGGCTTCCGCCTGATCTATCATCTCTATTAAATGCCATACATATAGTATAACAGGTATTAACTTTAATTGCTTGAAAAGTGATATATTGAACAGTATGAAAATAAGAAGCTATGAAAATTAAATTTCTTGGGGCTGCATCGGGAATTGTGACTGGTTCGTCTTATGTTTTAACATCTGGTTCAGGGAAATCTATTTTAATTGATTTGGGGATGTTTCAGGGAATTCCTGAAATTGATAAATTGAATTATGAGCCATTTAATTTTGACCCAAGTAAGCTAACTGGGGCAGTTTTAACTCATGCTCATCTAGACCACTGTGGAAGATTACCTATTATTATTCCTCGTGGCTTTTCTGGAAATATTTGGATGACTCCCCCGACTCACGATTTAACAGAATTGTCTCTTTTTGATACTGCTAAAATTGCTAGGCATTCTGATAAACCAATTCTTTTTGATGATGAACAAGTTTTAAAAACAATTAATAAATTTAAAACCGTAAATTATCATGAGTCTTTTGAAATAGGGGATTTTTCAATAAAAATGTTTGATGCGGGGCATATTTTGGGATCTACCTACCTTGAAATAATTGATAAAAATCCGAGCTCTGAAATAAAAAGAATTGTTTTTAGCGGGGATTTGGGAAATTCTCCAGAGCCGCTTGAAAAAGCAACGGAAATATTAAATTCTACTGATGCTCTCGTTATGGAATCAACTTATGGAGACCGCATTCATCCGACTGGAAATGCAGCTGAGACCGTTCAAGCTGAAATAAAGCAAATCGAAAAATCTGGTGGAACACTTTTGATTCCAGCTTTTTCCCTTGAAAGAACGCAAGAATTATTACATATGATCATGCATCTTAAAAAAGAGGGGAAAGTTTTAGGTCAGATTCCTATTTATCTAGATAGTCCGATGGCATAAAAAGCTACACAAATTTATTTGAATTATCCAGAATATTTTAATACACATATTCAAGAGGAGTTAAAGTCAGGTGATCCATTCACTTTTGAAAGACTAGTTGAGAGGAATGGGCCTAAAGTTATTATGGCTGGTGGAGGAATGATGACGGGAGGAAGAATTGTGGGGTTAGCTACCCGTTATTTGCCTGGTGAGACTAATCGATTACTGATTGTTGGATATCAAGGAGAAGGAACGCTTGGTAGGGAACTTTTGGAGGGAAGCAAACTTATAACTATTGATGGTCAGAGTATTGAAGTGAATGCATCTATAAATAGTACAGAGGCGTTGAGTTCTCATGCTGACCAATCTCAGTTGATAAACTGGTTGAAGGAAATAAAGGGAGTTAAAAAATTGTTCTTAACTCACGGAGAAGATAGTTCACGCGCAACTCTTTCTAAAAAAATAACTGAGGATTTGGGAATTAAAGATATTATTTTGCCAGAACTTAGCCAGGAAGTTAATTTGTAAGCGGAGTTTGTGTTTTCGTCAAAAGCGAAGCTAAACTATTTATTGTTCTTTTTTTGTTGAAGTCTTGCTTCTGCTTGTTTTTCTTTTTGTTTTACCATATCTTTTCGTTTTTCACTTTCCATTTTTAATTGTTTTTCAAGGGCTTTTTGACATTCGGGGTCTGGGCAAACTGTATCAGTATAGGTGACAATTGTGGTGTCAACTCGCTTTGTATATGTTTTTAATTCAATACGTTGTTTGCCGCATCGAAAGCATGGATTACTGTTTAAGATTCATTATTATAACACAGTTTTGATCGAGAGATTTTAACACTTTTCCTATAGTTTTATTGACATCTATACTTTTGTTTGGTATACTTCTTTTACTCGCTTGAGAGAACTCAAGCTTTTGAGTTAGTTAGATAAAGGTACCTCAATTTTTTTAATATTGTATCTTTTCTTCAATTCAATTACGTACTTTTTTTAAGCGAGCAAAAATATGTACAACAATAGTCGTTTTGGCCCAGGAGGAAACCGTAGCAATAGCTATGGTTCGTCATATGGCCGAAACAGAAATTATGGTGGTAGACCAAGTTATGGTAGGCCTCAGATGAGACGTCAGAAAATATTTGATCCTACAAATGTTATTTTAAACAGTGCTGCCCAGAATAGCGCTTCAAACACTGAAGAAACATATGTAGCTAAAAATAGTTTTAGTGATTTTGATATTAGTGAATCTCTTAAAAGAAATATTATTAGTATTGGTTATAAGACACCTACTCCGATTCAAGATCAGGCTATTCCGGAATTACTTTCTGGACGAGATTTAGTTGGAATTGCGAGAACTGGAACGGGTAAAACCGCAGCTTTTCTTATTCCTCTTATTGATAAAGTTTTAAAAAATCCAAGAGAAAGAGTTTTGATTATGGCGCCAACAAGAGAGCTTGCTGTTCAAATAAGGGATGAATTTGAAAAATTTGCAAGGAATTTAAATATGTATTGTGTTTTATGTATCGGAGGAGTAAGTATTGGGCCACAAATAAGCAAACTTTATAGAAATCCTCAATTTGTTATTGGAACGCCGGGTAGGCTTAAAGATCTTGAAAATCAAAGAAGATTGAATTTAACAGACTTTAGAAATATTGTTTTAGATGAAGTTGATCACATGCTTGATATGGGTTTTATTGATGACGTTAATTATTTGGTTGGAAAGCTTCCAAGTCAAAGACAATCATTGTTTTTCTCGGCTACTGTTACTCCAAAAGTAGCACCAGTTATGCAAAGATTTTTAAACAATCCTGTAACAATTCAAATTGCGTCTGTTGCGCCAACTGCAAATGTTTTACAAGAATTGGTTCGTTTGGATGGAAAATCTAAAATTGAAGTACTTCATGATATGTTAATCCAGGATGACTTTAGGAAAGTTCTTATTTTTGGACGCACTAAACATGGAATTGAACACCTTTCTCAGGAGTTAATTTATAGAGGTTTTAAAGCTGCTTCAATTCATGGGAACAAAAGTCAGGCACAACGCCAGCGAGCTTTAACTGATTTTAAAAATGATTATATTCAGATATTACTTGCGACAGATATTGCTTCTCGTGGGCTTGATATAAATAATGTGACTCATGTAATCAATTATGAACTTCCTGAAAGCTATGAAGATTATATTCATAGAATTGGCCGCACAGGACGGGCTGATAAAAAGGGTAAAGCTATAACTTTTGTGAATTAATTGGTATAAATGTCTTCCTGGATCAATTAATTTGTTGATACAAAGCATGGATGAGAATTATGAACTTTGGTATTACTTGTCAGACACTGCTATGATTAATTTTCTTCAAAATACTTTTCAAAGTGATTGGAATAATACTAATTAAATAAGCTGCTAAAAAAGAAAATATTGCGGTAACCGCGAAAAATAGAACATCGTTTGTTACAAAATATTTCCAAATAAACTCTAAAATGATAACGTGTATAAAAAAGACAGAGAAAGAAAGGTCAGATATTTTTTTCAAAAATTTTAAGTTTACTTTTGTTGCAAAAAGATAAAGCACTGAAGAAATTAATATTGTATAAATTAAAACACTTGGCCTCCACTGTGAATAAAACGCTTCAAAATTATATGTTTTAAGATAATTAGTTTTTCCTTCGTTAAAAACATAAAAACCGGCCCATAATGTTAATGGGAAAAGTATTAATTTAAATCTATTTATTATTTTTACGAATGATTCTCGATTTCTTGAGAAAATCATGCCTAAGACAAACACAAAATAATTAAAAAGAAAAACTGCGACTGGATAAGGAAGTATGGAAGTATGAGTCTGGTAATCAGTGTGCAATAAAAAAAGCTCTATAATTGCTAATATTATCAATACTAATTTGTTGGAGATTAAGAAATAGATGCGATGTATTAGTGGAAAAATTAAGTAAAAAATAAAAAGACTTGGAACAAAATATAGCTGGTATGAAGCGCTTCCAGTTAGAATTGCTTTTAAAAAGTTTGTAGTGTGGTTTGTGTAAATAAAATAATAATAAATGATGCTCCATATTAAATATGGAATCAAAATTCTACTAGTACGTTTTTTTAGATAGACTAGGTAATTCATCTTTTTATAATTTAATTCCAGTACGAACCCGGAAACTAAGAAAAAAAGCGGGACTGCAAACCTTGAAACCTGATTTAAAAGTAAAGCGAAGGAGTTGTTTATCAAATCATAGTGGACTATTTCAAGATGGCGGGTTGTTGTGTGAATTAAAACAACTGCAAGAATTGAAATGACTCTCAAAAAATCAATCGCACTATCATGTGTTTTTGACACAAACTGATTTTAACATTTTCCTCTTACTGTTATAATGTTTTATGTTTTTTAAGGACAAAGTCTATCAAATTACAAAACAAATTCCTGTTGGAAAAGTGGCTACTTTTGGCCAAATTGCACGCCTGGCGGGGAACTTTAAAGCAGCTCGTGCGGTTGGTATGGCTATGAAAACAAATCCAGATGCGCCAATTGTTCCATGTCACAGGGTTGTTGCAAGTGATGGTGTGTTAACCGGTTATTCGGGGATTGGTGGAGTATCTGGGAAAAGAAAAATGTTAATTAGGGAAGGCGTAATTTTTAAAGGAGAAAAAGTAGATCTCAAGGAGTCGGGCTGGAAGAAGTAAAGGTTATTTGATTTGTATTTCCATAAGGCATTCCATAAACTTTAGCTGTTATTGTATAAGTTCCAGCTACATTACTTGTTGCTGTGAATGTGGCGTTTCCAGATGAATCAGAAGGAATGGAAATTGGACTAAAACTTATATTTGAATCAGAACTCAAACTTAAAGTTACTCCACCAACTGCATTTTTGTTATCTTTCGCATTTACCATAATATTTACTGTACTCCCGACATTTGGAGATTGATTACTAATATTTTTGATGCTTGCTGAATAATTATCCGGTGTTGGGCTTGGAGTTGTTGTTGGTATGTCTGTTGGTGATGCACCTTCTGCATTATTATCAAGAACTGGTGTGATTGTTGGTTGATCTATTGGTGTATCAGTAGGTGGGGGTGTTTCAGTGGGGAGAGGACTTTCTATTCGGGTGGCTTCTGTTAGGGCGCTTTTTACTTGCCCATGGTTCTCTCTAGATTTTATAATTCCTCCTACCAGGATTCCTGAAATTATTACAAAAATTCCTGCAATTAGAATTTTTTTATTTATTTTTCTAAAAAAATTTGACATGGAATCATTATACAAAAATTTATCCTGATTTTTAGCTGAAACGCTGTGATGGTGTAAAATAAAGTATGTTAAACAAAAAGTATCAAAAATATTTATTATATGTAGCTTGGATTCAATCTCTGGTTGCAATGTTCGGGAGTTTATATTTTTCTGAAGTTATGCATTTTCCTCCATGTGTTCTTTGCTGGTATCAAAGAATTTTTATGTACCCCTTATCTCTTTTAATTCCAGTCGGAATTATGAATAAAGATGAAAAGAAATTGCCTTTTTATATTTTAGCTCTTTCTATTCCTGGTACCATAATTTCTTTTTATCACAATCTTTTATATTTTAAAATTTTGCCAGAAAACCTAGCCCCGTGTGTTGCTGGAATATCTTGTACCACAAAATTTATTGCGTATTTTGGTTTTATTACAATTCCGTTTTTATCACTTTTAGCATTTTTATTGATTGATGTTTGTATGATATTATTCTTAAAGTGGGGGAAGCAAAAGGTTTAATAATAACTGGTCTCGTTACACTTCTTATATTAGGTGGTGGAATTTTTTTGGTATCAAAAAATAGTAGTGCTCCTTCTAAACCAAACCCTGTTAATATGAGTATTTTGATTAATGCAAATAGCCACCAAACAAACAGGCAAGCTAAAGTAACTGTCGTTGAATTTGGTGATTATCGCTGTCCTGCTTGTAAAGAGGCATACCCGACTACAAAACAAATCTTAAAAGATTATGGAGATAAGATTAATTTTGTGTTTAGGAATTATGCGTTTTTGCCAGATTCAGTTAGTAATTCATCTACTACTGCATCAACACTTGCTGCCAATGCGGCAGAATGCGCGAGTGACGAAGGTAAATTTTGGGAAATGCATGATTATTTTTATGAAAATCAGCCTGATGAATCTAATATTCATATGTATAATGTTGATACTCTTACTAAGGCTGCTGTTTCTTTGAGAATGGATGAAAATAAATTTAAATCGTGTTTAACAAATAAGACTGACAATGCTAAGGTTCAACAGGATTTTGCGGATGGGCAACTAGCTGGTATTACTGGAACTCCAACATTTTTTATTAACGGACAAGCTCTTTCTGGAATTCCGAATTACATTGACTTTAAATCTGCAATTGACCCCTTGCTCACAAGGTGATTATTGAGCGATAATTAAAGTTAAGCTAAGGAGGTGATGATTTATGAAAATGGATAAAAAAATGAAAGAATGTATGACACCCCATGCGATGATGCATAGCCTTATTGGTTTAGGTCTTGGAATCACATTGGTTAGCTTATTTCCAGGCCTTGCAATGCTTTGGTTAGGAGTAAGTTTAATAGTAGTTGCGGTAGTTTTAGATATGATGCGAAAATGAAAACTTTTATAGCTGCTTTACTGATTATAGTTTTAGCTATTTCAGTTGCGGTATTTGGTTTTAGATTTTTACAAGAGAAAAGCTTAAATAGCTCTGTTCCTTCTGTTCTTCAAAATACTTTAGAGGGAGTATTGCAGCCGATTCCCTCGGTGGGAGAATATTCGGATATTATTGTGACTAACAATAAAACAGTTGGAGTAACATCTAATACTGTTAATCTAAAGCCATATGAGAACAAAAAAGTTAAGGTGACTGGTCAATATTCAGGAAACACTATGTATGCTGATAGTGTTATGATAATCCAATAATATGAATGATTTTTCGATTCGAGTTAAAAATCTAAGCAAGAAATTTAAGGACCTTGTTGCTGTAGATGACATTTCTTTTGATGTAAAAAAGGGCGAAATCTTTGCATTTTTGGGCCCAAATGGAGCAGGAAAGTCTACAACAATTAAAATGCTTACAACTCTTCTTGATCCGACAAGCGGCACTTTAGAATTAAATGGAATTAATGTTTTGGAGGACAAACACTCTACTCGAAAATCTTTTGGAATAGTTTTTCAAGATCCGAGTCTTGATGACGAACTTACTGCTTATGAAAATATGGAATTTCATAGTGTTTTGTACGGCGTACAAAACGGAGTAAAACAAAAAATTCATGAACTTCTACAGTTCGTAGAACTTTGGGATCGTAAGGATGATTTGGTGAAAACCTTTTCAGGAGGGATGAGGCGTCGCCTTGAGATTGCTCGCGGGCTATTGCATCAACCTAAGATTCTTTTTTTGGATGAACCAACTCTTGGATTAGATCCACAAACAAGAAATTCTATGTGGGAGTATGTTGGAAAATTAAACCAGGAACATGGTTTAACAGTTTTCTTTACAACTCACTATATGGAGGAAGCTGAGAAAAATGCTGATAGGATTGCAATTATTGATCATGGGAAAATAATTGCAATTGGCTCTTTAAATGATTTAAAAAATAAAACAAAAACGAAAACACTTGAAGAAGCATTTTTAAAATTGACGGGATCTAGTATTCGTGAAGAGAAGTGGGGAAAGAATGACTCGATGCGCCAAATGGGGCGAATGTGGGGAGGGCGCAGGTAAGCAAAGCGCAAAGCTTTAACAAATTATGAACGCAATATATATACTTTGGCTTAGAGCAATAAAGAGATATTTTAGGAACAAATCTAGAATTATTGGTTCTTTGGGGCAACCTGTTTTATTTTTAGTGGCACTCGGTTATGGGATTGGTCCTATTTATGCAAAAGCAAATGGTGGAAATTATATTGATTTTTTAGCTCCAGGAGTTATTGCTATGAGTATTCTTTTTACAGGTATTTTTAGTGGAATAGATATTATATGGGATCGGCAATTTGGATTTCTTAAGGAGACATTGGTAGCACCTGTAGCTCGATTTAATATTATGCTTGGTAGAACACTGGGAGGGGCCACTGTAGCTTTTCTACAGGGGATTTTTGTTCTAGTTTTATCTCTTATAGTAGGATTCCGTCCGAATATTTTAGAAATTCCTTTAGCACTTTTATTCATGTTTTTGATTTCGATTCTTTTTACAAGTCTTGGGACTGCAATTGGCTGTACTCTTTCTGATATGCAAGGGTTTCAACTCATTATGAATTTTCTGGTTCAGCCGATATTTTTCTTATCTGGTGCATTATTCCCATTATCCGGATTACCTGGAGCAATTTCTATTATTACAAAGATTGATCCTCTGACATATGGTGTTGATGGTTTAAGAGGAACGTTGGGCGGAGTAACACATTTTGGAGTAAGTCTAGATTTATTGGTATTAACTTTCTTATCTGGCATATTACTCGCTATTGGTAGTTACTTATTTTCTAAAGTTCAGATATAACAATATAAAAATAAAGCTTGACAACATGTTGTACAACATGTTAGATTAAGGCATGTTAAGAACCTATATTTATGTTCCTGATGAACTTGACGAACAAGTAATCAAGATCGCGAAAAGAAAAAAGATTAGCAAAGCAAAAGTCATGAGAGATGTAATGAAAAAGGGGATTGAAGCACTGAATAATAGTGAAAAAAATGGTGCTGATGCATTTTTCAAAATCGCAGCATTAGCGGAAAAATATAATACGAATGGTCCAAAGGATTTATCTCAAAACCACGATAATTATTTACGGGAAAATTACTATAAATAAAATGAAAACAGTAGTAGTGGATGCTGACTCAATTATTGCTCAAGCAAATAAAAACGATTCTAATTACTCAAAAGCAACAAAAGTTTCTAGAGATTTGATGAAATCTGATGTAGAAATGCTTTATCCAGTTACAGCAATAAGTGAAGCCATAACGGTATTACAATCTAAGCTCAATAGTCTTCCAACTGCAATTGGTACAGCTAGTGTTTTTGCTGACCAGAATTATAAAATAATAGAAATAAATCATGAATTGTATAATAATGCAGTTGAAAAATATTTTTCTCATGTTACAAATAAAAACGATACGATATTTGATTGTATAGTAGCCTCAGTTGCTGAAAAATATAATGCTGACGCAATATTTAGTTTCGATAAATTCTACCAAAAACTTGGGTTTAGATTAGCCTCAGAACTTTAAAATCATCTGTCTTCCAAAGTTCAGATTTGATATAATCATTTTGTAATGCAACAACAATTTATTCCATCAGACTTCCAAATACCAGAAAAACTGGAGACGCCAGATTTTGTTATAAGAAAACTTATGTTTTCTGATACGGAATTGGATTATGAAGCTGTAATGTCTAGTGTTGATTTGATCAAAAAGACCAGAGGAGGGAACTGGCCTTCAGATTTGACTCTTACAGAAGACAAAATAGACTTAGGCTGGTACCAAAGATAATTTGAACACAGGACTTCGTTTGCATTTACTGTTATGTCACTTGATGAAAAGGAATGTTTAGGTTGTCTATATCTTTATCCTGGTGGATTTAGAAAAGATATTTCGGAAGGAGCGGATGTTGATGCGAGTTTCTGGGTAACGCAAAAAGCATATGAAAAAGGTCTTTATAAGAAATTATATTAAGTAATGGACAAATGGCTAAGATCTGACTGGCCATTCAAAAAAATAGTTTATACAAATAACGAATTACCAATAATTAACAGTTAACCCCATTGCATTCAACCTTTCTTCTTATTATCATTACTTAATGGAAGCTGAGGCAAAGAAGCTTAAACACAAATTTAGCCGTTTTCTTCGTATATTGGGGCCTGGTCTTATTACTGGAGCTGCCGATGATGATCCGTCTGGTATTGCGACATATGCTCAGACTGGAGCTCAGTTTGGTTATGGTCAATTATGGACTGCTGTTTTTATGTTGCCTTTCCAGATTGCCATACAGGAAGCTTGTGCGCGTATTGGTGCGGTTACCGGGAAAGGATTAGTTGCTGTAACAAAGGATCATTATTCTAAAAAAATAGTTTACAGCGTTGTTCTTTTGGTTTTGATTGCAAATACTATAAATATTGGTGCCGATATTGGAGCAATGGCAGCAGCAGCTAATCTTCTTATTCCAATTAATTTTGTTTTTTTGACATTACTTTTTACAACTATTATTCTAGTTTTAGAAATATTCACATCATATAAGCTTTATGCAAAAATTCTAAAGTGGCTTGCTATTACTTTAATTTCATATCCTTTAACTGTTTTGATTGTAAGCCAACCTTGGTCTACGATTTTGAAAGCTACTTTTATTCCCCATTTTGAATTTTCGTTTGCCTTTCTTTTTATTATTACTGGAGTGTTGGGAACTACCATTTCTCCTTATATGTTTTTTTGGCAGACCTCTGAAGAAGTGGAAGAAGAAAGAGAACTAGGTATTAGCAAAATTCAAGCAAGTCCATCTTTGATGAAAAAATTTATTGGTGATTTAAGAATAGACACAGTTGTGGGTATGGTTATTTCGGAAATTGCTACTTGGAGCATAATAGTTGTTGCTGCAACTGTTTTGAATGCACATGGCATTACTAACATCAAAACCTCTGCGGATGCTGCAAGAGCTCTTGAGCCGTTAGTTAGGTCGTTTCCGAATGCTGGGTTTCTTGCAAAACTAATTTTTTCTACTGGTATTATTGGACTTGGGCTTTTGGCTGTCCCCGTACTATCTGGTTCTGCATCATATGCTGTAGCTGAAGCTTTGAGCTGGAAAGAAGGACTTAATCTTAAACTTAAAAAAGCACATGGCTTTTATGGAGTTATAACTATTGCTACACTTATTGGACTACTTATTAATTTTGTTGGAATCGATCCTGTAAAAGCGCTTGTTTTTACTGCAGTTTTTAATGGTCTTGTTGCTGTTCCACTGGTTTTTCTTGTTGCAAAAATTGCAGCTAATGGAAAAATAATGGGGGAATATAAAAGTGGAAAATTATCAAAAGTGGTTGTAGCAATGACCTTCATTGGTATGGCTGCTGCTGCAATTGCTATGTTTGTAACTTTAATACATCCATGACATACGAAGAAAAGAAAATTGAAGCAATTAAGTCATTGTTGCATCTTAAGTCTAAAGGAAAAATATCTCTTAAA
>WNFI01174582.1_pt1 | contig 14705 bp, 11 predicted proteins | sample 5400471 | NCBI WGS metagenome assembly WNFI01 (sample SAMN13153348, study PRJNA577476) | soil metagenome | isolation source: 100 cm saprolite on Douglas fir-dominated hillslope | place: USA:California | collected 2013-09-17
GTTCCCCCTGAGGCCACGGCCGGGACCGCTGGAGTTGCCGGGGGCGCTGGTCAAGGAGACCCTGGCCGGGGGAGACGCCCACCTGCAGGAGGAGCGGCGCCTCTTTTACGTGGCCATGACCCGCGCCAAAGACGAGCTGATCCTGACCTCCGCCGCCGACTACGGCACGTCGCGCCCGCGCAAGCGCTCGCGCTTCTTGGTGGAAGCGCTCGACCTCCCCTCGCCCGCGCCCGCCCCCCGCCGGACCCAGGCCACGGAGGCCCTCGCCCGTCACCAGAGGGCCCCGGAACCGGTCCCCGGCCCGGCCGCGGCGCCGGGGGAGGATGAGGTGCTGCGCCTCTCCTTCCGGCAGATCGATGACTACGAGACGTGCCCGCTCAAGTACCGATACATCCACCGGCTGCGGGTGCCCGTGCTCGCCCACCACCGCGTGCTCTTCGGCAGCGCCGTCCACAAGGCGGTGCAGGAGCACTTCCGGGCGCGCGTGGAGGGCCGGCCCTTCTCCGCCGACGCGCTCGTAGAGGCCTTCCGGGGGGTCTGGGTCTCGGAGGGCTTCCTCTCCCGCGAGCACGAGGAGCGGAGCCTGCAGGCCGGCGAGGACATGCTGCGCCGCTTCCACGCCGAGGAGGCCGTCGATCCCCTGCGCCCCACGGGGGTGGAAAAGGATTTCGCCTTCTACCTCGAGCCAGAGGGCGGGGCTCGGTTTTGGACCAAGGTGGCGGGCCGCTACGACCTGGTCGTCGAGGGGCAGAAGGGGATCACGATCCTGGACTTCAAGACGGGCGCGGTGAGCGACCCGGCGAAGGCCCAGGAGCGGGCCCGGGAGAGCCTCCAGCTCGACATCTACGCGCTCGCGCACCTGCGGACCAGCGGTCGTCTCCCCGAGCGGGTGGAGCTGCGCTTCCTGGAATCGGGCCAGCGGGGCGGGAAGGCACCCACCCGCGAGGAGGCGGCCGCGACCGAGGCCCGCGTCCGGGCCGCCGCCGTCCACATCCGGGAGGGCGCTTTCGCCGCCCGCCCGTCCTACATGGCGTGCGGCCAGTGTCCCTTCCGGGAGATCTGCCCCCACACCGCACGCGGCCCCGAGGCCGAGCCCGACCCGTCGACGACGACGCCTGAGTTGGCTTAGCATCGCACCATGGGACGGGAGGCCGTTTGCGACCTCCATTTCGGGGAGACGACCGGACCCGGAAGAGCGAGCTGAGGGTGGTGCTTCCCGCCGGCCTTGCCGTCTTCGACCCCGGGGCCCCGGGGGAGGCGTGGGCGGGGCGGATCGCGGCGTGAGCTGGCGACGGCTGTTCACGATAGGTCTCGCCGTCTTCAGTGCCGTGGTTTCCTCGTCGTTTGCGTACGGGCTCTATCTGCTGGTCCGCGTGCCCCATGCCGCGCCGCCGCGCGCGCCCCGATCCGAGCTGCAGCCCGCGGACGTCCAGGCCCTCCTCGCGCGCGCCCGCGCCCATCTGGAGAAGCGCGAGGTCGAACAGGCTCTCCTGGCCTACCGCCGCTCGCTCCTCGCGCGACCGTCGCTGGACGCACAGGTCGGCCTCGCGGAAGGGGAGGAGATGGCCGGCCGCGAGGACGCCGCCGTGGACGAGTTTGAACGCGCGCTGCGTCTCGATCCCGGCAACGCCACCGCCCTACTGCGGCTCGCGCGGATCCAGTCCGGGAGGCGGCCCACCTGGCCCGACGCCGAGAAGCACTACCGGACCTATCTGACCGTCCGTCCCGACGACGCGGAGGGCCAGCTGGGGCTGGCGCGCCTGCTCGCTTGGCAGGGGCGGGCGGCGGAGGCGCTGGACTTCTATCGACGCGAGGCGGTCCAGGCGCGGCTGACCCCCCGCGACCGGCGCGACTACGTCCTGGCCCTGGTTACGGCCGGACGGCAGGCCGAGGCCGAGCCCCTGCTCGAGGCCCTGGTCAAGAGTGCGCCCGAGGATCCCGACGTTGCGCTGGCCTTGGCCGGCATCCACGCCTCGCGAGGCGAGTGGGATTCCGCGCTCCCCCTCTACCGGGCGCTGCTCGACCGGCGACCGGACGACCCCGCCGTCAACCTCGCCTACGGACAGGGACTGCTCGGCCGCGGAGAGCACGCCCGGGCGCTTGAACCCTTGGCCCGGGCGGCGCGGGCGCGGCCCTCCGATCCGGAGGCGGCCCTGGCCTACGCGCGCGCGGCCCGGGGTGCCGGCCAACTGGGGCTGGCGGACACCCAGTTCGATCGGGCCGTGGCCCTGGACTTCAAAAACCCGTCCCTGGCCCGGGAGTACGCGGACCTCCTCATGGAGAGACGGAACTATCGGAAGGCAGAGGGACTCTACCGGCGGGCGCGGGCGTCGGGGCTGCGCGACGATCGGCTGTTCCTCGCCCTCGGCGGAGCGCTGGCCGCGAACGACAAGCCGAATGAGGCGGTGACACTGCTGGAGGAGGTCTATGCGCGCCAGCCGAGCGACCGCCTGGCCTTCGAGCTGGCGCGACTGTACCGAAAGCTGGGGCGCAACGACCGAGCCCTCGAGCTGCTGGCCCGGATTGGTCGATAAGCGAGGCCCCCCCGTGTACCACCCGCGACGAATGGCGCTTGTCTCCGCCCTGCTCCTGGTCTCGGTGCCGATCGCGGCCGCAACCGCGGGGGAGGGGGGCGGCGCGCCCCCGGATCCCGGTCCGCCCGTCAGCCGCGGTGATGTCGACGAGTTGAGGCGGCAGATCCTGGAGGAGACCCAGTCGAGCCTGGAGATCCTGCTCGACGTGCACGACGAGACGGGCGACCGGAACAGCGAGCTGGACTTCGTGCGCTACGGAGCGCGCCTCCACCTGAGGGTGCGGCCCACGACGACCCTCTTCCTGAGCGCCCAGCGCACGCCCTACCGCACGCAGGACCGCGCCTTCTCGTCGACCGCCACGGGGGTGACCGCGGGCCTGCGGGTGCGGGTCTCGCCGCGCCGAGAATGGGAGGCGGAGCTCTCCGCGACGCGCTTCGGCGCCGGCGACTGGACCTTGACGGGGCTGGCCGGCGTCACCTTCCGCCCGAACGACGCGCTCCGCTACGCGGTCTTCCTGCAGCGGACGAACGTGGAGGAGTCGCTCCTGTCCGTGGCGGGACTGCGTCCGGTGGAAGGGCCGTTCGCGGGCATGCTGGTGGGGGGCGTCACCGACAACCGTCTCGTCGCGAGCGGATCCTACCGCTCGCCGAGGCGATTCGATGTCTACGGGGAAGCGGGCCTGGGCGTGCGGGTGGGCAGCAACGCGGGCCACGACTTCTTCCGGCGCGCCAGTGCCGGCCTCGGATACGTCGCGGTGGCACGGGCCGAAGAGGAGTCCTTGAGCCTGCTCAGGCTGAGCGCCGCCGTCGACTACTTTGGCTTCGACGACGACCGGCTCGGTTACGGCGGCGCCTCCCTGCTCGACGCCCGCTACCGGCCCGTTCCGCCGCCGGCGCTGGGCGGGGACGGGATCTCACCTTTGCCCTCCGAGGGGAATCCGGGCGTCGGCGGCTACTTCAGCCCCCAATTCTTCATCAGCCGCGGGCTGCGGGTGGAGGCGCGCGGGCGTCCGGGGCCTAGGATCCAGTACAGCGCGTCCGTGTTTGTGGGCCAGCAGTCGTTCACCGGGGTCTCGACCCGAAATGCGGCGGGGGTAGCCGTCGGCCTGAGGGTTCGGCTCGGGGGTCGGCTGTCCCTGCCCGTGACCTACTCCTGGGACGATTTTGGTCCTTTCCAGCAGCAGTCGCTCGCGGCCCGGCTGGTGATGGGGTTCTGACTCGATGACCCTCACTTGACGGGAGAGGCGGGGACGGGGAAGGACCCACGGAAACGCCGCCAGGCGGCGATTTGGTGCCGCTCTCGGCGTGGGAGCAGGCCGAGGTCTCCCTGATCCTGCTCGGCCTGGCCATGCTGGCCAGCTCGAGGCGGCGGCTTCGGCCGGTGATCGTCTTCCTGAGCTGCTTCGCCTCCATGCGCTATTTCTACTGGCGCATCGGGTCGACGTTCAACGCGGGCGGACTCGCGGACACGACGATGTCGACCCTCCTGCTGGGAGCGGAGATCTACGGCCTGGCGATCCTCTATCTGGGGTACTTCCAGACTATCGAGCTCGAAGCCCGCACGCCCCCGCCCCTGGGCAAGGTCCCGAACGTCGATATCTTCATCCCCACCTACAACGAGTCAGTGGACATCGTTCGCCGGACGGCGATCGGCGCCCTCGCCATCGACTACCCCCGCAAGCAGGTGTTCGTCCTCGACGACGGACGGCGCCCGGAGATGGAGCGCATGGCCCGGGAATTGGGCTGCTTCTACTTGACCCGGCCCGACAACTCCCACGCGAAGGCCGGCAACCTCAACCACGCCCTGGCCCGGAGCTACGGCGAGTTGATCGCCTTCTTCGACGCCGATCACGTGCCGGTGCGCTCTTTCCTGCGCGAGACCGTCGGCTTCTTCGAGGACGAGCGGCTGGCCCTGGTCCAGACCGCCCAGCACTTCTTCAATCCCGATCCCTACGAGCGGAACCTGAAGCTGACCGGCCGCATCGCGCCCGAGCAGGCGTTCTTCTATCACGTCGTCCAGGCCGGCAACGACTTCTGGAACTCCGCCTTCTTCTGCGGCTCGTGTGCCGTGATGCGGCGTTCGGCCCTGCAGGAGATCGGAGGCGTACAGACGGTCACTGTCACCGAAGACGCCCACACCTCGCTGGTGCTGCACTCTCGGGGCTGGCGGTCGGCCTATCTGACTACGCCCTTGGCGGCCGGGCTCGCCACGGAAACGTTCGCCGCCCATGTCATGCAGCGGATCCGGTGGGCCCGGGGCATGGCCCAGATCCTGCGGCTCGACTGTCCGCTCTTCAGGCGCGGGCTGAGCCTGCCCCAGCGCCTCAACTACTTCAACGCGATGGCCCACTTCTTCTTCGGCATCCCGCGTCTGGTGATGATCCTGGGGCCGCTCTCCTATCTGCTCTTCGGCATCCATCCCCTCCGGGCCGACGTGCCGGCGGTCCTCGCCTACATCCTTCCCCACATCGGTCTCTGCACCCTCGCGAACTCGATGATCAGCGAGCGCTTCCGGCACTCCTTTTGGGCCGGCGTCTACGAGGTCTCGATCGCCCCCTTCACGGCCGGGGTGACGCTTCTCGCGCTCTTGAATCCACGACTCGGCAAGTTCAACGTGACCGAGAAGGGAACGAGCTCGGAGTCGGCCCGCTTCGACTACAAGACGAGCTGGGGGACTCTGACCCTTCTCGGCTTGTCGCTCCTGGGCTTGATGGTCGCGTTGCCCCTGCGGCTCGTCCTCTTTGACCAAGCCCGCACGCCGGCCACCGAACTGCATGCCATCCTGATCAATGGGATCTGGACCCTGGCCAACTTGGGGACCTTAATCGCCGCCGCCTGCGTGGCCTACGAGCAGCCCCAACAGCGGCGCGCCCCGCGGGTGGCCCGGGACTTCGCCGGCGCGGTGGAGGTGGGCGCCGAGCGCCACTCCGCCCGGGTGGTCTCCATCAGCGAGGGCGGCGTCCGCCTGGCCTTCGACCGTGCCTGCGTTCTTCCCGAGGAAGCGCGGCTCGGGATCGCGAGCGAGCTGGGAACCGTGTCGCTGCTCGCGCGGCGGCGCTGGTGCGAGGGCGAGGGGACGGGCGGGATGCAGGCGGGGTTCGAGTTCATGGGCATCGATGCCTCCACGCGCCGCCGGCTGGTGGAGCTGATCTTCACGGATGAGCGGAGTTGGCTGACGCCCACCCACGCGCGCGACGATCCGTTTCGCTCGCTCGGCTACCTCCTGACCACCCTGTGGAGGGTCATGGAGCCGCGGCGCGCGGCCCGGCGACAGGCGGTGCGCGTGGCCGGGCGCTGGCCGTGCACGGTGAGCGGGCAGCGTGGCGTCTGCGTCGTCGCTAGCCCCGCGGGGGCCTTGGTCGAGCTAGACGCGGCGCCGCCCGCGCCGGAGGGGCGGATGGTGCTGGCCATCGGAGACCAGTCATTCGACCTCCGGGCACGCGTCGTCCGCCCGCCGGGGTCGCGGGGGGTTGCCCTGGAGTTCGTCGGGGACGACCCCGCCATCATGAGCTCCTTCGGGCGCGCCCTCTACGCGGGGCCGTCCGGAACCGCGTCCCCGGCCGGTTCTCCCCCGCGCTCCCCCCTTAGCCGGGGATGAGCGACGAGGGCCCTTCAAGGGCGGGGTCGGGGGGTGCGCCCGACCACCGCCCCCGGCGGAACTGACTCGACCGTCCCGAGCCCGCACCCCCTCGCGCGCGGAGGCGGCTCGCTTCAGGCCGCGGGCGAGACGCGGCGCGTCGCTCTCGTGGCCTGGCCCCGCTCGAAGGTCAGCCGCAGGGCCATGAAGAGCAGCCCGCTGCCGACGGCCAGGATCGCGGGGAGGGCCAGCCAGTTGTCCCGCAGCCACGCCTCGAGGCGGGTTAGGTAGGAGACCTCCGCGAACGTTCGCGGCGGGCCCAGCCTGAAGCAGAGGGGCCCTTCCGCGGCGAGGAAGGCCGTGTCCCCACTCAGTCGCTCCAAGAAGCCCGGGCGCGCCAGGCTTCGGACGGCGGCGCGAAGCAGGGCCGGCGAGGCGGCCCGGACGCGGAGCACATTCTTGTCCGGGTTCCAGGGCGCGACCCGGGCTTCGATCCAGGGCAGCCTTCCCAGCGCCTCTCTCCGCGGGAGCGCCCGCGTGTCGGGCAGGGGTAGGAGGGCGGTCACACCTCCGCGCGCGGTTTCGAGCAGGATCAGGTTCGCGTTGGGTCTCCGCGGTTGGGGCTCGACCGCCCGCGCCACCGTGAAGCTCAAGTGATCCCCCGGGGAGAGGCGCCCGAGCAGGGCCGCCAGCTCGCAAAGACTGGCGAAACCGTCCTCGCCGCCATCCTGCGGCATCAGCACCACGCAATCGGAGAGGTCGCCCTGGAGGCTGAGGGGATAGAAGGACGACCGGAGCAGCGCCAGGTCCGGGAGGGTGGCCCCGAACTCGCGGGGGAAATAGAGCTCGCTCTCGGGCTGCAACATCACGAAGGGCCCGGACGCGCCCGACCGCCCGTCCCAAGCGACGGTGAGGACGTTGTCGAGACGGAGCCGCTCCGAGGGCACCCGCAGGGAGAGGGAGAAGTCGGAGCCGCGCGCGAGAGAGCGGAGCGGCTCCCGCCGGAGGAGCGAATCGTTCCAGTACACCTCCAAGGCCGCGCCCGGATCGTCGGCCAGGGCGGGCAGCCCCCGGAAGATGAGCTTCAACGCGTGCCCGTAGGGGAGGAAGCGGGCGTCCGGGGTGGCGCGGATCCGCACCCGGGCCGGAGTGTCGGCGGCCACCGCCCACTCCGCCCGCTCGTCTCCGACCTCGCCCAGCGTGAAGCGGCCGCGCGGGGGCGCGAACCCGGCCCACTCCCGCGGCCTCCGTGTCCTGAGCAAGGGTGGCGGTGGGACGAATCGGACCGCTTCGCGCTTGGCCGCGGGCCGGTACAGCGCCCAGCTCGCTCGCGCGACCGCGTCCGGTGCGTTCCCGGTGAGCACCAACACGGGTTGGGGGACCGTCGAATCTGTGACCAGAGCGACCACCCCCGTCGTGTCCTCGAGGCGTTGTCCCCGCCGCGTCAGCCCGCCGCCACTCCCGGGGGGCAGGACGCCCAGCGGCGGGGGTAGGTCGAGCCCGCGCAACCCCCTTTGCTCCCGGGGCGTGCCGACGATCAGGAGGGGCGATGTCGCGCGCGTGCAGCAGGGGAGAGGGGAGGTCGGCCAGGGTCCATTCGACCGCGGCCCGCTCCCCGGCCAGGGAGATCGAGGAGCGAGCGAGAATCCGCGTCCAGAGGCGCTCTTCCCCCTCCGCCGCCTGCTCGACGACGAGGACGAGGTGGTTGGAGGGCTGCAGCATTCCCTCCGGGATCGGGATTTCGAGCTCGCTCCGGGGGACGTGGGGATCGAGGCGCACGCTGCGCAGAATCCCGTGGTTCAGCCACACGGAGAGGTAGGACCTCTCGTCCAGGCCGCCGGAGGGCTCCACGAAGAGCCGGAGGGTGGAGCCGGGCAAGGGCCGGGTTCCGGGTTCGCAGAAGAAGTCGACGCGGGCGGAAGCGCGGGCCCCCTCCAGCTTCAGGTCCTTCAATCCCAGCTGCTCGTCGAACCGGATCTCGAGACGGGTGGCCTTGGCCGCGCTCTCCGCCCCCGCTCCGCCCCCGGCCGAGGCGAGGAGGACGGCGGCGAGTGCCGAGGACGCGACCATGGCGCTATCGTAGCAGGGTCCGCCGATGCCCTCCGTGAGTTGGCCGCCCGAGCCGCCTGTGCGAACATCGGCTTTGTGCGCGAAGGGTCGGCGGGCGAACGGGTCGGTCGCTACCAGCTGCTCGAGGAGATCGGGCGAGGGATGTCCGCGGTCGTCTACCGCGCCCACGACTCCGAGCTCGAGCGATGGGTAGCGGTCAAGCTCATCGACCGCCCCCCCTTGGGGTCGGGGCTCGAGCAGCAAGCCTTCGAGGAGCGCGTCCTCGGGGAGGCGCGCCTGGCCGGCCGTCTCTCTCACCCCGGCATCCTCATCGTGCATGACATGGGGAAGGACCCGAGAACCGGGCGGCTCTTCATCGTCTTCGAACACGTGGAAGGGCAGACCCTGGCCGCGCGCCTGGCGGAGCGGCCGCCCCTGGATGCCCGGGGGGCGCTGCACGTCATCGGACGGTTGGCGGACGCCCTCCAGCACGCCCACACCGCGGGCGTGATCCACCGCGACATTCGGCCCGCGAACATCCTCTTGACACCGAGCGGAGATCCGAAGCTCATGGACGTCGGGGTGGCGCGGCTGGAGACATCCCGGATGACGCTGACCTCGATACGCCAGGCCTTCGGGGCTCCGCTCTACATGTCGCCGGAGCAGGCGGTGGGCGAGCACCTGGACGCCCGGACGGACATCTTCTCGTTGGGCGCGGTGGCCTATCGCCTGCTCGCGGGCCGGGATGCCTTTGCGTCTGAGGACCCGCGGGAGATCCTCGCCCGCCTCGTCCATCAGACTCCTCCGCCACCGTCGGCGTTCGCTCCCGGACTTCCGCCGGGGGTGGACGCCGCGGTAGCGCACGCTCTCGCCAAGTCCCGCAAGGACCGGTACCCGGAAGCTAGGCAGTTAGCGGAGGACGTCGAGGACATCCTGGGGGACCGCTCCCCACGGAACTCCCAGGACCGCGACGCGAGCGGGGCCGAGCGCTCCCCGGCCGCGGCCTCCCGCGCCATCACCGCGCCGCGGCCGGCCTCGGCGAACGACGCCGCCGACTTGACGGTCCGGGGCCAGCGGCGGGCGGTGGTTCGGAGCGCCGCCGGCGCGGCCGCGCTCGCGCTGGTGGTGGCGCTCGAGCTGCTGCGTCGCAATGGCGAAGCGCCCCCGCCGGCCGCGGCCCCGCCGACATCACCGACCTCTTCGCCGCTCCTGTCGCCGCCAACGCGGTCGGCGACGGTACTGGATCCGAGCCTCCCCTCCATCAATCGGGAGATGCCCGACCCCACCAAGGCCCGGGTGTTCTTCGAGCTGAGCTACGCCCTCAAGAGCGGCCGCCTTCGAGTGTCCGTGGACGGCGACAACGTCGTCGATGAAAGCATCGCGGCTCCGCACACGAAGTCCTTTCTCGGCATAGCTACACGAGGGGCGCGTCTGCATCGCATCCTGGAACTGGAGCCCGGGCGTCGGCGCATCGGCGTACAGGTGCTGTGGGGCAAGGAGCAGCGGAGCGAAGCAATCACCTTGACGCTCAAGGCCGGCACCGCCCGGCGCGTGTCCGCAGACCTCAGGGGCCTCGGGAAGTCGCTGTCGCTGGAAGAGGATTGAGGGGGTGCGGCCGGATCCCCGGGGAGGGCGGTGGGACGCAGGGGGACCGAGCCTCTCGAGCCCATGGTCTGGCGGGGTCGGTGGTTCACGGTAGATTGAGGGTGGAGTGATGGAAAAGCGGATCGGCTTTGCCGGGCTGGGACTCATGGGCAGCCGCATGGCCCGCTGCTTGTTGGACAAAGGGTTCCCCCTACGCGGAAGACGGGGTGCTGGGGGGGGCGCGGCCCGGCTTCCGCTACCTGGAGACCTCCACCATCTCCCCCGAGCTGTCCCGGCGGGTGGCGGAGGCGCTCCGGGCGCGGGGGGCGGATGCCCTGGAGGCCCCGGTCACGGGCTCCAAGATGGGGGCGGAGAAAGGAACCCTCCTCTTCATGACGGGGGGCCGCCGGGAGGCGCACGAGGAGCTGATGCCGGTGATGATGGCCATGGGCAGCAAGGCCATCTACTGCGGGGAGACGGGTCAAGCCTCGGTGGTCAAGCTCATCGGCAACACCCTTATCTCCTTCATGCTCGAGGGCTTGTGCGAGGGCATCCTCCTGGGCCGGAAGGCCGGCGTCTCGATCGAGACCCTGCTCGAGGTCGTGATGGCCTCCGGCTACTCCTCCCCCTACTACGCCTTCAAGGGCGGCGCCATCGCCCGGCGTGACTTCGACACCCACTTCTCGATCGATCTCCTGGTCAAGGACCAGACCCTGATGCTGGCCGAGGCCGCCTCTCGTCGCCTGCCCCTGCCCGGTCTGGCCGCCATCCGGGAAGTCTTCCAGGCCGCCCGCGGCCAGGGGTACGGGCCGGAGGACATCGGGGCGGTCGTGAAGGCGCTGGAGAAGGCGGCCGGAGACTAAAGCGTTCCGCCCGGACCCCTCCCGGCACCCGGTTGTGCCATCCTCTTCCCGTGATGGAACTCGTGGGGTTCGCGCTCCTGGCGGCCGCGATCGTGGCCGTGGCCGTGCTTCTCGCCCGGCGCGAGCCGGGGACCGCGCCCGCCCTCGACGCCATGGCCCGCAGTCTGGCCCAGCTCCAGGGCGAGCTCGTCCGCGTGGGCCGCGCCCAGGAGGACCTGAAGAGCGAGATGCACCGCGGGCGGGAAGCCTCTCTGCGCGAGATCGCGGAGGCGACCCAGGGAATCCGGGGTGAGATCGGCCAGGCGCATCGCGCCCTGGCCGAGGTCAAGGCCTTCGAGCAGGGGCGGGCGCGACAGATGGACGAGGCGGCGGAGAGCCTGCGGCGCCTGGAGGCGGTGGTGGCCGGCTCCGGCAGCCGGGGGGCCGCGGGCGAGAACATCCTGGCCCGCGCCTTCGCCCAGCTCCCCCCCGACCTGCTCGCCTGCAACGTCGCCTTCGGCAGCAAGGTCGTGGAGTACGCGCTGCGGCTGCCGGGCGGCCGATTCCTTCCCATCGACAGCAAGTGGACGAGCGCGGCCAGCCTGGAGCGGCTGGCCGAGTCCGACGACGTGCAGGAGAGGCGGCGGCTCGGCGAGCAGGTGGTCCGGGACGTGCGCGGTCGCATCCGCGACATGAGCAAGTACCTGGACCCCGAGCGCACGCTGTCCCTCGCGCTCCTGGCCGTCCCCGACGCGGTCTACGCGGCGGCGCCCGAGGCCCACGGCGACGGCTATCGCGAGGGCGTGCTCGTCGTGCCTTACTCGCTGGCCCTCCCCTACGTGCTCGCCCTCTATCGCCTCACCCTTCGCTTCGGATCGGTGGTGGACACCGACCAGCTCTCCGCGCGGCTGCGGGCCCTCGACGAGTCGCTCCGGAGGATCGACGAGGAGGTGGAGGGGCGGCTGTCGCGGGGCCTCGTCCAGATGGAAAACGCCCGCGGGGCGCTGCGGGACCACGTGGGCGAGGCCCAGCGCATGTGTGCGCGCCTTCTCCGCACGACCGAGCCCGAGAGCCTGGCCGGCCTCCCCGCGATCGAAGCCCCCCCCGGGAGTTTGACCCTCACTTAAGGAGCGGATACGCTGAGAGTTGCACCTCCCTCCGGGGAGGGTCGCCACTTATGGAAGCCCTCGCCATCCTGGTGGCTGCCGGGCGCGGGGAGCGCTTGGGGGCCGGCGGCCCCAAGGCCTTCCGGCCCCTGGGCGGGCAGCCGCTGCTCCTGAAGGCCGCCCTGGCCTTCGAGGCCGCGCCTTCGGTGGGCGCCCTCGTGGCCGTGGTGCCGGAGAGCGAGATCGAACCCGCGCGGGCGCTGCTCCGGCCCCTCCGAAAACTGCACGCGGTGGTGGGGGGCGGAGCCCGGCGCCAGGACTCGGTGCTCCAGGGGATGAAGCAGGTGCCCGACGGCTTCGAGGGCGTGGTGCTGGTCCACGACGCCGCCCGGCCCTTTGTGGACGTGCCCTTGATCGACGCGGTGGCCAGGGCGGCGGCGGAGAGCGGAGCCGCCCTGCCCGTGCTCGGGATCGTGGACACCGTGAAGCGCATCCGCGGCGGGAGGGTGGTCGAGACCTTGGACCGATCGGAGCTGGGGGCGGCGCAGACGCCCCAGGGCTTCCGCTTCGCCCTCCTCACCCGCGCCTACGAGGAGGCCTTTCGGGACCGGGTCACCCTGACCGATGAGGCCATGGCGGTGGAGCGCCTGGGGCTGGCCGTGGCCACGGTGGAGGGGTCGGCCTTGAACCGCAAGATCACGACCCCCGAAGACCTGCTCTGGGCCGAGGGCGTCATCGCGCAGGCCGGAGTCCGGGCGTGAGCGACTACCGGGTGGGCAGCGGCTTCGACGCCCATCGGCTGACGCGGGGCCGGCCGCTGGTGCTGGGCGGCGTCCACGTGGAGCACGACCGCGGCCTCGAGGGGCACTCCGACGGCGACTGCCTCATCCATGCCGTTTGTGACGCGCTCCTGGGGGCGGCGGCGGCGGGCGACATGGGCCGGCACTTCCCGAGCAGCGATGGCCGGTGGAAGGGGGCTTCAAGCCTGATCTTCCTCGAGGAGGTCGCGCGCCTGGTGGGGGAGCGCGGCTACCGGATCGAGAACGTGGACGTCACGGTCATTGCCCAGGCCCCCGCCCTCGCCCCCCACACGGAGGCGATGCGGCAGGCGCTCAGCCGCTGCCTCGGCATCGGCCTGGATGGGGTCTCCGTCAAGGCCAAGAGCACGGACGGCCTCGGAGCCCTGGGCCGGGAGGAGGGCGTCGCGGCCCAGGCCACCGTGCTTCTCCGGAAGGGGGCGTGAGGTGCGCGTCCGGGCGGCGGCGCTCCTGGCTTTCTGGGCCGCCTCGAGCGCGGGCGCGGCCGCGGCCGGAAACAGCGGCAAGCTCTCGGCGCTCCCCAAGGAGCAGCGGCCGCTCCTCTTCGTCATGAACGAGGTCGTGGATGGACTCCTCCCCAAGATTCTGGCCGGGCCCTCCGCGACCACCCAGAGGGTCACCGTCCGGAACGGGCTTCTGGGTCTCGGCCCCTTCGAGCCCCGGGGGGGGAGCGACGGTGGCATGAAAGCCCCTCCCCGCGACCTCTCTCCGCGGGTCGGCTTCGGCAACAGCCTGAACGTGGATCCCGTCACCGGACGCAACTCTCTGACCCATAACCCATGAACCTCATTTGCGGCATCAACCCCATTCTCGAGGCCCTGAGCGCGGGCACCCGCCACTTCGATCGTCTGCTCGTGGTCAAGGGCCTGCGGAGCCGCCGCGTCTCCGAGGCCATCGCCCGGGCCAGCCACCTGGCCGTACCCCTGCGCTTCGAGACCCGGGAGACCCTGGACCGCATGGCGCCGGGAGTCCCCCACCAGGGGCTGATCGCCGTCGTCTCCGCCAAGCCCTCGGTCGATCTGCCCACCCTCTTGCAGGCGGTGCGGGATCCCGCCCTCCTGGTCGTGCTGGACGGGGTCGAGGACCCCCGGAACCTAGGGGCGATCCTCCGCACCGCGGAAGCGGCGGGCGCGGACGGCGTGCTTCTCCCCGAACGCCACAGCGCCGGCCTCTCGGAGACCGTAAACCGGGCCTCGGCCGGCGCGCTGGAGCACGTGCGGGTGGCCCGGATCGGCAACCTCGTCCAGGCCCTCTCCACCCTCAAGGAACGCGGGATCTGGGTGGTCGGCTTCGACGCCGCGGGCACGGAGCGCTGGGACGCGGTGGATTTCCGCCGGCCCATAGCCCTCGTGCTGGGGGGGGAAGGCAAGGGCATCCGGCGGCTCGTGCGGGAGCATTGCGACCACCTGGTGGGGCTGCCCCTGTTCGGCCACGTCTCGTCCCTCAACGTGAGCGTGGCCGCGGGAATCGCGCTCTACGAAGTGATCCGGCAGCGGGGCTCCGTCCCGAGCCACGTCCGCCCCATTCCGATCCGACCCCCCTCCGCGCTCGCGCAGATCGTGGGTCCGGGGCCGGAGGACGCCGAGCAGGACCCCGGCGCCCTCGGCTACGGCCTGAAGCCGGGGGGGGCGGACCGAGACGGGGAGGGCGAGGGCGACGAGCTGACCGACGAGGACCGGGGGGGCGTCGTGGAGCTGCATGAGGAGGCGGCCTGGGCGGGGCCGACCATCCTGAAGCCGGTCGGCTTCCGACGGGGCCGCCAGGAGGGGCGCCGCCCTGACCGCTCGGTGCGGACGGGGGCCGGCGGCCCGCCGCCGCCCGGGGGAAGGCGGGGGGGGCACCACCGGCGGGGCCGCCCGGGTCCCCCCGGAGCCCCCCGCCCGGCGGGGCCGAGCCCGGGTCCCGCGGGGGGATCACCCGGGCCGGGTCCACAGGGCCCGGCCGGGTCCGGAAACCCAGCCTCCGGCGGGGGGGGGAGTGGCCGCCGCCGCCGCCGGCGTCGCCGCCGGCGGTGACAGTCGGGGCCGGGAGGGACCCCGGGCTTCCGGCCACGGCGAAAGACCCGGGCATTCCGCTTGCATCAGCTGGACGCGTTTGGTAAAGTTGGGGTTTGTCGCTGGCGTAGCTCAGCGGTAGAGCGGCTGATTTGTAATCAGCGGGTCGGGGGTTCAATTCCCTCCGCCAGCTCCAGCCGCC
>WNFI01247357.1_pt1 | contig 14704 bp, 11 predicted proteins | sample 5400471 | NCBI WGS metagenome assembly WNFI01 (sample SAMN13153348, study PRJNA577476) | soil metagenome | isolation source: 100 cm saprolite on Douglas fir-dominated hillslope | place: USA:California | collected 2013-09-17
ATCACGCCGCTCGGCCGTCAGGAGACTTGGGAGGACTCGCCAGAGGGTTACCCCCAGACCCCGCCGTACAAGTGGTGGAACTGGCACGACAACTACGACCCCGAGGCCTCGCCTGATTCGAAGTGGGTCGAGGTGTCCGACGCTGGAGAAGCCGCCTTCCGAAAGCGCGACGCAGAGGCTTAACAGTGCTCGATCAGGGCACGGATCCGACGAGGCGAATGCGGTGGTTGACCTGATCGACAACGAACACATTGCCGAAGCCGTCCGCGGCCACTCCGGCAGGGAAATTGAGGGCGGCCTCAGTGGCAGGTCCACCGTCGCCGCTGAACCCCTGCATGCCGTTGCCGGCCAGGGTGATGATGATGCCTCCCGTCACGCCTCGGATACGCATGTTGGTGCGGTCCACGAAGACAAAATTGCCGGCTCCGTTCATGACCACTCCGGCAGGGCCATTCAACCTGGCACTGGTGGCCACTCCGCCGTCCCCGCTGAAGCCCTGCGTCCCGTTGCCTGCCACGGTGGCGATGACGCTGGCGGCGCTCACGCGGCGGATGCGGTCGTTGTTGAAGTCGCCGAAGAACACGTTACCGAAGTCGTCCACCGCCACGCCGAACGGGAAGTTCAAGCTGGCGCTGGTGGCCGGACCGCCGTCCCCACTAAAGCCCGCAATGCCGTTGCCTGCCGCCGTGGTCATGATGCCGCTGACCGCATCCACGCGGCGGATACGGTTGTTGCCACTATCGGCGATGAAGAGATTGTCGGAGCGGTCCACCGCGACGCCCAGCGGATTGTCCAGGCTGACGCTGATGGCCGGACCGTCCCCGCTGAAGCCCGGCATGCCGTTGCCCGCGGCGGTGGTGATGATGCCCGTCACCGCATCCACGCGTCGGATGCGGTGGTTGCCGGCATCGGCGATGTAGAGATTGCCGGAGCTGTCCAGCACTACCCAGGCAGGCAGATTCAGACTGGCGCTGGTGGCCGGTCCACCGTCCCCGCTGAAGCCCTGCGTCCCGTTGCCCGCCACGGTAGTGATGACGCCGGTCATTGCGTCCACGCGGCGGATCCGGAGGTTGTTCGTGTCGGCGATGAAAATATTGCCGCCGCTATCCACGGCCATTCCGAGAGGGGAATTCAAGCTGGCGCTGGTGGCCGGACCGCCGTCCCCACTGAAGCCCGGCAGACCGGTCCCAGCGATGGTCGTGATGATCTTCGGGGCTTCCACCCGGCGGATGCGGTTGTTGACCCTATCGGCGACGAAGAGGTTGCCGGAGCCGTCGACCGCCACCCCACTAGGCAAATACAAGCTGGCGCTGGTGGCCGGGCCGCCGTCCCCGCTAAAACCCCCTGTCCCGTTGCCCGCCACGGTCATGATGGTGCCAGTCATTGCGTCCACGCGGCGGATGCGGCAGTTGCCCGCATCGCCGATGAAAATCGTGCCGGCACTGTCCAGGGCCACTCCCTCTGGGAAAACCAAGGTGGCGCTGGTCGCCGGACCGCCGTCCCCGATGAAACCCGGCCCACCGCCCGCTGCGGTGGTGATGATGCCACTCGTCGCGTCCACCCGGCGGATGCGGTGGTTCCAGTTGTCGGCGATGTAGAGCGTACCGGCGCTGTCCGTTGCCACTCCCCAAGGAGTACGCAAGCTGGCGCTGGTGGCCGGACCGCCGTCCCCGCTAAAGGCCTCCGTCCCGTTGCCGGCCACGGTGGTGATGATGCCGGTCATCGCGTCCACGCGGCGAACGCGGTTGTTATAGCTATCGCCGATGAAAACATTGCCGGCGCTGTCTTTTGTCACTCCCCTCGGAGTATTCAAGCTGGCGCTGGTAGCCGGACCGCCATCCCCACTAAAGCCCACCGCCCCGTTGCCCGCCACGGTGGTAATAATGCCAGTCATCGCGTCCACCTGGCGGATGCGGCAGTTGCCAGTATCGGCGATGTAGACCGTGCCGGCGCTGTCCGTTGCCACTCCCCGAGGATCATTCAAGCTGGCGTTGGTGGCCGGACCGCCGTCCCCACTAAAGCCCGCAATGCCGTTGCCCGCCACGGTCGTGATGATCCCGGTCATCGTGTCCACGCGGCGGATGCGGTGGTTCGCAGAATCGGCGATCAAGACGTTGCCCGAATTGTCCAGTGCCACTCCGTAAGGGGAGTTCACGCGGGCGCCCCCGGCAGTGCCACCATCCCCACTGAAGCCCGGCATGCCGTTGCCGGCCAAAGTGGTAATCATCTGCGCCTGCAGCGGGGATCCGCCGAGCAAGGTCACGCACAAAAACAGGCCGAACTTCGGAGTCATGGACATTCCCTCTCAGCTACGTGTTTCAGTGTGCAGTCACCAGATCTGTGAGCCCCGTTAGTGGTCACCGTTTATCTCCTTCAGAGTTGCCGCGTGCACGGCGGAAGACTAAAATGGACACACAAACTCCCAGATTGCCGGCAAAGAATAATCAGAAGAGCAGGAAGAGTCCTCAGAGAATTCTCTAAAAAACCTCCAAAAGATATCCAAGCAGCTATGAGCAGGTCTCCGCGGCATTTGTGCGAATTCGGACCGTTCCGGTTGGACATATGTGAGCGCCGGTTGCTACACAAGGGCGAGCGCGTCGCGCTGACGCCGAAGGCATTCGAGACGCTCATGCTGCTGGTCGACCGGGCCGGACACCTCGTCGAGAAGGGCGAGCTGATGGAGGCGCTATGGCCCGGCATCGCGGTCGAGGAAGCGAACCTGACCAACAATATCTGGACGCTCAGGAAGGCCCTTGGCGATGACCCCGGCGGCCAACGCTACATCGAGACCGTCCCGAAGCGCGGCTATCGATTCGTTGCCGCGGTGCGCGAGCTGCCGCTCGTGACGCCGCTCCTCGCCGAAAAAGTGAGGCAGACGCCGCTTGTCGCCGCCGGTCCGAAGCCGCATCAACCGCTTCGCGGACTGCTCGCCGCCGCACTGGCCTGCCTGCTGGTGCTCGGCGCCTTGGCCGCCCTAAATCACGCGGGCGTCGTGCACCGATCAAAGGAGGTGGCCGCAGCCGCCGCGGGCGGATCAGCACTTCACTCCATAGCGGTGCTGCCCTTCAGGACCATCGGTGCAGGTAAGGACGAAGACTATCTCGGCGTGGGGATGAGCGACGCGCTGATCGTCAAGCTCGGCGGCCTCCGTCGCGTCATCGTGCGACCGATGAGCGCGGTGCGCCGCTACGCCGAGGGCGCGGCGGACCCGCTCGGGGCGGGCCGCCAGCAGCGAGTGGAAGCGGTGCTCGACGGCAGTATCCAGCGCGCCGGCGACCGCATCCGTGTCAGCGTGCAGCTGCTCCGGGTCGAGGACGGGGCGGCGCTCTGGTCGGGGCAGTTCAACGAGAAGTTCACGGACATGTTCGCGGTGCAGGACTCGATCTCTGAGCGCGTGACCTGTGGCCTGTTCGCGCGCGTCTGCAAAGAGGGTGCGCGGCCGCTCAGGCACGAGCAGATCAATATGGAGGCGTATCAGGCCTACGCGAAGGGGCGCTACTTCTGGAATAAGCGGACGCGAGAGGGATTCCAGAAGGCCCTCGACTCCTTCAATCAGGCGATTGCCATCGATCCCACCTACGCGCAAGCCTATGCCGGTCTGGGCGACGCGCTCTCCTTCCTTGGCGGCCATGACCCAGCCTCGGCCGTCGACCAGAAGGTGACGGCGGCGGAGCTGCGAGCGCTCGAGCTCGACGAGACGCTGGCCGAGGCACACGCCTCGCTTGGCCTATTAGCCTTTGACGTCGACTTTCGCGAGGCAGAGCGGCAGCTCAAGCGGGCGATCGAGCTGAACCCAAACTACTCGAGTGCCCATCAGTGGTACGGCGAATTCCTGGCCTACATGGGACGATTCGACGAGGCGATGGCAGAGATTGAGCGCGCTCATGAGATAGACCCGCTGTCGCTCATCATCAGCACGGACGTGGCGAAGGTCTACTCCATTGCGCGGCAGTACGACCGGGCGATTGAGCAGTTCAAGCAGAGCCTGGAGCTGGAAGCCAACTTCGATGAGGCCCATGCACTGCTTGGGATGGCTTATGTGTTCGCAGGGCGGGCAGAGGAGGGGGTGGCGGAGCTTCATAAGATCAGCGACCCCGAAGATCCGTCACGCCTAGCCTTCCTCGGATACGCTTGCGGGGCTGCCGGCAAGAGGCGCGAAGCGCAGGAGGTGCGCCGAAAATTGGAGCGACTGGCGACACAGACTTACGTCGCCCCCTACTGGATGACCTTCGTCGACATGGGGCTGGGTGAGAAAGAACGCGTCTTCGCTGAACTCGAGCAGATGTTCAACGGGCACCCCAACGGAAAGGTGTCGCTCAAAGTGAATCCCATATACGACAGCCTGCGCTCGGACCCACGATACGCAGCGCTGATGCTGAGAGCGGAGTTCGGCGTGCTCCGCTGATGCACGTTCAGGGTCGGATCCTTTTCGAACGGGCGCTGCGATAGAGGTATCTCTAGACCTGCGCGAAGAGCCTGCGGACCAGAGCCTGCGCTTCCACCTGAATCCGCTCGAGGTGCGGACGGTCGCGAAAACTCTCGGCATACAGCTTGTACACATTTTCGGTGCCGGACGGCCGTACCGCGAACCACCCGTTGTCGGTGAGCACTTTCACTCCGCCGAGCGCCGCGCCATTACCGACGGCGGCCGTCTGGATCGCGCGGACGGGCTCGCCTGCCAATGCCGCCGCGTCAACATCGGCGGCGGCGAGCTGCCGCAGCAGGCGCTTCTGGTCCGCCGTTGCCGGCGCGTCGATACGCTCGTACAACGGATGGCCGAACTCGCCGCTGAGCTCGACGTACCGCACGCCGGGATCGATGTGCAGTGTCGCCGTCATCTCGGCGGCGAGCAGCCCGAGGATGATGCCGTCCTTGTCCGTGGTCCAGGTCGTCCCGTCACGGCGCAGGCACGACGCTCCAGCGCTCTCCTCGCCGCCGAACCCCAGCCAGCCGTGCAGCAGGCCGTCGACAAACCACTTGAATCCCACCGGTACCTCGACGAGCCGGCGTCCCAAGCCCTTCGTGACGCGATCGATAATCGCGCTGCTGACCGCCGTTTTGCCGACCGCGGCCTCGGGCGACCACCCCGGCCGATGCGTGAACAGGTAGGAGATCGCCACCGCCAGGTAGTGATTCGGGTCCATCAGCCCCGCCGCCGGCGTCACGATGCCGTGGCGATCGTGGTCTGCGTCGTTGGCAAAGGCGACGTCGAAGCGTTCGCGCATCGCGACCAGCGGCGCCATCGCATAGACGGATGAGCAGTCCGTGCGAATCCTGCCGTCCCAATCAACGGTCATGAAGCGAAACGTCGGATCGACGACGTCGTTAACGACGGTGACTGCGATCCCGTATCTGGCGACGATCGGATCCCAGTAGCGCACGCCGGCTCCGCCCATCGGATCGACGCCGAGCCGCACCCCGGCGCCGCGGATGGCGTCCATATCAATCACGCTGGCAAGGTCGTCGACGTAGGCCGTCACATAGTCATGGAGGTGGGTGGTCGTGGCGCGGCGGGCACGCTCGTAAGGGATGCGGCGGACCCCACGCAAGTCATCGGCGAGCAGCGCGTTTGCCCGCTCTTCTATCCAGCGGGTGATCTCGGTCTCCGCCGGGCCGCCGTGCGGCGGGTTGTATTTGAAGCCGCCGTCCTCAGGGGGGTTGTGCGACGGCGTGACGACAATCCCGTCCGCCAGTCCCGCTGCGCGGCCGCGGTTGAAACCGATGATCGCGTGCGAAATGACCGGCGTCGGCACGTAGCCTCCGGTTGCGTCGATCATCACGTCGACGCCGTTGCCCGCCAGCACCTCGAGTGCGCTCACGCACGCCGGCTCGGAGAGCGCGTGGGTGTCCATCCCGATGAACAGCGGACCCTCGACGTGGTGCGTCTGGCGGTATCCGCAGATCGCCTGCGTAATGGCCAGGATGTGCGCCTCATTGAACGTGCGATCGAACGCCGATCCACGATGCCCCGATGTCCCGAAAGCGACGCGCTCCGCTGCGACCGCGGCGTCCGGCCGCTCCACATAGTACGCGGTCACAAGTCTTGCGACGTTCAACAGCAGCGAGACGGGTGCCGGTTTGCCGGCGAGCGCGGAATCCGGGTGCGACATACCGACGGCCAGAATACCAAACCCGTCGCTGGGCGTCAGGAGGTGAAGAAGAGTCCGAGCGCGGCCACGACCATGACGACGAACGTCAGCCATCCCAGAAAGGCCGCCGAGCGTGAATTGACGGCATCACCCATCACCGTTCGGTCACCGGTCAGCAAGAGCACGATCAGAATGAGTGGGGGAGCGAGCACGCCGTTGATCACCGCCGTGGTGAAGAGCAGCTTGATCGCGTTCAGCCCGGCGTAGTTCAGCGCGATCCCAAGCACCATCGCCACCGCGAGAACGATGTAGAACTTCTTCGCGCGCCTCGGCCGTTGGTTCAGCGAGCCGCGCCAGGCCGCAGCCTCGGCGATCGCGTATGCACACGATCCCGCGAGCACCGGCACCGCCAACATGCCCGTGCCAATGAGACCCAGCGTGAACAGCCAGTACGCACCCGCGCCTGCCAGTGGACGCAACGCCTCGGCGGCCTCTTGCGCGGTCGTGATGTTGGTCTCGCCGTGCGCGTGGAGCGTGGCCGCCGTGGTCATGATGATGAAGTACATAATCGCGTTCGAGGCGAACATACCCGTGACCACGTCCGTGCGGCAGACCTTGAGTTCCTCGACCGTCGCGCCGCGACGACGGGCCAGATTCCGGCCCATGGCGCGCTCTTCTTCGACTTCCTGCGCCGCCTGCCAGAAGAATAGGTATGGAGAGATCGTCGTACCAAGGATCGCGACGAGGACGGAAAAGAACGCGCGCGACCATTCCATGTGGGGAATGAATGTCACCCGCAGCGCGAGCCGCCAGTCGACGCGTGCGACAAATGCGGTGAGGACGTAGGCCAGGAGCACCAGCGTCAGCCACTTGAAGACACGGGCGATCGTGCGATACGACGACCATGTCAACAGGAGGACAAGCACGACGCCGAAGACGGGCACCATTAGCGCGACCGGCGCGCCGGTGACCATCATGGTGGCTTCCGCCATGCCGCCCAGATCGGCGGCGATGTTAATCACGTTCGCGACGACCAGAAGCGCGCAGGCGCCCCAGAGCACTCCGCGTGAATAGCGTCTGCGGATGACGCCCGCAAGGCCCAGGCCGGTCACCAGCCCCAGCCGCGCACACATGAGCTGGACGGCCGCCATTAAGGGGAACGAGAACAGGGCAGTCCAGAGCGGCAGATAGCCAAATGTCGCCCCTGCCACCGAATAGGTTGAGATGCCCGAGGGGTCATCGTCGGCCGCGCCCGTAATCAGACCAGGCCCGAGATTCGAGAAAAAGCGCCGGAACGGGCGTCTTTCAAGCGGCGAGGAAGAAGCCCAACCTACAGAAGTCATGCTCTCCTTAGAGTTGCGTCCGGCGAAGCCGGAGCGCGTTGCCAATCACCGATACTGAACTGAACGTCATCGCCGCACTCGCCCAAATCGGACTGATCAAGGCGCCCGTAAACGGGTAGAGCAAACCGGCGGCCACCGGAACGCTGACCGCGTTGTAAACGAACGCAAGGAACAGGTTCTGCCGTATGTTCCGCATTGTCGCCCGGCTCAGACGCCGGGCGCGGACGATGCCGCGAAGGTCACCTTTGACGAGCGTAATGCCGGCGCTCTCAATCGCCACGTCAGTCCCGGTTCCCATCGCGATCCCGACCGCCGCTTCCGCGAGCGCGGGTGCGTCGTTCACGCCATCGCCGGCCATGGCGACGACTCGACCTGCGCGCTGGAGCGCTTGGATGACCGCACGCTTGTCGGCGGGCAGCACCTCCGCGCGAATCTCATCGATGTTGAGCTGTTGTGCCACTGCTTCCGCGGTCACACGATTGTCGCCGGTCAGCATGACGATCCGGAGGCCCTCAGCGTGCAGCGCGGCGATCGCCTCGGGAGTCGTGGCCTTGATCGGATCGGCGACGCCGAGCAGGGCGGTCAGCTCACCGTCACGCGCGAGGAACATCACCGTCTGACCCAGACGGCGCAGCTCGTCCGCTCTTGGTCGGGCCGCATCCGTCTTGACGCCTGCTTCCTCCATCATCGCGAGGTTGCCGAGTGCCGCCGAGACGTTGTCGACGCGGGCGACGACGCCTTTGCCCGGCACCGACCGAAAGTCGCTGGCCACCGGGATCTCGATCGCGCGCTCCAGAGCCGCCGACATGATGGCAGCTGCCAGCGGATGCTCACTCGATCGCTCCAGCGCCGCCGCGAGCCGCACGGCATCCGCTTCTAATCTCCCGCCGAAGGGGACCACGGATGCCAGCTTCGGTTTGCCCTCCGTGAGCGTGCCTGTCTTGTCGATGGCGAGCGTGTCCACGCGTTCGAGACGCTCCAGGGCTTCAGCGTTCTTCACGAGGACGCCGGCCGTCGCGCCGCGACCTGTTCCAACCATGATGGCCATGGGCGTTGCCAAGCCGAGGGCGCAGGGGCATGCGATGATCAGCACCGCGACGGCGCTGACCAGCGCGCGCGCCAAGCGAGGCTCCGGCCCCCAGATACTCCACGCGATGAAGGCGAGGATGGCGACGCCGACCACGGCCGGCACGAAGTACGCGGCAATCCGGTCGGCTAGCCGCTGGATCGGGGCACGACTGCGCTGTGCTTCGCCCACCATGCGGACGATTTGCGCCAGGAGCGTGTCGCTGCCGACGCGCTCAGCGCGGATCAACAGGCTTCCGGTTGTGTTCATCGTCCCGCCGGTCACCCGCGCGGCGGGCTCCTTGTCGGCAGGGATCGATTCACCTGTCACCATCGATTCATCGACGGCGCTGCGCCCTTCAACCACGATCCCGTCTACCGGAATCGTTTCGCCTGGCCGTACGCGGCAGATGTCGCCGACCTGCACCTCGCTCAACGGTACATCGCGCTCATCTGTGCCGCGGACGACCCGGGCGGTCTTCGGCGCGAGGCCGAGCAGCTGGCGGATCGCCGTGCCCGTCCGGCTGCGCGCGCGTAGTTCGAGCACCTGTCCCAGCAGGACGAGGACGGTGATCACTGCGGCCGTGTCGAAGTAGGTTTCGACGACGCCGTGCATCCGGAAGCCTTCCGGGAAGATGCCTGGCGACACGGTCGCGACCGCGCTGTACCCGTATGCCGCTCCCACGCCCAGCCCGATCAGCGTGAACATATTCGGGCTCCGGTTCAGGAGCGACGCCCAGGCCCGTTCGAAGAAGGGCCATCCGGCCCAGAAGACGGTCGGCGTCGCGAGCACAAGTCCGATCCAGTTCACGAGCGTGCCGTGCGCCATGGCCAGACGGCCGCCGCCCACCATGTCTGCCATGGTGACGACGAAGACGGGAGCCGCGAGAACAGCAGCGATGCGAAACCGTCTCGTCATGTCGACAAGCTCGGGATTCGCGGTGTCGAGCGCGCTGACCGTGCGCGGTTCGAGCGCCATTCCGCACTTCGGGCACGCCCCGGGCTCTGACGACTGAACCTCAGGATCCATCGGACAGACAAACGACGCTCCCGCTGGCGGCGGCGTCCCGGCGGTGATCGCGGGTTCGAGAAAGTGCTTCGGATCGGCCTTGAATCTCTCGAGACAGCTCGGGTTGCAGAAATAGTACGTGACGCCGTCATGCGGCTGCGAGCCGGCCGCATCGCCCTCCTCGATTGTCATGCCGCAGACTGGGTCAACGTGAGTCATTGCGCCGCTCCACTGACTCCGTCGAGTGCCTCGATAATAGGGCACTCGAGTGTCGAGCCCGCCTCACAGCAGTGGAGGAGATGTGACAACGCCTTGTTCATGGCCTGTAACTCGGCGATCCTGCGTTCGATGTCCCGAACGCGCTTCCCGGCGACCGTGCGGACCCGCGCCCGATCGCGGCGCTTGTCGTTTCGAAGCCGCAGCAGTTCTTCGATCTCGTCGAGCGTGAATCCGAGATCCTGCGCGCGCTTGACGAACCGCACGACGCGCACCGCGTCGTCGGGAAACTCGCGGTACCCGGATGTCCGCCTCGGCGCGTGGGGAAGCAAGCCCCGCCGCTCGTAGTAGCGCAGTGTCTGCACGTTGACACCGGCTCGTGCCGCAGCCTTTCCAATCCGCATCTGTGTCCTCCAGCCAACAGTCTCAACCATATACTCAAGTATAGAGTCAAGCCGTCCGGTTGGAAGTCGGCCGACCGAGAGCGGAATCAATCGTCTAAACTGATGTGGTTGGCGAAGGAGAGCGACCAATGGTTCGCGACGCGAGTTGAAAACACCGCACCGCCGCGAGTGACACCATGCTCCGTGACCATGAGTACGGGAACGGAGCCGGGTATGCCCGTCCGTTCCTCCACACGGTCAGCACCTGCCCGAGCAGCTGGCTCGACGTAATCGGCCGGTCCTCGTCCGCAAGGGTGTCCCCCTTCGTCACGAGGGTAGGCGAACCCCTGTCGTCGACATCCTGGCGCACGACGCGATGGGCAAAGAGCCGATGGTCGAACGTGAACAGGACGATATCCGCGACGCGTACGCCTTGGAGAGGACGCCGCTCGACGACCAGGACGTCATGAGGCCGGATCGCAGGGAGCATGCTCGTGCCGGTCACCTGGATGCGTGCCGCGCCAAAGCGCCGCAGCGCCTCGGTCACCAGCGCCGGCACCGCCGCCGTCAGGAGCTCTTCTTGACCGCCCTGCACGGCCCGCTCGTCGGGTTGATCTTGCCGCAGGCCAACGCCATCGTCTCGAAGACCTGCTCGCGAACGAACGCTGGCTTCTCGTAAGCTTTCTTTGCGGATCCCTCTGGTGCCGCCGGGTCGTGGTCCATATCGGATGATTTCGGGGCAGTCATTCAGACGCTCCTCTCAAGGAACCGCTACGGCGGCGGGCAGCCCGCCCGCTCGCACCAGTGACTTTTCGCAGTCCGCCGACGAGGGGCCGCGCATGCTGCCCTCCATGTAGGCGAGCCCAGGGCACCTGCTACACGTCGAGACGTGGCCGCAGCTCGAACAGGTCGAGAGATCCCGCACCCGTATCGACCGCACTTCCTCCAGCTGCGGCGATCCAGTCCAGATCTGTTCAAACCGTTGCTGGCGCACGTTTCCGCTCGGCAGCGGGAACTGCACGCACGGGTAGACGTCGCCGTACGGCGAAATGTAACAGAACGTGTGACCGGCGCTGCACGGGCGCCCGTTGAGCGTGTCCTCGTCGATCGGAGTGGACGGCGGCGTCATGAAGTCATCGCCGACGAGCGCGCGGTCCCTGAACACCCGCAACAATTGCGGCGCCGGCAGGCGCAGCGCCACCACCGAGGTGTCGCCATCCATCTTCGGTGTGATGGTCGGGTCAATCGTGCAGTCGACGCCGAGCTCGACGGCCAGGGCCCGCACGCCCGGATAGTCCGCGGCGTTCTGGCGCATCAGCACGTTGGCGATCATCACGCGGACCCCCTGCGCGGTCAGGCGCCTGATTGCCGCCAGCGTGCGCAGCAGCGATCCGGGCACCTTGGTGATGGCGTCGTGCACGTCGGGCCGGTGGGAATAGACACTGATCTGGACCTGGCGGACTCCGAGCTCGCGAATGCGCGCGGCTTCCGGCTCGCCGACCATGATGCCATTGGTCTTCAGCTTGACGTCGAACTGCAGCTCGCGCGCGTAGGCCACCAGCTCGAAGAGATCCTTCCGCAGCAGGATTTCGCCGCCGCTGAAGATCAGGAAGAACGTGCCAGCCGCGGCGAGCTGATCGAGGACTCCCTTGACCTCGCCGGTGGTCATCTCGCCGTGATCGTCGTGATCGAGATAACAGTGAACGCAGCGTTCATTGCAGCGGTAGGTGAGATCGAAATGGACCGACAGCGGGACGTGAGCGTCCAGCGCCCGATCCCACACGCGCTGCATCAATTCGGCCATCACGAAACCTCCGTCAGCACCCCGTGCCCAATGAGCGCGGTCACGACTTCCTGGACATCGCGCGCGGCCCGTTCCCGATCCACGTCATAGTCACGACAGATGACCTCGTCAACGATCGCGGCGAGCGTCATCCGGCCGTCGACCGCTTCCCACAAGGCGGTAGCGACCCCGTTGAGGACGTACAAGCTCGAGTCGTCGGCGCTGAGGATGACCATCTCGCCCGCCACCTTGCGCGCAGCTACCCGGGTTGCCCGAGCTACTATGAGGTCGTGCATCTGATCGTGTTCCAGACTCGGACGTCAGGTGCGAACGCCAGGCGAAAGGCGGGGACGCGGTTCGCGAATGCGCAGGCGGTGTCGAGCAGATGGCCGGTCAGCGCCCGATCGTCAGCGAAGAACAGGATGTTCCGCATCAACGTGCGGACAGTAACTGCCTCGCTCAGACGCTCATGGAGATTGTCGGGCCCGCGATCCAGCTGGAACAGGGCGGCGACCGGCGCTGATATGCGCTCCCCGCTCTCACCGAGTTCTCCGGCGAACGGCGTGCCGAAGGCGGTGTAGCGATCGCCGGTCCGGCGCACGTAGGAAATCTCATCGGTGAGCAGGGTCACATCAGGTGGGGCGAGTCTCGCGATTGTGGTCTTTCCCGAGCCTGACGGCCCAGTGAACAGCACGGCACGCCCGTCGCGCACGGCGCTCGACGCGTGGAGCAGAAACCCGCCGTCAGCCGCGAGCACCAGGGTGTGCACGATGCGCAGGACCGAGTCGATGGCGTAGGGATTCAGGGTCTGCCGGATCCAGCCCCGGCGTGTCCCGGCATCCCACTCGGCACGAAAATCTCCACGCTGCAGCGTCCAGCGGCCGCCGCTCGTCTCCACGTGCAGATCGCCATCCGGATCGAAGCTGCCTGGCGGCACGACGGTGACGTCGAACGCAAACGCGGGGTCGACGGGCGTGGTGAGAAAACCGTCGAACCGATGTTCGAGCAGGCGCAGCAGCGCGGCATTGGTGGTGTTCAGGCCGACGGTCACGTTGCCGACCTCGACCACGACGCCGGCGCGCTGGTGCACGTCCGTGACTATACCGTTCGCCTTTCGCCGACGCAACCGGCCGGCAACGATCTAGAACTGCTGCGCCAACTGGACGATGCGGCTTTGGGTCGTCGAGGGCACACCGACGGTGCCGAAATACACGTTGGCCGTCGCCGTCGATCCGGTGACCGCCGTGGTGCGGGTGTCGATCACGATTCCCGAAGCCACGCCACCGCCGCCAACCGGCTGAAACGAGCCCGCCATCGCGACCGGCGCGCCATCGGCGCCAGCGAATCCGCTGCTGATTCTGTTGACGTAGCGGTAATTGCCGCTGCCACCGCCGACGAATACGAAGTCCGGATTGGCCAGCGCGCTGGCGGTCAGGAACTCGGTGACCGGGCTGGTCGCCACTGTCTGCGCCGCGCCGCTCCTATTCAGCGTTGCGAACCCACTCGGGCTGCCGAGCGCGGTGCCGTTGTAGGGAACCCGGATCAAATAGGTGCCCGCGCCAGAGGACGGCGCACCAGGTGCGTAGATGTTCCCATTGTTGGTCGACCAGAACGCATCGTCGAACGACGGGGCTTGCGGGGCAATCGTCGTGCTCGCGGCTCCGAGCGAGACGGCGGAGAGCGGGAGGTCGCCCGGCTGGAACATGAGATCGAAGAGAGCGAGGCCACGCACTCCGAAGCCGGCTGCATCATCGTTGGTGACCACGACGATGCGCCGGTTGCTGACATCCGCCGCACTGCACTGGGAAATTGGTCGTGTCTTCAGCGGCCGCAGTCGTATTGACGTTGACAATCCTGTGGATGTTGCCGTTGGAATCGCCAAAGAACATCTGGTTCGTGTCGTAATCGAGGTACGGTGACGCCGTGGTATCGTCCACGCCGGGAAACGCGATCTCGAACAGCTGCTCGCTGGTCGGCAGGCCGGTCGGCGCCGCGAGCGCACGGGCCCCCGTCCATGTGGACGTCACAAAGTTGTAGACACCGGGACTCACAAGGATGTTGTTGACGTTGATCGCGTGCAGAATCGCGCCGCCGTTCGCCGAGGGACGCGACTCGAGGACGTAGAGGATTTTGCCGTCCAGACTCGGCACCGCGGAAGTCGGCGTGCCGTACCCAGTGGCGAAGCCGAACTTCACAGTCGGCGTCGCGCCAGCAACGTTGCCCGGGCAGCCGGTATACGCGTTCGTAATCGCGATGACATTGACCGTCGATGAAGCGCCGGGCTGATCGACGGTGAAGGAGATGACGTCACTGCAATTGCTCGCGGAAACATCGAAACTGAATTTCGCGGGCGATCCGACGACCGATCCGTAGCCCCCCGTCGCGAGGTTCCAATCCAGCTTCGCCCCGCTGGCCTTGACCGGCGCCGGCTTCGTCGGTCTCAGCCACGTCGCCAGCCAGTCGGCGTTCGGATTCCGGGCGGCGCGGGCGCGATCGAGTTGCGCGTGCTTCATGGCCGTCCGCACGTCCTTCGCGATGTTCGCGTCCATGTCCGGACCGAACCTCGTCGCGATTACGCGCCCGTGCGACCAGTCGTGAGGCCCGCCGCGCCGAACGGCCCGCCCGCTGGCCTCGCCGCGAATACCAGTGACGGCAAACACCAGAGCGAGCGACAAGGCAATATGGACCCGGGTGATGACGAAAGCTTTCACGTTTGGAACTCCTAGCCGAGCAGCCGAAGATGACTCTTTAAGACTGTAGAGCAATCTATGTGCCCACATCAGACGGGTGAATTCCTTCGGCTTTAAGGAAGGCGC
>WNFI01702652.1_pt1 | contig 14701 bp, 9 predicted proteins | sample 5400471 | NCBI WGS metagenome assembly WNFI01 (sample SAMN13153348, study PRJNA577476) | soil metagenome | isolation source: 100 cm saprolite on Douglas fir-dominated hillslope | place: USA:California | collected 2013-09-17
GATCTCTCTCTCGAACCCGAACATCGATCGCAGGCTGTACAGCGAGATCTTCCAGCTGAACGACCCCCAGCTTGAGCTGTTGGAATCGCTCGTCCCGAAGCGCGAGCTGCTGCTGATTCAGCCACGCGGCACGAAGAAATTGGCTCTGTCCGTCGATGCTCTGACCTACTGGGTCGCTACCAACAACGCCCGTGACAACATCCGCAGGCAGGACTACTTTACCCGCTTCGGGCGGGAACAGGGGCTCCTACTCCTCGCCCGAGATTATCCCAACCCCCTCAAGTCAACCGACACCTGAGGCATCAGCAGAAATTACGGCATCGATCGCAGACAACGAGGCGCTTCATATTCTGGACGCGCGCGCCCGGGTGGATGATGTCCGCGTTGTACTAATGGAGGCCTCTCGGCTGAACAAGAAGGCGTCCATTTGGAGCGGGGCCGTTGCCGTCCTTGGGGCGATGGCTGCGTTAATCAGTGTCTTTTGATAAGACCGAGAATTTAGGGCGCCGGCGACATAGCTGGCATGACGGTTGTCGCGAACCCGACCACATGGCGACCGGACGATGTGGCGACCGTGGCGATGGCCGCGATGGTGATGATGGTGGTGGTGACCGGGGAGTAAAGCGGGTTGGCGAGGCCGGGCACGCCGCCACGTAAGTAAAGGAAAACCATCGCTCCGCGGTCATGGCCATGACGGCGAGGGTGGCGGCGATAGCTATGATGACGGCGACGGCAAGGCGCCGGCGTTCTCAGTCCGTTGTAGCGGTGGCGGTGGTCATGATAGCGACGACAGCGACGACAGTGACGCCGGTGCCGGTGCCGCCTGTACAGATGGTCATGATGATGGTGGTGATTGCGGCTTGTACTTCCGAACGGTGCAACGCCGGTGACGGCTACGCGATGCAAGTGTAATTGCTCATCGCTCGTGTCATAGTCCTTGTCCGTTTTCTGGCTATGGTTTTCGGATTAGATCATAGCTCGTACTCCGTCCGCCTTCCGCGTTGCGGGCGAGAATGCCATTTTCTACGAGAGACAGAATGTCCCTAAGCGCCGTGTCGTTAGAAGACTTGGCCAGCTTGGCGTATTTCGATGTTGTGAGTTTGCCTTCAAAACCGTCAAGCAAACGGTTCAGGATCATGCGCTGGCGTTCGTTGATTGCCGTGCCGGCGATCCCTTCCCAGAAACGCGCCTTCGCGAGTACAGCCGCAAGTGTTGTGTGCGCCCCTTCGATGGCGCTGCCCAGACAATCGAGAAACCATGCCAACACATGTCTGTAATGGCGCGCGCGATGCGGCCGTTCCCATCGTCGAACGGGTGGATGGTGACGAACCAAAGATGGGCTATGCCCGCTTTGAGAACAGGATCGTTGCTGGCATCCGTGTTGAACCAGTCGAGAAATGCGTTCATCTCGCCGTCGAGCTTCGCTGCGGCAGGGGCCTGAAAATGGACGCGCTCCCGGCCCACGGGGCCGGATACGACCTGCATGGGGCCGTTTCCGTCGTCACGCCATGCCCCTGTGTTGATTTTGATCATGCCGCTGCGCCCGGTGGGAAAAAGAGCCGCCTGCCATCCAAAGAGTCTGTCGGCCGTTAGCGGTTGGTCGTATCGTCGCGTCGCATCCAGCATCATTTCGACAACGCCCTCAACATTGCGGTCTGCGGGCTTTAGTGCGCCCACGTCCATGCCTAGGCGGCGCGCGATTGATGATCTAACCTGCTCGGCGTCCAGTTGTTCTCCCTCGATTTCACTGCTCTTGAGCACGTCAGCAGTGAGTGTTTGCAGGACTGCTTCCTGGCGGAGGTTGAAGCCGAGGGCTTCCATGTTGCCTATGAGGCGACCTTGTCGATGGCGGATGGCGGCAAGAGGCTCGGCCAGCTGCTTGGCGTCCCACGTAAAGTTGGGCCATTCCTTGAGCTCATATATATACATTCACCGCACCTCCTGCGGTGAATATAACCCGTATTCACCGCATAAGGCAAGCTATTTACCGCACTTTATGCGGTGAATAGACCTCCTAATCACCGCAAGAGCCTATTTCAAGGCCAAGAAGAAGATTATTTGACATTGTCAGCATTTTAATGATATATATCTGACATTGGAGAACGACATGAGCGACGGCCCTCACCGAAGTCTTAATATGACGCGATCCTGGAAACGGGTAGCAGAGCGCAGCGATAAGCGCTCGTATTCCCGTGAGGAGGTTGCCGAGTCGTTTGTCGGTGCCCTGGAGAAGGATTGCCGGCGGGAAATCAACCCGGGTTTCATCGACACCGCATGGCGCATCTTCTCCGATCCTGAGCCATCGCTGTTCGTAACGAAAATCAGCGACCAGTTGGAAACACTGAGAAGGCAGGCGGGTCCCGGAATTGGACGCTCAGTGCTCGACCAAGCAATCTCGGGCGCAGAACGCGGAAAGACGGGCCGCGAGGGATTGATTGAAGCTGTGAAGAACGCGCTTGGGGACCGGGCGGCAAAATCTATGCGGCAAATTCAAGAACACTATTGCCGGGAATCCAGTAACCCGCGCGCGGACCATGTCCGGACGAGGATGGAAGAAGGCATAAGCGGCCCAGCCCTCGATGGGCTGGCGCGAAGGATCTTGAAGGCCGAGCAGAAGATGGAAAAACAACCGACATTGAAGCAGGGTCTGGACGACGGGGTAAAGCTGAAATGACCAAGACGAAAACCACTCTCTCTTCGCCGTCAATTGCAATTGATGTCGCAGAATCTCCAGCCGGCAGGCGGCGAGGGCATGTCCCGTGCCGCATTGGCGAGCATGTCGAATTTTCGACAGAAAGCCTGGAGACGTACTGCGTCACAAACTGGGAACCCGTTGTTTACGACGCACTGTTGGTGGCAGCCGCGGTGGAGTTTGCCGATAGGAAGTTACGCCGTCCAGCTTTGAAATGGGATCGGCAGATCGAGATCCGAATTCCCGTGCATGATCCAGACCGGTGGAATCATCCGGCTGTTTCGGCGGCACTGCACGACGCTCTCGAATTCCTGACCGGTGACAGGTGGCAAATTACGTTCCGGAGCCGCTTGAAACGGGAGGAGGCCCCGCAACAGCGGAGGTTCAATCTCCCCCAAGGAAAAACGAGCGTCATCCCCTTTAGCGATGGGCTCGATTCGCGAGTTGTCGCCGGCCTCATGTCAAAGGAGCTGGGGGACAAGCTCATTCGTGTCCGGCTTGGATCAAAAGGGACCAACGCGCGATCAAAGCAGCGATACCAAAACCCGTTCACTGCCATTCCCTACGAAGTAAAACCGGGGAAAAGAGAGTCTGTAGAATCTAGTGTCCGGTCACGCGGATTTAAGTTCGCCCTCATCAGCGGGCTGGCTGCGTACTTGGCGAAAGCCAATCAGATCATCGTCTCGGAGAGCGGCCAGGGCTCTTTGGGTCCTGCTCTGGTAACCGTCGGCCAAGCTTATGAAGACTACCGTACGCACCCGCTCTTCACCCAAAGGATGGAAAAATTTCTCGTTGCGCTGCTAAGCCATCCGGTGCGATTTCAGTTCCCGCGAATCTGGCACACAAAAGCAGAAACGCTGGCAAAATACGTGGCTGAATGCCAACCCTCCGCCTGGTCGGACACCTTGTCCTGCTGGCAGCAGAACCGTCAGGTCAGCGTCGACCATAAGAGGAGGCAGTGCGGAATATGCGCCGCCTGCATGCTTCGGCGCATGAGCATCCATGCTGCTGGGCAGACCGAGCCGAAGGAGACTTATGTATGGGAAGATCTCAGCGCCAAGACCTTTGATGAAGGCGCCGCATCTTCATTCCCTAAGACAAAAATCACGGGAAAGCTCCGAGAATACGCCATTGCCGGCACATTGCATCTCGACCACCTTGCCGGACTGCATGCGTCACGCGCTGACGCACAGACTTTGGCACTGAACGTCTTTCAGTTAAGTCGGTCCCTCGGCATTCCTGAATCGGAGGTCCAGGTAAAACTGAGCCGATTGCTCTCACAACACGAAAATGAATGGAAGGAATTCGTGCATTCTCTTGGAAAAAACTCCTTCATGGCCAAGTGGGCCATGCATGCGACCCTATGACGACCCTTGATCAAATAAACCCGGTAGAAGTTGGCGAGCGATTGCGGATCGCACGAGATACCGCAGGTATCAACCAGGCGACGGCAGCGGCCACGATAAAAGTTGCGCGGACGACCCTTGTCGCAATCGAAAAGGGGGAGCGTCGCGTACGAATGCGCGAGCTGCAGCAACTCGCAAAGATGTATGGTACTTCCGTCAACGCACTCCTGCGACAGGAAGCGATTAAGGTGGACCTTGCGCCGCGCTTCCGCAAGCTCGCGGGCAGCAGCGACGTAGCCGCTGACGGCGCTGCGACACTGCTGGCCGAGCTTGCGACGGCTGAGGTCGAATTGGAAAACCTGCTGGGTTTTAGACGCCCCCAGAACTACCCCCCCGAACGTCCTATATTGCGCGGCGACATTCGAGCCCAGGCTGAGCAGGATGCATTGGAGCTGCGCCAGCGTCTGGGTCTTGGCGTGAGCCCGATCCCGGACATTATCACGCTCCTGGAAATGGAGCTCGGAGTTCGCGTTTATGTCAGAAGGTTCGACGGCAAAATCTCCGGGCTCTTTGCTTACGACGAGGCGTTAGGGCCGTGCATTCTCTTGAACGCCAACCATCCCCGAGAACGCCGGACGCAGTCCGCAGCCCATGAAACCGGGCATTTCATATCGACTCGGCGCGAAGCGGAAATTCTCCATAGTGATGAGACCGAAAACTCCCGTGAAGAGCGCTATGCCAATGCTTTTGGGCGATCATTCTTGACGCCAGCGCGAGGGGTCACTCAAAAATTCGAGGAGGTTACGGCAGGATCGGACCGGCTGAGCCGCAGGCACGTTATTGTCCTTGCGCATTTCTTCGGTGTGTCGAGGGAAGCAATCGTCCGGCGGCTGGAAGAGCTTGCACTGATAAAGCCGGATACCTGGGACTGGTTTCAAGCAAACGGCGGCATAACGGACGACCAGGCGCGACAGGTTCTGGGCGATCTATCAACTCCCGACTCCTACAAAGCTGACGCTGACCGTCCTACAACGCTGCGACTGAACTTGCTTGCATCTGAGGTCTACCGAAAAGGGCTTCTTAGTGAAGGCCAGCTTGCCCGCCTATTGAAACTAGATCGTGTGGAACTGAGGGAAATTCTCGGGGATATCGAGGCGGAAGGGAGCGATGCCGATGGAGTCGCCAACCTCCTTGATTAAGCCCGAGACGATAATTACGGACGCCAGCACAGTCATTAACCTGAACGCGACAGGTCGCGCGCGGGACATAGTTCAGGCGCTCGGAAGTAAATTTGTCGTGGTTGATGTGGTCCAAGCTGAGCTTGATGCGGGGAGGCGAAGCGGCCGTCGCGACGCTGACCTCCTTAACGGCTTGCTTACCGACCAGCTATTTGAGCTTGTACAGCTCGATGCCGACGCGATGGTTCATTTTGAAAATCTCGTCATAGGTCCTGCAATCGCCACACTGGATGACGGAGAAGCCGCGACGATAGCTTATTCAATTACCAAAGGTGCTACGGCTGCCATCGATGAGCGAAAGGCTACCACGATCTGTTCGCAGCGTTTTCCGGCATTGTCAGTCTGCTCTACAGTCGATATTCTGGCGCGACCGGATGTACAGAATTCATTCGGCAAAGACGAGCTGTCGGCAGCAGTCTTTCGGGCGCTCATGCATGGACGCATGAGAGTTCTTCCCCATAATGTTCAGTGGGTCGTGGAATTGATCGGGCCTGAACAGGCTTCAGCCTGCATCAGCCTCCCGCGGGTTGCCCGTTGTCTGCGGACCAGTGAGTGACGGGATGAGCAGTATGGAACATCGGATTGGAACGACAGATCGGAACGGTTTATGCGCCTGAACAGGATCATTATCAAGAATTTTCGCAACTTAAAATCCCTCGATGTGAAGTTGGCGATCACGCCGTCATCCTGGGCGAAAACAAGGTCGGAAAAACGAACCTGCTTTTTGCACTTCGGCTAATTCTCGATTCATCGAAGTCGGCAGGTCTGGAGCTATGAATGTCGCGAATGGGTATAGCCAAACCCTACGTCCGACACCCGGGGAAATAATGCCGCAATAGAGTCGCTTTCTGATTTATCGTACAGGTAATGACGAAAGTCATAGAGTCTATTCGGACACCTCGGGCGAGGATTCGTCCTGGTCGAATCTTTTGCTGAATGTCATGGGTGCGTTTGCTCAGTTCGAGAGAGAATTGATCCGTGAGCGCCAGCGTGAGGGAATTGCGATTGCAAAGCGGGAAGGGAAGTACCGCGGCAGGAAGCCGTCTGAAGGAATTAAGGCCAGCCGTTCACTTGAAATTTCGGATCAATTGTCGGTCAGGACCTAACCAAGTCTCCCTCCTCTAAAAAATTGCATACTCGATCATAAAAAGAATGCGGGCAGACGTTCAGAACTCCCGTCTGCCGGCCGACGCAATTGCAGCCACTAGAAGGTAACCCGACCCGAGAACTGCCAATCGCGGTTTCCACTGGCTGACGTTATCTGACCGAAGGTGCTCGAAGACGCGCTTGACCAGGTTTGGGATATTCCGCCGAACGTTACCTTATTGCTTACGTTGAAACAATCGGCCCGGAAGATAAACTTCACACGCTCACGAGTGATGTTGAAGCTTCGCTGCACGGCCATATTCAAGTTATAAGAGCTGGGAGCCCAGGCGTTAAGCGCAGCACTTCGCGGCGCGTCGCCAATTTTGGTCGTTGCCACTGCGGTCTTGGCCGCGTTTGCCGGCAAGGGAAATGTATTCGGCAGCTGAAAGGCGGCTGAATTGAGATACGAAATAGCGTTGAGATGAGCAGCTGTAATGCCTTTGCCCCAGCTTCCGTTTTTACGGAGAGGCCCGGAAAAGTTGGGGTTGATGTCAGGAAAGCAAGTACCCGACGTCGGAGTAGTACAGCCTGAGCCAATAATTTGCAGCGGGACGCCCGAGCTATAAGTAAAGATCCCGGCTAACGCCCATCCTCCAATAATGTTCCGTACGAAGAAGTTATCGCTACCCCACTTCCCTTTGCCGAACGGCAGTTCGTCCACACCGTAGATGTTGAGGTTTTGCGGTGTGTCCGTCGCCGTCAGGCCGCGGGACGAACGGTTGTTTCCAGGAATAGCGGTTCCACTCGAAGAGGCCGCCGCCGGTACGGCAAAAGCGCTCCGAACGTTCGTGCTATCGTCGCCCAGATTTTTGGAATACGTGTAGTTCAGCGTATAGCTCAATCCCTTCCACGTCCGCTGCGCCAGTGTAATCTGGAGCGAGTTATAGCTGATATTCGCGACATTGTCCCATGTTGCGCTCGGTGGACTTGAGTACTGAGGATAAGGCCGCAGCATATGGCCGACCGTAGCGGTGGAACTAAGAGCACCCGCCTGAGCATACTGCGGATACGGCACATTGATGGAGGGATCCGCAGCCTTGGCGATCGCAAGGTTCGCCGGCGTGGCCTGCGCATTCAGGATATTGGTTGCATTGTCCGTTGCCAGCACAGATCCGGTCGCCGCCACATGGGCAGGATCAATCTGACCCGACCAGAAGCCGGGTACGCCAGCTCCGCCAACGAAGTGAGACTGGCTTCCCGCATAGTTGACCGTGAGCGTCAGATCATTGGTCAGTGACCGTTGAAATCCAATGTTGTAAAACGAAAACTCCGGTGCCCGTCCCGAAAGATAAGGATCGGCGTAACCGGCAGCGCCGCCCGGCGTTACGTACTTCCCGTTGCTCACATAGTTTCCAGTGCCGTTGGTCAACACCGCAGCACTTGGAGTCGCCGGCGCCGGGAGCACAAATCCTGGTCCGCCAAAGTTGCTATTGGCCAACCCGGCGGCTTGGAAAGTTGAGCTATCGTTCAGATAATACGATGGCCCCGCGTTGACGCCGGTAGCTACTGCGGCAGGCAGAATCAGATTCGCATTAAATCCAGCCTGACCGGTCCCGGTTGAGTCGCCGGCACGCCCACCCACACCGCCCGCACGGGAATATGCGAGAGAATAGCCGGCACGGATCACCGTCTTGTCATTCACTGAATACGCGAGGCCGAGCCGCGGCCCAAAGTTCTTCCAGTACGTGTGGACAGGGGTGCGGCATTCGCAGCTGATGTCCGCGCCACGGTTCCCCGCAAATTCGAGTTGTCCTGGGGTCCCGGTCAAAGGGTTGATCGCGTTCGTATTGAAGAAGCTGAAGCGATCTTCCACTTCGTGGTACGGAGGAAGATAGTCCCAGCGCAGTCCCAGGTTCAGCGTCAGCTTGGGTGTGACCTTCCAGTTGTCCTGAAAATAAGGTGACCACGGGTGATAGCGTCCGCCCGTCTCATCGAAAGCCTGGATCCCGGAGCCGGCACTGTTGACCGCTCCGAGCAGAAAGCTTGCGTACGAGTAGCCAGTGGCCGTGCTGTTGAGAGAGGTGCCGACGTAGTTTGCCGTGGAGTTTCCATTCCAATTCTGCGTGTAGATACTCGATGGCCCCGAAATGCTCGAGGTGTTGTCCTGCAGCCATTGCGTCTGGAATCCGAAGGTCATCGAATGCTTACCCTTCGTCCATTGCAGGTTGTCGACCAGCGTATAGGCGTTCGGTACAACGTTGTGCGTTGCGTCCGACGCCCCATTCTCCGTCCATGGCGACTGCCCAGCGGGAAAAGCCGTCGTTGCCGCAAAGGCAGATAACTGGTTAACCATGTGCGGTGTCAACACGATCGAATGCTCGAAGATCAGAACAGTCGGCGAGATGGCAGAGGTGTCGCTGGCTGTGTAGGGCAGAGGCAGGTTCGCACCATATCCAACAGACTGGCGAACGCCGTGGGAATAAAAGAATGAAACCCGTTGCGAAGCCGTCAGATCGTAGTCGATCTTTGCAGTGATCTCCCAGTTGTCAAATCCGGTAGGAATTCCTCCCGCAAGATAGTCGTTGGCGATAACGCCTGCAGGGCTCGTCGGATCAGGCATGAACTTCTGCTCGTATTGCGAGATTCCCGAGATCGCACTCGAAGGAATTACGTTCGGTGTCGGCAACCCATTCTTGATCCCCATGTAGGGTTGGCGGGTACAGGTCGTCGGTGTAGGGCAGCTATTGGTCGTCGGATCAAAGAGAACGGGCTTGCTCCCAAGTTCCGTAAAATCGCCCTGCTTCATCTGTATCGTCGGCACCGTAAACTGCGCTGGATGGACGCCGCTGCGGCCATGATATTTGTCATAGTTCGCAAAGAAAAAACCCTTGTGACGCGTGAATGGGATCGGACCGCCGGCAGAGATCGACAACTCGTTCTGATGCTCGACGGGCTTGCCTGCAGGGACAACCGTGCCATTCGGGCCAGGCTTCGTTGCGGCCGGCGCGGTGAAACCCCACGTGTCGAAGATGGTATTACGCACCAGGTCCACAACCTGGCCGTGGTACTGATTGCCGCCGGATTTGGTGGTGAATGCGATTGCGCCGGCGCCCTGATACTCGGCCGACGGTCCGCTGGAGATAACGCGCAACTGGTCAACGGACTCCACAGGAATCGAATTCACGATCACGCGGTTGTCGCCCTGCTGGTTCGCTGTCGTCGTTGGAATGCCGTCCAGGTAAACCTCCCCGAGGAAGTTTCCCGTACCGGCGAAGATCGGCACGCGAGTTCCTCCCTGCGCACCCGGCGCCAGAGTGGCAAACGCCGTAGGGTCACGCTGCTGACCGTTCATAATGAGCGGCAGGCTCTCGTAGTTTCTGTTGTCGATGACATTGCCAAGCGTAGCGTTTGTCGTCTCCAATGCCGGCGGAGCTTCTGACACCGTCACTATTTGCTCGGTCCCCCCAACCTCCAGCGTCGCATTGAATCCCGTCAGATTCAGCCCCGTGACGACAATGTGCTGCTGCTTCAATACGTGAAACCCCTTTGCCAGCACAGTTACAGTGTAAGAGTCGGGAATAAGGGGAGAAATTGTGTACAAGCCCGCGGAGGAACTTGTCCGGCTTGTCGCCACATTGCTCGATTCCGCAGTCGCGGTAACCACCGCATCGGGCACCACTGCCCCGGTCGAATCCGTGACCGTACCCTGAATTCCACCCGCACCGCCGGTCTGCGCGATCGCCACGGTGGCAAACAAAGTCAGACTAAACAAAACTCCCGCCCTCGTCATGCGTCGCGCGTCCTGGCGCAACATGGATAACGCCTTGCCCAACAGGTTCTTCCTCTGCATTCCAAATCTCCTGAACTTCTCAGCTTTTGGTGCATCCAAGAATTCAGTCAAAATGGTTCGACCATATTGATCGAGTTATGGGCCCGCAGAGGAATCTATGGGAATGAAAAAACAGATGTCAATAGAAAAATTATTTCCGATTTCGGAAAGTCAGTTTTCCCGCACCGATACTCTGAAGCCAAGCCGCCTTTATCGATTCACGGGCCGCCTCCAGAGCAGCCTCCTTTAGAGGTCGCCAAATCTGCGCGCCTGACCCGCTCGTCGTAAGACGCTAATATTCTTCCATTGAAATTATTTCCGTCGTAACTGTCGTATTCCATAGTCACTTCGGCACCAACACGATCTCGGGTCAATGGCGCGAAGGTCGCCCAGGAGTTTCCGCTGCCCTGATCTTGCGTCGGGCCGGAAGAGAATACGTTCATAAGTATGCTGAGATTGTGCAGGACCTTCTGAGCTGCGGCATCAATGAATGTCCGATGCACGGCCAACGCCGCGATGAAGATTTCCTCTTATCCAAGATGACGAAAGATTTCAGGCGTCATGAACCTTTTCGAAGAAACCTTTATCGACATGCGCTCCCCCCAGAACATGGCGGTGAAACTCGATAGCCTCGGAGAGTGCTGCTGTCGGGGAATGACAAGGCCCGTTTCCTTCCTCTGGATCTTCTCCTTCAGACTTTTCAGAGCGGTCATAGCTTCTTTAAGAGACTTCTCGCAGACTTTGAGGCGCTCTGCCGCTACACATACGGCGGCGATCTAAGGTGCGTTTGCTTTCGACCACTCTATCCACCGACCGATCCGGAATAGCCCGCGAAGAAGCCGGGGTACGTTTTGCGATGCTGCGCTTCATGTCGGACGATCACTTCACCGTCGACGGCACACTGATCCAGGCCTGGGCCTCGCTCAAGAGCTTGCGCAAGAAGGATGGCTCTGACGACAATGGGTCGAACTTCCACGGCCAGAAGCGCAAGAACGACAACCACGAATCGACCACCGACCCGGATGCGCGGCTGTAGAATGCCCTGAAGCTGGGCGGCGACGACTTTCACTTCAGCTTCGGCAAAGGCACCCACAATCCCGCGCAGGGCGAGGCGGAGATGCCCGAGTCGCTCACGTGGCTGTGCCGCGACTGCGACCCCGCGAAGACCACGCAGAACTACGAACCTCAACCGAGCCTCGATACCAACTGAAATCTCACCCCAATCCCTCATCCAACACTCTGCGGATTCACCGCAACCGGGGACACTTGCACAGCCGCGCTCTTCACCCTTGAAATAATTTCCCATTTGGGTAACAATTCAGATCGCCATCAACACGACCGAAGATCGCACAGCGAACTGGCGCGAAGCGGTCTCCAGCAGACTGTGAACCCAGTTTGCCCCACTCAGCCACCGATCTGTAGGGGCCAGAAGGAGAGCCAGCGGGTTGGAATTGAGGTTGTTTCCAACATATTGTGATTCTAGGCCGAGAACGAATGCACTTTGAAGTGCTGCACCCGTGATCTCAGGTTGAAGCTCACTGGGTTTTTTGGAAGCTGACACCACGTGTGGTGACCGTGAAGATGCTCAAGCCGGTAATGCGGTGCTTTTCATCTCGATGGAATACCAGGGTGCCAACCTGACCGCTTTCAAACTGATCGGGTGCAACAACATCAAAAGCTACGGGAGTATCCCACTTGTGGTGAAGAGTGAGTTTCCCGTTGTTAACCGCGAGCGTGTACGTTGCGTCAGCCTCGGTGCTTTTGTACCGCCCGGCATACGCCAAGAGATTGGCAGCGCTGAGCTGAGGTACCGACACCCGCTGGCCCGCGAAGAACGTTTCACCATCCATCACGAGTGCCGCCTGCATCACGCCGTTGACTTCCTTGAACGTGATCGTACCGGTACCGAGGTCCCGGAACTGGTTTGGCCCGATGCGGCGCAAATTGGCTCCCCATGCCTTTAGTTGACCGTCGGAGGCGGAGAAAGTGTATGAAAAGTGATTGTCGGGATCGAGGTATCGTCCGGCAAAGGGGCTGGGGTCCGGGAAGTGTTCCTTGGGAAGCGCTTCGGAAGTGGCCGTTTTTGCTGCCGGATCGTTCTCCAGATAGATGTCGGCAACTTCGCGTGTCAGGTTGGTTACCGCAGCACTCCCTATATTGCACAGAGAGATGACCGAGAATCGTTGCTGAGGAAAACGCAGAATATCCGAACGATAGCCGTACAACACGCCGGTATGCTCGACGACGGGCATACCGCGATAGGTTTCCAGTTCGAGGCCGAGCGCATAACTGCTCTCCTTGCCGTTATTGAGCCTGCCGGGAGTCTCAAGTTCCTTGACGAGGGTGCCTTTGCCCAACTTGTTTTCGTAGAAGTTGCGATCCCACAACAGCAGGTCATCGATCGTGCTGGTGACTCCACCCCCTCCCACGATGTCGTAGTCCGTCGACCAATCCACCAGATAGCTATTTCCGCTCCCCGGGTAATATGCAGACACGCGGCCAGATAAGACGACCGTGTGGTCGTCGTAATAACGTGTGTGGGTCATTCCAAGGGGACGAAAGATGTTGTCCTGGGCAAACTGACCGAGAGACTTGCCGGTTATTCTTCTGATGACGACGCCCAGCAGAAAGTAGTTGGTGTTGCTGTAGATGTACTTTTCTCCGGGGACGTTATTGAGGCTCTTCTGTCGCGAGATGAGATCAATGAGTTCGGCCTCAGAGTGGACATCTGACCCGTCTCTACCCGCAAGCGCAAGCAGGGCCAAAAAATCCCGAAAGCCGCTGGTATGGTGCAGCATCTGGCGGAGAGTGATGACATGGCCATAGTCGGGGATCTCTGGGATGTACTTCCTTACATCATCATCGAGTGAGAGAAACCCCTGCTCAGATGCAAGTACAACGCTGGCCGCGGTGAATTGTTTCGAGAGCGACCCCAGATAAAAGACGGATGATGGCGAGATCGGAACGCCCAACTCGAGGTTTGCCATGCCGTAGGCATGACGGTAGAGGAAGTTGCCATCCCGAATGACGCCGAGAGCGCAGCCCGGTGACCCTGGCTTATCGTAGGCAGCGAAGATCTGATCGACTCGTGCGGAACTGTTCTCCTGTGCCAATGCAGGGGTGAAGGACAGTCCAAGACTCACAACGGCGAGATTAGTGCAGCGCATGAAGGCTCTACCAACTCATTACCAATGGCATACTAGCGTGACACGCTCTACATTAGCAGACTGCTGACCTCCAATATGACCGCCGTGTCGCATGAAATACACGGGTAATCGCAAACTGCGCGACGAACTCAGTTCACGCGGGTCTCCAACGTCATGGCGGTTCCAGTCCTTTTTCTACTATGCTGAATTCGAATAGCTACCAGTGTGTGACGCGCCGGATCATGCATAGTGCTCCGTTTCGCTTCCTCCAGAAGTATAGCGAGCAGAAAAGTCTTGCTGAAAAGACCTGGTCTGGCAGATTGGAAACGTTCAAACGTAAGTTATGCAGTTCTCTCCGCTTGCTTATCTATCCGCGCTGTAGTTGGTTGTCGTTCCGGGAGGGTTGTCGGCAAACCGACCGGAACCCGCGATTTGGACCTTCAGTCCGTCTGGATGAGTGCCTCGGCCCTGTTGTCGCCAACGCCAGATCATCCAGTGCCTCTGGCGCTTCCAGTTTTCTGAATGGCATCTGCTAACGATTTTCCTAACGAATGTGCGTACAAGAAAACGTGCGCGAACGTCTCATCATGTAAGAGGTATCGCTGATGCAAAATTTGCGGCAGGATATTCGTTTCGGTATTCGATCACTCGTTAAGTCTCCGCGCTTCACAATTGCGGCGGATGGAAACAGCAATCTCTTCTCCACACAGGATTTTCTGGACTGGAAGCAGCAAGACGGTCTATTGGCTCGAATGGGCGCGCATGTTTCCTGGGAATTTAATCTCAGCGGAGCCGGAACTCAGCCCGAACGCGTAGCAGGCGGCGAGGTGTCTTATGACTGGCTGCCAACCTTGGGCGTCGAACCAATTCTCGGTCGACCCTTTTCCGCACAGGAAGATGTGGCCGGAGCCGGTAATTTTGTCGTGCTCAGTTCTGCGTTATGGAAAGATCGCTATGGCGCGAAGACTGACATAGTCGGCAAGTCCGTTCAACTTGATGGAGCGCCCTATACGGTTGTGGGAGTCATGCCAGTTGGGTTTAACGGTTTTAATGGCAAAGAATTGTTATGGACACCACTGCAACTTCATCCTGGCAGCGGCGTCGGTGCATCTCCTAATTTTCACTGGCTGAGCGGCTTGATCCGTCTGCCCAATGGAGTCAGCCTGAGGCAGGCACGCAACGAACTGGATGCCGTCGCGGCCCGCCTGCATCGGCAGGACGCAAGCGGGGATTTGGGCTTTGGCGTCTACATACAGACACTCAAAGACGCATTCACGAGGGATGTACGGCCCGCGTTGCTTATGTTGATGGGCTGTGTCGGTTTTGTTCTGCTGATCGCCTGTGCCAATGTCGCCAATCTCCTG
>WNFI01091318.1_pt1 | contig 14699 bp, 14 predicted proteins | sample 5400471 | NCBI WGS metagenome assembly WNFI01 (sample SAMN13153348, study PRJNA577476) | soil metagenome | isolation source: 100 cm saprolite on Douglas fir-dominated hillslope | place: USA:California | collected 2013-09-17
CAATCCCGATGTCGACGCTAGAACCCATCCCTACATCTCCACCGGGCTGCGCGAGAACAAGTTCGGCGTTGCTCACCGCGACGCCGAGCGGCTTTATGCGAAAGCGGCGGCGATGCCCGCGCTCGAGGTGATCGGCATCGGCTGCCACATCGGCTCGCAGCTGTTGGAGCCCGCGCCGTTCGTTGCTGCAGCCGAGCGCCTGGCCGCGCTCGCCGGGCGCATCGAGGCGGCGGGAATCCGCCTGCGGCATCTGGATCTCGGCGGTGGCATCGGCATCCGCTATCGCGACGAGACGCCGCGCCCGCTGCGCGAATTCGTCGCCGGCGCGCTGGCGGCGCTCGGCGATCGCCGCAGCGCCGTGATTTTCGATCCCGGCCGCTCGATGGTCGGCAACGCCGGCGTGCTGCTCACCCGGGTGGAATACGTGAAGCCGGGCGAGCCGCGCAATTTCCTGGTGGTGGATGCGGCGATGAATGACCTGGTGCGGCCCGCCCTGTATGACGCCTGGCATGAGGTGCGTGCCGTGCGCGAGCCGGAATCGGGCGCGGCGAGCGCTGTTTACGACATCGTCGGCCCGATCTGCGAAACCGGCGACTTCCTCGCCAAGGATCGCGCGCTGACGGCAAAAGAGGGGGACTTGCTGGCGGTGATGTCGAGCGGCGCTTATGCCATGTCGATGGCTTCGAACTACAACTCGCGGCCTCGAGCCGCCGAGGTGATGGTGCAGGGCAGCGCAGCCGAGCTGGTGCGCGCACGCGAGTCGGCTGAGCAGTTGTTTGCCCTGGAGCGGATTCCGGGATGACAATCGTGCGCCCCCGAGATGACTGACCCGGATCCCATGACTCCCGCCAGCCGACGCTTCCTGATCGCGGGCGCCGTCGTGGTCGCGCTCGGCGCCGGCGGTATCGCGGCCTACTTCAGCACCGACAGCGGGGCCAAGGAAGGTCGCAAAGCCGGCAAGGGACCGCCCGCCGTGCCGGTCACCGTGGCGCCGGTGGCGCAGGAAACCGTGCCGATTGAGCTGCGGGCGATCGGCAACGTCGAGGCGTATTCGACGGTCGCGCTGAAGGCACGGGTCGACGGGCAGATCGTCAAGGTCAACTTCCGCGAGGGCCAGGCGGTGGGGAAGGGCGACGTGCTGTTCCGCATCGACCCCCGGCCTTATGAGGCGGCGCTGCGCCAGGCCGAGGCGAACGCCCTGCGCGACGCCGCGGCGCGCGATCAGGCGCGTTCGCAGGACCGGCGCTACCAGGACCTGCTCGAGAAGAATTTCGTCTCCAAGGAAGCCTACGCGCAGATCCGCACCAACGCCGATACGGCCGACTCGCCGCTCGACGGCTACGTCGGCCGCGTGCTGCTGCAGGCGGGCAACCTGGTCAAGGCGAACGACGTCAATCCGCTGCTGGTGATCAACCAGGTGAGGCCGGTCTACGTCAACTTCGCCGTTCCCGAGCAGAATCTTCCGGAGGTGCGCAAGTACATGGCTGCCGGCCCGCTGAGGGTCGAGGTGCTGCCTACCGATGCCGGTCAGAAGCGCGTCGAAGGGCAGCTTATCTTCATCGACAATGCGGTCGACCCGGCCACCGGGACCATCAGGCTGCGCGCGCAGTTCGACAATGCCGACGCCGCGCTCTGGCCCGGGCAGTTCGTCAACGTGAGCGTGCGGCTCTACGAGCAGGCCGATTCCCTCATCGTTCCCTCGCAGGCGGTGCAGTCCGGCCCTGACGGACAGTACGTCTACATTGTGGGCGGCGACATGCTCGTCGAGCTGCGCCGGATCACGGTACAGCGCACCAACGGCGAGCGCGCAATCGTGGCCAAAGGTCTTGCCAAGGGCGAGCGCGTGGTGACCCGCGGGCAACTCCGCCTCGGCCCCAAGGTGCGCGTGCAGATCAGCAAGACTCCGGCCGAGCCTTCGTGAATTTCTGCGAGATCTGGATCCGCCGCCCGGTCATGACGGTGCTCGTCATGGCAGGCATCCTGATCTTCGGCATCGCCGCGTACCGGCTGCTTCCGGTGTCGACGCTGCCCAACGTCGATTTCCCCACCATCCAGGTCAGCGCCGAGCTGCCGGGTGCGAGCCCCGAGACCATGGCCTCCGCGGTCGCCACGCCGCTTGAGAAGCAGTTCTCCACCATCCCCGGCATCGACGAGATGAGCTCGGTGAGCAGCCAGGGCACTACCCGCATCACGCTCCAGTTCGCGCTGGGCCGCGACATCGACGCCGCCGCCCAGGACGTGAACTCGGCGATCGCGTCCGCGGTGCGCCAGCTGCCGGCGACTATGCCGGCGCCGCCTTCGTTCCGCAAGGTCAACCCGGCCGACTTCCCGATCTTCTTCCTTGCCCTCACCTCGGAAGCGCTGCCGCTGTCCACGGTCAACGAGTACGCCGAAACCTACCTCGCGCAGCGCATCTCCACGATCAGCGGCGTCGCCCAGGTGCAGGTCTTCGGCCAGCAGAAATATGCCGTGCGCGTGCAGGTGGACCCGAATGCCCTCGCGGCCCGCGGCGTCGGCATCAACGAGGTCGAGCAGGCGGTGTCGCAGGCGAACGTCAACCTGCCGACCGGGACGCTGTACGGCAAGGACCGCATGTTCGCGGTGCAGGCGAGCGGGCAGCTGAACGATGCCGCCGCGTTCCGCCCGATCATCGTCACCTTCCGCAACGGCTCGCCGGTGCGCCTGCAGGACCTCGGCAGCGTCATCGACAGCGTGCAGAACGACAAGGTCGCGGCCTGGTACAAGGACAAGCGCGGCATCGTGCTGGCCATCTACCGCCAGCCGGGCACCAACACCATCCAGGTGGTGGACGAGGTGCGCAAGCTCCTGCCCACGTTCCGTGCCGAGGTGCCGCCGGCGATCGACATTCAGGTGCTCTATGATCGCTCGCAGACCATCCGCGCCTCGGTCGACGAGGTGAAGTCCACGCTGCTCATCGCGCTCGTGCTGGTGGTGCTGGTGATTTTCCTGTTCCTGCGCAACATCCCCTCAACCATCATCCCGTCGATCGCGCTGCCGATGGCGATCATCGGCACGTTCTCCGCGATGTACCTGTTCAACTACAGCCTGGACAACATCTCCTTGATGGCATTGACCCTTTGTGTCGGCTTCGTGGTCGACGACGCCATCGTGATGCTCGAGAACATTACGCGCCATCTCGAGCAGGGCAAGAGCGTGCTGCAGGCGACGCTCGACGGCTCGAAGGAAATCGTGTTCACCATCCTCTCGATGACGATCTCGCTCGCCGCCGTGTTTATCCCGGTGCTGTTCATGGGCGGGATTCTCGGGCGCCTGCTGAACGAGTTCGCGGTGACCATCATGGCCGCGGTGCTGATCTCGGGGTTCGTGTCTCTGACCCTCACGCCGATGATGTGCAGCCGGATCCTCAAGCCGCACCGCAAGGATGAGCGGCACGGACGGATGTACATGGCGTTCGAGCGCGCATTCGACGCCTTGAAGCACGCCTACGACGTGAGCCTGCGCTGGGCGCTGCACCATCGGCGCGTGGTCATGCTGGCGTTCCTCGCCATCTGCGTCGCCACCGGGGTTCTCTTCGCGCGCACCCCCAAGGGCTTCCTGCCCTCCGAGGACAGCGGGCAGCTGCTGTGCTTCGTCGAAGGCCCGCAGGACATCTCGTTCGACGCGATGGTGACGCTGCAGCGCCAGGTGGCCGAGATCGTGCGGCAGGACCCGAACGTCGACGCGGTGATGTCGTTCGTCGGCGCCGGCGGCGCCTCGAACTCGCTCAATGTCGGGCGCATCACCATCAACCTCAAGCCTTTCAGCGAGCGCAAACCCGCCGACCAGGTGGTGCGCGAGCTGCGGCCCAAGCTCTCCAACGTGCTCGGCGCCAAAGTGTTCGTACAGAATATCCCGGCGATCCGCATCGGCGGACAGATCACCAAGAGCCCCTACCAGTACGTGGTGCGCAGCGCGAGCGTGGACGAGCTCTACCACTGGGCTCCGCTCATCGAGCAGAAGCTGGGCTCGCTGCCCAGCCTGGTAGACGTGTCGAGCGACCTGCAGATCACCCGGCCCGAGGTCATGGTCGAGATCGAGCGTGAGAAGGCCTCGGCGCTCGGCGTCTCGGCGCAGAGCATCGAGATGGCGCTCAACAACGCCTACGGTGCCCGCCAGGTCTCGACGATCTACACCTCAACCAACCAGTATTTCGTGATCCTCGAGCTCGCGCCGCGTTACCAGACCGATCCATCGGCGCTGCCGCTGCTGTACGTGCGCTCCTCTTCCGGCGCGCTAGTACCGCTCAACGCGGCGGCGAAGCTCACCTTCGGCGTCGGTCCGATGCAGGTGAGCCACCTCGGGCAGCTGCCGTCGGTCACCTTTTCCTTCGATCTGCGCCCGGGGGTCGCGCTGTCGCAGGCGATCGGCCAGCTCCAGGCGGGCACGCGCGAGCTGCAGGTCCCGGCGACGCTCACCGGAACCTTTTCCGGCACCGCGCAGGCCTATCAGGCTTCTCTCGAGGGAATGGGCATCCTGATCCTGCTCTCGATCGTGGTGATCTACCTGGTGCTCGGCATCCTGTACGAGAGCTTCATCCACCCGCTCACCATCCTGTCGGGGCTGCCCACCGCGGGGCTGGGCGCGCTGCTCACGCTGACGGCCTTCGGCATCGAGCTCAACATGTACGCCTTCGTCGGCATGATCATGCTGATCGGCATCGTCAAGAAGAACGCCATCATCATGATCGACTTCGCCATCGAGGCGCAGCGCAAGGGCGGCCTGCCTCCGGAACAGGCGATCTACCAGGCGGGCCTGGTGCGCTTCCGGCCGATCATGATGACCACCATGGCAGCGCTGATGGGCAGCCTGCCGATCGCCATCGGCTTCGGCGCCGGGGGCAGCGCGCGCATGCCGCTGGGCATCTCGGTGGTCGGCGGCCTGCTGCTGTCGCAGATCCTGACGCTGTACATCACGCCGGTGATCTACCTCTACTTCGAGCGGCTTCAGACCCGGCTCCACAAGAGAAAACAACCCGAGGTCCCAGAGAGTGCCAGCCAACCCCGAAGCGCGTAGCCTCGCGGTGTTCTGCGACTTCGAGAACATCGCGCTCGGCGTGCGCGAGGCGAAGTACGCGCAGTTCGACATGGACAAAGTCCTCGAGCGGCTGCTTCTCAAGGGCTCGATCGTGGTCAAGAAGGCGTACTGCGACTGGGAGCGCTACAAGGAGTTCAAGACGGCGATGCACGCCGCCTCGTTCGAGATGATCGAGATCCCGCACTTGCGCCAGTCGGGCAAGAACTCCGCCGACATCCGGATGGTGGTCGACGCGCTCGACCTTTGCTACACCAAGGAGCACGTCGACACCTTCGTCATCGTCAGCGGCGACTCGGACTTCTCGCCGCTCGTCTCCAAGCTGCGCGAGAACGCGAAGACGGTGATCGGCGTCGGCGTCAAGAACTCGAGCTCGGACCTCCTCATCAACAACTGCGACGAGTTCATCTACTACGACGATCTGGTGCGCCAGGACGAGCAGAAGCGGCGCGCGGCGAAGAAGCGCAGGGAAGCCGCGCCCGCGGGCGAGGACAAGAAGCAGGAAGCCTTCGACGTGGTGCTGGAAACCCTGAACGCCCTGATCGCCGAGCGCGGCGCAGAGGAGAAGATCTGGGGCTCGATGGTCAAGCAGGCCCTGAAGCGGCGCAAGCCGGGCTTCAACGAGTCTTACTATGGCTTCCGCGCTTTCTCCGACCTGCTGGAGGAAATGCAGCAGAAGGGGCTCATCAAGCTTGACCCCGACGAGAAGTCCGGCGGCTACCTCATCCGGCCCGCGTAAGCCGACCTCCGCAGAGCTCGCCAAGGCAGGCGGCAAGGGAATCCGGGACGTGCTCGCTCCGCGGCTGCGGGCCCTGTTCTGCGGAATCAATCCTGGGCTTTACTCGGCGGCCACCGGACATCACTTCGCGCGTCCCGGTAATCGCTTCTGGCCTGCGCTTCACGCCGCCGGGTTCACGCCGCGAGTGCTGCATCCTTCGGAGCAAAGGCTATTGCTGAAAGGCGGCTACGGCATCACCAACCTCGTCAACCGCGCGACCGCGACGGCGGACGAGCTGGCGCCTGTCGAATTCGTCTCCGGGCGTCGGCGCCTGGCGGCCAAGGTCAGGCGCTACCGCCCGGCGCGTGTCGTCTTTCTTGGTCTTGGCGCCTACCGTCATGCCTTCGGGCGCCCGAAGGCCGCGATCGGTCGTCAGCCGGAAACCTTCGAAGGGGCCGCGGTCTGGGTCCTTCCCAACCCGAGCGGTTTGAACGCGAACTATCAACTCGCGGCACTCGTCAAACTGTTCCGAGCCCTGAGAAAATCGACTGCTCTCAAGAACCGCTGCGGCGGCGATAGATCCAGCCGACGAGCCCGCCCGCTACGCCCAGATCGAGCAGATTGATGAGAACCTGCGAGTCGGTCAGATCGCACCAAGCAGCCAGCAGCAAGCCCAGGAAGCCGCTTTGCGCGGCAACCGTTGCCAGATCCTGGACGTCGAGGAACGACATGGCGTCAGCTTGCGCCTCGCATGAAGCGTGCCAATCGTTTTTCCGCATTTCCCTGGCTAAAGCGCGTGTGCTGCGCACGCGCATGGTGCGGGGCGATTGGCGCGCGCACCAACCGCGGGAATTCGAATCAGGGTTCGAACTGCTTGTAGACCAGCGTCGCGATGCGCAGGAGCTCGTCCTTGCTCAGGTCGGCAGACGAGATCGCGTAGCCGCAGTCGCGGTCGATCCAGTAGAACACGCTGACGTTGTTTTCGCGCGCGTAGCGAAAGGCGGTTTCGCGTTGCCCTTTCGCTTCGGCGCGGATGTAAAGCGTGAGGCGACGGCCGGCAGCGGTCTGATACATGAACAGGGCCACCGGGCCGCTCTCGCCCGGCAGAAGCCGCCTGATCGGCGCCCACCTCCACGGGATGGCGCACTTCGGGCGAATAGGTTGCGTGCGCGATCGCGGCACGGCGCGCCATCGCCGCGCCCTCGGCAAGCGGCGGCGCGGCAGGCCGGCGCCAGTCGTGCGCCTCCCAGCCTGCAAGCGCGCCGAGCACCGCGCCAAGCGCTATCCAGCCGGCGATGCTGGCGATCCTGCGAGCGCGCGGGCGACGTGTCGCCGCGCCTTCGAGCTGTTGCGGAACCGGCTCGGCGAGCACCGGATCGTAAGCAGCGCGCAATGCCTCGCCGAGACGGCAGTAGGCGGCGACGCGCTCCGCGTCCTCGGGGCGAGCGGCGAGCCAGGCTTCGACTTCGGCCTTGCGTTCGGCGCCGAGTCGCCCGTCGGCGTAGGCCTGCAGGTCGGCTTCCGTGACAGTGGATTCCGTGCTCACTTCACGACCTTCAGCTTGGCCGCGGCGCCCTGGCCGAGCATCATCATGCGCAGCTTCTCGCGGGCGCGCGACAGGCGCGACATCACCGTGCCGATCGGAATGCCGAGGGCGCGTGCCACTTCCTCGTAGCTCATTTCCTCGAGCGTCACGAGCAGCAGCACCGCGCGCTGCTCGGAGGGCAGGCGCGCGATGGCGCGATCGAGGTCGCGCACCAGCAGCGCGTCGCCCTGCGAGGCGCGCTGCCCCAACTCGGGGAGCTCGTCCTCGAGCGTGTCCGTGACGCGCGTCGCGCGCACTTTGTTGACATGTACATTGTGCATCACCGTGAACAGCCAGGCGCGCAGGTCGGTGCCGCGGCGGTAGAGGTGCAACTTCGCCCACGCGCGCTCGAGAGTGTCCTGCACCAAATCGTCAGCGGAAGCCCGGTCGCCGACGAGAGCTCGCGCGTAGCGGCGCAACCGCGGAATCAGCTCGACGAGGCGCTCGGCTTCGTTCATGGAAGGGAACAGGGGGGTATCCTCCGCTATTCCATCAAAAAAAGCTGCAGATTGCCAAACTTCGTCAGCGCGGCTCGTCCGGCAGGGGCGGCAGCGAGCGCAGATAGGCGATCAGCGCATCGAGGTCCTGCGGCTCGAGCTGGCTGGTGGTGTTCTGCACCACTTCAGCCATGGACTCGGAGAGCGCTCAGCTTCTTGAGTCGCGTCGGCGTGAGGTTCGGCGCCTTGGTTTTCTCCCCCAGCTTCGCGCCTGCGAGGAAACGGTCCTTCTTCGGTGCGCCGAGCCAGTTGCGCGGCGTGTGGCATTCCCCGCAATGACCGAGTGCCTGAACCAGATAGGCGCCGCGATTCAAGGTCGCATTGCGCGAGGGGTCCGGGACAAAGGGGCTTGGCGAGAAGAACAGCAGTTTCCAGCCCCACAGCGGAAAGCGCCAGCGGACGTACAGCTTGAGGTCGTGCGGCTGGCTGGCACGGCTGCTGGGAGGCAGGCTACGCAGGTAAGCCCACAGGTCCCTGAGATCGGGGTCGGTGATTTTGGTGAACGAGGTATAGGGGAACGCAGGGTAGTAATGCGCGCCATCCGGTCGCACGCCGAGGCGCATCGCCTTGATGAAATCCTGCTCGCTCCAGCGACCGATCCCGGCCCGCGGATGCGGCGTGATGTTCGGGCCGAAGAAAGTACCGAACGGGGTGTTGAGCGCACGCCCGCCGGCGTAGGGCTGCGCGTTCGGCCTCGTCTCGGTGTGGCAGCCGACGCAGCCGCCGGCCTTCGACACATAGAGGCCGCGCTTCGCGTCCTGTGCGAGCGCGTCTCCGGCGATGGCGACTAGCGCCAGCGCGCTGTACAGAATCAATAAGGGATGCTTACTGCTTCTCGCGGAAGTTCTCGTGGCAGCTGCCGCAGGCCTTGCCGACCGCCCCGATCTGCGCCTTCACCGCGCCTTCGTCGCCGCCTTTGCTCACCGACACGAGCCTGGAGACTTCGCTCTGCAGCCGCTCCTGGGCCTCCTTGAACTTGGCCGGCTCGTTCCAGATCGCCGGCAGCGCGGCGCTCTTTACGTTCTTCGTGCTCGGGTCGAACCCGTCCCAGGGCATCTTGTCGAGTACATCGAGGTAGCCGGCATTGCGCTGGACGATGTTGGCGTCATAGGGTAGCTTGCCCTGCGCCATGCCGGCGAGCGGGCCGAAATACTTGCCCTGCAGCGTCATCGCAGCCTGGCGCTGCTTCACCAGAATTTCGGGCTTCACCTGCGCCACCGCGTCGACGACCCATGCGGCACCGAAGGACGCGACCACGGTTGCGGCCAAAAGCTTGCGCTTCATCGTTCTCTCTCCTCAGGAAGATGACACGTTGCAATAAACACCAGTCCCGCGGGGGTTATTCCGGGCATCAGCGCAGTCCCGCGGCGTACTCGGAGACCGCCCGTATCTCGCGGTCGTTCATGTGCGCGGCCACGCCGCGCATGATGCCGTTCGTATCATTAGCGCGCGTAGCCTCGCGAAACGCCTTCAGCTGGGTCCCCAGATACTCGGCGTACTGCCCGGCGAGCCGTGGATACTGCGCCGGAATGCCGGAACCTGCCGGACCGTGGCAACCGGAGCATGCTGGAATGCTTTTCGCCGGATTGCCGCCGCGCCAGATCTTCTGTCCCAGGGCGACCAGGTCCTTGTCGGCAGCGGCCGAGGGCTTGAGCTGCTGGGCGGCATAGTAGGCGGCGAGGCTCTTCATGTCGGCCTCCGAGAGATTGGCCACCATGCCCATCATCAGCGGGCTTTCGCGCGCCGGCTTCTTGCCGTCCTTCGGCTTGAAATCGCTCAGTTGCTTGTTCAGATATTCGGAAAATTGGTCGGCGATCTTCGGGTTCGCGGGCGCGGTGCTGTTGCCGTCGGCGGCGTGGCACGCCGCGCACACTTGCGCCGCGATGCTCTGCCCTCGCGCCAGGTCGCTCCCAAGCGGCGTTCCTCGCGGCCGCGGGCCGCGCCGCGGACCTGCCGCCGCAGGGACCGCCGGAAGTGGCGTTTGCCGGCCGCTCGAATGTCGGCAAGTCGAGCGCGATCAATGCGCTCCTCGACAGGAAGCGCCTCGCCTACACCAGCAAGAGGCCGGGTCGCACGCAGACCATCAACTTCTACCAGCTCGGCGAGGCGGCGCGGCTGGTCGATCTCCCCGGCTACGGCTACGCGCGCGTGCCGCAGCCCCTGCGCGCACAGTGGGAAAGTCTCGTCGGTGCCTACCTGCGTGCGCGTAGTGCGCTCGTTGCCGTCGTGGTGGTGATGGATGCGCGCCATCCGCTGACGCCGCTCGATCTGCAACTGATCGAATGGCTCGGGGATGTCCGGCTGCTCGTGCTGCTTTCCAAGGCCGACAAGCTGACGCGCGCGGAGCAGGCAGCAACCCTGATGAAAGTAGGTTCTGTGCTGCAGGCTGAAGTACGGCTCTTTTCGAGCGCTACGCGACAGGGTGTCGACGAATGTCGCGGCCTGCTTGCAGGTTGGCTGCAAGCAGGCCGCGGAAATAAAAAACCCCCGGTAAAGGGGATATAAACCGGGGGCGAAACGCCTTAATCTTGAGAATTAAGGCACCCGCTCAGGGAGGAGAAGCGGGAGACGATCAACTCGTCTGAAGGTAAGATGCGCGTCGGCCTCGAAAAGTTCCCAGCTTGAAAGCGCGAGAAAAATCAGCCGCATGAAGATTTACGGCGAGTTCCCCGGCGTTCGCATGCGGCGCATGCGGCGCGACGAGTTTTCGCGCCGCCTGATGCGCGAACACGTGCTCACGGCCGACGACCTGATTTATCCGGTGTTCGTGCTCGACGGCAAATCCCGCACTGAGAAAGTGGCCTCCATGCCGGGCGTCGAGCGCATGAGCGTCGACAAGCTGCTGCCGCTGGCCGAGCAGTGCCTGAAGCTGCGCATCCCTGTCCTCGCGCTCTTCCCGGTGATCGAGCAGCGGCTGAAATCCGCCGACGGCCGCGAAGCGCTGAATCCCAAAGGCCTCGTGCCACGCGCGGTCGCCGCTGTGAAGAAGCGCTTCCCCGAGCTCGGCATCATGGCCGACGTCGCGCTTGACCCTTACACCTCGCACGGCCAGGACGGCGTGGTCGACGAGACCGGCTACATCCTCAACGATGTCACGCTCGACGTCCTCGTCGAGCAGGCGCTGGCGCAGGCCGAGGCCGGAGTCGACATCGTCGCGCCTTCGGACATGATGGACGGCCGCATCGGCCGCATCCGCGCCGCGCTGGAGAAGGCGGGCCATCTCCATACGAAGATCATGGCGTACTCGGCGAAATACGCCTCGGGGTTCTATGGCCCGTTTCGCGACGCGGTCGGCTCGGCGAAAAACCTGGGCAAGGGCGACAAGAAAACCTACCAGATGGATCCGGCCAACTCCGACGAGGCGCTATGGGAGGTGGGGCTTGATCTCGACGAGGGCGCCGATATGGTGATGGTGAAGCCGGGCATGCCCTACCTCGACATCTGCAATCGCCAACGGCTGGCTTCCCGAATCCTGCGTGATGGAGGCGCTGATCGCGTTCAAGCGCGCCGGCGCCGACGGCATCCTCACTTACTTCGCGATGGACGCTGCGAAGGCGCTGAAGCGCGGCTAGGATTTCACGGCGCTGTGGCGACCGAAAGGGTTTTCAGGAAGCGCTCGGCGTCCTGATAGCCGATGACGCGCAGGCCCTTGATCTCGCGTCCCTGCGCATCGAAGAAGATGATTCCCGGCGGCCCGAAGAGCGCAAAGCGCTTGAGCAGCGCGCGGTGGGCTTCACTGTTGGCGGTGACGTCGGCTTGCAAAAGGACCACGCCCTCGAGCGTGGCACGCACGCGCGGATCCGAGAACGTGTACGCCTCCATCTCCTTGCACGATACGCACCAGTCGGCATAGAAATCGAGCATCGCCGGCTTGCCGGCCGAGCGCAGCCGCTCCTCCAGCTCGCCAACGGATGCAACGCGTGTCCACGGCAGCGGCGCGGCGGCGGGGGCGCCGCCGCTCGCGAGGCCGGCGAGCGGGTGCAGCGGATCGCGGCTTCCCGCGAGCGCACCGATCAGCAGAGCCAGGCCAGCGACCAGCAGCGCGATGCCCGCGGCCTTCCACAGCCGCCACCAGCCCGATGCCGCAGGCGGCAGTGGATCGATGGCGCGCAAGAAAATCCCCGAGCCGATAAGCAGTGCCGCCCAGGCGATCATCTGGACCGCAGCCGGGATCACCGGCGAGATGATCCACAGCGCCACCGCAAGGAGCAACACGCCGAAGAACTTCTTCACCCCGTTCATCCACGGTCCGGCCTTGGGAAGTAGCGCCCCCTCGGAGACGCCGACGACGATCAGCGGTACGCCCATGCCGAGCGCCATTGCGAACAGCGCCGCACCGCCGAGCGCCACGTCGCCGGAGCGGGAGATCTCGAGCAACGCTCCAGCAAGTGGCGCTGAGACGCACGGGCTGACGATTACCGCCGAAAGCACGCCCATCGCCGCTACGGATGCGATGCGCCCGCCGGGCAGGCGCCGATGGGTCGAGTCGAGCGGCTGATGCAGAAAACCGGGAAGCTTCAGCTCATAGAAGCCGAACATAGACAGCGCCAGGACGACAAACACCAGCGCAAAAGTGCCCAGCACCCAGGCATTCTGCAGATAGGCGGCAATCAGGGATCCCGCATAGGCAGCCGCGATGCCGGCGAGCGCATACGTAAACGCCATGCTCAGCACATAGGTGAGGGACAGCACGAGCGCGCGCGACTTGTTCAGACGGTTCCCTTCTCCGGCGATGATTCCCGAGAGGATCGGGATCATCGGAAGAACGCAAGGCGTAAAGGTGAGAACCAGCCCGAAAAGAAGAAAGCCGCCCAGGACGATCGCGAAATTGCCTTCAAACAAACGCGCAATGTCGATATCGCCCGCATGGACGGAGAAGCGCGGCGCAGCCGCTTGACCGCTTCCATCGAGGCGCAGCGACACCTTCGACTCCATCGGCACGTAGCACACGCCAGCGTCGGCGCAGCCCTGCGAGACGACTTTCAAGTCGAAGCGCCCGTCGCCCTCCACCGGGATGCGGATGCGCACTTCCTTGCGGTAGGTCTCGACTTCACCGAAAAACTCGTCCTTGTGCTTGAGGCCGCGGGGAAACTGTGGCGTACCGAGGCGCACGCCGGGGTTGCCCTCGGCGCTGAAGCGGAACCGCTCACGGTAAAGGTAATAGCCGTCGGCGATTGCGAAATGCACTTCAATCGTTGATGCGTCCAGCGCGCGGGCGGCGAAGCGGAAGGCCTTTTCGGGCTCGAGCAGGTTGTCGGTATTGCCTCCGAGCTTCAGCTGCGCCGCTGCCGGCGCGCAAAGCAGCAACACGACAAGGATCGAGAAAAGTTGGTTCACGTCTTGGTTTCCGCGGCCACCCACTGCAGGTAGGCGGGCAGGCCGCGCTCGATTGGGACCGCGATGATCTCCGGGAGTTCATACGGATGGCCGCTGCGTAGCGCCTGCTCGAGCGCCGGATAGCGCTCGGCCGTCGTCTTGATCAGCATCGGATGCTCCTCCTCGTGCTGCACTGCGCCCTTCCAGCGGTACACGGAGCGGCACGGCGCGAGGATGTTGACGCAGGCGGCGAGCTGCTTTTCGACCAGCAGGTCGGCGAGCCGCTCGGCGGCGGCCCGCTCGGGCAGGTTAGTCAACACCAAGAGCGGGCTCATGCCTCAATCCTTCATAGACGGTCGGGTAGCGCAGGCGCACGCCGAGCAACTGCTTCATGCGTCGGTTGTCGAGCCGACGGGATTCGCACGTAAACGAATAAAGGTCTTCAGGAACCAGATCGACCATCTGTGCGCGGGTAACGCGCGTGGGCCGCGGCAGGCCGGCGTGCTCGGCCACGAGGTCAAACCAATCGCCCATCTTCATTTCCGTGTCGTCAGCAACGTTGTAGACGCCGGCCAGCGCATCGTCGGCGAGCGCGCGCACCGCAGCAGCCGCGAGGTCATCGGCGTGGATGTGGCTGGTGTAGACGTCGTCCTCGGCACGCAGTACCGGCGTCCCCGCGCGCAGGCGCTCGAGCGGCAGGCGGTCGGCAGCGTAGATGCCCGGCGCGCGCAGGATGATTAGCGCGATGCCGTGCGCTTCGCACCACAGCGCCAGCCGTCGCTCGGCATCAACACGCCGCCGCGCGCGTGGCGTCTGCGGCGCGGGTGGCCGCGATTCGTCGACGCGCGCGCCGGCGCAGTCGCCGTAGACGCCGCTCGTGCTGACGTAGACCACGCGCGCCGGTAGAATGCGGCCCTTCTCGAGCGCCGCCAGCAGGTTCGCGGTGCGCGTATCCGACTCGCCTGCGCCGGGCGGCGGCGAACAGTGGAAAAGCGCGTGAGCCCCTTCGAGCGCCAGGCTTTCGGGCCGGTCGAGGTCGGATCCATAGCGGCGGGCGATACGCAGCACCTCGAAACGGTCCTCGAGCCGAGGCAGGGCGCGCCGCGCGACGTCGCCGAAGCCCGCGATCATCAGGCGCTTCATGGGTCTATTTTAGCGAGGATGCATTGAGCACACGCAGGGTCACGCTGCAGCCGAGCGGTCATCAGTTCGAGGTCGAGGAGGGCGAGGCGATCCTCGCTGCGGCGCTGCGCCAGCACTTCGTCCTGCCCTACGGCTGCAGGAACGGCGCCTGCGGCAGCTGCAAGGGCAGGCTGCTTGAAGGCAGCATCGATTACGGCGTGTACCAGAGGAAGGCGCTGCCCGATGCCGAGAAGGCGCAGGGCAAGGCGCTGTTCTGCCAGGCGAAGCCGCTCACCGACGTGGTGATCGAGGCACGCACCATCGGCGCCGCGAAGGACATCGCGATCAGGACGCTGCCCTGCCGCGTGCAGAAAATGGAACGGCTCGCCGACGACGTCATGATTCTTTA
>WNFI01000473.1_pt1 | contig 14698 bp, 11 predicted proteins | sample 5400471 | NCBI WGS metagenome assembly WNFI01 (sample SAMN13153348, study PRJNA577476) | soil metagenome | isolation source: 100 cm saprolite on Douglas fir-dominated hillslope | place: USA:California | collected 2013-09-17
CCGAAAGCGCAGCCGTCCAGGCGAAAGTCGCCCAAGGCGCGTTGCCTGCGATCACGGCGACGAAATAGGCGTTGAACACGGCTGTGATCACCACTGTGGTGTAACCCGAGTTGGCGAAGTCGTACATCGCCCAGGCAAACACTTCAGTAGGGCGGACGTCCTCTGCGAGAGCGACGCTGTCGGGTGCCATGGGACGAGATTTTTCTTTCGCCATGATACAGCGCGCTGCTACAATCGCCGCAGCCGCGTGGGGCGCATCCGGCGTCGTTCCGCGGCGCCACACCCCCGGTGTAATCCGGGGTGAAACGCTGAACGGAGCGCACGATCGAAACCCTGAGCCCGAAGAAGGAACTCGAGGACCTCAAGGCCGACCTGCACGAAGTCCAGGAGCTCCTGCGCCGACACAAGCTGGTCGAGCGCTTGGGCGAGCGCGAGGAAATGCCGAAGCACGATTTGGCGGAATCCCCCGTCCACGGGGAGGACGTCGCCGAGTTGCGCGCCAAGCTCGACTCCATGCATCCGGCCGACATCGCCTACGTCCTCGAGTCGCTGCCGCTGGAGGAGCGGCTCGCGGTCTGGGATCTGGTCAGGGCGGAACGCAACGGCGAGATCCTGCTCGAGGCCTCCGATGCCGTTCGCGAGACGCTCATCCGGGACATGAACTCGCGGGAGCTCGTCGCCGCGGCCGAGCAGCTGGAGGCCGACGAGATCGCCGACCTTGCGCCGGACCTGCCCGAGGAGGTCATCCACGACGTTTTCCAGGCCTTGCCGATCGAAGAACGCGAGCAGCTGCGCGCGGCGATGTCGTATCCCGAGGATGCGGTGGGAGCGCTCATGGATTTCGACGTCGTCAGCGTGCGCGAGGACACCGGGATCGAGACGGTGACGCGCTACCTGCGGCGCTTCGACGCGCTGCCGCACCACACCGACCAGCTCTTCGTGGTCGACCGCGACGAGCGCTTGAAGGGCGTGCTGCCGCTCGCGAAGCTGATCGTGTCCGAGCTCGAGCACAACGTCGGAAAAGTCATGGTGAGCGACGTCGTCACGCTTCAGTCCGGTGACAGGGCCCAGGAGGCCGCGAAGGCGTTCGAGCGCTACGACCTGGTCTCCGCGCCCGTGGTGGACGAGCAAGGCAAGCTCGTCGGACGCGTGACGGTGGACAAGGTCGTCGATTTCATCCGGAGCAAGAGCGAGAGCGAGCTCCTCACGCAAGCCGGATTGCGCGAGGAGGAGGACGTGTTTTCCTCGGTCTGGGCGAGCGTGAAGAACCGCTGGTCGTGGCTCGCGATCAATCTCATCACCGCTGTTGTCGCCTCGCGCGTGATCGGCGCCTTCGAGCACTCGATCGAGAAACTGGTGGCGCTGGCCGCGCTCATGCCCATCGTGGCGGGCATAGGCGGCAACTCGGGCAATCAGACCATCACCATGATCGTGCGCTCGATCGCGCTCGGCCAGGTGCAAAGGGAGCACGCGAAAAAACTGCTGGCCAAGGAGCTGGGCGTGTCGCTGCTCAACGGCCTTCTATGGGGAAGTGCGCTCGGATTGATCGCCTATTGGCTGTACCAGAAGGCGTCGCTGGGCCTGGTGATGACCGCGGCGATGACGTTGAACCTCGTGCTCGCAGCCTCCGCCGGGGTGCTGATCCCGCTCACCATGGTGCGGCTCGGGCGCGATCCCGCGCTCGGTTCCTCGGTCTTGATCACGGCGATCACCGACAGCGGCGGTTTTTTCATTTTCCTGGGCCTGGCTACGCTTTTCCTGGTGTGACCGGCTCGCGTGCGAAGCCGATGACGCGATAGCTTGAGCCCGAGTCTAAGACATCGAACCCAATGCGGCGTCCGCCGCGGCGATCGTGGCCGCGATGTCCGCTTTGGAGTGCGCCGCGGACACAAAGCCCGCTTCGTAGGCCGAAGGCGCAAAGTACACGCCGCGCTCGAGCATCGCGTGAAAGAAGCGGGTGAACGCACCTTTGTCGCATTGTATGACCTCGGCGTAGCTTGCAGGCGGTCGGCCGCGGAAATACAGACCGAACATGCCGCCGACCGATTGCGCCGAGAAAGCGACACCGTGTTTGCCCGCGACCGAGGCGAGGCCGTCGCAGAGCGAGCGCGCCGTCGCGGCAAGGCGTTCATAGAAACCCGGCGCCTGCAGCTTTCTCAGGGTCGCGAGCCCCGCGGCTACCGCGAGCGGATTGCCCGAAAGCGTGCCGGCCTGGTAGACCGGCCCAAGGGGCGCGATTCTCTCCATGATGTCGCGGCGGCCGCCGAACGCACCCACGGGCATCCCGCCGCCGATCACTTTTCCGAGCGTGACGAGGTCCGCCCGCACGCCGTAGAATTCCTGCGCGCCTTTTAGCCCGACGCGAAAGCCCGTCATGACTTCATCGAAGATCAGCACCGCCCCGTGCCGCGAGCAGAGCTCGCGAATGCGCTCGAGGAATCCCGGCCGCGGTGCAATCAGGTTCATGTTTCCGGCGACCGGCTCGACGATCACGCAAGCGATCGAATCCCCCAGCTCGCGAAATGCCGCGTCGAGTTGCGTCGCATCGTTGTAGTCGAGGACGAGCGTCTGTGCCGCAGTTTCGGCCGTCACCCCGGCCGAACTCGGATTGCCGAGGGTCAGCGCGCCCGAACCGGCCTTGACGAGCAGGCTGTCCGCGTGTCCGTGGTAGCAGCCCTCGAACTTGATGATGCGCGGCCGTCCTGTGAACCCGCGCGCAAGGCGCAGCGCCGACATGGTCGCCTCTGTCCCGGAGCTGACCAGTCGCACCAGTTCCAGCCCAGGGACGATTCGCACCAGCAGCTCGGCCATCTCGACCTCGAGCTCGGTCGGCGCGCCGAAGGAAAGCCCACGGCCCGCTGCCTCGCGAACCGCGACGAGGACATCAGGGTCGGCGTGCCCGAGCACCAGCGGCCCCCAAGACCCGACGTAATCGAGGTATTCGCGACCGTCGGCGTCCCAGATGCGGCTGCCCTCGCCGCGCACGATGAAGCGCGGCATGCCGCCCACAGCGCGAAACGCGCGTACCGGGGAATTCACTCCGCCAGGGATGGTCATCTGCGCGCGGGCAAACAGCGATTCGTTCTTGCTCATCGTTCTTTCTTGCAAAATAGGCGATCGAATCTGCGCGCCGCAGCCTCGATGTCGGGCGCGTCGAACAGCGCGCTGATCACGGCGACGGCGTCAGCCCCGGCCTCGATCACGATGTGCGCGTTCTCGGGTGTGATGCCCCCGATTGCGACAATAGATGAATCCACAAGCGCCTTGGCCTCGCGATACAGACTGAGCGGGGCGGGCATCGCGCCCGGCTTGGTGGCGGAAGGGAAGGCGCTGCCGAAAGCGACGTAATCGGCGCCGGCGCTGCGCGCGGCGAGCGCGAGCTCGAGCCTGTCGTAGCACGAAGCGCCCAGCAATCTGCCGCCACCCAGCCTCGCGCGTGCGGGGCCGAGAGCAGCGTCCCCGCGCCCAAGGTGCAGGCCATCCGCGCCGATCGCGAGCGCGAGATCGAGGTCGTCGTTGACGATGAGCGGAGCACCCGCTGTGCGGCACAGCGCGAGCAGCTCCGCGCCCTGCTCGAGGCGCAAGCTGGCGTTCGCGGACTTGTTGCGGTATTGCACGATACGTGCTCCGCCCGCAAGCGCCTTGCGGACCTTGTGCGCGAGCACCTCGGTGTCGGGCTCATCGGGCGTAACTGCGTACAGCCCTTGAAATCCCGTGGACCGGACGAGAAACCGCTCAGTCCTTGCCTGCGCCCGGCTCATCCATCTCCCGTGCCCAGAAAAACCGATCCGGTATGTACTGCCCCATGCCCGGACGAAAACCGGCGTTGAGCGTTTGCCAGGTGTATTCCTGGGCTTCGCGCACCGCTTCAGGCAGATCGAGGCCGCTGGCGAGGGTCGCCGCGATCGCAGCGGAAAGCGTGCAGCCCGAACCGTGATAGCTCCCCGGGAGCCTCTCCCAGCTGTCGGAGCGAACTATGCCTTCGGGGCCGTAAAGCGTATTCACCACCTGCGGGGTGTTCTCGTGCGTGCCCGTGATGAGAACGTACTCGCACCCAAGGCTCAGCAATTTTTCCGCGGCGCCGGGCAGAGCAAGCTCCTCCTCATCGTCCTCGCCCTCGCCTTGAGCGAGGCGCCTCGCCTCGCGGCTGTTTGGCGTGAGAATCGTGGTCTGCGGCAAAAGCAGCTCGCGCATCGCCGAAATCATGTCCTCGGTCGCGAGTTCGTCTCCGCGCCCGGAGGCGAGCACCGGGTCGAAAATGAGCGGCACGTCGGGGTAGTCGGACACGACCTCGGCGATGACCGCGATGTTCTCGATGCTACCGACCAGCCCGACCTTGAACGCGGCTACCGGCATATCCTCGAGCACAAGCCGCGCCTGGTCCGCCACCCAATCGGAATCGACCGCTTGCAGATTCTCGACCCCGGCGGTGTCCTGGACGGTGATCGCGGTCACTACGGAGAGCGCGTGGCAGCCCATCGAGGAGAGGGTCAGAAGATCCGCCTGCACCCCCGCGCCGCCTGTCGGATCCGTAGCGGCGAAGGCGAGCACTATGGGGGGGAGGACAGGCGAGGACATGGGAGCGAAGGACCGGTGCTGCTGGCAGGGGGCGCGCCGGTCGGGTTAAGATGAAGCGACCCCATTGTAACCCATCCCAACCCGATGACGGAAAAGCAAGAATTCAAAACTTGGATGTGCCTGATCTGCGGTTTCATCTTCGACGAAGCTGCGGGCCTGCCGGAGGAGGGAATACCACCGGGAACGCGCTGGGACGATATCCCCATGAACTGGACGTGCCCCGAGTGCGGCGCCCGAAAAGAGGATTTCGAAATGGTCGAGCTTTAATTCAGGCGCGTCTGTTGCTACACCAGTGGGATACTGCCAGGCCGGCGGCCCGGGTGAGTCGTCGCTGCTTTACAGCCTTTACAGCTATTCTGAAATAAGGAATACAAGGCTTTGTTTTGACTGGCTTTGGTGTATAGTGTAGATAAGGCGCGCAGGGTTGACCGCAGCGCTGGCTCAAGTACGGTCCGAGTGATGCCGTCGGATCAAAAACACCGGGGTGGAAAGCGTGGGCGAAGCCGCGAATCTTGCCGGGGTCAAAGTGATGGTGATCGACGATTCGAACACCATCCGACGCAGCGCGGAGATTTTCCTGGTCCAGGCAGGCTGCAAGGTGATCCTCGCAGAGGACGGCTTCGACGCGCTCTCCAAGATCACCGATCACCAGCCGGGCGCGCGGCCGAATGGTGGGCTCGGACGAATATCTCACCAAGCCCTTTACGAAGGACAGTCTTTTGAAAACCATAGGCGCGCGTGCGCCCGTTCGCACCTGAGGAGATTTCCCATGCCGGTAAAGAAGATCCTGATCGTGGATGATTCACCGACCGATCGGCAGTTTTTCATGGAGACGCTGTCCAAGCACGGCTACCAATGCGTCACTGCAGAAAGCGGGGAGGAGGCGATCGCGAAATCGAAGTCGGAGAAACCCGACCTCATCCTGATGGACGTGGTGATGCCCGGCACGAACGGCTTCCAAGCGACGCGCGCCATCACGCGCGACGAGGCGACCAAGCACATACCGGTGATTGTCGTCACGAGCAAGAACCAGGAGACCGATAAAGTTTGGGGCATGCGCCAGGGCGCAAAGGATTACCTGATGAAGCCGATCGACGCCAAGGAGCTGGTGGCGAAAATCGCGGCAATAAAATAGGCGCCTCAAGCCGTGGCGAAACAGATCAGCCTGCGTGAATTCCAGCACGGCCTCGCGCAGAGGTTGCGCGAGGCCCAGACCGAAACCGAGCCCACTTCGCGGCTGGGCGTGCAGGCGGGCAGCCGCAACTGGCTGCTCAGGCTCGACGACGCGGGGGAGATGCTGCCGCTGCCGGAGATCTCCGGGGTGCCGCTCACCAAGTCCTGGTATCTGGGCCTGGCGAACATCCGAGGAGTGCTCGCGAGCGTCGTGGATTTCGCCGCCTTCACGGGAGGGGAGCCCACGGTGCGCACTCCCGATTGCCGGCTGTTGCTGATCGCCGAGCGCTTCAACTCGTTCAGCGGCCTCGTGATCGGTCGCATGCTCGGGTTGAAGAACGTGCAGGCGATGCAGCCCGCGGAAGCGGAGGGCGAGCGACCCTGGCTTGGTGCCGCCTACCGCGACGAGGATCGACGCCTGTGGCACGAGCTGAACATCGGCGCACTCGTCTCGCACGACGATTTTCTGCATGTGGGCGCCTAGCGCGCATCGAACCTAACGCGAGCTCAAGGAGAGATTTATGGCATTTCTCAGACTGCCGACCAAGACGGAAAGCAAAAGGAGCATAGCGCCCGCTCCGCAGGCGCCAAAACCGCTGCCCAAAGCCGCGCCCAGGCCCGCGGCGGTGCCCGTCAAACCGGCGGTTCGGGGTGCGCCCGGACCGACGACCGTCGCGGAAGGGCCGAAGCGGCGGATGCTCGGCCTGGGCACGGTCCGCGTCGGCCGGCAATACACCGTCCTCGGCGCGACCTTTGCGGTTCTCTTTGTCGCGTCCGCGGTCGTCGTGTTCATCGACAACCGCGAGGCGACCTACGGAACGATCTACGTTTCGACCGCCGCGCAAATGCGCATGCTGAGCCAGCGCATCGCCAAGGCGGCGCAGACCGGCCTCATCGGGAGCCCCGAGGCGTTCAAGCAGCTGCAGCAATCGCGGGACGAATTCATCGCCGCGCTCAAGCTGCTCACCCTGGGCGGGCAAGCGGGCGACGTTTCCCTGCCGCCGAGCTCCGACACCGTGAAGCCGTATCTCGACGCGCTGACCAAGGAATGGGACAAGACGGACCGAAGCGCGCAGCTCGTGCTCGCGCAAAGCAAGAACCTGATCGGCCTCGGCACCTCGGTGCGCCAGATCAACAGCAACAACCCGGTGCTGCTCGACCTCGCCGAGCAGATCCAGGCGCTCAAACTGCAGTCCCAGGCGCCGGCGCGCGAAGTCTCGCTCTCCGGGCAGCTGGTCATGCTGACGCAGCGCCTTGCGAAAAACGCGAACGCCATGCTCGGCGCCGACGTGATCGACCCGGAAGTGGCGTTCCTCATGGGCAAGGACACCACCAGCTTCAGGGAGCTGGTGCAGGGCCTGATCAAGGGCAGCGACGTGCTGCGCATCGGGGGGGCGAAGGACCCGGAGCAGCTGGCAAAGCTCACCGAACTGGAGAAGGCCTACCAGGAGTTCCAAGCGGCGGTCGCCTCGATTCTCGGCAACCTCCAGGCCCTGGTGAACGCCAAGCAGGCCGGCCGCAAAGTGGTAGACGACTCCGAGCCGCTGCTCGCCGCCTCGCAAAAGCTCGCCGAGGCTTATGAAACGGAACTCGGCGGGCGCACCACCAACTTCATCGTGCTTGCCGTGCTGATCCTGCTGGCGATCGGCAACATCGCGCTCCTCGTCATGGTGTACCTCGGCGACACCCGCCGGCGCGCCGAGGAGGCCGAGCGACAGCGCGGCGAGATCGAACGCACCAACCGATCCAACCAGGACGCGATTCTGCGCCTGATGAACGAGATGGGGAACCTCGCCGAAGGCGATCTCACCGTCAAGGCGACGGTGACCGAGGAGATCACCGGCGGCCTCGGTGCTCAACATGGCGAAGGCGATGACCGACATGTCGACGAGCGCCTCCCAGTCGGCGAACGTGGCGCGGCAATCGGTTGCCGCCGCGCAGAAGGGCACCCAGGCGGTGCAGAACTCGATCTCGGGCATGAACGAGATCCGAGAGCAGATCCAGGAGACCTCCAAGCGCATCAAGCGCCTGGGCGAATCCTCGCAGGAGATCGGCGAGATCGTGGAGCTGATCTCGGATATTACCGAGCAGACGAACGTCCTCGCCCTGAACGCCGCGATCCAGGCGGCTTCGGCGGGCGAGGCCGGACGCGGCTTCACGGTGGTCGCGGAAGAAGTCCAGCGGCTCGCGGAGCGCTCGGCCGAGGCGACCAAGCAAATCGGCGCGATCGTGAAGACCATTCAGACGGACACGCAGGACGCGGTCACCGCCATGGAGAAAAGCACCCAGGGCGTGGTCGAAGGGGCGCGGCTGTCGGACGCCGCGGGCCAGGCGCTCGCGGAGATCGGAACGGTGTCGCAGCGCTTGGCGCAATTGATCGAGGGCATAACGACGACAACTCAGCAACAGGCGACCTCCGCGAACGAGGTGGCGACGAGCATGCAGGACATCCTCAACATCACGCAGCAGACCACCGAGGGCACCAAGCGCACCGCAGTGTCGATCGGCCAGCTCGCCGAACTGGCCAAGGAGCTGAAAGGCTCGGTGTCGGGCTTCAAGATCGGGTAGAGCGGAAGAACCGGGTCTGCAGCAATGACTGCGCGCGCCGAATTCGACGTCGGGCCGCTCTCCTGGGTCAAAGGCGAGATCGACCACGCCATTCAGCGCGCCCAGGAGGCGCTGCGCGCGTTCGCCGCAAACAGCGCTGATCCGGCGCAGCTCAAATCGAGCCAGTCTCACCTGCACCAGGCGCACGGGGCGCTTTCCATCGTCGGGCTGGATGGAGTCACGCGCCTTTCGGAGGAGCTCGAGAGCCTGCTCGCCGGGATCGAGAAGGAAGCCTCGCTCAGGAAGGCCGAGATCTTCGGGCTCGCCGAGCGCGCGTTTGACGGCATCCTCGCCTACCTCGACCAGCTTATGGCCGGCAACCCCAATCAGCCGCTCAGACTCTATCGCCTGTATCGCGACCTGGTTTCGGCGCGGGGAGGACAGGCCGATCCCACCGACCTGTACTTTCCGGATCTTTCTTTCCGCCCGCCCAAGCGCGACAAGATCCAGATTGCTTTGAAGCCGGGCGAAGCGGACAAAAACCTGCGCGAGCAGCGCACCCGCTACCAGCGCGGTCTGCTCAAATGGCTGAAGAACGACGCGAGCGGAGCCGAAGACATGCGCGCCGCGGTCGAAGCGATCGAAGCCCCGCAGGGCCCGACTTCGCAGCGCGCTTTCTGGTGGGTGTCGCTCGCCTTCTTCGACGCGCTCGCGCACAAGGCGCTGCCCCAGGATCTGGACGCCAAGCAGCTGTGCAACCGCATCGAACAGCAGATCAAGCGCACGGTCGAAGGCACGCCGAGCGTCGCCGAGCGGCTGATGCGCGAAGTCCTCTACTACGTGGCGCGCGCAAGACCGGCGAGCGAGCGCGTGCGCGAAGTGCAGGAAGCCTACCATCTGAGCCAGACGATCCCCACGGCCGATAGCGACGGCGCCGCGGCCGCGGAGTTGCCGGCGCTGAAGTCCGCGCGCGAGCACCTGACCCACGCCAAGGACGCCTGGAACAAGTTCGCCTCGGGCAATCCGCCGTCCTTGCTCGCATTCCGCGACAGCGCCAGCGCGCTCAAGGACAGCGCGGGACAACTCGGCAACGCCGACCTCGCGGCGCTCGCCGGCGAAGTCGCCGGGCTCGCCGCCTGGCTCAGCTCGAACCGTGAAAGGATGAGCGAGGCGGTCGCACTGGAAGGTGCAACGGCGCTCCTGCTGCTTGAAAATGCGCTCGCCGGTTTCGCGACGCTCTCGGGCGAATTCGCGCAGCAGGCGCAGCTCCTGTGCTCGCGCCTGAAAGATTGCGTGCTCGGCAAGCTGCGGCGCACCGCGCCCGAGATTCCCTTGCTCGACGAGATGTCGCGCAAGGCGCAGGAGCGGCTGCTCATGAGCCAGGTGGTTTCGGAGATGCAGGCCAACCTGCGCTCGGTCGAGCAGGTGCTGGACGCCTTCTTCCGCGACACGGCGAAACGCGACGAGCTCGCCGCCCTCGACAAGCCGGTGCGCCAGCTGCTCGGGGCGCTCGAGATGCTGGGCGAGAGCCGCGCGCGCGACACCCTCGCTGCCGCCGGGGATGAGATCCGCCGCTTCTCCGGCGCAGACTACAGGGCAAGCCCCCGGGACTTCGAGCGCATCGCCCAGACACTCTCGGGTCTGGGCTTCTATATCGAGGGTCTGGCGCACGGCAAGGCCGATTTCGACGCCGCGATGCAGCCGATCGCGGCGGCAAGGGTGGAGGAAAAGGGAGCCGGCCTCGAGCTGCCTGGCGCCACGGTCGAGGCGCAGATCGCCGAGCAGCAACGCGAGACGGCGAGCCTCTACGAGGAATGGAAGAAGAAGCCCAAGGACGGGGCGCTTCGGGCCGAGCTCCAAAAGAACCTCGCGGCCCTGCAGAAGGACGCCGGGCTCGTTGCCGACCAGAAGCTCGAGTCCTCGGCCGGGGAGGCGCTCAAAGCCTTGAGCAAGACAAGCACCATGCCGCTGACGCCTTTCCTCAAGCAGGCGATCGAGAGAATCACGCCCGCGGCCGCCGCGCACGCGCCGTCTCCCGAGGCCGCCAAGCTCATCGACGCGAGCGCCGAGACCATCGACGCGGAGCTTCTCGGCGTGTACCTCGAGGAGTCCGACGAGGTGCTGGCGACGATACGCGAGTGCCTGGATACGGTGCGCGAGCAGCACGCCAACAAGGACGCGCTCACCACGATCCGCCGCGGGTTCCACACCTTGAAGGGCAGCGGACGCATGGTGGGCCTCACGCGCCTGGGGGAGGCCGCCTGGGCCGTGGAGCAGACCATGAATCTCTGGCTGCAAGAGGAGCGCGCCGCGACCCCGGAGCTGCTTCAGCTGATCGCCCTCGCCCACGAGTACTTCTCCGACAACGTGAAGCGCCTCAAAGCGGGCGGGGCATCGGGCGACGAGAACGCGCTTGTTGCGGCCGCGGAGCGCCTGCGCCGGGGCGAAGCTCGGGCCGAGGCGCCCACGGCGCAGCCGGCGGCGGCCGAAGCGCCCATCGCCCTGGCGGCCGAGCCTGCAGCGCAGGGGAGAGCCGAGTCCCCGCCGGTCGCCGAAATCCCCGTCCAGGCGCCGGCCGGGCCGGAGGAATCCGTCCAGCTCGGCGCGCACCGGATCTCGACCACCCTATTCACCATTTTCAGCGGCGAAGCGCGTTCGCACGCCGCCGCGATCAGGGAAGAGCACGAAACCTTGCGCCGGCACGGCGTGGTCACCGACACCCTCATGCGCGCGGTGCACACGCTCGCCGGCACTTCGGGAACCGTGAAGATCGCGGCCCTCTCCGATCTCGGGTACGCGTTCGAGAAGGCGCTGCAAAAACTCGCAACCAGCGAGCTCTCCGAAGAGGAACAGTCGCTGGTCGGAGAAGCGATCGACACGATCGAGGCGATGGTTTCGAAAGTGGTCGAATTGCGCGTGCCCGATGCGGTCCCGCGATTGGTTGCGCGGCTCGAGCACATCGGGGCGCAGGCGCCCGCGCCGCAGGAATTGGTGCTGGAGGAGGCGGCGGATCCGATGCACGCTTCCCTCCCGGCTGCCGGCGGAGCCGAACCGGCCGCTGCCCCGCAGCCCTCCGCGCTCGAGCTGGAGTTCCCCGAGCTGGAGCTTCCTTCGGAGGAGTTCGAGGTCGAGGAGACTCTGGCCGAGCGGCGCCTGCGGCGGCTCGACGACGACCTCGATCCGGAACTGCTGCAGATTTTCCTCGACGAGGCCCACGAGCTGGTCCCGTCGGTGGGCACGGCACTGCGCGACTGGCGCGATCATCCGGACAATTCCCAGCTCGGCCAGGCGCTCCAGCGGGTGCTCCACACCTTGAAAGGCAGCTCGCGCATGGCCGGCGCGATGGCGATGGGGGAGCTTACCCACCGCATGGAAGCGCGCGTCGAGAACGCGATGGCGGTCAAGATTCTGCCCGCTACTCTGTTTGAAGAGCTGGAGACGTCGTGGGACCGCATGGGCGTGCTGTTCGAGCAGCTGCAAAAGCCGCGCGCACCTGAGGAAAAACCCGCAGCGACCCAGCCCCCGAGGCTTGCTGCCGCCGCGCAAGCGCCGGCGGCGAAGCCCGAGGCGGCGGCCGCTGCTGCGGCCGCGAAACCCGCGCCCGCGGCGGTGACCCCGGGAGAGCGCGAACTCCAGCCGAAGGCGCTCCTGCGCGTGCGCGCGGACGTCGTCGACCGGCTGGTCAACGAGGCCGGCGAAGTCGCCATCGCGCGCAGCCGGATCGAGGGCGAGATGCGCGCGCTCAAGTCCGCCGTGCAGGAGCTCACCGACAACGTCGCCCGCCTGCGCGCTCAGCTGCGCGAGATCGAGATCCAGGCCGAGTCGCAGATGCAGTCGCGGCTGGAGCTCGCCAGGGAGGCCAAGAAAGAATTCGACCCGCTCGAGTTCGACCGCTTCACCCGGTTCCAGGAGGTGACGCGGCTGATGGCGGAGAGCGTCAGCGACGTTTCGACGGTCCACGCGAACCTCGTCAACACGGTGGAGGAGACCGAGAAGGCGCTGCTCGCGCAGGCGCGGCTGAACCGCGACCTGCAGCAAGGCCTGATGCGCGTGCGCATGGTGCCGTTCGGCAGCCTCTCGGAACGTCTCTACCGCATCCTGCGCCAGACGGGCAAGGAAGTCGGCAAGCGCGCCAACCTGGACATCAAAGGCACCCAGGTCGAGCTCGATCGCTCGGTGCTCGAGCGCATGACCGCGCCGTTCGAGCACCTGTTGCGCAACGCCGTGACGCACGGCGTCGAAACGCCGGAGCAGCGTCGCGCCGCCGGCAAGCCCGAGATCGGCGAGATTCGCCTGGAGCTCACGCAGGAAGGCAACGAAGTGCGGCTCACGCTCGCGGACGACGGCGCGGGCCTGGACATCGACCGGATCCGCGAGAAAGCCATCGAGAAAGGCCTCATCGAGCCGCGCGCGACGGTGTCGGAGGCGGAGATCGCCGACTTCATTTTCCACGCGGGCTTCTCCACCGCCACCAAGGTGACCCAGGTCGCCGGGCGCGGCGTCGGCATGGACGTGGTGAAGAGCGAAGTCGCCGCGCTCGGTGGGCGCGTGGAGCTGCATTTCACGCGCGGCAAGGGGACCCGATTCACCATCTACCTCCCCCTCACGCTCGCGGTGACGCAGGCGGTGCTGGTGCGGGCCGGCAACCGGACCTACGCGATTCCCGCGGTGATGGTCGAGCAGGTGCTGCAGATGAGGCAGGAACAGCTGGTCGCGGCTTATTCGTCGCGGCAGACCCAGTGGCAGGACCGGCGCTATCCTTTCCATTACCTGCCGCACCTGCTGGGAACACCCGATGCGGTCGGCGAGCAGCAACGCTTCTCGCCGACGCTGTTCCTGCGGAGCGGCACCAACGCGATCGCGCTGCACGTGGACGAGATGCTGGGCAGCAACCAGGAAATCGTGGTGAAGTCGATCGGTCCGCAGCTGCAGAGGATCGCCGGCATCACCGGCGCCACGGTGCTCGGCACCGGCGAGATCGTGCTCATCCTCAATCCGGTGCAGCTCGCGCTGAAGGAGCTCGCCGCGCCGGCGGTCGTGCACGAGGCGCCCAAGCCGCAAGTCGCCGCGCTGCAGCCCACCGTCATGGTGGTCGACGATTCGCTCACCGTGCGCAAAGTCACCGGAAGGCTGCTCGAGCGCCAGGGCTATCTCGTGGTCACCGCGCGCGACGGCGTCGAGGCGATGGAGAAGCTCCAGGAGCTCATCCCCGACGTAATGCTGGTCGACATCGAGATGCCGCGCATGGACGGGTTCGATCTCACGCGCAACGTGCGGGCGGACAAGCGCCTCGCCCGGGTGCCGATCATCATGATCACCTCGCGCACCGCCGACAAGCACCAGAACTACGCGAAAGAAATCGGCGTCAGCCACTTCCTCGGCAAGCCCTACCAGGAAGACGATCTCATCGAGAAAATCTCCGGGTTTCTCAAGGAGCGCCGGGCTGCCGCCTGAAAACCAAGGCGCTCGTCGGACTGGGCGCTGCGCTCGCGCGCGTTCCCGCCGGGGGATTACAATAGAGCCCGAGCTCTCATGGCCCAGGTCAATCTCACCAATCATTTCCTGATCGCCATGCCCAACATGGTCGATCCGTATTTCGCCCGCACGCTCACCTTCATCTGCGAGCACAACGAGCAAGGGGCGCTCGGCGTGGTGGTCAACCGGCCGATCGAGATGACCCTCGGCGCCCTGTTCGAGCGCCTCAGCCTGCCGCTCGCTTCTCAGATCCTCGTGAAGGAACCGGTGTATTTCGGCGGGCCGGTGCAGACCGACCGCGGCTTTGTCCTGCATCAGCCTCCGGGAAAGTGGCAATCCACGCTTTCGGTGCGCGACAGCATGGGCCTCACGACTTCCAAGGATATCCTGGAAGCCGTCGGGCAAGGCAGCGGCCCCGACCGGATGCTGGTCACGCTCGGCTACTCCGGCTGGGCGGCCGGGCAGCTCGAAAACGAGATCAAGCAAAACGCCTGGCTCACCGTGGAGGCCGAGGGCGCGATCATCTTCGACACGCCCTCCGAAGAGCGCCTGCCCGCCGCGATGAAGCTGCTCGGGGTCGACTTCGCCAAGCTCTCCGAGGAGGCAGGACACGCGTGAGCGAGGCGGCCGTGGCCCCGTCGAAGGTCTCGGGCCACACCATACTTGCTTTCGATTTCGGCACCCGCTGGGTCGGCGTCGCCGTGGGCGACACCGAAACGCGGATCGCCAATCCCCTGGGAACGTTCGAGGCCGAGAGCGGCGGCCGGCGCATGGCGGAGGTCGCCACCCTCGTGAGCGAATGGCGGCCCGAGCGGCTGCTGGTCGGCCTGCCGCTCGCGTCGGACGGCGGCGAGCACGAAATGACGCTGCGCGCGCGGCGCTTTGCGCGGCAGCTTGAGGTGCGATTTCGGCTGCCGGTCGTGCT
>WNFI01282050.1_pt3 | contig 14697 bp, 7 predicted proteins | sample 5400471 | NCBI WGS metagenome assembly WNFI01 (sample SAMN13153348, study PRJNA577476) | soil metagenome | isolation source: 100 cm saprolite on Douglas fir-dominated hillslope | place: USA:California | collected 2013-09-17
AGGTAGGAAATGACAGAACCAAAAGCAGAGGTGTTGCTGGAATTCCAGTAGGTTGCGTTGGTGCCGGAATAAGTATCGCTGAAATCCGTGCCGCCGACGGCGACGTTGTTGGGAGTGGAAGCGAAAGCGTTGGCAGCGATTCCGTGAGTTGCTTCGGCAACGCTATTGTCACAACCGGCCGCGCCACTGTCGCCAGCGGCAACGAAAACGGAGACGCCCTCAGCGACGGCTTGCTGATAAGCGGAATTGTAGGCGGCGTTGGCGGCTGCGCCGTTCACGGTTTCGCACTGGCCATAACTAATGCTCATGATCGAGGGAGGTGCTGTGCTGGCGTTGATGAGGTTCTGGATGGCAATCAGGCCGCCGAACGTGACGGTTGTGTCGGCACAAGCGGCCATTTCAATGGCAGCGCTGGGAGCGGATGCACTGGCCCATTCGGCGTCGAGGATAGCTTCGGCGTCGTTGGGAGCAAAAGCGCCAGGGGCACCGCAGTTATTGGGGCCGGAGGGAGACGCAGGGTGAACTTGAGCAAAGGAGGCGGAAGTGTAGCCGGACAGACCAAATGTCGAACGGAAAATGGTCCAGTCCGCAGAACTGAAAACGTCGGTGTCTTCAACCAGTACGATTGTTTGGCCCTGGCCGGAAGTGCCCGCGCTGAAGAGCGGATTCAAATTGTAAATCTTGGCCAGGTCCGCGGGCACAACGGCATAGGCGTTGCCGCCAGACGGATCAGAAAACGTGAATTGCGGCCGGAGTTGATGCATCTTGTACATGGCAGGGGGCCGAAAATCATGCAGAGAGACAACGCCGGCAACGACGGGAGCGAGTGCGGCGGGAATTCGCGGATCGCTGATATTGCCAACGTGTTTCTCGCCTTTGACCTCGAGATAGTGAATTTCCGTCTGGAAACCTTTGCGGACCTGCGCGGCGGTGCCGGAAAAATCGATGAGCATCCCACTGGGATAGACCACGTTGACGCGAAAACCATGAGATTGCAGCCAAGCGGTAATCTCGTCGAGGTCAGGCTTCGCCAAACCGAAGCGTTCGCCAAATTCCTGCGCGGTCAGCCAGTGATGGAAGTTTGGCGAACCTTTGGTGTGGAGTTCATCGATGAATTGCTGAAGGGCTTTTTCCTGTTCAGGAGAACGCTTCAGTTGAAGGAGCATGTGCTCCATTGGGAAATCTTTCGCCACAACGCCGCGATCGTTCGCGAGCCTGGCTTCGGGATGGGTATTGCCCGTGAGCGCGACACGATCCATTTCATTGATGCTTTGCGTGATCCGCGGGCGAGCACGCAGACCTGATTCAACTTGTGCGCGGACAGCCGGCTCGGCAAATAAAATGGCGAGGACAACAAGGGAGAAGGACCCCCATTTGCGAATCATGGGTCCCCTTTCTTATGCGAGAATTTGCCCCAAACAGACTGCAGAGAGAGGCACGCCGGAGCAAAATAAAGAAAGGACCTACTGATAGGTAGACTTAATATCGAAATTACCCTTCAAAAGCAACGGCCAAAGGGACAGTTTTCGGCCAGCGGCCGGGCGTTGCGGCGCGATGTCTTGGTTAATCTTTGGTTTCGGGGCGAACTTCAAGTAAGACTCTGGATCCTCGACCGGGCGGTGGTACCCTCCCACGCCCGATTTGCATGAATATCAAAGGAAAAGACTTACAGAATTTGCAATCCGTAATTAATTGATTCTAAAAAGGATATTTCGGAGTGATCAAACAGGGCTAGAAACCAAAGATGTGCTTTGAAGAAAGAAAAGACCTGGGATCCAACCGGAACTACTCTGATCGGCCCCGCCAACATCAAGGAAGGAGGTCGACCTTGGCGATTGGCGAAAACAGTTATTCCGGAACCTTTTCGATCGATCAGTATGATACCCAAGGATCCATCTTCCTGGTCCACATCACCGGGATGATAACAGCGCAACGCATCACCTTTGATTAGCTGGTCTGAGTCAAGGAAACGCGGGACGGGTGCAGTTTTCAAGTAGTCTAACGCCCGTCTCGCGAGCATCTTGTTTAAGTGGCGTTCCCACGTTTGCGTAATTTCTCTCTTATCTCTTATATCGCCCAGCCTTGGCGATAGTTCCGGCGTAGATAGTCGTTGGCTTCGAGGACGTTGGTGACGCGCATGTTGGGGCCGTCGTAGAAGATTTTCCGTCCGGCACGCAGAGCGACAATGCCGAGGAGCATGACCTCGGTGAGACGAGCGGCGTAGTCGAAGGGGCAGGAGGCTTCGACTTTGCCTTTGGCGGCGTCCACCCAGTTCAGTTCGTGGTGCTCGTTGGCGATGCGCGGGAGCTTTTGCGGCGGCTTGCCGACCGAGTCGTGGAGCGACTTGGGCAGCAGGCGGGGCTTATAGCCATAGGTGTCGTGGAGGAGTTTGCCGTTGCTGCCGATGAGCAATGCGCCGCCTTCTTGTTTCAACTCTTCGTCGCCGAGTTCCTCGGGTTTGTTGGGTTTGAGGCCGCCGTCGTACCACGTCAATTTGACTGGCGGCATGGAGCCGCGCGCGGGGAATTCGTAGAATGTCACTGTGGCGCTGGGGTAAGAGACGCCGTTGAAGGGAGTCGAGACGGTTTCGACGCTGGTGGGAAAGCCGAGGTTGAGCGCCCACATGGTGTGGTCGATCAAGTGAGCACCCATGTCTCCGATGGCGCCGACGCCCCAGTCGATCCAGCCGCGCCAGTTGAAGGGGTGGTAGATGGGGTGGTAGTCCACGTTCGAGGCGCAGGTGCCTTGAAACAGATCCCACGCGAGGCCACCGGGAACGGGATAGTCGCCGCAAAGGGCGGCGGCAAGGCGCGTGTTAACGTCGCGGCCGCTCCATTTGAGAGGTTCGGGTCCGGGATTGAGCGGAGCGGGGCGCGGAACGCCTTGGGGCCAATAGCCGAGCGGGCGATTGGTCCAAATATGGACTTCGCGGACGTCGCCAATCGCCCCGGCCCAGACGTAGTCGACCGCGGTGCGGCCATCGTCGGAGGAGTGACCCTGGTTCCCCATCTGCGTGGCGACTCTGGTTTCTTTTGCGCGACGCGAAAGCTTTCTAGCTTCATCGACGGACCAGCAGAGCGGCTTCTGAACGTAGACGTGCTTGCCGAGGTCCATGGCAGCCAAAGCGATAGACGCGTGCATGTGGTCGGGCGTGGCAACTACGACGGCGTCAATGTCTTTTTGGCGGTCGAGCATTTCGCGAAAGTCGGTGTAGCGTGTGGCTTTCTGGAGGTGGGTGGACTTCAGTTTGAGCATGCCGTCGATGCGGGCCTGAGCCTTGACAGGATCGAAAGGTACAGACTCTTGTCCAGGCGCCGGCGGGGCCGGCAGTTCGATACGTTTCTTCAGGCGCTCGATATCGATGTCGAGGTGGTCGAAGCCTTTGCCAGCATAGCGCCAGTCGACGTCGCATAGCGCGACGATGTTCTGGCTGGCGAGATTGATCAAATTGGAGCGGCCCATGCCGCCGACGCCGACGGCGGCAATGTTCAACGTGTCGCTCGGTGGAGTGAATCCACGGCCGAGGACGCTTCTGGGAACTATGGTAAATGCGGCGCCACCGGCGGCGACATTGGTCAGGAACGTCCGTCGCGAGATTGCTTTCTTCTTGGTCATTGACATTCCTCCGTGCCGGGATTGTTGCGTGCCGGCAACAATACAAGTGTCAGGTGAAACTCTGTCAGCCAGCTATCCAGCGGGCGCGTTTGACGAACAGCAAACGCTAGGGGTCGACGCGAGCGTCGAAGTTTGCTGTCTGGACCTGGCCGCTCCGCTTGATTTGGACGAACAGACGGTAATCACCGGTTTCGGGAAAACCATAGGGGAAGGTAACCTCAGCTGGCAAGGCGGTGTCATGCATTCCGGGCATCGCACTCATCGCGGAGTTGCCGCTGTTCTTCTGCCTTTCCAAGAGCATCAGCGCAGCCATGGGCATGGAGCCTGAAGGGTGCACGTGCGCAAAAACGGCCAGATCACGCTTGACGATGACCAGATGCCCAGCCATGCCCATGTACGGTTCGAGGTCCGAGGCGGGCTTGCCGTCTTTGTCGAAGATGCGAAAGTGCAGAAGGACCGGCCGCTGCGCGTGCAGCGATTGACCACCAAGATCCCACTCCCAACGGCTGCGATCGGACAATGTTGCTGAGGTTGCGGGTCCCTTTGAGTCCGAGGGAGACACTACTGCTGTTTCCGAATCATCCCCGCTGGGAGGATTGCCCGGCACGTCCGGCAAAGTCATTCGCGCCGTCATGGTGTCCGGAAAACCGGATTCGCGAACAATGTCGGCGAAAAGAGCGTAATTCCCCGCCGCCACCGCGGGCAAACGTTCGGTGAACGTGTCCGGTGTCGCCTGGTCCGGATGCAGGTGGTAGAAGCGATCCAAATCGGGAAGCCTGAGTAAGAAGAGATGCATCAGGTGGCCGTGGTCGGGAATGATTTTGTCGAGCAGCATACTCTTGCGGCGGTCGTGCCAAGAGGAAAAACCCATTTTGATCACAAGCGTGTTTGAGCTTTGCAAGGAGGCCTCGACTGGAGGCGCCTTGTACATCATCAGGTTCGCTCGGCCACTGGCTGCGGCATCCCACCACATATTGCCGAGAAACAGAATGACGACGAGTGCCGCAGCGGTCACGGCCATGGCGATTCGTCCACGCCGCCGCTGAAGCGCAGTTGCCGTTGTGCCAGGCTCTAACTGGCTGTCGCGCGCCGCAGCACCAAAAATGGCCATCATGCTGGCGACCAGCAGGAGCATCAGCACGATAAGCAAGGTTCCAGTGGTCTTCTGCATTCTCAGGGTACGCCGCGCGGCTGCCGGAACGGGCACGGCCGTTTCCCCCTTGCCCTGCGCCCCGAAGACTTCCATGCGAACTTGCCAGGCCCCGGAGGCCATCAGCCAGAGTTTGCCGGTGAAGTACTGAGGGTCCGCTTCTGACCTTTCCATCTTGTCCGAAGGCGGAGCGTACTCGGAGCCTTCTCCCACGGCGCGTAGAGGCACGATGCGGATGTCGGCCACGTTTCCGTCGAGGGCACGCACTTCGATTTGGGCGATCCCCGGAATCATGGGGGGCGTTCGTACAGTTACAAAGAGACGGTAAGGTCCGGCGCTGCCATCATAGAATACGTCGGGACTGCCAACGTGGGCATCGCAACGCGGAACGAGGCAGACAAACGCAGCGAGGAAGATAAAGAGGGTACGCTTCATATGGTTAACGTTTCACTTTGCGCATCCAGTCACCCCAAGCAAGGCCGATGCGCGTCATGACAAAAGCAGCGGCGAAAGCGATGACCATTCCAACCCAAAAGTCGGTGCGCGATTTCTCATAGAAATTGAACTCGTGGTTGAAGTGATAGGCACTCGGCGGCTCCATGTAGGAGTAATAGTTCGTGCCGAAAATGCGGTTCTCGGCGAGAGGAGAGATCAGAAAGTTTCCCATGGGCCACTGCACGGTGATCATGGCGAGCAGAAAGCCCGTGCCACCAACGGCGGCCTGCAACCACTTATTGAGGCCCGCCAGACGATCCAGAAGAAAATCCAGGGCGGCTGCGCCAACAAACAGGAAAAGGGGAAATTCCATGGGCGCTGCCCACTTGTACCCGGAAGCACGAGCGATGCCCACGAGCACCAGCGGCATAGCCAGCGCCAGCGCACGATAGTAGATGGCGCTGTGCGATTGATTGTAGCCCGTGTATTCGGTGATGAGCATCAGCAGAAGAATCGTCAACATGCAGCCAACAAAGAGAAAGACACGATTCAATTTCGCGCGGGTGTCTTCGTTCGCGCGATTCATTTCCGCGATGATCAGAAACAATCCTCCCAACCCCAAGATGAAAATGCCCAGGATGAGCACCACATGGGGCGGACTGATGATTTGGACATCCAGACCGAAAGCATTGTGCCACCAGTCGTCAAACGGGGCGGAGGTGAGCATGGTGAGCCCACCCCAAAGAGAGACGAAAGTTCCAAGAGGCCCATAGAACCCCCAAACGCGAATGGAAGAATCCTGCGCGGCGTGATTCTTTCCATAAGTCGTTGCCAAGATCAGATAGGTACTGGAAAATCCGGCGAGAATGGCGCCAAAGTGGATACATAGGTGCGCAGGAGTCCAGAAGGTGTCTCTGCCGATGGAAGTGTGCCACGAAATATCCCAATAGAGGCCAACAGCCGTGGAGGTAACGGCGATGGCGGAACACCAGACGTACCACGGAATCGCTGCGATGCGAGCCAGAACCGCGCTTTGTGAACTGGCTGAGACCGGGTAAGGGGCAGTGTGTGACATGGTGTCACCTTAGAAGGAACAGAGTCTGAATCTTGATTTCCTTGTTGACTGGCAATATACACCTGGTAGCAGTGCGCAGGAAATACTCCTGCGGCATTTTCAAGACGTGGCAAGCAAGAACACCGGTCAGAAAGAGGGCGGGCGCTCGGAAGCGACGGCGAAGGCGCGCTCGAGAGCGATGCCAACGCGACCGAGAGTGCCTTCTTCGAAGAGGCGGCCGATCAAGGTGATGCCGTGGGGCACGCGACGCGGCGGAGAAAATTTTGGGAGCGGATTCTTCGGGTCGGGGGCCCAGTCCGAACGGGCTTCTGTGACTTCGACAAAGCCGGCGCGCAGAGTGAGCGAAGGGTGACCGGTATTGTTGCTGATAGTGAGCATTTCATCGCGCAGCGAAGGAACGAGGAGCAGATCCACTTGAGAGAAGAGGCGGGCCATTTCTTCGGCGACTTTGCGGCGGAAGCGGTCGGACTGGACGAAATCGACGGCGGAAAGAAAACGCGCTTGACGGAAAAGATTGGGCCAGGCGTCTGGGGTTTGCACTTTGAGCTGGTCGACGCCGTGGCTGAGGGTGAGTTCCTCAAAAGCGGCGGCACCTTCGGCGAAAAGAATCAGGTTGAGCGAGTTGTACGGCCAATTGGGAAGCGAGACTTCGACGGGAACGAGGCCGAGCTTTGGGAGAATGGCTAGGGCGGCGCGGTCCACATCGGTGGAGGGAGGTTGGTTCATCCAAGCGGGAAAATAGCCGACGCGAAGACCCTTGACGCTGGCATTCGAATCAAAATCGAGGCGGCTCGGAACGCTGGAAAGATCGCCCGAATCTGTCCCGGAGATCGCTTGCAACACCAGCAAAGCATCTTCGACAGTGCGAGTCATGGGGCCGAGTTTATCGAGAGACCAGCAGAGAGTCATGGCGCCGGTGCGTGGGACGCGGCCGTAGGTGGGGCGCAGCCCGGTAATTCCGCAGCGCATGCTGGGGCTGACGATGCTGCCGCCGGTCTCGCTGCCAATCGAGAAACCGACCAGACCTGCGGCTGTGGCCGCTCCGGGTCCGGCGCTGGAGCCGGACGCGCCTTCTTCAAGGAGCCACGGGTTCACCGTTTGCCCACCGAACCAAATATCGTTGAGCGCGAGTGCCCCGAGGCTGAGCTTCGCGAGGAGCACGGCGCCAGCGGCGTGTAAGCGCTTCACAACGGCGGCATCGTCTTTGGGAATACGGTTGCGGAAAGGCTCGGCACCGTACGTGGTGGGAATTCCAGCGGTGTCGAGAAGATCCTTGCCGCCCCAGGGAATGCCGTGCAGCGGGCCACGGTATTTTCCGGCGGCGATTTCCTCGTCGGCTTTTCTGGCTTGCGCGAGGGCGAGATCGCGCGTGAGGGTGATGACGCAGCGGAGCTTGGGATCGAATTGCTCGATGCGCTTCAAATAGATTTGGGTAAGGCGTTCGGAAGTGAGTTTGCGTTGTTCGATCCAACCGGAGAGTTGCGTGACGGGAGCGAAGGCGATGTCGGCATCGTTGGACGGCAGAGGACCTGGGTCGCTCTTGGTGCGAATGAATTGATCGCGCTGGGGGCCGGCGGGCTGGCCTGGGAGAACGGAATGGTAGCGTGAGAAGGGTGCGACCGCAGGCTCAAGCGTGATGGTGTGAGGACCGGTGCGGCGTTCGTAGAGCGAGGCCAGATTTACGCGCCAGGTTTGAGCGGCGAGAGTGCGGTCTGCGGTTGTCAGATTTATTTGGACAAGTTTTTCTGCTTCGGCGAGAGTCGCAGGCGAAACTTCGGGGCCAACGGCAGGTCCGGTGCCAAAAGCAGGTGGCGCGCCGGGAGGAAGCTGAGTGGGATCTTGCGGGAGTTCGTCTGCGTGGGCGTGCACGCTGGTATTAGCGGCAACGGCTGCGCCGAGCAGACCAAGCGAAGTCTGAGTCAGGAAGTGCCTGCGGGATTTGGACATGGATCCTCCGCGCAGCATTGTAACTGAGTCCTGACCAGGCCCTCCCTACAAGAATGAAATTCTTGTTGCGGGCTCGGGCAATTATTTTGTGGCCGAAGCGGCGGAGCTGCCAGCGTCGAGGTGGTCGAAGTTGAGCATGGCATTGAAGACCAGGAAATAACTTCCCATGGTTTCGCCGCGCCACATGGGGTTGTTGGCAAAGAGAACGACATGGCCTTTGCCATGGGGAACGTCCACGACGGCGGGCTTTTCGGCGATTTCGCTGCCGCCGGTGATCATGCCGCTGAGGAGCAAATCTTTTTCGGCGGCGAAGCGCACGACGACGCGCGGTTGCTGGTCCTTCGGAGGAATCGCAAAGCGGGCAAAGTCGGGCAGATCTTCGGGAACGTAGAGTTCTTGCTCGTGCGGGGCGCGTTTCACGGGCTTTTCGGGAGGCTCGTAAGTGCGGCCCTGAATTATGTCGGGGTCGCTGGCGGTGCCGCGTCCGCTGGAACGCGCGGAAGTGCCTGCGCCTTCGTCGGGCCCTCCGCCGGGGCCGGCGAAATTGCCGCCGACAGTAATGACGGGTCCCTGGCGAAAATAAACGTAGAGCTTATCGTCGTAACCGTAAGTGATGGGACTTTTTTTGTCGTCGATGGTGGAGAGCACGACGCTGCCGGGCGCCTGCATGGTGCGAGCGTCGGAAACATTCACCATTTCCGTCATGCCGCCGGCGACGGGCAGCGAAGCGCTGGTTTGCACGGCAATGAGCAAGCCGCCATCACGGACAAAGCGCTCGAGATTGGCGAGGCCTTGATAGCCGAGGCCGCCGCGAATGTCGTCGGTGGAGTCTAGGCCAGGAGCGACAAAGTTGGGAGTCTCGGCAGAATTTTTCCAGGGGCGCGGATCGCCGCGCATCGGCAAGCCGCGGAGCACCGTGCTCAGGCCAGCAGGGCCTCCGCCGCCCATGGGTGGAAGAATGATGACGTCAAACTTTTCGCGGAGGTTCTGGGTTTCGCGCAGCCAGGTGTCGGCGACGTAGGTGTATGGAACTTTTAACTCCTCCATGGGAATGCGGAACCAGCCGTCATTCTGGGTGTTCTGCCAATTGTGGATTAGGGCGATGCGGGGAACGCCGAGCGGATGCGTTTTGACGCTCACCTTGGCATTTGTGGAATGAACTCTGATTCCTAACTCTTTGACGGCTTTTTCGAGCTGGGCGCGATCTCCGTCGCGAACGATGAAAGAGCCCGCTTTGAACTTGATGCTGTCGGCTTCGAAGGAATCTTCGGCCGCTTCCATGGAAACGCTGGAGAGGCGGAAGCGGAGGGCAGCGAGGGCATTGTCCGTGTTGTGTTGGATGAGGAAGATTTTTCCTGAACCGTCGATTCCGCCGGGGGGATCGATCCTGCCCATTTTTTGCATGGCAGCGCTGAGAATGGAGAGGTCGGTGACGCGCGTGGTCTTGACATTGCGCAACGCGCCGAGTGTCCAGCCAGTGTCGTCATAGGAACGCGGATCGCGCGGGCTGTAATACTGGGTGTCGAGGGCCATATCGGCCAGGCGGCTGTAGGGCTGATCCATGCGGACGACATAACTGCCTGCGGGAATGATGGTATCGGCGGGCTTCTTCTCTTCTTTCGATTTGGCAGCGGCTTCGGATTTTTCGCCTGATTTTTCCTTGTCTTTTTCCTTGTCGCTGGCAGACTCGGGTGCGCTCTGGGCTGCCGGGATGTGCAATTCCTTTTCGAGGCGGTGAACTTCGACGCCTTGAAGCTCCAAGAGATTGAGAAGGCTGGCTTGTTCGGCGGGACGCAAATCGTCAGATGGAAAAACCCAGGCAGCCGGGCCCTCAGTGCGGGCTTTCGCGACCGCGCGCTTGCTCTTCAAATAAAAATTGTTAAGAAACTTCTGGCCGTTGGAGGCGAGGCTGTTCATGCCGAACAGAATGGCGCTCTCCTGCATGTTGATATTGTCGCGGGCGGACCATTTCACTTTGGGGAGCGGCGGGTTCGGGCGATACCACTCGCGACTGGTGTCGGGGGGGCGAAGCGTGCGGACACGCGTATCGGCTCCGCCATTGCCGAAAGTTTCGTAGAAGCGACCGATGGAGTTGTGATTGTTGGCGATAGAGAGCAGATAGTTGGGGGCCCAGCCATCGTAGAACCCGTGAGTCCAGACGCCGATGACTCCGCGCTTGGTCATCTCCTCGATCTCGTGATAGGCCATCTCTTGCCACTCGCTGATGACGATGGGATCGAGCCAGGCGTTGTAAGGACCGGTGCCGGTCATGATGTAGAGATACGGAACGGACTCGTGAAGGTCGTGCATGACGGTGGGATGCCAGTCGAGGTAGGTCTTAAGCATGTTGCGGGAGAGCGCGAGGCTGACACCCAGATTGTCGCGGTTGTTGTCATGCGAGACGTAGTGTCCCCACCAAACAAGAGGATAGGGAGGCTGGTCGGGATGTTTTTTGTGCTGCATATAGATGTCCACCATGCGGTCGTGGCCATCCGCTTCGACGATGGGAGTAATCAAAACGATGGCATCGTGGCGGATTTTTTGAATTAAGGGCGTGTCTTCCACAGCAAGACGGTAGGCGAGCTCCATGAGCATTTCCGGAGAGCCGGTTTCGGGAGAGTGGATGCTGCCGTCGGCCCAGTAGATGGGCTTGCCTTCGGCGACGAGTTTTTGCGCTTCAGCTTCAGTGAGGCCGCGAGGATCGGCGAGGCGCGCGGTGATTTCTTTGTAGCGATCCAGCTTGGAGAGATTAGCTTCGTCAGAAACGGCGGCGACGAGCATCTCGCGGCCTTCTTCGGAAGTGCCGACACTCCAAATCTTAACCCTGGGGCTTTTGCTGGCGAGGAGGCGGAAATACGCGTTGATGTCTTTGGTGTAATCGAGAACATCGGGGGCGCCCACAATGTGATGAAGCGAGGCATCGGGCGCGGGAACGCAAGAGCTGAGAGGAAGATGGTCGACGAGCTCGGTGCTGAAGAAGGATTCCGTTGTGAACTCTTTGATTTTTTTCGAGTACTCCGTATGGTCGCTGAGGGAGCACGGACTGGATTGGGCAAAACTAGCAGCCACACAAAAACTCAAGGAGAGGAAAACGGCGAACCAGCTGCGGATCATGGAGCACCTCAGGGCAAAGCAATCGCGGGTGACTTTATAAACCGTTTCGCGTGGAGGCGCAACCCAATCGTCGCGGATATCGACGATGAGAGGGCATTTGACCTATGATTGGCCGCCGGCAATACCGGAAATCGAGGAGAGGGACGGATGGAAGAACAACTTAGCCTGGATTTTTTGCGTGTGGTGGAAAATGCCGCAATTGCGGCGGCGCGCACGATGGGATTCGGGGACCGGCACCATGCCGACGAAGTAGCCGTGGAAGCCATGCGCAAGACGATGGACTCGGTGGAGATTGACGGAACGATTGTGATCGGCGAGGGCGAGCGCGATGAGGCCCCGATGTTGTACATTGGCGAAAAAGTAGGGCTGGGGACGCACGCTCCGAAGGCTTTGTTTCCGCAAGTGGACATCGCGGTGGATCCGCTGGAAGGCACGAACCTCTGCGCGACGGGCGCGGCGAATGCCATCGCGGTTCTGGCAGCGAGCGAGCGCGGCGGATTGCTGCACGCGCCCGATTTGTATATGGAAAAACTAGTTGTGGGGCCGTCGTGCAAGGGCGCGGTAGACCTGGATGCGCCGGTGGCGGATAACTTAAAGGCCATTGCCAAACGGCTGGACCGCGACGTCGAGGATCTCGTGGTCATCGTGCTGGACCGGCCGCGGCACGAAAAGATCATTGAACAGATACGCGCGGCAGGTGCGCGCATCCGGTTGATTGGCGATGGCGACCTTTCGGCGGGAATTTCGGCTGCCGTGGTAGGGACGGGCGTGCACGCGGTGATGGGCACGGGCGGGGCGCCGGAGGGCGTGCTGACTGCGGCGGCGTTGCGTTGCTTGAACGGGCAGATTCTAGGGCGGCTGGTAGTCAGCAAACCGGAGCATGCGGAACGGCTGGTGAAAATGGGCGTGAAGGATTTGAAACGCATTTACGACACGGAGGATCTAGCCCCGGGCAAGAAAATGATTTTCGCTTGTACTGGTGTCACGGACGGCAACTTGTTGAAAACTGAAATCATTGAATCGCGAAAGGTTTACGACGTCGTCCACAAGTTGCGAAGCAGTTCACTGAGTGTTTGGCAGACTTCTTCGATTTGTTCGGTTGAAATCCGGTTGAAAAACGGGAGCGCGAGTGTGCGCGGGGCGATGGACTCTGTGTGCGTAAGGGTCATACAACGATGAGTTTGTGAACGAAAAGCGGGTTGCAAGTGAATGGGCGCGAAGTATCTTCCGCAGGCGATGCCACACGAAAGCATTTCGTGAATGATGTGGTCGCGATGAGTAGCTGGGAAGCGTTTATCCAAGCGAACAACGTAGACGAACCAACTTATACGGCGGCGAGGCAGCTCCAGCGTGGGCAACTCCAGGTCTGGCTGGTTCTCTAGCATGTGGTGATACTGGCGAGCGATGGCTTCGCGCTTTTCGAGAATGGTCTCAAGGCGCTGGAGTTGTGCGGCGCCAAGTGCGCAATTCAACTCGGAGATTCGATAGTTGTAACCCAGTTCCTCGTGCTGAAGCCAAGCACCGGATTCGCCGCGGCCCTGGTTGCGAAGTTTTCTGGCGAGCGCCGCGAGTTTCGGATCGCTGGTGACGAGCATTCCGCCTTCGCCGGAAGTGATTTGTTTATTGGGATAGAAACCGAAGACGGCGGCGTGGCCGAATGATCCGACCTTGCGGCCATCGAATTGCGCGCCCAGAGCTTCACAAGCGTCCTCAATGATGAAGAGTTTATGGCGGCTAGCGATCTCGAGGATTTCATCGAGCGCAGCAGGGCATCCGAACGTATGCACCACCATTATGGCGCGGGTGTGCGGAGTGATGGCTTCCTCGACCCGGGCGGGGTCGAGATTCAAGGTTTGAGGATCGATATCAACGAAGACGGGCACAGCGCGCTCGTACCGAACAACATTGGCGGCGGCGATGAAAGCAAACGAGGGAACGATGACTTCATCGTCTTCGGAAATGCCCAGCGCGCGAATGGCAAGATGGAGGGCGCTGGTTCCGGAATTCACGGCGATGGCTTGCGAACTGCCAACGTAGCGCGCGATGGAATCCTCAAATTCTTCCATTTGGGGACCGCGACTGAGCCGGCTGGTGCGGAGTACCGCGCTGACCGCAGAAATGTCCGCTTCGGTGATGTCGGGAGCGGAGAGTGGAATTCTCATGGCATCCGTCGAGCGCGGGTGGCGCGCTCGGGAGCAGGCGAAAAGGCGTGGCGCTTCATTAAGAGTTCCTGGGAGAGAGAAACAGTCGTAAGAACCTGGACGATTTTTTCGGAGGCGAATCCGTCGCCGTAAGGATTGGTCATGCCGCGCAAGGATTCCCGGAACGCCGCGCTTTTCGCGGTGCGGAGCGCCTCCAGAATCGCCTGGGCATCTGGAGCGGCGCCCAAAATGTTTCGCGCGCGTTCCCTTCCTTGCTGACGCAGGCCGACATTTACGGTTGGCAAGGCGAGAGAGGGAGTTTCCATGATGCCGCTGCTGGAATTTCCGAGGAAGACGTCCACCTGGCGGAGAAGACTCCAGTAGGTAAGGGCGTCGAGGTTTACGAATACGTGCGCATTCGCGCGGACGGCAGCAAATGAACGTGCGCGTGCGATGAGATCGCGGCTGCCGGCGTCGGCATTGGGGTAGCAGAGGAGAATCTGATCGGGAAGAGAGGCGAGCGCCGCGAAGAGCGGGGTGGCTTCAAAAACTGTGTCGGGCGCGATGGTCACCGGATGATAAGCGACAAGAATTGATGGCCTTTCGAGGCGGACCTTCAGCAGGGATTCGAGAGCCTCGCGCGAGTGCAAAGTGCTGCGGCGCAAGTGGTCGAGCGAAGGGGCGCCTGCGCGATGTACGCGCCACTCCTCTTCGTCCATGGCTATGATGCGGCGCTGCGCTTCGTCGGTGGAAGTGAAGTGCATATGGCTCATTTTGGTGAGGGCGTTGCGCACCGCGTCGTCGATTGCGCCTTCGCTGATTTCGCCGCCTTCAATGTGCGCGATGGGGATGCGCAGGGCCAGCGCGACGGAAGCGGGAGCGAGCATTTCGTAGCGATCGGCAATCAGGAGAAGGATGTCCGGGCGCATCTGGCCGAGACAGTCCGCGAGACTCAGCGTGGCGACGCCAATGGTCTTGGCCATGCCGACGTCGGAGTCGGAACTGAGCAGACACTCGAGCTTCGCGGCGATCGGAAAGCCATCCTCTTCTATTTCGCGGACGGTGAGGCCAAATTCGGGAGAGAGATGCGAGCCCAGGACGATGAGCTTCATATCCACCAGAGGATGAACAGAAAGATCGCGAAGCGGCCAGTAAAGATGGCTGTAGTCGGCGCGGGAAGTGGTGATGACGGCGATTTTGCGTTTCAATGTTTTCTCAAG
>WNFI01007989.1_pt1 | contig 14696 bp, 20 predicted proteins | sample 5400471 | NCBI WGS metagenome assembly WNFI01 (sample SAMN13153348, study PRJNA577476) | soil metagenome | isolation source: 100 cm saprolite on Douglas fir-dominated hillslope | place: USA:California | collected 2013-09-17
AAGCTGTTGAACAGTTAAATACACTACAGAGTAATGCAGCGGCTTTAGGAGCCATTCGGGCTTCTGGAGCGTCCAATATGGCCGAGTATGCTGTCCCTGAAATGATAGGATTCTTGGATCGTATCGGTTATCGGGTAAGTAAACTCTTCTGGCGTGTTAGCTTTGTCCCCCAACATAGCCCATTTCGTTGTTCTCGCTGGACTCATAGGCGGAAGATCTTAATCAACTCAACGTTATACATGTTACCGGGACGAAGGGGAAAGGGTCGACCTGCGCTTTCACAGACTCTTTATTACGACATTCTGTTCCATCTTGGAAAGTCGGTATGGGTCGGACGTAGGACTTGATGTTCATCGTATTACTCACTCTATCTCCGTAACCATTTAGGACTGTATACATCTCCTCATCTGGTTGCTGTCAGGGAACGTATAAGAATCAATGGAGAAGCCATATCGGAGGAGTTATTCGCTCGGTTCTTTTTTGATGTCTGGGATAGACTCGAAAGTACAACGACTGTATGTCTTTTTAGGCACCCATTCACTTTCTCGGACTGGTGTTCTGACGATTTTTTCCAGGAAACGATATTAAGAAGTAGAAGACCGAAACCTATGTATTTCAAGTTTCTTACGCTCATTGCTTTTCATGCATTTATGGAGTTGAAAGTGAATTGTTTGGTCATCATTGCGCTCTCTTCGCTCTCTTCTGATTCTAACTGATGATGATGAGAAATTTTAGGTTGACGCCGCTATCTTAGAAGTGGGGATTGGTGGCATGTACGACAGTACAAACCTTGTCCTGAAGCCAGTTGTTACTGGCGTCTCGGCCCTGGGATTTGACCATGTATCTGTACTGGGAAAGACGCTAGGGGAAATTGGATGGCAAAAGGGAGGAATTTATAAGGTTTGTTCGATACCTTGACGCTTCTTTGATCTGACGGAAAGTCATAGGAAGGGGTTCCAGCTTTCACTGTGGAACAACCCGAAGAAGGATTGAAAGCTCTTGAGGAACAGGCTAGAATGAGGAAAGCATCAGAATTTATTGTGTTGCCTCCTATATCTCAACTGTCCGACATCAAATTAGGTAATGAATGAGTGCGGACTGTTTTCTCCAAGTTGCTAACACTTGGTTTCATTGCGCTTTCTCGGTGTACAGGTCTACAAGGTCAACATCAAATTCAGAATGCCACTCTTGCCGTTCATCTAGCTCGTCACTACCTGAACGCTCAGCTTCCGAACTTCACACCTCATCCACCTGAAATATTATCATCCGCTTTCATCGCCGGACTAGAGAAGACCCGATGGCCAGGTCGGTGTCAGATAGTTGTCGATCCGTCTCGACCAGGAAAAGAAGATGGAAATGGCTCAACAACATGGTTCCTGGATGGTGCGCACACTGTTGAAAGCTTGAAGGCATCAGCCGAGTGGTATTTCTCTCCGGGCGTTGGTCTCAGTGCAAATAATGGGAAAGCAAGGTAACGATTGTCACGAACAATACAAATCGAGAAGTCTTTCCTGATTTTATTCCCTCAGTGAGCCAACGCGAATCTTGATATTTAATTGTACAAGCGGGAGGTCAGGAAAGGCTTTCCTAGGGACTCTACTCAGTACCGCCGATGTCCTGCTGATGCAACATGGGGATCTTGCCCGGCACATTACTGCAAAGACAGGGTTGTTTAGCCATGTCATCTTCTGCACTAATGTTACCTATGCCGATGGGCATTTCAAAGGTGGTACGTTCCTTCCAGCTCAAATCTACATGGTTTTTCATTCTAAGTTTCGTTAATAGATCTCACTCAGGTTGCTATGACTAATGCTGAGCGGGACAAATTAATACCGCAGAGAGAACTTCGGGCTGCATGGGAGTCACTCGTCCCTTCGTTCTCTGAAGAGAATATTCATGTCTTGCCGACTGTGGAGCATGCGATTCGAGTTGTGAAGGACGTTGAGAAGGTAGATCCTTCCATCAATCTACATGTTATTGTCGCAGGAAGCCTTCATTTGGTCGGTGGTGTTATTGAAGTAGCTGACCTTGCTTCCGTCGCGTTGACCACGAGCCAGGTATAGATGGAGCATCGTTTAACGTTCCTGCTTCGTGTTGATATAGAGAACCGCACTGTACATGGATTGAAAAGAGCATCACAAGAAGGGTTCATGTCCTGAGAGGGAGCTAAAGAGAGGAAGGCGAAACCCTGGGTGCTAAAGTATTCATCTGTCCACTGATGCAAAATAGTCACTGAAACCACACATTGAAACATGTACTGGAAGGAAGGGAATAGAATTAAAATCAAAAGCCAAGAAATGTAAGAACACCAAGTGGGTGCAAAATTATAAGAGATTGTAGGCGACGAAGAGAAAGGGGTCAACGAAACCAATAATGCGGCGTGGCCTCCTAGCAGAAGAATCATAAATGAAGTTTTATCGTCTAAATGAAGGCTTTTATATTACTTTGGAATGTTTCACTTTCGGCTTGAAGTTGGTACCGTTCTAGATAGACATCCTTTCCACAGACGTCATCTCACCATTGTTCTGAATTGTGGGAAGATTGCCCACAAGGGCAACACCCTTCATGGGGCATGAGAGGCATGAAGCAGAGGAAATAAGCAGCCAGTTCGTGGGCATGGAGTACCTGTCGATCAAAAATCATCTTCCGTAGATAGAGATAGGTGCGGCCGAGACAGGCGCGAAGGAGGAAGTCGCTGCGTAGGAGGAATAGCCGCATCTTTAAATGCTAGGGTATTTTTTGCTGGAGCTGGAATCGTTCCAAGGTGAGACTGAGGTAGATGTTGGGTCGATTGCCAAACGGAGTCAGTTGGTGTTGCCGCCCCAGCTATCCTCGAGCCAAACATAAGTGAAAGCTGTCCGAGAGCACCAGGGCGAAGTACTTGAGTGTGTGAGGGCACGGCTTGGGCGGACAGGAACTCATCCGCTCGCTTTCGTATCGCCTCTTTGGCAGACGCCAGATCCCTAACGGAGGAAACAATATCGGTCGGCCTTTTACTTCTGTTCTTCCGCATATCTCCAGCGCTGACGTGGTCATGCAGCAAGGTGCCTGTCTCTGGGGGCTCCGGGGGATGGCCCTCGTGTCCCTGTGCCGGCGCTCCTTCGAGCGTCCGCCTTATTAGGGTTTCGACCTGAGCGATACCATTCAATCTAATGCACTTTTCAATGTGCACCTTCTTCTTATTGACAGTCTTGCGTCTAGACCACTTGACACCACAGCTGAAACAGAGATGAAGTCGGCCCCAGTCCTCATCATTGATATTGAAAGTGGGTAGAGAGGAAGTAGCCCGCTTGACGAATGATTTCTTTGTGGTGGGGCGCAACTGCCTAGGAGAATGTGGAGAATTACCAGCGGCTGTTGTCGTGGACATTGCTCGGAAACTAGGTGTTCGACTTCCAGGGGCTATAGTCCTACTGCGGGAAGGCATGGCCCGGAACGCAAACTGTTCGAGATTGATTGCGCGCGCTCGTTCCGGTGATGCATAGGGGGAGATAAGCTTCATGGGTTGACTCATGGTTCTCGGCGAGTCTGCTGTGGGACACTTGGCTTCGACAGCAGCATCAACTATAGATACGAGAGACCCGATGGCTGCTACTTCGATTTGAAACATTTCGCGCGGGGTATCGACCGGTAACGAGTCATCGGCTTGGCAGGTCGCTCGGTGAAGGATGTTCCTGTTGTACGTGATAGCGGCACCATCATCACAAGACTGAAATACATTATTTTTTGTTCTTTGCGTTTCCGTCGTACTAAGACGCGCTCAGGCTCAGAATCTGAGAGTTCCAGACTCAATGCACCGATGGTTGAACTAGCAAGAGCCGTTCACGCACCAGACACCACGTCCTCGCGAGTCGCCATACCTTGGATGTACACCGGGATATGACCCGACTGTATCGAGATCCTTATGCAGGCCCAAGTCTCAAATTGCGAACAATGCGAGCGATGAACGCGCCTCGGAAGCAAATTGTTCCATTGCAACGATTCTTCAGAGTAGTTTACAGTATACTTACGCTTCTGGCCCCCATCTGGTTTTCATATCTGCTCGTTGATCGTTTCTTCAGGGGAATATATTTTCAAAACCTTAGTTCTCCTCGCAACATCCTCTGATTTGATCGTGGCCATCGACAACTCGATGGATATGGATGTGTTTGACGCGCTCCGCGATGCTGTTTCCCAGGATCCGTCTAAAGCGAAATCTTCTCTAGAACGATTGCAGGAGGTTCAGAGGATGCCGTCCGCATTAGCAAAGATGATCCAAATTGCATCAGACAAAGCCGTTCCGTTAGATATTCGGCGCATGGCCATAATTCAGTTCAAGAATCATGGTGCACCTAACTGGAGGTCTAAGATGTGAGTCCGGATGGTAGGCCTTCGAATATTGCAAAGAGCTTATGGGGGCACATCAGCCTGTTCACTCAAGCAGATCGAGAAGCGGTTCGACAGTGCTCTATGACCTTCCTCGGAGAAGAGGATGACATGGTTCGTAGCGTAGAGACTGTATCCAGCCACCCCTCCCTCAACTCCTCATAGATCGCTCAGTGTAATGCTATCATCATCGCCAAATTATTTAGGATTGACAATGTCAATGCATGGTGCGCTCATCTCGCTACCTGTTTGGCCCTGAAACCTTCAAGTTACCCGCAGGCCTCAATTGCTACCCGGGCTTGTTGCATTAATACAAAGAAATGTTCAATCCCGCTTCACGAGCCAATCATCAAATCTCGCTGTTTCATTACCAATCAGACGAACCACAGCGATTTTGAACCAAGTCTTGAAGGAACTTGCATCATTGAAGATTCCTGCAGGCATACAATTCATGGGGAAGGTTCGAAGAAGTGTAGTTGATATATGGTGCTCCTAACATTTCTTCGTAGGTTGTTGCAGAAGTTCACCCATTCCTGAAGCGCATGTACGGCCAGTATGCGACACAATTATCCGCTAGCATTTCGCCCACCTCAATCCGCGACCCTCAAGTCGCTGCTGATATTGAAATTACACATTATATCTATAAATGCTTGTCTAAGGTCATTCTTTGGGTTTGGAATCGCTTTGGTACAAAGGACACGAACGACAAGGAAGAAGTCTGTTACTCCTGTTTGGAGCCCCAATGATTCGTTGCTAAGAATTTTTTCTGATAGATAGAGTCATTCTTTGCCAGCTCTGTCCCTCAGTTATGGGCAATTTTTGATTTGAGGATCAAATTGATTCTCGCCCTTAGAAGCCAACCTTCGATAGCCCCCAATGCTGTCGGCCTGCGATCGATCGAGTACCTATCGAAGCATCTCAAGGCTTTCGGGAAGTTGTTCCGAAAAATGCAGCAATCTGCCGTACCTCGCTTCCTAGCCTTACCTGAGTGCGCGCCACTTATCATGTATTACTGGGACAAAGTAGTGCAGGCTAACTCGGGCGACCCAAAGCTAATTGGAGGTTGATAAGACTCGTATATACCCACTAATCCGTTAAATACTGACACCGACATCTCCTAGACTCACTCGATTCAGTTTATCTCGCGCCGGTCTTACTTCAAGGCATGGTGCTGCTCAAGGATGCGCTAGGACAGTGGTCCCCAAGCCACAAAAGTGTGTGTCATTGGCTCGTGCATGATGCGTCTTCATGTTTAGGAGCCCATTAGACCTACTGTCAAGGGAATGGGTCGAGGGTGCCGTCGAATTAATACTATCACGTTTCCTACCTTTGAAAGTATCAGATCTGGAAAAGTGGGAAGGGGACTCGGAAGAGTGGATTAATGACGAAGGCCGAGACTCGGAAGCCTGGGAATTTGACATGAGAGTACGTTGTGCTTCTAGTCTCCAAGCCAACATCACATTCATCTCCCACGCTTCCGTAGCCTTGCGCGGAGCGCATTATCATGACGATGACAAACCGTATGCCGGAATATGTAGTCCCCATCCTTCTACGGGAGCTAGAGAAAGCCAGAGGTACGCCCACCCCCGAACGAGACAAGCGCCGACTTTATGCCGAAGTGCTCTAGATGTTCAAGGTCCTAAGGACCTTCAATCAATCCTGCGGATTGAGGCGCTATATTGTGCCGTGGGACGCTGCTTGACCCGGAAGGAGACACTATTCAATCTTGGGCAGTGGCTCGATGGCCCGTTCTCAGCGAATGTTTCGCAAACCGATCCGAGGTAAATATAAAATATTCCCGATTGGCGGATTCCCTGACTCGCTAGCGTCGCACAAGCTTCCGTATACTGAAACGCCGTATCGCATGGGTACTGGGAGAATTTGGTCACGCAGAGAGTGTTCCGCCCGGTCATACACCGCAGTTTTGGGAAATGATAACATATCTGTTGCATGACCACTCAAACAGCTCTGATGCTGCAGTCAGGCTTAGCGCGTGCCAAGCGGTTCGTCAGAGCGTGGACGTACGTATCTTTCAACTCATATCGTGCCATCCATTTTACACGTTTAACATAGTCTCTCAAATTCGACGCCACTGCCTTCGCCCCTTACTTACCACGAGTCATCTCTGGTTCTATGACGCTTCTGGCAGAGATGGATACCATGGAGAGCAAGACGAGAATAGCCACGTGCTTGAACCATGTTATAGAAACAAACCAAAATCAGGTGTGTTCGGGTTTTATTACTATCGAATTCACTAATGTCTGGAAATAGATTACCCCGTATGTCAACATAATCACGGATGCAATCCCGGGACTTTGTACGTTGGGGAGTATTAGATCGACTGTTCAAAGTTCCCATATTCAGGACTAGGGCTTAGTTCCGAAAAGGATGCACTCCTCCAGGCTGCTCTGTTGGAGCTAGCGAAGCAGCTTGTTCAGGTCAGCAATCAGGGCATACGCAAACATGAAACAGTCGACCATGTTGTTACCGGCAGGCATCGAGAGATTCTGGTCCACTGTTGCACATTGTTATCCCATTGGTTCACGAAAGCATGTGGATGGAGATGGCCTGGCGCTCTGGGAAGTATCGCTGCGCAATGCCTCGTCAATCCTTCCTGTAACTTCGAATGCACCTTCTTTGATTGGCCTTTTGCCTGGTGCGATCCAACTACTCGGAGAAAATCTGGACCTCCTAGGTACAGTATTGTCTATAATTGAGAGCTACCTATTACTGGATGCCGCTAACGTACTTAAGGTAATACCCCTCTCAGTGTTGTTGTTAGCGCTGACGCAATGTTTAGTCTTCGGCAACGGAACTGCATAACGCATTCATGCAAAGCATAATCTCTGCAAACACTGTGAATGTGAAGGACATTGTTGACGTCATTAACACCATGACTCAGGTGGCGACTGCGAGGCAATGGGCTGAAGCGATGCACATATCAGGACTGTTCGATTATTTGCTAAATTCGGTCGTGAAAGACAAAGTAAGTGGACATTAACTCGAGGAAGAATACATATTTTCACCATAAATATCCAGGGAAATGACAGATTGCTCGTTGAGGAGTTTCACGTGTTCGCTCGCATAATTATTCAAGATGTGTCGATGTTCCTTCGACTCGTTGATGCGACCCAAGCTAGATCGCCTGTTGGGATCGACCTTTTTGACAAGCTCTTGGACCAATGGTGGCGCAAGGTCCGTGGACCGCTTGCTTACGCAACCCGAAGCCATAATCAATTGCTTTCATCTCAATGCTACGCAGTTTGATAGCATGGCAGAGCCTCAGCACAGAAAGCTGACGGCAATGGCAATGGCCAAGCTAGTTGCATCGGGACGACCAGCGGTGTTGAAACGGATGTCCGGTGAAATCTTTAATCTATGGCTAGATGTCCTTGGTGAGATGAAGGAAGCGCTTGTAGGAGAAGACGAGAAGTACGCATTGCAACTTGCAACATCCTATCGCTAACGCTACCTTGGTAATTTCAGTCATCTACACCTTTATTGGAGGCATAGCGGTTCCACGATTCCTGATCGTTTACTTAGAGATGCTGAGGGTACTCTAGAGGAAGGAAGACGAAAAGCGGTATGTCGTGATTTCCGATCTGTTTGTCTGCCTTTGTATTTACACCGTAACATGGTTCCATGTTCTAATAGCTTTATGCGAATGATCCCGTCCAGACTACTCTTCTCACTGCTTATATAGCAGCGCAACTACAAGAGGCTCCACTCAATGCACCTTCATTCAATTCGTATCTCGGTCAGGCAGATCCCCTGGTACTTGATCAGTTGAAAAAGGCTCTCGCGTGACTCTTCTTGACCAAAATCAGCGTTTGAAAACTGCCGTGTTGCCTTTGCCCCCTCTCAAATTGGCATGAGAGGAATCAATTAGAAGTTCCAAGCTAATAGTCGTGTTCATATATCCACGTCTTCGTACAATCTTACGCCAAAAATCGGCTGAAATTGTACTTTTTTTTTTTTTTTTTCCAAATCCATGCATATGCTCGCCTTGCAAACCTCACGAATTTCTTCCCGATTGGCAAGGCGGCAACTCCAAGCGCCTCCCCCCCTTTCTTTTATCGCAATAATGATTTCCCGTAATATTAGGAACCCAATACTAATTTGAGAAGAAAAGGGACCTTAACTTCACAGTTTCGCCTGGGCAGAGGCATTCATGCCCAAATCTTGGCTGATTTTTGAGACCATAAAATCGAGTTTTCATTCGGAGGGTTCCAAGCAAGCAGGTCGCCTCCCGCGCTAGCTGAGGGGAAAAAATATAAGGTAGAGTGGCAGGTATGAACGGGATTCGGTCACTGTCGAGACCCCATGTTATGCTAGAATCAGCGATCGGGCACCCGGTCAGGGACCCCGAACCTCCGCACAGCTCCGTTTCGGGCGCTTAATTGAATGAGGAAGGTTAATTGACTACAGAATAGCGTGAGTGCTTATTCATAGCGAGTAGACTTCACACCGCTATCGCTCAAGCTCGGCGCAACCATGCCCCTCTTCTCCAAAAAGACTGAAACAGCATCTGTCCCCACTCTTACGGTTCAGGCAGTGGATCCCTCACCACAGGCCAGGTCACCTGAAGAGGTCTATACCTCTAGATTTGCAAAGTCATCGAAGAAAGAAGCTTATATTGATGCACTAGGTTCGGGAGGACACAATGGATCTAGAGTATATATTATCTCGACTCCTCACACACACCCCCAGATGATACTCTCCACGAAGTCACTGACCCATTGGCTGGAGCAAATGCCTACTACAAGGCGAACAGCAGCACAATAGATCAAGCACTTAAGGCATTAGTAGATGCGGGGGGCACCGGTGTCGGTCGGGCGATTGAAGACTGGATGGGTGTGTCTAGGTCGTATCGTTTGATCCTGAATGATAGTCCATACCCAATGTTATAGGAACCGTTATGAGTGCGTCAGAATATCTGCCTGTGCTAATGAATAGCTTAACATCCTTTGGACGTAGAGGTCATGACCGGACTTGAGACTCTGGCAGACGCGCAACCATTTCCATTTGTCAAAGGTTCGGGGCTTCTCTGAGCGTGCCGTTATTATAGAGTCAAAGTTGACACACCTCCCCAGTTGCAGTCATGTTATTCAAGGGAGTAGTGACTCTAGAGACTCAGCGGCGCGACAACAATGCCAAAGCACGCGCCCTCGTATTACAACTGTCCGATATGCTTGGCGCACTCCTCCAACTCCGTGACGTTAAGGATCCTGAGCTGAAAACCGACAACGGAGAAAGCGTCCGTGGTCGGGTTCAGGCACTGATGGGGAGGGTCGAGCAAGAGATAGAGGAAGTTGGAAACCTGATTGACACGCACCACAAACACAGCGCAACGTGTGCGTATTCCTGATGATTGAACGCAATTCCCGATTGACTATTCCTTTACTGCCAGCTAAATTCTTATTCAGCGGCAAATATCAAGCACAATTCAAAGCAGCCGGTGAGAAGCTTGTGGTATGTTCTGATGTTCAACCATTATTTGAGACCTGGTTAGGTTTTCATGTCTCCTACTGTAGCAACAAAAAGGTATGGGAAGACTACTGCCCCAGCACTTTTGGTCCAGGATTACTGTGAATATTCACCACATTCTCAGCGGACATCATTTTTGCCCTGCAAATTCATAACACGGTCGGAATCGACGAGATCCGAGAGCAAGTACGCACCAGTAACGCAATGCTAGAAAGGCTAACCAAGATCATCGAGCATACCTCCGTGGAAGAGCTAGAGTGGGAAGGCTCCGTGAAGAATCTTGGGGGGCGCAGCAAGGTGCTTGGAAACGATGAATTGTTGACAGCAATCGCCTTGGAAATAGAGAATTCTCAGTTCTCCGGCGCGACTGCTAAGATGGGGCCAAAAGAAAAAGGAGAAGCGAAGGATAAAGATGCCGATGGTGGCAAATCGAAAGATCCTGAGGCGACTGGGAAAGCAGAAGACTCCAGAGCAAAATCTAGGAAACTGCGTTTTGACGCGTCGAACGTTCTGACCCAAAAAGAGCGACGTGAACTTCGAATGCCCTTGCAAGAGATCATCAAGTCCAATTTCGCATTGTACGAGGGTAAGCTTGAGGCACAGCTCCAGATTATCTCCGAGGAAGTTCGACAGTCCACGCAAAGAATACTACAGCGGTTAGAAGCTGGTGCACATGAGAGAATCTTCCATCCCCACATTCAACAAATTTGGAAAGATATGGTCAGCAGTCATCCACGCATGTCTTCACAATGCTTCACTAACATCGAACTTATTATAACCCCACAGGGTTGGCGTTCGAGTGTCAAGTCACGAACGTTTGTTCTAGCTGTGCACGACTTCTATGTTGATCGTTATGCACAAGCCTTCATGTTGCGAAGGGAGGTCGCATCGACAAACAGTGCAACACTGACTGTCAAAGTGCCCATTGATGATGGTAACCTCTCTCCTGGGAGTTCGCGGCCCTCCACCCCTGTCGACTCGGAAGTAGGGCATATGCACGTCCATAATTCTGACGATGAGATGACTCCAGAAGAAGTCGAAGAGGCACTCGCCGACAAATGGTGTCTCCAGTACCTCAATGTCTCACATGCATACTCGGTCATGGAAGCGATCGATGACGATGACTCGGGTTATATCAGGGCATCTGAGATAAATGACTTCACCTCCGCCATCCCTACCAATTGGACGCTTCTTCAGTGGCTCGCCTTTTGGGCCAGGGGTTGGAAACAACAGACATCGATTTATGCCCGCTCCATTAACGAAGTCATCGAGATGATCAAGAGGCTGTCTTTCACAGTATTGGTGGAAAACAACCAGTTGGCCACCACTTACCTCAGGAGCTTCGACTTCTCTCTTGAGAGGCTAACCTACGCTGCTACAACCAATACTCCCCCCGTTTCTGATAGCCCTTTAGATGGCTTGGTTACAAAGAGCATGGCATACAAGGAGAAGAAATTGGAGCGAGCCCTTCAACGACTTTACTATACCGTGGATGCACCGGAGTCATTGAGACTCATTTGTGGACCTGGGCGAATGGAGAAGGTTCGGATGTTCATAATTTCTTGAATATCGCGCGTTCTTATCTCGGGTGTAACACGAAGGATATTTTCGTGATCATTTTTCTCATCTTACAACACCATTACTTGATTTTCCAGAAAGCAACTAAGGTTTGGATCGACGAGCGGGAGATGCAGAATGCTACCATCACAATGTTGAATGTTGTTCAGGCTATCACTGACCGCATAAATAAATTGTCTAGTAAGGCTCCTGTGCACAGCGAGAGGTTTGTTGACTGAAGGGACCTGCTAGAGTCGTATCAACAACAAGGACTGGACGTGGATATCCAACTCTCACGTTTCCATGGTGGTATTGTAAGTTTGTCACTTTGCTTTATTTGCGGCAGAAACTGAACACAATGCATTGACAGTACCAATTTTTCCTCAATAAAGAGGGTGAAGAGGATATTGAACTTGGTTGGCTGGATGACGACGCCTTCACCACCCTAAAGGAAGCTACTCTCGGCAAAGAAAAAGATTTTATGCTTCGGTATGGGGAGTGGTCATTAGATCTGTCCTCGTACCAGGATGTGCCTACGCAAGACATACTTCCAGATGACCCATCCAATGATGCTCGAATTAGCGTCATGTTTGGTGAGTCAAAGGACTTGGAAGAAGGGGAGGACGAGGCGAACGAAGGTAGAGATGTACTTATTGTTGCCAAGAGCATGTAGACTGACAAGTTACGTTCCAGGTGATTCACGTCCCCCTAGTCGTGCAGAAGTCAAAGGGGAGATCACGATGATGACGGAAGACAAGATCATATCTCAGGCGAATGACGCTGCGTCTGCCCTCCGGAGAGTCTCGGATAACTCACCCAACTTCGCCAGATACATTAAGCAAATAATTTATGGGTTAGAAGTTGTCTCAAGGCCAAAACTATTCTCATTTATCAAAGGTACGGGGATCCCTTTATTTCCCTTCTGTCCTCAGAAGCTCAGGTCTAATTTCAAGGCACGGTGAAGAAAATAAAGCGTATTTTGACACAAGAGCTGAAGAGGGACAGATCAGACTACATGGCTAAGAAGATCATACGAGCCTTGGTATTCATGATAAGTCCTTTATTGGAACTCTACATATTACAGGATATAGGCGAAGCGACAGAGAGTGGAGCATCCTTCGGAGGACGTTTATTTGATCTCCTCTATCACATCTCGTTTGATATCCGTGATGCAGAACGAAGTGTTGAAGCTCTCAATGCTCAAGGTTTGCATGGTTCGTCTGGATGTACAGACTAATATTCTCACCAAACATTAACTAGCTTCAGGCAAGCCAACAAGTGATACCGCCGTTCAAAGCAGATTTCCTGGAGCCCCGGAGTTCAGAACTCAAGAGGATTTCGGTCTAGTGATAAATAAACTGCAGACCCGACGCGACGACATTGAATCATGCCTAGCCTTACACAACGAACGAGGGTTTCGGCGTCTGCTTGTTGGACAACGTATAATTATCCGCGACATCCAGGAACAGCGCAGAAAATTATCGCCCAGTTATCTGCGCCGCAGACAAGCCATCAGGAAATTATTTGTCAACCTCACTGCAAAGGATATGTTATTCAGAGCAGTTCCCTGGTTTGATACCGAACTTACCACTGCCGAACGTGCCGAGCTTGCCGCAATTACATGCGAAGTTCCGGATGTTGACCTCGAGTCCTGGAAGTCATTAGCCAAACTTGAGAGACGCAGGACGAATGTGCATCTGTATGTCATCTCGATGTCACAAACTTCCCACTATTCCTCACTTTATGAACCCAGATCGATTGGTTGTGATGGCTGCCAAACAGCTCCCATTATTGGGATTCGTTTCACCTGCTTGAAGTGCTACGGTGTGTCCAGTCTCTGTGTTGTGCACCAAGGGTCTAAGAATAACGCACCATCGCACGTGTTAGACTTTGACCTCTGTTCCGAATGTGAGCGTAAAGTTCACTCACCTGAGCCTGGTACAATACCCATGGAGATCGGAGACCACATGTCTTCTCACCCTATAATCAAGGTCACACGACTGGTTTGGGATGTCGAAGATCGTACCCGAGATGGTTTCCGAAGAACGTATAATCGTCTCTACCTCGATGAGGATGATGGAAGTGATGAAGATGAAGATGATACATCCGGTAGGAACAACCCTTCAGTGAACACAGACCCTGAGTTAACGTGGAGTGTTCACAGGGTTTGCAGATGAAGTTTTTGATTCAGACGACCAGGATGATGATGAAGCTGAAGACCAGGAGGATGATGATGGTAGCAAGGGTGTTGAGAGCGACCAGGATGAGAGTGGTATTAGACCATCAGCTAGCAACCCTGATGCAGACGCTCAAGCTAACATACAAGGTGTGTTTACATTCTCGCTCACCACAGATCCAAGTTGAACCATCCAAGCAGGTAATGCCAGACAAGATACCGCCGAGCAGGAGTCATCGATGACGCATACCTTTGTGTGTCATCGCTGTGAGGAAACAAAAAACGGCACTCGCTTTGTGACGAGCAGTCAGTACGAACAGCCTGATGGAGATTATGGAGGTATAGTGGACTGTTAAATTAGTCTCATAACTGCGCAAGATTAAATCTCTCCACTTCAGTGTTCCAGTTTTGTCCACCCTGTGAAGAAATTAACATCCGATCGTACGACGGCCGTCCTTTATCAGAGGGGTTTGCATTCCTTCTCAAAGTGACTCTTCCTGAAGTCCATGTTGTCCAGAGGCTTCAAGGCCTAGACGAACGTCTTGAAGTATTAGAGACCCGATTCCAAGGGGTGGAGAGTAAGCTGGACCAAATCATGTCCATCCTTGCTGCAACGAATGTAGGTGGCTAGTCCCGACCCGTTAGTAACAAGGAGAACGAGAGGAATAAAATAGGAAGAGGACGAGGCACTGACAGAGCCTGAAGGACATGTCTGAGAGGCGCAAAAGCGTGTCCTCATATCTGCTACTTCGGCATATCTCTTGAGCTTGCTTGTCTTCAGAAAAATATTCCTTGCCTATATGATGACACAATCACCAACTCGAGTCAAATTTCCGTTTACTGTATATGCGGTGTCTTCACTCCTCATTTATTAAGATGAGGTAGCGACAGGACGACGGTGTTCGGTGTTAACAAGGTGGCAAATGGATGCTGAGCAGATCATACTCGCGGGCATGGAAGAGTGATATTGTTCCTGGACTTTGATATTTACCGACTCTGTAATGCGGCGAGAACTACATGCATTCATATAAGGGGATTTTCCCGTCCTTAACGGGTGACTACACGTAACCACATAAGTAACTTAACTTAATCAACGAATGCGGGCTTGAGT
>WNFI01604401.1_pt1 | contig 14696 bp, 12 predicted proteins | sample 5400471 | NCBI WGS metagenome assembly WNFI01 (sample SAMN13153348, study PRJNA577476) | soil metagenome | isolation source: 100 cm saprolite on Douglas fir-dominated hillslope | place: USA:California | collected 2013-09-17
CAACGCTGCCGGCGATACATTCGCTGGTTGTACTGCCGCTCGAGAACCTCTCCGGCGACAAAGATCAGGAGTACTTCGCCGACGGTATGACAGATACGCGAGCTGAAAGACACCCTTGCCCTGCAAGATGAAATCGCCCGCACAAATTCTGGACCAATCGCCGAGTCTGGATGAATGGCACAATCCAGCCTATGCCGCGCATGTTTATGCCCTCTTAAACGACGAGCCTCATGCCATGAACGCGCTCGAAGCCAGCTACAGCGAACGACAGCCCGGCGTACTATTTCTGCGCACGGCTCCCGAATTGGACTCGATTCGTTCCTCGCAGCGTTTCCGCGACCTCGTCCGTCGCATCGGTTTCCCGCCATCGCCGATTGACAAGAACGGATTCGAGGCGTCGGCTTCAGCATCGAACTGAAAGCAACGCAATCGCCTCACCCTTCTTGCCTGCAACCACGAGCTTGTGCGCCTCCGCAATTGACTGATGCGGACCCGGCCGCCGATCCAACCGCATCCGCTGAACTTATTCTTCAAGCGACTGCGACGCAAACAACATTTGCCGAATCGGATCCGAATCCGATCCCAGGTTTCCTGGCCCCTATCTTTCGGAGTTGGCTGCTCTCAAATTATCCAGACTTTAGCCTTTCCGCCTGCGCACGCGACAACTCATGATCGCGGCAGGCGCCAAAGAATCGCAACATCCGTCGTGCCACTAACCGGCTCTTCTCCGTCTGTCGCCGGCACAAACGCTGATTTATAGACCGCTTCCTTGCACGCGTCGTCGAGTGATGCCGATCCCGTCGATTGTGTGATCTCTATGGACGACGCTGCGCCGGCGGCGGAAACGGTGATGTGCATTTTGCAGATTCCATGGGAGCGTTGCGCCAAGGCGTCTGCCGGATAGTTAGGTAATGGATGCATGCCGCCGCCCGCGGGCAACTGCGGGATCGACGGGTCCAATTTAATCTTGACCTGTTCCGGAACTTCCTCTGTTTTAAGTTGAAAGACCCAATGAATGGAAAAGAACGTCCGCCCACCCGAGTGGCCTTCGGGTAGCCCCTCGAACCGCCGACCGAGTGCCGCCTGCAAGCAGGCCTGATCAATCAAGGGAAAACCGCTTGCCTTAGCCAATTGCGCGGCTTGAATCATGCCATCACCCGTAAACCACAGCGATAGTAAACAGGTTGCTTCCTTGGCTGAGCCCGCCGCCTTTTGAATCCACAGCACCGGTCCTTTGAGATAGATCGCCTGGAGGGCTTGCGGACTGAGATGTACTTTGTCGCGCGGCACTTCAAGATCTGCTGCGGAAGCGCCTGCGGGAGGATTCGTATCGCTCAACGCCATCGCGGCGATCGCCTGCGCAATCGCTATCGCACCGATCAAAATCACCGCGAAACACCGCCCGCGCGTTCCACGACTTAACTCGGGCTCCATCACTTTCCCTCGAGGGGTAAAAATGAATCGCTGTCGACCACGACACTATACCGGCCGCAAGACGACTTCCGCTTCCCGCACCAGACTTACCGCCGCTTTCGATTGACGGACCTAAACCTCACACCGAGCAACATCGCCTTCTGCGCGACCGCCCCACGCGTCCGCCCCAGTTTTTTTGCCACCTGAGGCCCCGAGACCCTCGCCTTCGCCAGCACTCTCAAAGTTTTCAAATCGTCCTTCGACCACGCACGTACCACCCGTTTCTTCTTCGCCATCATCACTCCTCAAAAGAAAAGCGCGCATTATATACGCAGCTCCGAACAGCGCGAACACCTGCTTGGTTCATTTTCCAAGCGGCGGAGCCGTCCGGGTAGCCGCAAGTTGTTCACGATTAAGCACTCGTCCGTGAAGAATTACCTTTACGACCTTGTCATAAGCCTCGATGGTTTCCGCGACTTCCGAGAGCTCTTGCAGCGATAAGGTAAGCCCGTTGTCGAGTCGAATTGCCCCACGTGCGGCGACCACTAGTCACCAGATTCGGGTCGCCGGCATACGGCCGATGCGCTACTTCGGTTGCACGGCCAGCGCGGCACTGACCCTGGCATCTGCGCGCGCAGTCTTGTAGTCGGCTTCCGCCTGGTTCTTGCAGGCCTTTTGAGCATCGCCGCTCTGCGATTCGCAAGTCGCCAGGGCCACTTTGCGGTTGCCGTCGGCTTTTGCGATGGCCACATTGTAGGTTTGGTGTGCGGCGTCGTTGTTGAATTTGATTTCCTGGTCATTGACCTTCTCGTATGATTTATCCAGGGCGCTCTGCGCGCGGTCTTCGCTCTTCTTCACCTCGTTGTTCGCCTTCTGCTCGGCGTTGGGTGCTCCTGAGGGCTTAATCCTTAGCCGGCCATTACTCAAGCGGCAAACGGCCTAGGGAATAGCCCCTCGCAGCCGCCGATACCTCCAAACGAGGGATTGTTGCTGACGACACGCATCCCTAGGATCGCTCGCAGCTACGCGGCAGTCAACCAAGTTGTCGACTTTATATTTCCTTGTCCGCATCACGACACGCGGTCAGCCCACCATCGGTGAAATCCCGCCGATCCGTCGCGCAGCACTGGCCGCCGTCGGCAAAAAAGTTCGCTTGGCTTGGGTATGCGGCGAATCGGAAAGCGTATCCGAGCTACTACAGCGCCTGAACGCCGCCCTCGGCAAAGCCGCTGCCGAAAACATTGTGATCGACGCGCACTGCTTCGAGGGAGCGAATGCAGAGGCTTTGTCATGGCAACAACGTGCGCAGTGCGTCAAGAAACATGCCTCTCAAGCAATCGATGGCAATGACCTCTGTTTCCTGCCCGCAATGCGGCCATGGGATGCTGGTGCTCGCCACACAGGCGTCATTCGAAATGACGCTGTATTCGTCCTCTTCGGGTATGGAAGACCACGATTACCGATTCAGAGGCACTCGTCGCGCCCCGAAATAGGGTGCAATGAGGTTCTCCGCGCGCCCATCTTCGGTGGACCCGAAAAAGCTGACGCTCTCATAGCCGCCCGCCGGCAAGGCCAACAGGAAGCGGTCAGCGCCGAGCGCGATCAGGTCACCTTCGCTGGCCACCGCGGGTGGCTTGTCCTCAACTGCTCCCTCGTAGCGCATTGTCATCCGGAAGTGAAGCATCGAGCCGGACTGTGAGACTTCGTAACGCGCGCCGGTGTGCACGTATGAGCCGACGAAACGTTGCGGATTCGGGACAGCCATCGGCACATTTGGAGGTGCGCCTTCACTTGCCCGGATGCCGAATACGGCCTGCGCAAATGATCCACTCATGGCCTTGAAGAACTTCGCCGCCGCAGCGGGAGTATTTATGACGAGCGCCAGAACGGCGCGCTGTTCTGGAATCCAGTAGAGCATAGAAACGCCGCTCTGGTTGCCGCCGGGGTGCCACCACACGTCCGTGCTGCCCCAGCGCATCAGGCTTGGCCCAATGCCCCAAGCGACGAAATCACCGCCCGGTGAGGGCGCTGTCGGTGTCATCATCGCGGCGATGCTCTCGTGTGATATCACTCGATGGCCATTTCTAGCAACGCCGTCATTGACGAACAGGGCGCCGAACTCGGCAACATCATGCGCGCTCGCCGCCAGCGTCGACCCGGCAGGTCCCTGGGCGCGGGTGAGGTACCAAGGTCGCACGACGGTGGGTCGATGTCCGTCTTTGCCCGGCAGGTGGCCAACCGAGACGCGCTGAAATGGCAGGTCCTCCGCGAGAGTTACCGTGTGCGAGAGGCCCGCAGGATCGAGGATGCGAGCGCGAAGGGCTGCGTCCCAGGTGTCTCCCGTGATAATCTCAACGATGCGGCCAGCGATCGACGTGCCGGCGTTCGAATACCCATATCCCTTTCCCGGTGCGAAAATCTGAGGCAACGTCCGCAACGAATCGACATACGAGGCCAGGGCCTCGTCACCGTTCCAAAACTGCGTGTAGGGTCCATTGTCGAGTCCCGAGCTCATCGACAGCAGTTGTCGCAGCGTGATTGCCGCGCGGGCCGTCGCGTCGGCGACGTGGAAGCGCGGCATGTATTGGACAATTGGAACGTCCAGATCCAGCCGGTGCTGCTCAACGAACGTCATGACAAGCGCCGCGTTGAACACCTTGGTAGTGGAGCCGATCTGGATGACGGTGTCGGACGTCATCGGTATATTGAGCTCCAGATTCGCGCTGCCAAACACGAAATCCGCTCGTTGCGAGCCGAAGATCACTGACACCTGCCCACCAACGGCGCCACTCTCGGCGGCCGCCTTGTCGACAATGCGTTGAAGCTGCGTGGTCGTCGACCGACCAACCGGGACATCGGCCGACCACGATGAGGTCGCGGTTCCAAGCAGCAACGAGAACAAGACACCGGCAACACGCGCGGACGCGCTGGTGCCGGCGGTCGCGGTGGGCCGCGGGTTCAGAGTGGCCGCCGGCGTGTGCAAATTGTGGTCAATGCTCTTGGTTGTCATGTGGGTTCTCCATCTGTCTTTCGTACGTTTGGTGGCAACGGTGAGTTTCATGTCCTTGCCTCGATCACGAGTTGCGCTGCATGCATTCAAATGAGAAAGTCGACGATCGGCGCGACGCCGTCGATGAGCGGGTCCACACAGGGCAGCCCGGTTCGATCGCGAAACGCCTCGAGAGTCAATTCCCTGGCATCACTCGATAACTTGGAAGTGTTCAGAGAAATGCCGACGCAGCGGATGATCGGATTGGTAAGCGATCCGAATTGAATGGTGCGCTCGATGACCTGTTCGATCGTCGGCAGCGCAAAATCGGGCCAACCTGACATGGTCGAGCGTTCGGGATCATGGCAAACCACGAAGGCATCCGGCTGTGAACCCACAAGCAGCCCGACAGTCACCTGAAGGTATGCCGGATGAAAGATACCGCCCTGCCCTTCAATGACGTCCCAGTGCTCATCGGCAGCGCTGGGTGAGAGCATTTCCGCAGCACCTGCCAGAAAATCCGCCACCACGGCATCGATGGGAATGCCCTTTCCGGCAATCATGATGCCGGTTTGACCCGTCGCTCGAAATTCGCTGTCGATTCCGCGCCGGCGAAGCTCGCGATCGAGGGCAAGAGCAGTGTACTTCTTGCCGCAGGCGCAGTCGGTCCCCACAGTGAGGAGCCGCTTGCCAGATCGCTTGCGTCCCGATGCCACCGACAAGGAAGCCGGAGGCACACGAGCATTGATGAGACGAGCGTTGCCACGAGCAGCCGCCGCTTCGAGGCCTACGAGTGACTCGAGCCTGGTGTGCATGCCGCCGACGATGTCGATGCCGGCCGCAGCGGCTTGAGTGAGAGCCTCCAACCAGGAAGGCGGAATGCCTCCGCCAATTGGCGCCACCCCGATGATGAGGGTTCGCGCGCCTGCGCCTTTAGCATCCTCCACCGACATATCTGGGACGCCGGCATCCGCCGCGCATCCAGGCAGCCGAATCTGACCCACGCAGTCATCCCGCCGCCACTGAATCAAACCCATGCCGGTCTTCGCGAAGTCGACTTGTTGAATGTCTCCGAAGAAGACAACGAAGGGCGGAAGAAACTGCGCGAGCGTCTGCTGCATGGCCTACATTCCTTGGCGAATCGCCTGCAGATTCTGCGTGGCCCGTCGGCAATAACTGCGATACCATCGAGTCGGGAGCGGAGAAGTTCTAATATGGAAACGCCAGGAAAGCCGAAGACCAAGCTCGATCGCCTGGACATGCGCATCCTGGCGGCTATCGCGGCGCGCGGACGGCAGACGATGACGGAACTTTCCAAGTCCGTTGGCTTGTCGGTCAGCCCCTGCACCGCGCGACTTGAGCGCCTGGAATCCGATCAGTACATTGCCGGCTACCATGCCGACATCGATGTCGAACGGCTCACCGATCTCAGTCTCTATTACGTCACGGTGGCTATCACTCCCTACAGCGCCGAAACGGCGCGCAAGATCGAAGCGCTGATCGCGGAAAGCCCCTACATCATCTATGCGGACGCTTTGTTTGGTGCCCATGATTATCTTCTCTGCGTTTACGCCCGTAGTACCCAGCATTACTACGAGATCGTTCAGCCGTTCGTGGATCTGCATGCGGACTGCGAGACCTGGCCGGTGTCGCGCCGAATCGTGCGACCTCAGATCCATCGATTGGTCGCACAACTAAAGCGCGAGTTCGGCTGAACGAGTCCTCAAAAGTTGTAATCCACCCCGATGCCAATCGTGCGCGGCGGCAGAAATGCCTCCAACACCTGCTGATTGCCCGTGGCACCGCTGGTGGTCACGAGGCCCTGGATTGAGCCATTCACCGCTGCATCATTGTTGGCTAGGTTCCGTACGTAGGCCTTGAAGGTCAGATGATCGTTGCGCAGGCTGGCATTCAAGTCGAACACCGAGTATCCCGGCGCGCGAACGGTCGGGGTCGAGGACGGGCCCGATGATTCGACCAGCGCCAGCCACTGCGGTGACAGATAGCGGTAGCCGCCACCTACGTGAGCTTTCCAAGCGCTCGTAATGGGCACAGTGTAATCGACGGTCAGCGAATAACTCTGCTTGGGCACATTTGGCAACTGGTAGCCGGTCAGCAGGTAGTTCGATTCCGGAATGACCGAGGTCAGGTGCGCATCCGTATAGGCGGCATTGAAGCCAAAGGTGAGCGCGCTAATCGGTGAGTAAGTAGCCTGTAATTCCAAACCTTGAGAAACCGACTTACCACCGTTCGCGAAGAACGACAAACTGTTCTGCGTCGCAATCAGCTGGATGTCATGCCAGTCGATACGATAGATGGCCGCATTGATCGTCGCCTTGTGATCTAGCAACTGCGACTTTACGCCGATCTCGTAGTTGATCAGCTTGTCCGCGCCGACGGTTTGCGGAATCCCTGCAATCGGCGAGTTCGGGCCGCCGGGCCGATAACCCGTCGCGACACGAAAATAGGTCATGAGGTCTTTCGAGAACTGATAACGCGCATCCGCCATCCAGGTAAACACGCCCTCGTGGCTGGCAAGATGCACATCCCCGGTCTCGTTGACCAGAGGCCCCGGCTGCACGAACCAATTGTCATTCTGATCGTTGTGCGCATAGCGACCGCCGGCCCCTAAACTGAAGGCATTGGTCACGTGCCAGGTGATGTCGGCGAATCCCGCGTACTCATCGTATTGTTCGGGGAGCGTCGCATAGAAGAAATTGGGGAAAGCGATCGCACCCGTGATCGGGGTGTAGTTGAGGTTATAGGGCACGTAACCCTGGGTGTTGATGGAATTTTCATGAGTGACGAAGACACCCGCCAACCATTCGATGGTGGAGTCCTGCGGCGAGAGCACCCGAAACTCCTGCGTAATCTTGTCGAGCCCAAAGAAGCCTTCGAAGGCCAAGAGGCCCGGGCCGGGGCCACCGAAGAGTCCGAGATAAGGGCCGAGAGCATAGGAACCGTCGATTTGATAATAAGAGCGCTGTGAGGAATAACTGGTAGCGGAAACCACGGAGACTGGCCCCGGATTCCAGTCCACCGTCGCCTGGTAAAGGTTGATGCGCTGATCGTACGGAGCGCCGAATGCGATGCTCTCATGATATTTGGGCAGCGGATCCGTGGGCGCGACAACGAGCGCCGAGCCGGACACCGGCACCGAGCTTGCGAACTGACGTAGCGCGGCATCGCCCGCCTCGATGTTCTGCGTCAGGGCCTGCAGCTTGATCGACAGGGTGTCGGTTGGCGTCCATAGCGCCGCAACGCGGGCGCCATACATCTTGCTCTCGTTGGTGTCCCTCTCGCCGTTGAACTCATTTTGCATGAACCCCGGCTCGCGCCGCCCGAACACGCTGACGCTCACGCCCAGGGCATGATCGATGACGGGGATATTCACTCTCGCCTGCGCCGCATAGCCGGCGCTACCGGTGCCATCAATATGGTTGGCCTCGGCGCCGACGGTGGCCTCGAGATTCGTGGTGCTGGGTGCCTTCAAGACATATTTGATCAATCCGCCCATCGAACCGGCGCCATACAGTGTGCCTTGCGGACCGCGCAGCACTTCGAGCCGTTCCAGATCGTACGGCAGCATGTCGAGCAGCGTTGTCGCCGCATTCACCCAACCCGAGGTGGCTCCCATGGGCACATCGTCTAAGTAGGTGCCGATGGCCGAGGTGGAGGTGCCGGTCGATATGCCACGAAGCTCGACGGAGGATTGGCCGGGAGTGCCTTGCGATGACACATTGAGGCCCGGCATGTAGGCGGCGTAATCCGCGAGGCCAGTTTGGCCGCGCTCGATGAGCTTCTCGCCGGTCTCGACGCTCACAGAAGATGCGACGTTCTGAACGTTCTCTTCGCGTTTATTGGCGGTCACCACGATTTCGACCAACGCCGTATCGTCTGACCAGGCCACCGAGGATCCCAAGAGAGTTGCTGCTACGACGCAGCCGCTCAAGGCGGCGGCCGAACTAAACGATTTGTTCCCCATGTATGTCCCCATGTAAACGCCAGTTCCCCGTCGCTGTGATTGGCGGCGTGACGCCGCTCTTCATCTATCTTGTGGGCAGGCCGCGGTGAAACCCAAGCAAAACGCCCTCTAATTGAGATCAATCGTGCGCAAATATTCCGTTCTTACCGGGTGAGGCAGGAAATTTCACTAGAGTGTTCGACGCTAGTGACTGCCGAACTTGATGAGATCCGCGCCGTTGTGAAATTGCTCCCGAACGGCCTGAGGTCTTACGGGCCGGGGATGACAAACTCCGGCGGTTCGACGCCTAAGAGGTTCTTGACTAGATAATCCCATTTGCGCCGCTGCAGATACAGGCTTCCCGACACCATCGCCAAGGAATGATCCTTGCCGGGAACCAAGAGAAAATCGAAGCTCTTATTGGCCTTGATGAGTGCATCCGCCAATTGCATGGTCAGGCTCGGTGGGACGTTGTCGTCCACATCCCCGTGCGCCAAGAACAATTTGCCTTTGAGGTTGGCAGCCAATTTGGCATTGCTGAAGCGATCGTAGTCGGCCGCATCGAAGGGACCTTCATAGGTCGGCCCCCAGGCGAGCAGGTATCCTCGTAGGTCATGGTTGCCGGACACCGACAGGGCAACCTTGTAGAAGTCCGGATACATGAGTATCGCCCGAGCCGCCGCAAACCCACCGCCGGAAGAGCCGGTGATGGCGACACGACTTAGGTCTATGTAGGGATAGCGCGCCGCAAGTTGCCGCAAGCTCGCCATGTGGTCTTCGAGATTGCCAGCCTGCCCCATATCGCCATAGGAAACATTGTGAAACTCCTTGGAGCGATAGGGTGTGCCACGGCCATCGACATTCACGACGATGAAACCGAGCTCGGCAAGACCCTGGGGAGTCTCGTAACTACCGAAGATGGCGCCGATGAAGGACTTCTGCGTGACGATGGACTGAGGCCCGGGATAAATCACATCGACGATCGGATACTTCTTCGCGGCATCCAGGGAATCGGGGCGATAAATGGTGCCGTAAAGCGTGGTCTTGCCGTCCGCCGCGACCACATGAAAAGGCTCGGGCAGCCGCAGACCGGAATTCATGAGTGCCGTGGCATCCGCGACCTCGAGCTTGGCGATGAGCTTTCCCTTGGACGTTCTGAGCGTCGATACAGGTGCGGCATCGGGCCGGGAGTAGGTATCCACGACGTACCTACCCGAGGGCGACATGCTGGCCTCGGACGGCCCGGGAATTCCTGGCCTCAAGAATCGCAAGAAATCCGGAGCTTGAATCCGAATCTCGTGATCGCCGTTCTCCGGCGTGAGTTCAGCGAGCCCCGAGCCGTCCAAATTGACGGCGTACAGATGGCGTTGATAGGGATCCTCGTCAGGCTCGCGCCCGACAGCGACGAAGTAGACGCGTTGCCTGCGCTCATCGATTCGCGCGATCTGCGTCACCTTCCAATGGCCCGAGGTCAATTGCCGAATCAGCTTTCCTTGCCGGTCATAGAGATAGAGATGCCCCCAGTTGTCTCGCTCCGAGTACCAAATGATCCGGCCATCGGCGAGTGTCCTGACCGACCGATCGAATGCGCTGCCGCCGATCTCGACGAAGGTCTTTCCGCCCTCTTCGATCAACACGCGGGTGGCGCCCGTCCGGGCATCGATCATGAGCAGCTGCTCGCGACGCTGTGATTCCTCGCGAGGGATGGCATAGAGGGACACTCCATCCTGACTCCACCACACCCGATCATCAGAGATCGGTCCTACGTAGGTGGCCGGGAAGGGCCCATAGTCGACGCGCACCCGCTTCCCACTTGCCACCTCGAAGATCACGAGTTCCACCGAAGGTTTGTGGGTATCGCCCGGGTAGGCGTAACGCGTGCTATGCAGGCGGGGACGGACCTCTCCCGGTGGCGCGTATTCGATCAGGTTCATGGTCAGCACCTCACGCTCGTCGAGGCGCTCGGTCACGATTCGCTTGGAGTCGGGCGACCAGACGGCGATGGGGACTAGCTGCCCATCCGCTCGCAGGCTCCCCCCGGCTCCCGTCCCCGCAACGACGCCATAGCCATGATGGGGCTCGCCGTCATTGCTCAAGGCGTGCTCGCTCCCGTCCTGCGTTGAGCGCACCCAAAGATCGTTGCCTTTGAGAAAGGCGATCCACTTGCCATCGGGAGATGTCAGCGCCGGCGTGTTCATCGCGGGCGCACAGCGGCCCTCGGACAGGCGGCAGAGAAACTCAGCACCCTTGACCGAAGCGAGCACCTCGACGACACCCAAGTGCGCTTCAAAATGCACGTCCTTAATAACAAGGTGCTCAAGATCAACGGCCTCTTTTGCGGCCGCAGAAAGTTGCACCGCTACCTTGGCTGCATCAAAGGCAGTGTGGCTTCGTCCGTTGGCAGCTTCCACGAAGACGAACTCTGGACCCGCCTCGTTCTGTCGCGCATACCAAAAGGCATCTTGCGCACCGATCCAGTGCGGAGCCACGTCGGCGTTCTTCACCATCCGGCTGGCGTTCCACGGCAGAAATGTGGCTGCGCGCGAATAGCGCGCAGCAAGCTGTGCCGCGTCGGGGTCGGCATCCGTGGCCCCGAGACTTGGAGTCGGCACAAGAAGGTTCGTCAGATGGCCGGCAAGCAAGGCACCGACAAAAATCCTCATCCTCATATCGTTCGTTCCTATCTCGTTGTTGGACTGAGAGGGCAAATTAGGGGCGCAGCGAGAGCTGCGTCACCGGGGGAGCGAGCGTGAGGGTTAACAATCCGATCTGGAGCGCAAAGCGCCAGGCAACGGCGACTCGCGTATGCCCGCCGCGATAGAGCACGCTGAGTGCTCGAATCGATTTCATATTTCATCCCTAGAGTGTCTTATGACTGCGCGTCTTACCAACGTCTTCTGAGTCTAGCTCCCGGCAGGAAGTAGCCTTAAGGCAGAAAACGCGTGTTGTTCCTTAGCCGGCCCGACTTTCTTGCCATTATTCGTGCAAAACCCCTAATTATTCCCGCGGGATGAAAAGGGCCGCCCCTCATGTCTGTTCGGCGCGCGGGTAGCGTCAATAGTTTTTCCCAATTCCGTTCTACGCGGTCGCTGGCCATTTACTGTCCCGTACTGCTGCATTCCGAGGGTGATGAGCACGATCGGACGGAAGGATGCAGCTGATTCCCACGTCGCGCAGCGTGATGACACCTTTAGCTGACATCCACAAACTTCTCATGAAATCTTCGTGCGGTAAGCAATCCAAGTGCAGACTACGGACAATGCGAACATCACCGTGCACGTCATAAGCGCAGGTCCGATATCTTTATCGGTGGCAAACATGCCCGCCACGAACGGCCCAGCGCTACTCCCGAGAAGTATCGTGCCCGGGAGAAGGAGCGCAGCTCGCCGAGTCGGGTCCAGCTTCAACATCAAAGGCAGAAGAAGCGACATCGTAATTGTCCACAGCGCTCCGAAAACAAGGGTCGTCAACACGAACGCGGTGCCTGAGTGTCCCCAAGCAAGGGCCGCGGTGACAAGCAGATAAGTCAGCGCAACGCCGGCAACGCCTGCGAACGGGGGCACCCGGCGAATGATCGCCGCTATGGCGAGAGCGCCGAGGCAGCAATCCCAAAGAGGCTCGAGTGATGGAAAGTCGAACCTTTGCTAGCCGTATCACGATGGAATGACAACTCGCGCGGGAGGAAATAGATCAGCGGCAACACCAGCACGGCCGTGCCCCCGAGGACAGTGAGGGACGCATTGGCGGCCCAGCGCGGTGCGAGGAAGACAGGAATCAGTGCCGCACTGATGCCCTGGGTGACCGATTGAGCCGCGAGAAATATCGCATTGACCCGAGGTGCGTCCGCATGCCGCGTGATGATCACGGCCGTAACCCATAGCACGATTCCGCCCCCGAAACCGGCCATCGTGCGAGTCATGATGAAGCCAGCGCCACTGGCAGCCAATCCGATGGCGTTCGCTGCAATCAAGATGGCGCAGCCGACGAACGTCCACAATTTCAAGGATCGAGGACGTACTCGTGCCGCCAACCAGGCTGAGACGCATCCTAGAGCCAGTAATTCAAAGGTGGCTGCAGCCCCCATCTGCGGGATGCTCAATCGGCCTGCAGATTGCAGGCAGCCCCCATCTGCGGGATGCTCAATCGGCCTGCAGATTGCAGGGCGCCCAGAGCAAGCGGCTGAATTCCACACATGAGTACAGCCACACAGCCTACGGCGATGCCGGCGACCAGGCCTGCCAAGCGTACCTCGACGCCGGTCCGCTGACTTTGCGCCGACGCTGTCGAAGAGACAGCGCCGCTCAGCTCGATGTCCGCGCCGGGATGCAGCGGTGCGGGACTGCTTGCCTTTGGGAGTTCCAGTTGCGCCTCTTAGTTGACTGCAATTAAGCTGGGGAAAGCAGCGCGCTGAGCTTTGTGTTCGGGGGGAGTTGGGACCGGGACGCTGCCAGCGCCCCGAATGCTCCATCCGCCGCGACGATCGTCGCCTCCACTGTCTGCTCCGACATGGCCGTATTGATGAACATGTTATGCCAAGGATGCGTATAGATGCCGCGCCTGAGCATTTCGGAACACCAAAAAAAACCGGCGCGCAAATCCGGATCATCCGCAATCTTCCAGAGTGGCATCGTAACCGGACCGCTCTGCTCGAATCCAACACCGTGTCGGGAAGCAACTTCACCGAGCCCGGTTCGCAATTGAGTCCCTATCCGCTCGATAGTTTCAAGATAAGGCGTCTCGCGGATTCTTCGCATCACAACAAGCGCCGCGGCCATCGGCGCGGCTGAAAACCAAAATGACCCGGTCACGAAGATAGATTCTGCTCCCGCGCGCGCTCGGGCGCTGCCGAGAAGGACAGACAAGCTATGACCGTTCGCGAGGACCTTCCCCCACGCTGAAAGGTCTGGCGGCGCTCCGAGGCCGTCCCACAAGCCGTCACGCGAGCATCGAAATCCGGTACGCACCTCATCCGTGATCAAGTATGCGCCGCGCTCATCGCAGATCGTTCGAGCGGCTTTGGCGTACGCGGCAGTAGGCAATTGCTGGGTGAGAAATGCGTGCTGATTTACCGGCGTGGCGATTATCCCCGCCAGGTCCGGACCGGCTTCGGCGGCAGCGGCAGCGAGGCTGGCGACGTCATTGAAATCGAAATAGATCTGATGGCTTCGATCTTCCTTGGTGGTCCCTGCCTGCAGCGGAGTGCACCAAGGCGATGTGCCGTGATACGACCCTCGGGCTCGAAGAATGGTGCTACGGCCCGAGGCGGCGCGCGCCGCCATAACGGCGGCCGTGGTTGCATCGGTCCCGTTTTTGCAGAACAGCGCCCATTCGGCATGGGAGATTTGCTCGACAAGTGCCTCGGCGAGCTTCACCAGCACGGGGTTGGGCCCGGTCATCGTATCGGAGATGCGCAACTGCGCGATGTAAGCGTCGTCGATTTCGGAGTCGCCATAGCCGAACAGGTTCGGGCCGAAAGCGCACATGTAATCAACGTACTCGTTGCCGTTGACGTCCCAAATTTTAGTGCCGGAGGAACGCTCGAAAAACTGAGGATAGGAATCCGGCAGCAACCGCGTGGACAAATGACCGTACATGCCACCCGGCACAACTCGTTGTGCTCTCTCGCGCCAAGTGGCGTCAGCAGTTTTTGCAGCCATAACGTATTTGCTCCCTTCAATGCCCGAGCCGAAGCCAAATCTACACGGCGAGTTACACACATTCAATCAAAAGCCGTTATTAATCGAATTCGACTAATGAAATATCGCACTTAGGGAGGTACTATCGGCTGTGGGCTATCGATTTTGGATGTATATCGTGTTTTGGCCCGTCCGTTAGCACAGCAACCAAATATTGATTGGGGGAACAAAGTTGGAGAGGCTTGAACTCGCCATACTGGCCGATGATCTGACTGGCGGAATGATCATAGCCAGCCTGCTCGAAAAAGGAGGCGTGGTCTGTCCCCTGCTAACCGATGCCGACGGAGTGCACAACAGCAGTGGGGAGCCGACCGCCCTTGTTCTCGCGAGAAAAATACGCCTGGTTGCGCCGGCGCTCGCTCGCAAGGACGCAGCCGTTGCGGTATCAGCATTCCGAGCGCGCGACGCGCGAACGATCTACTACAAGTACAGCGCCCTCTTTGACTCCACGTCCAAAGGCAACATCGGCCCCATCGCCGAAACACTACTGACGGAGACGGGCGCAGCCCAGACCATCTTTTGTCCGGCCTACATAGACAGGACGGTCACTGTGTACCAAGGACATCTGTTCGTGGGCAAGACGCCGTTGGCGGAATCGTTCAAGCGCTACGATCCCGTCACGCCGGCAGAAACC
>WNFI01305391.1_pt1 | contig 14695 bp, 14 predicted proteins | sample 5400471 | NCBI WGS metagenome assembly WNFI01 (sample SAMN13153348, study PRJNA577476) | soil metagenome | isolation source: 100 cm saprolite on Douglas fir-dominated hillslope | place: USA:California | collected 2013-09-17
ACGTCCTGCTGCAGCACGGCCAGCTCGGAGTGTCGAAACACCTCCGGGAAGCGGCCGAGCGGCGAGATCGCCTCGTACGCGCTCAGGAACCGGGCCAGTTGGCCACGCAACTCCGGTGGGTAGTAGGTGAGGACGAGCGTCGAACCGTCGGGCCGGACGACGCGAAAGTAGGCACGCACCGACGCGTCGCCGGCCAGGGGACGAGCGACCCACTCCCCTCCAAGGCAACCGCGCAGAAACGCGGCTGCTTCGTCGGGGAGCGGAGGTTCGCCGCTCATCACTATTTTGGTGCTGTTCCCTTTTCCGCGTCAGTGGCTGGGCGGATCTTGATCGAGTCGATCGTGGTCGGCTCAGCCGGGCGGTCATTCGCGTCGCGCTTCCCGGACACGATCTTGTCGGCCACGTCCATTCCCTTCGTCACCTGACCGAAGGCGGTGTACTGGCCGTCCAGGAAACCGGCGTCGGCCACGCAGATGAAGAACTGCGATGAAGCGCTGTTCGGATCGTTGGCGCGGGCCATCGAGACGATTCCGCGAGCGTGATGAACCTTATTGAACTCTGCGGCAATCTTCTTCTCTGAACCGCCCATCCCCCAGGTCGAGGGTGCGCCGGAGATGGTATTCGGGTCGCCTCCCTGGATCATGAACCCCGGGATCACGCGGTGAAACTTCGTGCCGTTGAAGAACCCCTTTTCGGCCAGGTCGATGAAGTTCTTGACGTGGTTGGGCGCGACGTCCGGGAAGAATCGGATGTCGATCTCCCCCTTCGACGTATGAAGCTCGGCCACTCGGTCCTGGTAATTGCTCATCGGTTTCTCCTCATCGCCGGCCTTGGGCACGGACGCTGTCGTCGCGGACGCCTGGGTGCTCGTTGCGTTGCTTCCGGTCGTCGTCGTTGCCGACGCCGTGGTTTCAGACTGTGTGCCGGTCGTCGCCGTGTTCTCGCGGTTTGCCGGCGCACATGCGGCCAGCATTGCAAGGACCGCGACATAGATGATGTTCTTCAAATGCACTTCCTCCTTCGGGTATCGGGGACAACTGAGGCGCGGAATCCTAACAGATCGCGCTTGGAAGGCGTTCGTTCGGTGATCAGAGCCTGCGTCGTGAGGCAGGATGACAATCGGCGCGCGAAGCGACTCGTACCTCGTACCTCATGCCTCGTACCTGTTCAGCACTCAGTGCGGGGTCATGTTGATGATCGGGTTCCCGGTCTGGGAGGCGATGCGGATGTCGCCGTCCGCGGCATAGAGCTCCAGGCGCTCGCCGCCGCCGTTGATCTTCCCGGTGGCGTGGATGCGGGTCTTCGAGCCGATCTGATCCTTACGGATCGTCAGGCCGTTGAACTCGGCGTGGATGGCATTCGAGTCGGGGTCGGAGGTCATGATCGTGGCGTCGACATCCGCGCCGAAATGCGGCGTCACGTTGATGATCACGTTCCCCTTCATCGTCCGGGCCACGATCTTCTGTGTCTTGGCGTTGGGATCCATATTGATCGTGATGTCGCCCGACTTCGTGTCCGCTTCAATCGGGCCGGAAGCCTGACGCACGACGATGTCGCCGCCACCCGAGTGCAGCGTGGTCGGGCCGCCGGTATAAATGAGCCGGATGCTGCCGCCGCTGGTCTGGACCACGCCGCCCTCGCGCGCGGCGCCGACGACGATGTCTCCCGCGTCCGTGCGCGCGTAGACCGTGCCCAGTACGTCTCCGAGCTCGATCGGTCCGCCCAGGGACAGGACGGTACAAGCTCCTCGGACGATGTTGATCTGCACGCGTCCGGCGCCGACGTCGACGTGCGCGTCGCCGTCGATCTGGCCGACCTCGATGTCCGCGCTGGCCGCCGACTGAATCCAGTTTCCTTTCACGTAGGGAATCTGGATCAGGTGGATCGTCCGATTCGGTACCGGCGACGGGGTATAAGACGGGCCGCCGACGACTTGCGTTCGCACCGAGTGCGCGTCACCCGGCGTCGTGCCTTTCTTCAGGACGAAGACGTTCTGCATCACGCTGGCCGTATTGATCGTCGGCCCGCCGGGCGCGTTGATGCCAGCATGGAGGGACGTGCCGTTGAGGTGAACGCGTGCGGGCATGGATGTGAAGAAATCGCCCTGAATCGAATCGCTGACCCACTCGAAGTTCGAGTCGGTCGGGACGAAGACCGTCACGGTGCCGTTGACCGTGGACAACTGAGCATTGGCCATCGGCTTCACTTGATAGTCATAGATGATGTTGCCGTTCACGCTGTCGACGATCGAGGCCCCGGTCACACCGTCCAGCCGGATCTCGCCGTTGACATTCTTGATCGTGACGTTGCCGGCGATGTTGCCGACGCGGATGTGATCGCTCGTGTGCGAGGCCACCTTCACGTGCACGGTGCGCGGCACGCGAACGGTGTAGCTGACGTTGCTCCACCAGCGGCGGGTCGGCACGGCTGGAAGGACCGTTCGAATCAGGCGGACGCGCTGGTCCCCGGCGATGACGAGCTGCGTCTGTTCCCGGGCATCCTTCAGCGCCGCCTGGTCGATGCCAACGATCGTCTTGACGGCCGTGACCACGAGACCGGGCGCGTCGACGCCCACGATCTCGATGTTGCCGATCGGATTGTCGACCCAGAACTCGCCCCCGATGTCGAGGGTGACTTCCTTGACGAACCGCTCGGTCATGGTCGGGTTCGCGGCGTACACGCTCCCCCAGGACGATGCGAGCAGAACCGCGGCAAACAAGAGACGTTTCTTCGGCATTGTCACGGACGAATCTTGCTCAACGCCTCCGCCGCTTTGACGCGGACGTAGGGTGGATCAGCGCCTCGCGCGTTTCGGACGTCATCGTCTGGGGCAACGTTCTCAGGGTGTCAGCGGCTTTGATGCGGACGCCCTCATGCTCGTCGTTCCTCAGGACTCTCGCCAGCGAGTTGGCGATCTCGGGGTCGGCCTTCTGAGGATCGGAGTACGTTTGCCGAATCCAATCGATGGCCCGCGACTGAGACGGCGCCATGTGGTCTTCGTTCTCCAGCACGTACGAAAGCAGGCGGACCATGCTCTTGTCGCTTGGGTTGCCGTTGACGGTCACGTGCGACGTGATGTCAAACGAGACGCCGATCTGGTTCTCGCCGTTCTGCGGTCGGATGAATTGTACGTTCTGAATGTCGGGCCGCCCTTCGATCGTCGGATTGACCTCGTCGGAGCGAAACGTCTTCGATTCGGCGATCTTGAAGTACGGCTGCGATACAGGCAGCGCGGTCGTCACCACCGCCGGAGTGGGCGCGATGGTCACGGAGGTCGTTCGGTGGCCGGCGTAGTACGAGCCGGCCACGAGAGCCACGATGGCCGCAGCCTGGGCGAGCCACTTGGCGGCTGGACGGCGACGAAACGGAATCACGCTCGGGAGCGCTGCGCTTCCTTCGAGGCCCGCGGCGGCCAGGAACTTCTCTTTCACGCGAGCAGGCGGCTCGAGCTCGGGCAGCTCACCCATGATCCGCCACGTCTCGTTATACGAAAGCCACTCCTCGGAGCAGACAGGGCAGGTCTCGATATGTTGATGCGTCAGCTCGCGGCGGGCCGGGTCGAGCGACTCAGTCAGCAACAGCGGCATCTGTTCTCTCATGGCATAGCAGTCAGACATCGGTCCCCTCCGCGAGCCTCGCCGGCAAGCGCCTTCTTCAGCGTTTCCATGGCCCGGAAGACGCGGGTCTTCACCGCTCCCTCCGAGCAGCCGGCGATCAGCGCGATCTCGGCGTACGACAACCCCTGGTAGCGCGAGAGGAGAATGGCCTCCCGCTGTTCGGCTGTCAGAGCGCCCAGAGCCCGCTGAACCAGCCGTTCGTTCTCACGTTGTTCAAGATTGCGATCCGGCGACAGCTCGTTCGACGCCGGGAGCGTGATCAGCACTTCCTCCCCTTCTTTGGCCTTGTTCTCCGCCTTCCTCAGGTAGTCCCGGCACCAGTTGGCCGTGATGGAGAAGAGCCATGTCGACAGCTTTGCATCGCCGTGAAACTGGTTCGCGTGCTTCAGCATCTTGACGAATACTTCCTGGGTCGCGTCTTCGGCGGCTTCGCTGTTCTTGAGGAAGCGATAGGCGAAGTTGTAAATCCGGGCGCTATACCGGTCGAAAATCTCCGAGGCAGGGGAAAAGTCGCCCCCCTGAACGATTCTCATCAGTTCCTGATCGCTCAGGTGCTTCATTTCCCCTGCGTCTCTCCCTTTCGACGGCGCCATGTGGATAAAGTTTCGCGATGATTTGCCGGTTGCCCGAGGGTGGACGGTATCGCCAAAGTTGAACTCGAACAAGCCCGCAATCGTCAGGCCGACCACGACGGCCAAGCCCACCTCCGCGTACATCCGGTTCGGCCCGCGCCATGCCCGGGCACACTCGCGAAGGAAGAGGCCGAGCAACAGGAGGTAGCCGACGAGACCGAGGATTCCGCGCTCCGCCCAGATCTGGAGGACGTTGTTGTGCAGGTGGGGAATCCGAAAACGCGGCGCGTCGTGCTTGCGATACAGCGGATAGGTTTCCTTGATGTTGGCCGGCCCGACACCCAGCAGCGGGTAGTCCTTGATGATCTCGATCCCCGCCTGCGCCATCCGGATGCGATCGAGGTTCGACTCCTTCTTCGTATCGAACGTAGAGATGAACCGGCTGAAGACTGGGATCGGGGAGAAGATGACGAAGTAGAACAGGGCGATAGCCGCGTAGAACGTCCAGAGCGGGCGGATCAGCGAAAGGAGCACACAGACAGCGACGACCCATCCGATCCAGATGCTGCGCGTGAAGGTGAGGAGCAGCGCCAGCGTGACGATCGTCGTCGCTCCGATGAGCCATAGCTTTCGCTGATGGATCGAGAGGATCAGCAGCAGCAACGACGTCGGCAGCAACAGCCCGGAGAAGGTCATCACGTGCGCGGCCGACCCCGTGATGCGGTGCTCGATGTCCCGATCGTGGAGGGCGAAGTACTGAAAGACGCCCCAGCTCGCAATGAACAGGGCGAAGGCGATGTGTGTGAACAGCGCCCAGATGCGCAGCCGCGGGATCTCGCGGAAAAGGATCAGAGCCGCGGGAAAGAGCAGCATCTTTCCCCAGAGCGCGTTCTCCAGAAAGCTGTGCTTCGCGACCGGCGCGGCGATGGCCGCCATCGAGGATGCCAGCCCGTAGAGGGCGAGTGGAACATAGAGGATGTGAAACGAGGGCTTCAGCAGTCCCTTGTAAAGCGACCAGCCGACCATGACCATGGCGAAGAAAGCGCCCACTTCCGATGCCGCTACCCAGGCCTGACAGAACAGGTGGGACAGATAGAAGAAGATGGCCGCGAGGATCGGCCAGGGCAGGCGATTCAGGACAGCGTCCTCTCCGTCACCGATCACGGATCACCGATCACAAACCGGCTATTCGAACGCTTCCTCCACCAACATTACCGGAATGTCGCTGACGATCGGGTAGATGCGGTGGCACTTCTGGCACTGCAGTCCCTGCTCGACGACCGGCTCTTCGCCGCGGAACTTCTCGCGGTACTTGTCGCGGATCGCGGTTCGGCGCTCTTCGGCCAGGGGGATGAGCTTGACCTCCTCCTTGCAGAGCGGGCAGGCTAGAATCTCGAGCAATTCGTTGTCGATGGCCATGTCCGGCGCGAACTATAGCACGTGAAAATCCTTCATCTTGCGGCTGGCAACCGCTGGACTGGCGCGGCCGCGCCGGCCTTCGCGGAAGTGGAAGCGCTGCGCGCGGCCGGCGTCGATGCCCACTTTTCGATTACATCCACGCCCATCTCACGTATGACCACTGGTTGGGGCGCATCGCGGCAGGGAACCATCATCTCAAGCTCGCTCGGACCTTTCATTCGCGCAGGGTTCTTCGCTCCGAACCTTTGACGAATTCGCTCATCCGTGCCACCGAGGTTCTCTTTGCCGTCAATGAGAGCTTTTGCCGGGCCCGGCCGATCTCGACCCGCCATGCCACGTTCACGCCGCCGCCCGTTGATCTTCAGCAGTTCCGCGCCGACGGTCCGAAGGCTCGCGACTCGTCCGGATTCGATCCCGGCGACAAGGTCATTACGGTCATCGGCAAGTTGGCCAAAGGTCGCGGATTCGACGAGGCATTCCGGGCCTTTGCGCTCCTTCGCGCGCGGGTCGAGCAGGTGAAAATGTTGATCATCGGACACGGCGAGTACCGATCCACGCTCGACGCGTTGGCGCGCGAGCTGTCAATCGGGCAACACCTGACGTGGGCCGGATATCGGGAGATCGACCTGGCCGAGCTGTATCGGGCGTCCAACATCCTGTTCTTCACTGCCAAAGGATCGGATGAAGGCCATCGTGCCGTGCTCGAGGCCATGGCTTGCGGGGTTCCGCCCGTTGTGTTTCCGCTCGAGGGGATGCGTGCGCTGGTCGGCCCTCTTGCTTCGGATCTCATGGCCGCCAACTCTACGCCGGAAGCGCTGGCCGCCAGGGCGGAGGCGGTGCTCGCCGGCGATGAGCTGCCACGGCTGGTCGCGGAACGTGCGGCCCATTTCGGTTACGAGCAGGCCGCCGCCCGCTTGATCGAGGCCTACCGCGCACGGATGTAGAATGATGACGGTCCTTCTCCCCGGGAAGTCGCCGATTTGCGTCGGTGCCTAGAGACCGTTCCCAGTTCGCGATCAGAACGCCGGTACCGTGCGTGCTCCCGGGCTGATTTCGAATTCGTTCGGTATAGGCACGACGATCGATTGGTCGACACAAGCCGCGGGCGTTGAGCCAGGCCACGGTCGGCCATGCCGGACTTCGAGCCCACAGCAGTCTTCACCTTTGCCACCCAGGCGCTCGGCGCCGCCGTGATGGCCTTGATGCTGTTCGGCTTTCACCGGCAGTATTCCAAGTCGTATCTGCTGCAATGGACGCTTGGATGGACCTCGCTGGCGGTCTATGACATCGCCACAGCCGGCGGCTTGATGCTCGCGAGCCGGCTCCACGCCGGCCCTCTTCAGCCGTTGCGCCTCGTGGCCGTGCTCGTCGCCGCGCTCTCCGGCTACCTGCAAATCGCGTGGCTGATGTTTGGCGTTCACGAGCTGATTCGGCGGCGCCCGGTGCGGTTCCTCGATGAGCGCCGGTTGTTGGGTGTCCTTTCCGTCGCGAGCGTTGCGATCGCGGCAATCTGTCTGATCACGGAGCGCAATCCGGTCAGCGGCGAGCTAACCCGTACCAGCGCGCGATCTCTGATTGTCGCTCTCGGATTCATCGCCTGCGCGTTCTGGCTCTTCCGAGCCCGAAACCACCGGCACGCCTTTGGCTTCACGGTCCTCGGCGTCGCATTCCTGTTGTCCGGCGTCGAGCAGTTTTACGATGCCGCAGCCAACGCTCCCTGGATTGTGGCACCCCTGGCTTGGCTCGGTTACTCAACCTACGTGGCCTTCACTGGTCTACTGCTGCAGACCGTGACGGGCGTCGGGATGATCGCCTGCCTGCTGGAAGAGGAGCGGGAAGCGGCCGAGCTGGCGACGGTCGAGATCGAGCATCTCGCCTACCACGACGCGCTCACCGGCCTTCCCAACCGGCCGCTCTTCATCGATCGCCTCATCGTGGCGCTGGCCCAGGCGAGCCGCGCCAATCAGAGGCTCGCGCTCTTCTTTCTCGACATGGATCGTTTCAAGGACATCAACGATTCCCTCGGCCATTCCGTTGGAGACGCGTTGCTCAAAGCCGTGGCCGAGCGCATTCGCCGCTGCGTCCGCGAAGGCGATACCGTGGCCCGCTTTGGCGGCGACGAGTTCACCATGCTCGTGCCACGCGTCGACAGCATCGAAGACGCCGCGAAGGTCGCACAGAAAGTCATCGACACGCTCAAGATTCCATTCGTCATTCACGAACGGGAGCTCTTCGTCACGACCTCGATCGGCATCACCATCTTTCCGAACGACGGCCTCGACCCCGAGACGCTGGTCCGCAATGCCGACAGCGCGATGTACCGCGCCAAGGACCGCGGACGCGACAACTATCAGCTTTACGCGCCGGCCATGAATGCCCGGGCACTGGAGCGGCTGGCGCTCGAGAACATGCTGCGCCGTGCCATCGCGAACGACGAGTTGGTCCTTTACTACCAGCCCATCGTGGCAATGGAGACGCGGACAATCGTCGGCGCCGAAGCCTTGATCCGATGGCAGCACCCGGAGCTGGGAATGCTGTTGCCCGCGCATTTCATCTCGGTGGCCGAGGCCTCCGGGCTGATCGTTCCCATCGGCGAATGGGCGCTCCGCGCCGCCTGCAGGCAGATCAAACATTGGAACAAACGAATTGACCCCGACCTCACGATCTCCGTGAACCTCTCAGCCCGGCAGTTTCAGCAACCGGACCTCCTTGGGCAGATCCGGCGCGTGCTGGCGGATACCGGCGTCGAAGCCAGTCGCCACGAGATCGAGATCACCGAGAGCAACGCCATGCAAAACGCGGAGAACACGATCCACACGTTGCGGGACCTGAAGGCGATCGACGTCCGCATCGCGATGGATGACTTCGGTACAGGATATTCGTCGCTCAACTACCTGAAGCGCTTCCCGATCGACACGCTCAAGCTGGACCGCTCATTCGTCGCGGACATCATGACCGAAGCCGACGACGCGGCCATTGTCAGCGCCGTCATTGCCATGGCCCACAGCCTCCGTCTCGAGGTGGTTGCCGAAGGAGTGGAGACCGAGGATCAATTCGCGTTTCTGCAGAGGCATCGATGCGATCGCATCCAGGGATATCTCTTCAGCGAACCGCTCGCCGCCGATCAGCTCGAACTGCTGCTGCAACGTCGTGAAATGCGCGTGTGACCAGTTCGTTATGATCGGTGATCGGTGTTTCGTGATCCGGTGGATCGATCCTCCCCGTCACTGATCACCGATCACCAATCACCGATCATAGGTGAGCCACGCCTCCGGGTACTGTACCCAGCCCAAAGCGGTCCGCAATCCCTTGTGTGCCCGCAACGACCGTGGTAGGTTGCTGCAAACAGCGGAGCGAGAGTTCATGCCGAAAAGAATCCTTCTTGCGGATGACAGTATTACCATTCAGAAGGTCGTCGAGCTGACGTTTTCCGACGGGGATTACGAGGTGGTTGCCGTCAATAACGGCGCCAAGGCGATCCAGAAACTGTCCGAGATGCGGCCCGACATCATCCTCTCCGACATCATCATGCCGGAGAAAAACGGGTACGAAGTCTGCGAGTTCGTGAAGTCGCACCCCGAGTTTCGTAACATCCCGGTCGTCCTACTGACCGGTACCTTCGAGCCCTTCGATCCCGATCGCGCCGACAAAGCAGGCTGTGACGCCGTGGTGACCAAGCCCTTCGAGTCGCAAAGCCTGATCCATAAGGTCGAAGAGCTGATCGACCAAGCCAAGTCTGCCACCGCGGCCCCTGCCGCGGCGTCCGCGCCTCTTGCGCCGGAGCCTCCGGCGTTCGCCGTCCCCACGTTCGATTCACCATTTGCGTCGAACGAGCCTTCGACGATGTCGTTTCCCGTGCCCCCACCATTTGCCCCGGAGCCCGCGGCTCCTCCTGCGTTCCAGGCCAATGACAACGATATTTTCGGCGCTCCTCCGCCAGTGGCCTCGCCGACGACCGAGATGCCGTTCGACAACGCGGCGGAGCCGGCGTTCGGCGGCGAGACACGCGCCTTTCCGCGCATGTCGTTTGCCGATCTGGAGAAGATGGCTGCCACCCCGCCAGCCGCGCCTCCTCCTCCGCCCGCTCCGGAGCCCGCGTCTCCCTGGGACGAGCCTGCTGCGACGGCTGGAGAAACGCGGGCGTTTCCGAGAATGTCCTTCGAGGAATTGCAGCAGATGCCCAGCCCCTCGCAACCAGTCCGCCGGCTCTCGAGCCCGCATCGCCGTGGGACGAGTCGCCCGCGGCGGCCGGCGAGACCCGCGCCTTTCCGCGGATGTCGTTCGACGAGCTGCAAAAGATCAACGTCACACCAATCCCGGAGCCGGCGCCGCCCGCACCGGAGCCTGCGTCGCCCTGGGATGAGCCAGCGCCGACCGGAGGCGAGACGCGCGCGTTTCCGCGCATGACCTTCGAGGAGCTGCAGCAGATGGCGGCCAGCCCTGTCGCTGCTCCAGCCGCCGAGGCGGCGTCGCCCTGGGATGAGCCAGCCGTGCCTGCTGCCGAGGATGTCGTGCCGACTGAAGCCCCGTCGCCGTTTGCCGAGCCGCTTGCGACGCATGATGAATCGCCGTTCGCCGCGGAGCCGGAACCTTTGGCGGCCGTTCCTGCCGCCGAACCGCTCGCCGAGGAACCGCCGGTCTGGTCACCGGGTGGGGTTCATTCGGAGCCGGCGGTCGAAACGGCGGTAGCTGCGGCGGCGGACATGTCTGCTTTGCCGGATCACCTGACGAGGAAGAAGGGTGAAGAGTGAAGGGTGAAACAAGCCGTGTCAGCTGCTTTCACTCTTCACCCTTCACTCTTCACTCTTTAAACTTCGCCCTTCGCCATGAAGATCTACACACGGACCGGCGATCGTGGCCAGACCTCTCTCTTCGGCGGCGCCCGAGTGGCCAAGAACGACAGCAGGATCGAAGCCTACGGTACAGTCGATGAATTGAACTCGACGATCGGTCTGGCCCGTGCAACCTGGCCGTCCTCTCCGATCGATACGACGTTGCATCGGTCACAACGCGATCTGTTCGACATCGGCGCCCACCTTGCGTCACCGGGGACGAGTCGCTTCCCAGGAGTCGATGCCGAGCGGATCGCGGAGCTCGAGCGCGGGATCGACGCCATGGAGAGCGAGCTGCCGCCGCTCCAGAGCTTCATCCTGCCGGGCGGCACGCCAGAGGCCGCGCAGCTCCACATGGCACGCACCGTGTGCCGCCGGGCCGAGCGCCTCGTCGTGGCATTGCACGATGAGACACCTGAGACGCAGTCGGCCATCGCGTATCTGAATCGTCTCTCGGATTTCCTCTTCGTCGCGGCCCGCTTCGCCAATCGGACGCACGGTGTGGACGATGTGCCATGGACGCGCGCCGAGTCCTGACGTCCGATGAGAATTGTGGCCATCAGTGGCAGCCTTCGCTCCGGCTCGTCGAACCTGGCCTTGCTGCGCGTCGCGGCCCGCGTCGCTCCTCCCGGCATGGAGATCAGAATTTTCGAAGGGTTAGGCGGGCTGCCGCACTTCAACCCCGATCTCGATCTCGATGGTGCTCACCCTCCTCCCTCGGTTCGCGAGTTTCGAGACCTTCTCGCCGCGGCCGACGCAAGTCAGCCTGGAGACGCTGGCGGCCGCGATTCGCGCAGAAACGTAACGATGCCGCGTTCGTCCAGCGAGACTAACCGTCTCGTTGGGCTTTCCCCTTGGCCGCGGCGTGACATTCTCTAGCTCGTTTCAGCTCTTCCAGTGTGCGAGCTTTGGGCGGCGTCGCGAACACCGCACGGTGTATATCCTCTGATGAATATCGCCCCACTTTGCGCACGACGATGCTCTCTCCATCGTCCACCCACTCGAGCACGGAACCCGGACCGATCCGAAGTGTTTGCCGGATCGCTGTCGGAATCGAGACAAGCCCGCGCGCGGTGACCTTCGTTCGATGAAGCGTCATGATCTGATGCTAACAAGATTTCACGCGGAGCGTCTCGACAGCTCGGACTGAGCACCGGGTGGGTCTGGCTCGTCGACGCGCCCTCGGGGCACATCTACAGCGCCGCTGCACGCAACCTGCCGCCCTATCTGCAGGAACCGGTGCGCATGACCGGTGCGTCCTGCTGGTGCATCGAGGAGTTTCGCCGCGGCGCGCTCACGCCTCGCAACGTCGACGTCATGGAGTGCAGCCGACTGCGGCCGGCCGTTCGCGCGCAACAGACCGAGCTGACCAGCGGTGTCGCTCACCACGCCTCGGTGCCCCTGCTCTTCCAGGACAAGCCGCTCGGGCTCATGAACGTCACTGCCCCGGGGATGCGACGCCTCCGTCGGGACGAGTTGCGTTTGCTCGGACTGATCGGCCTGCAGCTTGGCGTCGCAGTCGAGCGCGCCCGGCTGGCCGAGGAGACCTCGGAGCTTGCACGGGCCGACGAACGGACCCGTTTGGCGCGGGAGATTCATGACACGCTCGCCCAGGATCTGACTGCTCTGACGCTGCAGATCGAAACAGCGCTGGCGCATGTCGACGACGACCCCGGGCGCGCTCGTGAACGGATGGAGAAGGCGTTGGCGACCGCCAGATCCAGCCTCGACGAGGCGCGTCGCTCCGTGATGAGCCTTCGCGGTGAGCCGCTGGCCGGCAAGCCGCTGACGCAAGCTCTGGCCGCGCTCGTTCGCGAATTCACCTCGGAATCAGGCATCCGCGTTTCGTTAAATACCCGCACCACCTGCACGCTGCCACCTGTGACCGAGGGCGAGCTCTATCGCATCGCTCAACAGTCGTTGACGAACGTCCGGCAGCACGCGCGCGCGCATCACGTGACGATCGAGCTGGCCTGCTCGCCGCGTCGCATCACGCTCACCGTTGCCGACGACGGGGTCGGCTTTCGTGTCCGCTCCGTCGCGCCGGCACGACACGGAGTGGCGGGAATGCGCGAGCGCGCCAAGCTTCTCGGTGGAGCGTTGCGCATCACGTCGCGACCTGGAGCCGGCACGCGCGTCGTGGTGACGTTGCCAAGGAGCCTGGCGTGATCCGGGTTGCGATCGTCGACGACCATCCGATCGTTCGGGAAGGGCTGGTGGCCGCGCTCGATGGCCGATCCGGGATCGTCGTCACGGGAGTTCATTCATCGGGGGATGAAGCCGTGGCCGCGCTCTCTCACGACCATCCGGACGTTGTCGTGCTCGATCTGGAAGGGACACGCGGACTGGAGACGCTCGGATCGCTGGCGAAATCCGCGGCGGTGCTCGTCCTTACCGCATACACCAGCGACGAACAACTCGATCGCGCTCTTGGAGCGGGCGCGCTGGGGTACTTGCTGAAAGGCTCGCCGATCGATGAGATCGAACGGGCCATCCGCACGGTCGCGGGCGGTCAGTCGTATGTCGACCCGCGCCTGGCGTCGCGTGTCCTGGCCATTTCGACCGCTCCCCGCCTCACCGCGCGTGAGCGTGAAGTGCTGCGACTCGTGGCGGGTGGCAAGTCCAACAAAGAGATCGCCTCGGCACTGGGCGTGAGCGAGCGCACGATCAAGTTTCACGTGACTTCGATTCTGACCAAGCTCGGAGCCGAGAATCGCGCGCAAGCCGCCGCTACCGCCGCGCAGCGGGGGCTACTGCAGTCCTGAGTGCTGAGTCAGGACTCAGCTCGGAGGAGCGACCCTCGCTCCATAGACGTCTTTCAACTGGGGAGGCAACTTCGCCTCCTGCCCAAGCGCTTCCTGCAAGTCGTGCGCGTTGATCACGGCCTGTCCGCGAAAGTGGTTGTTGGTGATGACGTACGTCTCCGCGGTTTGGGTCATGGTTTCGATCCGGTCGACCCAGGGCGTCAGCTCCTGCTTCGAGTAGAGGTAGTTGTAGCGCTCCCAGGACTCCTCGTGCGCGAACCATTTCTCGTAATTCCGTCCGTGCAGGCGGACGTAACCAACCGGGCCGGTCAGAGTGGCGGCGGGCTTTACGGAATCGTGGAAGAGCGGCTGATCGACGTTGACCCAGGACACGTTCCGATCTTCGAGGAAAGCTCGGAAGTCGTCGTTCTGGAATGTTGCATGACGCACCTCGAGGGCTCGGGGATAGCCTTCGAAGGCATCGACGAGCTTGGTGATCCTTTCCCGCGATTCGTCCGAGGCTTTGAAGCTCCAGGGAAACTGGATGAGGATCGCTCCGAGGCGGTCGTCGGCCATCAACGGGTCGAGATAGTCGCGAAAGGCGCGGACGTCATCGGCGGAGAGAGGAGTCTTGTCGTGGGTGAAGCCGCGAAAGATCTTCGTGGTGAATTTGAAGTTCGGGTTGTTGGCCACGCGGCGCAGCCAGCTCCGGGCGTGGGTCGGGGGCGGGATCCGATAAAAGGGTGAATTGATCTCGATCGTGTCGAAGAACGACGCGAGGTAGGCCAGGTGGTCGAACCGGGAGCCGTGTGGAGGGTAGACAGTCCCTTCCCAATCGCTGTAGCTCCAGCCGGCCGGTCCGATGCGAGCGGGATGATCCGTCTTGGGCGCCATGTCCTGACATTCTTATTTTGAGCCGCAAGTCATTGATTGCGCTAGCGTTGCTTTCTATGCTAAAAACTGCACAACGAATCAATTCGACAACCCCAGGACAGCAGAAACGCGTTCCGGGGTCGAGTTGAATTCGTTCAGGAAGGGGGCTGATCGTTTACAAGGTTCGTTCAAATCCCTTATGCGGGGGCGAGGTCGCGGCACCCCGCACGTGATTCACGCTGCGGCATCCAAGCTTCAAGGACATCTTTAGGAGATCAAAGGTTCATGGACACTTTCAACGATAAGACCCTCAATTGTGCCGACTGCGGAGGAGAGTTCGTTTTCAGCAAGAACGAGCAGGCCTTTTACTCGGAGCGTGGATTCACGAACGAACCAAAGCGCTGCAAGAATTGCCGCGATAAGGGGAAGATGGCCGGAGACGGTAATGGCGGCGGTGGTGGCCGCGACCGTCAGATGGTCAGTGTGACGTGTGACTCATGCGGTGTCGCGACCGAAGTCCCGTTCACGCCGGTCAGTGGTAAGCCGGTCTACTGCCGCGATTGCTACAACCAGCGCCGATCGACCCCTCGCTCGAACTCCTGGGCGTAAGGACAGTATCCGCTCCAGAAAAAGGCGAG
>WNFI01202392.1_pt1 | contig 14694 bp, 15 predicted proteins | sample 5400471 | NCBI WGS metagenome assembly WNFI01 (sample SAMN13153348, study PRJNA577476) | soil metagenome | isolation source: 100 cm saprolite on Douglas fir-dominated hillslope | place: USA:California | collected 2013-09-17
TCCGCCGCCGGCGTGTAGCGCCCGTCGGGCTCGTGCAGCACGAGCCCCGGTGTGAGCCGGGTCGGCGTCGCCATGCTCTTGCGCGCGCGCACGATGACGCGCTTGGCCGGCTTGTCTTGCCCGGCCCACAGCGGAAATACCACGATCTCGCCGGCGCGCCCCGAAAGCTGCGCCAGCAGCTGCTCCATGCGGTCAGCGCGGTGAATGAAGGTGATGCTGCCCTTGGGCCGCGCCATCATCAGCGCGAAACGCACCCAAGCCGCAAGGTCGGCTTCACCCTCGATATGAGCCGCCGCCTTCGCTGCATCGGGCGGCGCGCTCGCCGTACCGTCCTCGAGAAAGGGCGGGTTCGCCATGACGTGGGCGAAGCTGCCCGGCTCGAGGCGCGGCGGCGGACGCAACAGGTCGCCCTGCACCGCCACGACGCGGCCAAAGAGACCGTTCAGCGCGACGTTGTCGTTGGCGAGATGGACGAGGTCGCGCTGCGCCTCGATGCCGGTGACGCGGCAGCCTTCGATGCGCATGGCCAGGCACAGCGCCGCCGCTCCTGCGCCGCAGCCGATGTCGAGCACGGAGTCGGCCGGGCCGGCGGGCACCGCCGCCGCCAGCAGCACCGGATCGATGGCCGCGCGGTAGCCTTGGCGCGGCTGGCGCAGCCTGACGCGGCCGCCCAGGAGCATGTCCTCGCTGTAAGGCAGGTCGGATGCGGGCGCGGTCAACCCGCCGCCTCCCCGGCCTCGGCGAGCACCGCGCAGGCGCGGCGGTGATCGTCCGCGCTCACCATGAGGCGGCGCGGAATGGCGCCGATGCTGCCTTCGATGATGCTGGTATGGGTGTCGAGAATGATGGTCTCGATGCCGGCGCCGGCGAGCAGTGCCTGCAGCCAAGACAGACGTACTGGATCGTTGGTGCGGACCAATTCCTTCATGGGCTCGCGCAGGTGCTATGCTGGCGCCCGCGGCCGACCGGGCTTGACCGCTTCTGCAAGCCTTCTATGCTCGCCTGCGGTCGGAGCCCCGTCAAGCAAGCGCCGGCCGCACGGGTGGGAGAGGGGAATTCCGCGTGGCGCTGGTGGCAAGTGCGCGAGGTGACGAGGTCAAGCCGGCGACGCTCGACCGGCTTACCGCCCTGCTCAGATCCGATCTCGATGGTGTCAATACGCTCATCCTCGAGCGCATGCAGAGCCCGGTGGCGCTGATCCCGCAGCTCGCCGGCCACATCATCGCGGCGGGCGGCAAGCGGCTGCGGCCGATGCTGACTTTGGCGACCGCGCGCATGTGCGGCTATCGCGGCGACCGCCACATCGCGCTCGCGGCCGCCGTCGAATTCATCCATACCGCGACGCTCCTCCACGACGACGTCGTCGACGCCAGCGATCTCCGCCGCGGGCTCGCCACGGCGAACGCGGTATGGGGCAACAAATGCTCGGTGCTCGTCGGCGACTTCCTCTTCAGCCGCGCCTTCCAGCTGATGGTCGAGGACGGCTCGCTCGCGGTGCTCGACATATTGTCGCAGGCTTCGGCCATCATCGCCGAGGGCGAGGTGCTGCAGCTCGTGACCTCGAACGATACCGAGACGACCGAAGAATCCTATCTCGCGGTGATCCAGGCCAAGACGGCACAGCTCTTTGCCGCAGCGAGCCGCATCGGCGCGGTGCTCGCCGGACGCCCGAAAGACGAAGAACAGGCGCTCGAGGTCTATGGCCGCAATCTCGGCATCGCCTTCCAGCTCGTCGACGACATGCTGGACTACTCGGCGCAACAGACCGAGCTGGGCAAGACGGTGGGGGATGATTTTCGGGAGGGGAAGATCACGCTGCCGGTGGTGTTGGCGTTGCGCTCGGCCAGCGAGGCAGAGCGCGGCTTCTGGCGGCGTGCGCTCGAGGAGCTCGAGCAGCAGGAGGGGGATTTGGAGCGCGCCATCGAGCTGATGACGCGGCATGGCACGTTGCGCGCGACCCTCGATCGGGCGCAGCAATACGCCGAGACGGCGCGCCGCGCCTTGGCGCCGTTCCGCGACGGGTCCGAGCGGCGGGCGCTCGACGAGGCGAGGGGCCGGAGGTTCAAATCCTCTCACTCCGACCAAATAATGTATAGGTCGCGCAATGGCTTGGCGGCCTTCAAGATTGGTCAAATGGGGACTAGGTACCACATAGGTACCACGGGCGCGCGCTTGGCGCGAGACGCGCGCGCTCGAGAGAGCAGGATGGACGGAATGCGCCGCGCTCTTGAGAGCGACCGACGTACAAACGCACGGCTCGTTCGGCGAAAATACTTAGTAGCACGGTACTGGTTCTCGAGGACCGAGGCGCTCTCGACCAAGATGAGGAAAGTGCTGATCGAGGGGCATCCGGGACGCTCTCGCCCCGGGGAGCCCATCTGCACGCGTCAAGCAAAGGTGCGTCAATCGTCGTGGTGTCGCGTTACCAGACGAAGATCTTAACGGGTCCCCTTTGAGAAGGACCGCCACTCGGGGGCCCCTGAATGGGGGCGATACCCCCTTGAGCATTAGAAACAGCGGGGCGGTGGATCGTTTCCTTTTTCGCGTTCACTTGGCCGCGCCGCCATCAGCGCAAATGGCGCCCCTTCTTAAAATGTGAGACTCCAGTTCCATCTTTCATTGGGGCGTTGAGATCGCGCAGGAGCCGGTAGAGCGCGCTGCGCCGCGTCATAGCGATCACCCGACCCGGTAGCGACCGTCCCCGCCGCGGACGACCCTCTCGCCGAGCTTCTTCCGGACCGTGCCCGAAAGGAAGGTGCGCATGCTGCGCGGCCGACCACCATCGGCATCACCACCGTGGTCGCGATCAGCATCCCAGCATGGTGGTGATCATGGTCATCAGCACCAGCGCCAACGCGGTAGCGCAGATTGACCCGTGGGCTCGGCGGGCATATGGTGGCCGGCCATTGCGCGCGAGCGAGCACGTTCGCCGGCATTACGCCGACGCCGTCAGGCCAGTTGGCGTCGTCTAAGTCGTGGAACATGACCAGTCGAGCGAAGGCGAAATGGCCTACGACCGCAAAGCGGCGAAGACGCCAACGCGGCATCTCCGCGATCGTTTCCTCTACCTTCCTGAAGTAAGTTTCCGGCGCTTCATCTTCGTCCAGCTCCGGGAGCCGGCGGTGGAAATCCTTGTGAAGGCGCTCCGACAAAGTGATGTTGATTTGGGTGTCCTCGTCGACGCTCCCGACCGAGTAGCGATACTTGCCACCCACGATCCTGCGCTCCAGATCGACTGCGTGGAGCAGTAGCGGTGCGAACATTGGCTTGCTCGACGCCGGCGCCTCGTACCATTCGAGGAACCCCAACGCCAGATAGAGCGTGTTCACGCCGGTCTCCTGGAGGGATGTCCGCGCTTGGTCATAGATCGCCGAGAGCACCGGCTCCATTTCATCCGGCAGCAGTAGCGTTTGCATCCAGGAGTCATGATGCCCGGACTTGGCCTTCCTCCTGGGGTCCGCGGCAGGTCGATCGAAAGTTGGGTCGACGCCATTGTGGCGCGCCCATTCCTCTCGGCTAATCTGCTCGCGCAACATCCGCGCGGGCATCCCGAGCTCGGCACGTAATCGGTCGCGTAGCGCCCGCTCGATCCTCCGCAGGGCCTCGCCGTCCCTATCGTCGTCCTCCAGCTTTGCTGACCGCCGCGAGGTACTCCTCGTCCGACCGCTTCGCCTGCTCGAGCGCAAGGATAAACTCGTCGGTCCGATCGTCGGTCGGCTCGTCGCCAGGCTCGGGAAGTGATTTAAACGTGAGGCGCTTGCCTTCGGAGAGCTTCAGCAGGAGTTCGTCTGAAAGCTCGTCAATGATGCGCACGACCCGACGAGATCGGTCCGCGAACTTATAGTTTAGGAGCCGGTTCCGGTTGGTGAGGTCCAGGAGTCGCAGCCGGAGATCAGCGATCCGCCTCCGTGCTGCCGCCTCCCGTCGCGTAAGCTGCCGTCGCGCTGGCGTCTCGATGATCTTCATGCCTCCTGGCTGGTACTTGGTGTCCTGCACCCGCTTCTGACGGGCCACGGCGGCCGTCGGGCCGAGGGCCAATTCGTCAAGCTGCTCCTGAACCTTCTTGAGTAGGTCCTTACCTCCAGCCGTCCCTCTACGTCTCAGTTCATCCCGTAGCGGCTCAAGAATCCGCGGGTCGTTCCTGTGCTCCTGGAACACCTCCTTGAGACGGGCGAGATTCGCCGAAAAAACCCCCTCTTCTTGTCGGCACGATAATCGGGTGTGTGCACGCGCTGGCTCTTGCCCGTCCACACAAATGCAGACGCACATAATCAGGCCACAACTGTTGCTTGGCGGCAATGGTTAATGTGCACGCCAAGCGCGTGGCGAACCCCAAGTTTCGAGCCTTGTGGGGTTGGATTGCCATAGTCCGACTGGCCTACTTATTTGTGCGTCTCCGGCTACGTGCCCGCAACCGCAATAGCTCGGCCGGCTCGACCTCCAGCACTTCCGCCAATTTTTCGATGATCTCAAGCCCGACGTAGCTCGCGCCTTTTTCGAGCTTGCTGACGTAGGTCCGGTTCACGCCCGCCTCAAGTGCCAGCACCTCCTGTGATAGGCCCTTTTCGTGCCGAAGCCTGCGCAGGTTGGTGGCGAATACTTGCCGGAAATCCATCCGGCAAGCTCAACTGTATGTTGCCTATTGACCCACCGCTTTAAAGCGACAAAATGACCATGCGAGCCCAACTGGAGGCGCAAGACACCGGCGAGGTTCCATGGCACGGACGGTACTTCTGTGTTGGGTTGCTGTGATCGGGCTCTGGCCTGCTGAACGTTCGTTCGCCGACGACCGACTCTTCGACAGCGCTTATGGGTTTTTACATCAAGCCGCCGAGGAACGCGCCTTTCTAAAGACGTGCGCGGACTTCGACAGGAAAAATGCGGTCAGCTACGACCATGCGCTGCACCTTTGTGAGCGCGCCGCGACGCAGTTGATCGAGCGTGTCACGAACATCTTGAACGTAGACTTTGCGCGTAGAGGCTGGGGGGCCAACGCCGCAACTCGCGTGCTCGCCGAGATCGAAGCCGACGCTACGTCAGACGTGATTAAGATGAGAGGCGAAGATCCAGATGCGTTCCTTGCGAGCTGCCGCGAGAGCGCGTACGCCGCTGCTGAAGACGCAGAACAACTTACTCCCGAGTGGCAGCGGGCACATCATCCGCGTGAGATGCGCATCATCGACGAGTGGCGGTGAAGAGAACGAGTGGGCAACGCTTCAGGCCAGCGATCGAGGGCATTATGCGAATTAGCCAGTTTCTCGCACGTTTGAGAGCCGGTGTCCCCCCACCTCTCCCCGTGAGGTGCGGCACGCTGCTGGCCGACTTGACCCCGGAGGAAGTCACTCGAGTTGCCCGAGCGTGGCGGAGCGCCGAGGAGCGGTTCATCGAGTGGGTCGAGCGGCTTCCTGCGCCTGGTTGATCTTCTCCGAAAACTGCATTGTGCGGAGGATTCGACAGCTCCGAGCGACACGGCATGTCGATACATCCGCTGGTGATGGACGAAAATGCAGGTCGTTAGGCTCAATGCGGAAAGGCTCCCAGTGAACGGCTGGCCCGTGAACCGGCTTTCGAAGCAATGGCTCTTAAAGGGTGGGCAGGAGGCGAGCCCGGACCATCCCTACATCCTCCAACTCGTCCTGAGGGGCATCGAGACCGACGTGCCGCTGCCAGGCCAAGGCGGTGACTTCCGGTGGGAGCTGGAGATCGCCGCGGGGCGCATGCTGAGCCCGAGGCTCGACCCGGTGAAGATCACTCGCTGGTTCACAAATAATCCGGATGGTTCGGAAGACCCATCGGAGCAGAGCGCTACTTTAGAGCAGGCCCTCCAAGAAGCGCAGACCTGGGAGGAGGCTGCGCAGGTAGCGATGGAGGCGTTCTACGACCGGATCGCGGCGGAGAACGACTGTTACAGGACGGCATGACTCCGACGGCTGCGAACGTCCTAGTGGTTATCTTGTCCGTGTCACCCGCCCAACGCACCCGTCAGGCAGGCGCCCGAGCCGATTGAGCCGTAGCAGGCGCTTGTTGGATCATCACTTGTCCCCTCTCCCGTCGATTACAGTGAATCGCCCGACCTGGGTGATTCGCGTGAAGATCGGCCGGCCGGCGTTCCGATCCTGGAGCATGGAGAGAACCTCGTCGTCCTCGAGCGTATCGCCATAGCTGCCGATGGTCGCGAGCAGTTCGGGCGGCCCGCCGAGGCGCCACCGCGCTCAATGACATCGCCGGCCGCCTGAAGATGCTCAGGGTCGAGTGCCCCAAATGCGTCCGAGCCGGGCAATACCCCGTGGTGTGGCCGATGCGGGAGTGCGGTCCCGACACCATGCTCCCGGAATGGCTGGCGCGCGTCAGCGCTGATTGCCCGAGACGGAAAGGCCGGCGAGATGTATGACCCCTGCGGCGCGCGGATGCCCGATCTGGTGCGCCTGCAGATTTAGCCTGCGCCAGCAAATCATCGTGCAGCGCGGCAGTGCCGCCCTGCCCCGGTCGAGCAATTTTGCTGACCTCTTCCCACTTGAGGTAAATTGGCACCGCGAACTTAGCTACGCTATCCGCGACCAGTTCGACATCCTTGGCCGTCGAAACACCTCGGACTGGCAGATGCGGCATGACCGATGCCAGGCGAACCTGGCCGACCAGTACGTTGGGCAGCTCGGGCTTCCATGATGGCCGGCCAAGCGGCGGAGCGGCCGAGTCCGGTAGCCGATCTGGCACGATGCACGGTTCAACTGATGGGTAAAGACGCATTATCCCACCAGTCCTGCTTTTCCGCGGTGCAAATGCCCACAGGCGGCTCATCGGCTGCTGGACTGATCGGGATGGTGTGCCAGGGCCGATTTGCTTATCGGTCCCAGCCCGACCGATGAGCGGTCAGGGCAAGCAGGCAAAAATTCTCTCCGAGGCGCAGATCCGCGCAGCGCTCGGCCAAGTAGAGCATTTGCGCTATCGCGACCGCGACCGAGCGATGATCCTGTTGAGCGTGAAGGCCGGCCTGCGGGCCAAGGAAATCGCCTCGCTCACTTGGGCAATGGTGACTGATGCCGAGGGCACGATTGGTGATGCCATTTATCTGACGAACAGCGCCAGCAAGGGCAAAGGCGGCGGCCGGACAATCCCGCTCAATGCGGCACTGCGGGAAGCGCTGATGAGCCTCAAGAGAGCTCGAGGGAACGAGGCTGGACCAAGCCTGCGCATCATCCATAGCGAGCGTGGCGAGGGTTATAGCGCCGCCTCGGTGCAGGTGTGGTTTGCCCGTTTATACGGCAAGCTGGGGTTCACGGGCGCGAGCTCGCACAGCGGCCGGCGCACCTTCATCACTCGAGCGGCGAGGAAAATCATCGAGGCAGGTGGTAGCTTGCGTGACGTCCAAGAACTCGCCGGCCATGCGAGTCTCGCTACCACGCAGCGGCATATCGCCGGCGACACCGATGCCAAGCGCAAAGTAGTGGCCCTTATCTAGGCGCGACGCGCGCCCTCTTGCAGAATGAGGCGGTAATGATCGAGCCCGATGGCGCCGCGGGTGTTTTCTCCAGTACCCGGACGGGCGCTTGACCCGACCGGATACAGGACGGACATTATGCGTCCGGTTGGGCGACGGGCCTCCACGCGGATCGGCCGCGGCACGGGTTCGAGCGCTGGCCATATGCCCCCGATGACATCCGGCGCGCTTCAGGGCGCGCCAGAGGAGGATCGATGGCTTCTCACGGTGATTCTCCGACAACACAGCTCCGCGCGCTCCTGCAGCGGGATGGCATGATCGTGGCGCCGGGTGCCTATGACTGCATCGGCGCACGGGTCATCGAGCAGGCCGGCTTTCCCGTCGTCTACATGACCGGCGCGGGCACTGCGGCCACGCTGGGCTATCCCGATTACGGCCTCATCACTATGACCGAGATGGCGGAGAATGCGGGCCGTCTGGCCGCCGCCGTGAAAGTCCCGGTGATCGCCGATGCCGATACCGGCTATGGTAACGAGCTCAACGTGACGCGCACGGTGCGCGAATTTCAGAAGCGCGGGGTCGCCGGCCTGCATCTCGAGGACCAGGGCTTTCCCAAGAAGTGCGGCCATCTCGATGACAAGGTGGTCATCGCGCTCGACGACTACCTGGCCAAGGTTCGCGCCGCCGCCGCGGCGCGAACCCATCCCGACTTCCTCCTGATCGCGCGCACGGACGCGCGGGCCGTGCTCGGCTTCGAAGAGGCGGTCGCGCGCATGAATGGCGCGCTTGCGGCCGGCGCCGACATGGCTTTTCTGGAGGCGCCGCAGACGATGGCAGAGGTCGAGGCCGTGCCCAAGCTCGTCAAGGGTCCCTGCCTCCTCAATGTGGTTTCGGGCGGCAAGACGCCCGTCCTCGACCTGGCCCGCGCCGAGCGCCTCGGCTTCAAGCTCGCGATCCTGCCCGGTGTTCTATTCCAGACCGCGATCGCTGCCTTCGATGCCGCGCTCGCCGAGGTCAAGACGCAGCATCGCCATCCCGATATGAAGATCGGGCTCAAGGAGAAGTTCCGGCGCGTGGGTGCCGAAGAGTGGGATGCGCTGCGCGAGCGCTTCAGGGCGCCTTCGGTCGCCGAGGCCGGGCGCACCAGAAGCGCGGCCGAGTAAATCGCGAGGCGCGAGCGTAGGCTTGATCGGAACGTTCGATCAAACGGGAGCCAACCTCTTTCGTCGTCTTTCCCGCGAACGAAGGCGGGAATTGATGGCCCCCTGAGTCCCTGCTTACGCAGGGGACGAGGGAAGGGGTGGTTTCACCTGATTGCACTCAACGGCCGCGGAGCTTGGGATCGAGGGCGTCACGCAGCGCGTCGCCGAACAGGCTGATGCCGAAGACGGTGAGCGCAATCGCGAGGCCGGGGAAGATGGCGATCCAGGGCGCCGTCGAGGCGTATTCCTCGGCGCCTCCCTGCAACATCAGGCCCCAGGCCGGCGTCGGCTCCTGCACGCCGAGGCCGAGATAGGAGAGCGAGGCCTCGGCCAGGATTGCCTGACCGACAAAGGCGGTGAGCAGGATCAGGAAGGGTGCGACGACGTTCGGCACCATGTGGCGCAGGATGATGCGCATGTGGCCGAAACCGCAGGCGCGCGCCGCATCGATATAGGGGAGCTCGCGGATCGCCAGTGCGCTCGAGCGCACGACCCGGGCGCATCGTGGGACCAGCGGGATGGTGATGGCGACGATGACGTTGTGGACGCCAGTGCCGAAGATTGCGACCACGGCCAGCGCCATGATGATCAGCGGAAAGGCCATGACCACGTCCAGGACGCCCTGGAGGACGAGGTCGAAGCGGCCGCCGAAATAGGCGCTGCCGACGCCTATCACGAGGCCGGCGAAGCCGCCGATGACGGCGCAGGAGAAGCCGACGATCAGCGCCGTGCGCGCGCCGAAGATGATGCGAGCGAGAATGTCGCGGCCGAATTGGTCCGTGCCGAGCGGATGCGCCCAGCTCGGCGCCTCGCTCATCATCGAGAAGTCGTTGGCCGTCGGACTGTAGGGCGCGATCCAGTCGGCCGAGAGGCCGGCGAAAGCCATCACCAGCACCAGCATCATGCCGATCGCGCCGAGCGGTTGGCGGCGGCAGAAGGAAAACGCGCTCTTGAGGAAGGAGCGCCGGACATCGCCGCCCTCATCGAGAACGAGAACTCGGGCGCTTTCGTTCGGTGCGAGGCTTGCCATGGCGCAGCCTCTCCTCAAGCGAAACGGATGCGCGGGTCGAGCCACGCATAAAGCAGATCGACGACTAGATTGGTGAGCACGAAGACGATAACCACGAGCATCACCAGCGCCTGGGTCAACGTGTAGTCCTGATTCTGTACGGCCTGCACGAAGAGGCGACCGATGCCGTTGAGGTTGAACACCTGTTCGGTGACGACGAGTCCGCCGATCAGGAATGCGAATTCGATGCCGATCAGGGTCACCACGGGCAAGAGCGCGTTCTTCAGCGCATGCCGGTTGATGATGATCCGGCGCATGAGGCCCTTGGCGCGGGCGGTGCGGATGTAATCCTCGTGCATGACCTCGAGCATGGCTGAGCGGGTCATGCGCATGATGACGGCGGCGTAGCGGTAGCCGACGGTGACCGCAGGCAAGATTGCCATGGAAAGGTTGCGCAGGGGGTCCTGCCAGAGTGGAACGTAGTCGATCGGCGGCATCCAGGGCGCGCCTGTGATCGCGCCGGAGACCGACAGGATGGCCAGGAGGACGACGATGCCGAGCCAGAACGACGGTGTGGCCATGCCGGCGATGGCGACGGTGCGCACAACGATGTCGATCCAGCTGTTCTGTTTCAGCGCCGAGACGGTGCCCAAGGGGATCGCGATCGCGATCGCCACCGCTGTGGCGAGCAACGCGATCTCAAGCGAGATCGGGAGCCGTGCCGCGATCTCGTAAGAGACAGGTTTCCCCGACCACATCGAGATGCCGAAGTCGAAACGAAAAAGGCCCCAGAGGAAATCGAGGAACTGCATGACCACCGGGCGGTCGAGTCCGAGCTCGGCGTGGCACACGGCCACGGCGCGGGCATCGAAGGTGCCGCCTCCGCCGCCGAGCCGAACGACGCAGATATCGCCCGGGATGAGCCGCATCAGCAGGAAGACGAGCGCGGCCGCTCCGATCAAGGTCGGGATCGCCAGCAGGACCCGATTGATTATATACCGGTACATCGTCCCATCCGACGCTGGATACGCCGCAGGTGCCCGCCGGCTAATTGCCGGTGGGCGGCCGCGGCTCGATTGCTACTGGTCGAGCCAGACGTTGGCGAGGTCCTGGTTCAGGTAATGGCTCGGGCTGATCTTCCAGCCTTTGACATAAGACCGGTACGGGATGACCCGGTTCCACCATGGCGTCATGAACATGTGCGCCTCGGTGTCGAGAACGTGTCTCTCGAACTCGCGCATGAGCGCGCGCTGCTTCTTGAAGTCGGTCTCGCGCAGCATCGTGTCGTAGAGCTGGATCTCCTTAGGGTCCTCGTAGTTGCCGTAATTCTCGGTATAGACCGAGCGCGGCAGAAACTTGCCGACGTCGAGCAACGGGTTGACCACGCCCTGGCAGTTGAAGTCCATCGTGACGTCGAAGGTGCCTTGGCGCAACGCATCGAACAAAGGACCGGTTGGCACCACGCGCTGCGTCACCTGGAGGCCGATCTTGCTCCATTCGTCGATGAGCCAGGTAGCGACATACTTGTAAGGCTGGTCGACGTTGCGGTTCATCAGCTCAAAGGTCAGCCCTTCGGCGCCTGCCTCCTTCAGCAGACGCTTCGCCTCGGCTCGCGATTTGCCGATGTCGGGCCAGTATCCGGGTAGCTCCTGCAGCTCCTCCTTGGTCGCGGCCAGCGGCGAGCCCGGGAAAACGATGCCGCCGACCGTGTGCACGATGGCGATCTTGGAGAGGCCCGGGGCGCTGCCCCAGTTGTCGACCGCGAGCTCGAGGGCGCGGCGGACGCGGACGTCGTCGAACGGCTTCTTCTTGTGGTTGGGCGTCACCAGAAGGACGCAGTTCCAGTCGCTGGTCTGCACCTTGACCTTGTCCCCGAGCTCCTGCACGAGCTGGTCGCGCGCGGAGGGCGGCAGGCCACGGAACTCCATGGCGGCGCGGTCGGCGCGGATCGCGTCGACACGCACCGCCTGCTTGGCGGCGAAGATGCCGACGAAGCCGTCGAGGTAGGGCTCGTCCTGGTGATAGTAGTCGGGATTGCGCTCGCCTTTGATCGACTGGCCGACATCGTAGGAGACGAATTTGAAGGGGCCGGAGCCCATGATGTTCTTCTCGTACCAGTGTGGATCCTGGTCAAGGATCTTCTTTTCGTAGATCCAGGCGTAGGGATCGGCGAGCGCCGGCAGGAAGGCATTCGTCGCGTATTTCAGATGAAAGACCACCGTGGTCGTGTCGGGCGCCTCGACCTTGTCGACCATGACGAAGTAGCTCTGGCGCGCGCTCGACACCCCTTCGCGCGGGTTGACGATCTCCTGCCAGCTCGCGGCGACGTCGGCGGCAGTCAGCGGCGATCCGTCGTGGAACTTGACGCCCTCGCGGATCTTGAAGGTATAGCCCGTGCCGTCATCGGTGGGCTTCGGCATCTCCGTGCAGAGATCGCAGACGAAATCTGTGGTCGAGGACGGGTCGTCGGGATTGACGCGGATCAGCACGCTGTAGAACGGCGCCGCCGCATGAACGGTCGCATAGGTGGTCTCGCGATGGCCGTCGAAGCTCGGCGGCGCATCGGCCGGGATCATGTAGGTCAAGATACCGCCGCGCTTCGGCGTCTCCGCCGCTGAAGCCGGTCCGACGACGATAGCCGCCAGGGCAAAGCCCAGCGATGCTGTCAACAAACCACGCGTTCTCTCCATGTCGTGTCACCTCCCGATCGTCCGTTGTTGCTGGTTTCTTGTTTGGTCATTGAGTGATCTCGCTGCATGCGGCCCAATGCCCGGGCATGATTTCGCGCAGCTCGGGAACGACGCGCTTGCAACTCGCCACGGCCAGCGCGCAGCGCGGATGGAAGACGCACCCCGAAGGCGGGTTTATGGGGCTTGGCACCTCGCCCTTCGCCGCCTGGAAGGACCGCTTGGCCTCGATGCTGGGATCGGGCACCGGCACCGCCGACAGAAGCGCCTGCGTATAGGGGTGCAGCGGGTTGTCGAACAGCTCGTCGCTGTCGGCGAGTTCGACGATGCGGCCGAGATACATGACCGCGACGCGCTGGCAGAGATGCCGCACGACAGATAGGTCGTGGGCGATGAAGAGGTAGGTCAGGTGGAAGCGCTCGCGCAGATCCTCGAGCAAATTGACCACTTGGGCCTGGATCGACACGTCGAGCGCGGAGACGGCCTCGTCGCAGAGGATGAACTCGGGGTCGAGCGCGAGCGCCCGCGCGATGCCGACGCGCTGGCGCTGGCCACCGGACATTTCGTGGGGATAGCGGTCGGCGAAGCCGGGATTGAGGCCGCACAGCGCGAGCAGCTCGCGCACCCGCGCGCGGCGGCGTGCGGCATCGGGCTCGATGCCGTGCACTTTCATCGGCTCGGCGATCATGTCGCCGATCTTCATGCGTGGATTGAGCGAGCCGTAGGGATCCTGGAAGATTACCTGAATGCGGCGTCGGAGCGCCATCAGCTCGCGGCGCGATACCTTGTATAGATTGACGCCATCATAAAGGATCTCGCCCGCGGTCGGCCGCTCCAGCCGCAGGATGCATCGACCGGTGGTGGTCTTGCCGCAGCCGCTCTCGCCGACGAGGCCCAAAGTCTCGCCGCGGCGGATAGTGAGGTCGATGCCGTCGACGGCCCTTACCTCGCCGACCCGGCGACGGAGCAGCATGCCTTCAGTGACCGGGAAGTGCACCCGCAGGTTCCGCAGTTCGAGGAGCGGCCGGTCGGCGGATTCGGCGATGGTCATGCCGCCGCTCCCGTCTCGGCGCCGAGCTCGAGGCTGCGGAAGCAGGCCGCGCGATGCCCGGCCTCGCCCACCGGCTGCAGCGCCGGCCGAGCGCCGGCGCAGGCCGCGACCGCGAAGCGGCAGCGCGGCCGGAAGGCGCAGCCGACATCGAGCCGGGACAAATCGAGCGGCTGGCCCTCGATCGGATCGAGCCGCGCCTGGCGCGGACGGTCAAGCCGCGGGACCGAGCGCAGCAGCGCCGCGGTATAGGGATGCCGCGGCGCATGATAGATCGCCGCCGCGCTGCCGCTCTCGACGATCCGGCCGGCATACATCACGTTGACTCGCTCGGCATAGCGCGCGACGACGCCGAGATTGTGGGTGATGATGATGAGCGCGACGTTGAGCCGACGCGTCAGCTCCTTCATCAGCTCGAGGATCTGAGCCTGGATGGTGACATCGAGCGCCGTGGTCGGCTCGTCGGCGATAATGAGCCTTGGCTCGCAGGCGAGCGCGATGGCGATCATGACGCGCTGGCGCATGCCGCCAGAGAGCTGATGAGGATATTGCTTCAATCGGCGCTCGGGGTCGGCGATGCCGACCACCCCCAGCAGCTCGACCGCGCGCCGCGCCGCTGCCGCACGATCGGTATGGCGGTGCTGCTCGACGGTCTCGGTGATCTGGCGGCCGATGGTGAGCACGGGGTTCAAAGAGGTCATCGGCTCCTGGAAGACCATGCCGATCTCGCCGCCCCGCACTTGGCGCATTTCCTCGTCGGAGAGCCGCATGAGGTCGCGGCCGGCGAAAATCACCTCGCCTGCCATGATCCTTCCGGGCGGATCCGGAATCAGGCGGAGGATGGACATCGCCCCGACGGACTTGCCCGCGCCGCTTTCGCCGACGATTGCGACGGTTTCGCCCTCTTCGACCGTATAGGAAATGCCGTCGACGGCGCGCACGATCCCGCCACCGGAGCGAAACTCGGTGTGCAGTCCCCGCACCTCCAGCAGCGGCGGCACGCTTCCTCCCGACGCTTTCCCAGACCGCCCTATTGCGAGCGATTATTAATCAGTAGCGAGTATGTATGAGGATGGAACAGAGCGCAAACGACATCGCGCCTGCGCCGGGGGCTCGGAAAAACGGTAGCTCAGCTGCCTCCGGTCGCGCGCTGTCAATTGGCGGAGGAGAGGGCACGCTCCACCGGTCGAAACCCGCAGAAGACCAGCGCGGGGCACGCCAACTTGCGTCTTCGTGCAGCAAAGGCGTAGCAAGCGATGGACGAGGGCACCGAGGCCGCAAGTTCGATTCTTTTGTTGCGCGCTGACAAC
>WNFI01106141.1_pt1 | contig 14689 bp, 9 predicted proteins | sample 5400471 | NCBI WGS metagenome assembly WNFI01 (sample SAMN13153348, study PRJNA577476) | soil metagenome | isolation source: 100 cm saprolite on Douglas fir-dominated hillslope | place: USA:California | collected 2013-09-17
TCTCCCGCCGGTGCTGCGTGAATCTCTTCCGTGCGAGGCCGGAATCTTTCAGGCAAGCAAAAGAAAACGCACGGACCTGGCCCGCGCATGGCTGGCTGATCTGGCGAAGAAGTCTAAACATCTGGTACGGCTGGAAGGCGCCATCCTTGAAACCGAAGAGGACTTTCCAGGGGCGCTCGGCAAGATTGACGAGGTGGTGGCAGAGACGTTGAATCAACCGGACCATCCGTCAAGAGCAACTTCATTGCGATTGCTGCGGGAATGGCGATCTGAGGTGCTTGAAAAGGCGAACGCCCAACTCGTTGCCCCCGCACAATGATTCCAGGGAAACCCGTCGCTGATCGATCAGAATCCCGTTACCCGTCCGCTGAGCCCGAATTTCTTTTGCAAGGCCTTCAGCCGGGTGCCCCGCTCTCTCCGTCTTTCTGTTCGCTCTACGATATCGTGCGTGCCCCATCCTTCGCGGAGAAGCTGGCTCTTATTTTTTCAGCTTCGGAGCAAAGGGTGGGTGAGATCACCGTTTGATTCTCACCGGCCAATAGCATCGAAGTCCTTTCGGCTCCATGCGGAGATTCTAGCAACCCACCCTTCTCTCCGGGAGCAAAAAACAAGAACGCTCCTCCGTGAAGAGTGGGGCACCCACAGCCTGGAAGCTGCTGTCGGTCAGAGGCGGAAAGCGTGGGGCACCCGGCTGTTCGTAGTACACGAGCATGTCAAAAACGTACTGCGCGGTAAAGCTGTTTGGGAAGAGCTTTTCCTGGTTCTCTACGATCCGGCGTTCTCTACAGTCCGGCTCACGATGTTATCTGTAAAGCCGACGTAGAGCCGTCGCGATTTGTTCGACATGATGTAACACCAGTAGCGCTTCATAAACTCGACAATGTAGCACTCCCGGACTTGGCTGACGTGTGAGCGATATCCCGTTTGGCTCACGCGAAGCAGCGGCGGAGCAGGTCCCTCACCCTGCTCGCCTGCGCTCCGCAGGGGTTCGGGATGGTGCCTCGTGAGGGTGGACGTATCGTGCCTAGCGGTGATCCAGAAACCACATTGACCCCAATACCAGAAGAGTCGGCCAGCCGAAAATCTCAGAATACGTTCCGTCTGTCACTGAGTTACTCAAGTGCTTTTGCAAAATCTCCATCCTATGCATCCGAACTTGAAGCCATCAGATACGAGCCTTCATTGCCTTCGATCCGTTTGCCGCGGACGATGGAGCCCGGAGGGAACTCCCATTTTTCATCGTTCGGATCGTAGTGCTCGGTCGGGAGAATATTAAAAAAGCCACTACCCAAATCGAGAGCCTCCGTTGGACGGGAAACCTCGGTAGCCTCGTCAAGTAGGCGAACATAGATTTTGACTCTGTCATTGGGCACGTCGAGATTCTACCTATTTTTTGACTTACGCGATGGACATGGCAACCTAACAATAGTAAGCTGCCCAATCAAAGGATTACAGGGCCTAGATCGCATTCTCGTCCGAGTCCTAAAACTAGACAATGAGGCGTGATGTCACTGCGAATGCTCAATCTCATTGTAGTTCTTTTCTTTCTTTCGGCCCCTCTGTTCACTGAGCACGGCTTCGTTTACCAATCCAAGGCCAAGACAACGACGCCCAACCCAAGTTCTTCCTCCAAAGCTCCTGAAGGCGCTGAAAAGATCGGAACCCAAGAGTCATCGAAGAATGCAGCGGTAGCAGAACGAAAGAGTGCCCTCGAAAGATTTAGCGGTAATATTAGCGCCGTCCGATCAATCGCCATTGATTTCCTTCTTTTGGGTTTGCTAATCGCGTTCCTGGCAGCCGCTGTTTGGGAAATGCGACGTAAACTGGTGATTGTCGAATTGGTTGAAGTTCCAGAGGATCTCTCGAAAAAAGGTTATACGCCAACCGTAATCGCACAGCGTATTGTGGCCGAGATCACTTCCCTCAGGCGTGCCGCGCGATTTAGGGGACGTTTAGAAGAAGGCCTGGAAATTGACTCTGCGCAAATCGATTTCACTGTGCCCACGGCTGGAATCTCATATCGGAACACTATCCGTTACGCAAGGCAGCTATTTCGCCGTCACGAGGAGCGCATCAGCGGAGAGATCGTGCACGAGGGCAAAAAAACCCGCATTGTCTTGCGGACACGCGGAGGGCGCACTACATCATCCAGTCTATATGCCCTTAAGGATGCGGAGCTAAACGATCTTCTGCAGAGTGCCGCTCTTGAGATTGCAATGCTTGTCGACCCGTACCTTGTAGCAACGTACTGGCTTTGGAAAGAGCAGCGGCTCGGAACATTTGAAAAGACGCTTGCTGCAATTCGTAAGTGCTTAGCTGACACCCCACAGAGGGCACACTATAACGCTTACGTCATTTGGGGAAATGTGCTGTTCTTTCAGAAAGAGTTCGCCGAGGCAGAACAAAAGTACCGTATGGCCGTCACGCTGTCACCGAAGAAGGCGGCGATCTTTAACAGCTGGGGCAATCTCTTACGCGCACAGCGCCGCCTCGACGAGGCGGCGTCAATGTACGAGATCTCCATACAGTTGGACAGCAAAAATCTCTCGGCATTGAATAATCTTGCAAATGTTTGCAATGATCGCAGGCAACATCGAGAAGCTGTTCGGTTCTCAGCACGAGCGATCCGACTAGATCCGCGATATGCTCCGGCTTGGAGTACCCAAGGATACGCGCTCTGGCGGCTGGGCAGCTACGCTCAGGCCGAAGCAAACTTCGCCCGAGCAATTGATCTCGATCCAAATTATGGTTGGTCCTACATCAATTGGGCTCGTTTGCTTAACGCACAGAGGCGCTTCGAAGAGGCTTTCGCCAAGTTAGGGGCGGCCATCGAGATAAGAGAAACACTAGCGTCAGTCTATGGTGTATGGGGAGACGCTTTGCTTCAGTCGGGCAAATTTCGTGAGGCGGAAGAGATGTATTTGCGGGCCACGGCTGAAGTGCCTACTGTCGCTAATGGCACTGCAGGTCTGGCTGGGGTGTCGCTTCGACAGAGGCGATATAACGAAGCGATCCAAAGGCTTCAAAAGGTTATCGAAATCGATCAGTACTACCCCTTCGGTTGGTTCGGCTGGGCTGAATCACTCCGCTTTATGGGCCAACACGACGCGGCGATAGACAAATATCAAGCTTTACTCTCCCTGGATCAATATCAAGCTAATGCCTACACCGGCATTGGCTTGGTTCAGAGTACTTGTCACCAGTTACGGAATGCCACAGCAAGCTTCAGAAAAGCCGCAGGAATCGACCAGACAGAAGCATGGGCGTGGCGGAGTTGGGGCGATCTGTTACTCAGCATGCACCGCTACAAGAGAGCGAAGAGGAAATACCTAAAGGCCGTCCAGGTGAATCCTTTCGACGCAAACGCATATATCGGCCTCGGCCAAGTGGCGTTCAGGCGGGGCGACCTCAAAACAGCAACCTTACACTTTCGAAAAGCCTGTGAACTAGACGGACGCCACGCTTTCGCTCAAGCGCGACTTGCAGAGGCATTGATCACATCAGGTCACGTGAATGACGCGCTCGGCCAATTAGCAAGAGCAGTCTCGGATCGGCCTCAAGAGGCTACCCTGTTCGCTGAATTCGGTAATGTTCTATCTCGTCTCGGTATGCATCAAGAGGGTGAAGTTCAATATCGCCAAGCAATTGCATTGGATCCGTCCAACTCAGATTTCCTGAGGTCATTAGCTTTAGCGCTACGCGCACTTGGTCAAAAAGATGAGGCGTTACATCTGCTGCGGCAGGCAGTCGCAGCAGAGCCTTGGAACGGTAGGGCGCGAAGCAGTTTGGGCACCTTGCTCGACGATGCCGGTCGGAGCCGAGTTGCATTGCGCTGGTTCTCGCGCTCGTCTTTTATTGCTCCTAAAAGTGTCCCCATTCTACTCGGCTGGAGCGATGCGTTTCGGGCAGAAGCACGTCGCGTCGGAACACAGAAGGAGGAGAGCACCAAGCACTACGAGCAAGCCCTTCAGATTCTTCGGCGAGCAGTAGATCTGGACCCGTGGGATACCGCGCCCTTACGCACAATGGGCGATCTATTTCTCGAAATGAAATCATTTGAAGAAGCAAGATCAACTTTCAAACACGCCATACGTATAGACCCCTCCGACTCTCTTGCCTGGCACGGCAAGGGCGAAAGCTTGCGCCGACTTGGGCATGATAAGCAGGCGATCAAGGCCTACAAACGTGCACTGCTGCACGGCCCCAGAAATCTCTACACGCTTATTCGTCTTGCTGAATCGCTGCAACGATTGAATCGACACGAGGAAGCACTAGTTGAGATTAACCGTGGGCTTGAGATCCAGCGGACAAACCCAACGCTCCTCAAGCTGTTACAAGCGTCTCAGACTGCAATAACTCCCCATTGAATAGACTGAGCATAAATCAAAAACTCCGGGGGCAAAGAATCCGGGGACGGAACGTACCCTTTCCCCACGTTGCATGACATGATGCGTGACTTCAACAGCAATTTGCCCGGAGTGTCAGTTCCCAGCGTAGAACACTGAATCGCTAGAACGACTCCCCAACCAGTTCTTCGCTCTTCTTCCACAGCGCCTCAGCAGTATTTTTGTCGAGAGCATAGGCACGCACTCCTTCGCTGACGCCGGTGATCTGCGCGGACTCGGGAACGATTTTGCCAACGTGGCAGTTCTCGCAATACCGGCCGCCGATCTCGTCAGCGGAAGCGACTACGCCGGCCCACACCGAAGTTGCGGCTCCTTGAGGAATGGTCTTCCACTGGAAGGACTTGCCCTCCGCTGCAAGTTGCTTCTCTATCTGCTGAATCAGGTTTTCGAGCAGGCCCGGCTCCATGTAGCGCGTCAGCTCGGTATGTATGACGCCTGGGTGCACCGCCGCAGCCCGCACGCCACGCTTGGCGTGCCGCTGGTCGAAGGCAACGGCGAAGAGAATATTGGCCGTCTTGGACCGGCCATATGCAATCCGTGGGTCATAAGGGGTCCGTTCAAAGTTGGGATCTTCGAGATCGACATTGGACATGCGGTGACCGGCGGAAGACAGATTGATCAGCCGCCCGCCTTTACGGATCAGAGGCGCAATCCGGTTGACGAAGACAAAGTGACCGAGATGATTGGTGCCGAACTGGGTTTCAAAGCCGTCTGCCGTGTGGCCGAATGGTGTGGCCATCACTCCTGCATTTGCGATCACCACGTCAAAAGGCTCGCCCTGTGCGAGCAATTTGTCGGCGCAAGTGCGCACGCTCTTGAGGCTGGCGAGATCGAGCTCAACCAGATCCAGGCTCCCACCGTTGGCGGCCGCATCCTTTACTACTTGCTCGGTCGCCGCTTTCGCCTTCGTCACATCCCGCGCCGCTCCCACCACCTGCGCGCCATGCGCGGCCAGTGACCGCGCCGTCTCCACGCCGATTCCAGCGGAAACGCCCGTGACAAGGATCCGTTTACCGCGCAGATTTACTCCGGACAAAACGTCTTCTGTTGTTGAGGTCGCTCCAAATACTTCCACCATTGTCTTTCCTCCTTGAGTATTGGCCGCTATTGACGAACGGCCCAAGACTTCGCTAAAACGGAGAGTGTCTCCGAAACAGTAGATAAGATAACCGGAGACTTCCTCCGGTTGCAATATTTTTTTACCTATGGCGACGAAGCGTTCACAACCTGTACGGCGAAGGCCCCGGACTGATGCGCAGCGCAATCGCGAGCGCATTCTGGACGTCGCCAAGGAGGCGTTTACCCGGTCCGGCGCAAACGCCAGCCTGGATGATATCGCCAAAGACGCAGGCGTTGGACCGGGAACTCTCTATCGCCACTTTCCGACACGCGATGCGCTGATCGAAGCCGTTTATCGCACTGAGGTAGAGAAGCTGGCCGCGGCGGAACGGAAGTTCGCTGATACCATGCCCCCGATCGAAGCGTTGCGCGCCTGGATGTTGTTGTTCATCGATTACATTGCCGCCAAGCACATCATCGCCCCTGCACTGAATACCTTCGTCGGAGGCCCCTCCAAGCTGTATGAAGGTTCGCGTGCTCAGATCGAGGGAGCGATCAATGCGCTGGTCGAGCGCGCCATCGCGAGCGGCGACATACGTAGAGACCTCGAGCCATTCGATCTTCTTCGCGCTCTGATCGGAGTCTCCAACGTGGCCCTCGGCCCGGACTGGCAACAAAGCGCCAGAAGACTTGTGGATATTCTCATCACGGGTTCGCGGCCAATCAAAGGTCAAAAGATCCCGGTCTGAGTGCGATTCTCACGACTATCCCCCTTATGTTTCATACCGTTCGTCCCCTCTACAGGTCATTCCGACAGCCCGTTAAGCGCGCGCGAACCGACGGCCCTTCGGGATAGCTTCTCGATAAGGGTTAGAGCTTTGATCGGGACACATTATCCCCAAGGAGCCGGTCTTGGTGCGTTACCGTGGCGGCGCGGTGTAATACCCGGCGCGATGTCTGACTTTGTAGGACGCGCTCTCCGCATCCTTTTTATTGAGCTCAACTTGAATGCGGCGGAAGGGCGAATCCGAGACCCGGCGGTTGGGATAGTAGGCGATCAGGTATTGCGTTCGCAGCTCGTCGCTGATTTCCTGGAAAGCGTTGTCGAGCTGCGCGATGCTCTCTGCGTAGTAGTATTTTCCGCCGGTGTCTTTGGAGAGTTGAATCAGAGCGTGTTCGCCGCCGAGGTTGCGGCCTGCGTCCGCTGCCACTGGAACGATGATGATGCTATAGATGATGGCTTCGGCTTCCTCGGCGCGGCGCAATGCGTTCTGGTAGCTGGTGGCGCTCGTTGTGTCGCCGCCGTCGGTGATCAGGACGATGACCTTGCGTCCCTTGCGATCGAGCAGGGCCTCTGCCCCCAGATAGACGGCGTCATAGAGTGAGGTACCGGCGCCCGCGGTTAGCCGCTCGATTCCACGGTCAAGACTTTTCACGTCAGACGAGAAGCTGGTCAACTGGTCAGTATTCTCAGTGATCTGAAACACACTCAGATGGTCCACCGGACGCATGACCGAGTGAACGAACTTTTTGGCTGACGCTACTTCCAGCTTCAGGTCCTTGCGCGTGCTCTCGCTGGTATCAATGGCGAGGACGATGTTGAGTGGAAGCTCGGACTCGCGGTCAAACACGCTGATGGTCTGCGGCACGCCGTCTTCAAGCACGCGAAAATCCTCTTTGGAGAGATCGCTGATCGGCGCCCCGTGCGTGTCCGTCACGGTGGTGAAGATACTCACGAGCCGGACGTTCACGCGCAGTGTATTTGGATCGTCCGATCCACGGCCCTGCGCCGTGCCCGGAGGCACGCGGTCGCCGCGCACGGGGTCCTGTCCGCAGGCGAAGCTGCACCCGATTGCCAACAAGCAAACCAGCCGCAGGAGACTCAGAACTCTGGGTCGAGTGCACTCAGTCATATTCAGTTCAGCAGGTATTCTGGAAACTTAGATGCAACCGCCGGATAAAGGTTATTTTGTGCCACGAATTTCTTCCGGAAAAGGCTCGCCATCGGCCCAGACCGCGCCATCTTCAAAGTACTCCTTCTTCCAGATTGGGACCGTCTTCTTGAGCGTGTCAATGATCCAGCGGTTCGCGGCGAATGCGTCTCCGCGATGCGCCGACGCGACCACGATCAGCACACTGGTCTCCCCAATCTCCAGCCGTCCCAGGCGATGGACAATGCGTAGATCGCGCACTTTGAACTTCTCAAGTGCTTGTTCACATAGCTTCTCCATCTCATTGATTGCCATAGGGCTATAAGACTCATAGTCCAGATACAGTGTGCGCCGGTTGCGAGTGTGATTGCGGACGATCCCTTCAAACGCGACCACCGCGCCGTCTTCCGCTGCTTTCATGCTGTCGACAATGCCAGAGGTCTTGATTGGCTGCAACACGATCGCGCAGTGAGTTGACCGAAGTTGTGGCTCCGGTGCGCTGCTGCCGCCGCTCACCGGGGGCAGAAAACCGATCTCGTCGCCTTCATGGAGCAGAGTTGAGCCCTCAGAGTACTGCTGATTGACCGAACAGGCGATGGATGCGGCGAAAGATTTGAACTTCGGAAACTCAGTGCCGTAGATCGCCACCAAATCCGAGAGCCTGGCCCCGGAGAGAAGTTCACGCGTCTCTTCGGCTTTGCCGACGACGTCTTTGAGTTGCCCAAAAAAGAGAGTGCGAACGCGCATGATGATAGAAGATACGGAAAAATGTATTTGCGAACCCGGCTTAACGCAACTTAACCGAAATGGTGCGTAAATCTGGTAACCAAACAGCCGCCGCTGGAGTCTATTGTACTAAGTAGTCAGCAGTCATAAGAGCTACATAAACATCCTCTGCTCTGGAGTGGGAATCGTGCACCCACTCCATTTATTTTTCCCCACACAATTTCATCGGCCGGCCGCGGCATTTGTTTCCCAACAAGAGAAAGAGCCGGACGGTTATCCGGCTCTTAGACAGCTTGCGCGGTTCGCGTTACACGTTGCTCAGAACGCGCTCCCGGGTCTCGGCGTCCTGGCGCTCTTCGCGGTGCGAGGTCGGCAAGGCAATCTCCAGGACGGCTTCAATCGTGGTGACGTAATGGATATTCACACCGTCAACCTGTTCCGGCGTGAGATCCTCTTCCACGTTCATGCGATTGTCGGCAGGGAAGATCACGTCCTTGACTCCGGCGCGCTTGGCCGCCAGGAATTTCTCCTTCACGCCGCCGATCGGCAGAACGTTGCCGCTCAGCGTGATCTCGCCGGTCATCCCAGTCAGCGGACGCACCGGGCGATCCGTAAGCAGCGAAACCAGTGCAGTCGCCATAGTCACGCCGGCCGATGGGCCATCCTTGGGGATGGCGCCCGCGGGCACGTGAATATGTATGTCGTGGTCCTTGAAGAACTCTTCATTAATCTGAAGGGCCGGCGCGTTGGAACGTACCCAGGTCAACGCGGCTTGCATGGACTCCTGCATCACCTGGCCGATCTGTCCGGTCATGGTGAAGCCGCCTTTACCCTTCATCTTGTTGGCTTCGATGAAGAGGATGTCGCCGCCGGCTGGCGTCCAGGCCAGTCCGACCGCAACACCGGAACGCCGCGTGCGTTCCGCGATCTCGGTGTCAATACGGATCTTGATGCCGCCCAGGAATTCCTGCACCACTGCGGGCGTTACCAGCAGCTTGTCCGTCTTGCCCTCGGCAATCCGGCGCGCCTGCTTGCGACACATAGTCCCGATATTGCGTTCAAGGTTACGCACGCCAGCCTCACGCGTGTAGTGCCGGCTGATGAAACGAACCGCGTCTTCCGGAATCTCAATCTGCTCCTTGGTCAGACCGTTCTCATCGATCTGCTTGGGAATCAGATAGCGCTCGGCAATGTGTACCTTGTCGTCTTCGGTATAGCCCTGAAGCTCGATGATCTCCATGCGGTCGCGCAGAGGCTCGGGAATCGTGTCGAGCATGTTCGCGGTGCAGATGAACAGCACCTTCGAGAGATCGAACGGGACGTCGAGATAGTTATCGCGGAAGGTCGAATTCTGCTCAGGGTCGAGCGTCTCCAGCAGTGCGGAAGATGGATCGCCGCGGAAATCGCGCCCGAGCTTGTCGACTTCATCGAGCACGAAGACAGGATCGTTGGTCTCAGCGCGGCGAATGCCCTGGATGATCTGTCCGGGAAGCGCGCCGATGTAGGTCCGGCGATGTCCGCGGATCTCGGCTTCATCATGCACACCGCCGAGCGAAAGCCGCACAAACTTCCGATCGAGTGCCCGCGCAATACTGCGCCCCAGCGATGTCTTTCCTACACCCGGAGGCCCAACAAAACAGAGGATCGGTCCCTTCATGTTCGGCTTCAACCGGCGTACGGAAAGATAATCGAGGATGCGGTCTTTCACCTTCCGCAGATCGTAATGATCGACATCGAGGACTTCATGCGCCTTAGTGATGTCCACTTGCACGCCGCTCGATTTTGCCCACGGCAATACCGCCAGCCATTCAATGTAGTTGCGCGTGACGGAATAGTCTGCCGCCATCGGCGACATCCGCGCCAGCCGGTTGAGCTCTTTGGTCGCTTCCTTCTTTACTTCTTCCGGCATGCCGGCGGCTTCAATTTTCTGCCGCAGCTCTTCCACGTCGCGCTGAGCTTCGTCCTGTTCACCCAGCTCTTTCTGGATCGCCTTCATCTGCTCGCGCAAATAATACTCACGCTGCGATTGGGAGACCTGATCTTGCACTTCGGTCTGAATTTTTGTTCTAAGCTGCTGAACCTCAAGTTCTTTAGCCAAGTGGCGATTGATCGCTTGCAGACGCCGCTCGACGTCTGGAGTTTCCAGGATCTCCTGTTTGTCTTTGGTGGAGAGAAATGGCAGTGACGACGCCACAAAATCCACGAGCCTGCCGGGCTCGTCGATGTTGATAGCCACGGTCTGCAGTTCGTCCGACAGCGTAGGCGATCCCGCGACAATCTGCTGGAACAACGTCAGTACGTTGCGTTGCAGCGCTTCGATCTCGGGCGAGTGGTCGGGTTCCTGATCGGGAATCGTATCCACGTTGGCGCGGAGAAACGGTGTTAGCTGCGTAAAGTCTCGGAGCTTTGCCCGGTCCAGGCCTTCAGTAAACACAAAGAGGCTCTGGTTCGGCATTTTTACGACTTTGTGGACAGTCGCCAGCGTGCCGATACTATATAAATCGGTCGGTTGTGGGGTATCCACGCGGGCTTCGCGCTGGGCCACGACCAGGATGGTCTTTTCTTCGCCCAGCGAATTAATCAGCTGAATGGAGCTCTCCCGGCCGACGGTCAGGGGCAGGACCGCGTGCGGAAACAGGACAGTATCCCGAACTGGGAGCACTGGAATGCCGTTTTTTGGCTGTTCCGGCTGATTCTCGGGCGTCCCGCTGCCTGAATCGAACGTATTTTGCGTTTCAGACGCCATAATAAGTAATCCTTGATAGTAAGACGCTCATATTGATGACTCGGCCCCGCCGAAAGATGCAGTCCTGAAGAAACTAATCGCACTCCGCCCGGGGCCGGATTGTATCACTTGTGCGAACGCCATAACTGCCTTAAATACTTCAATTTCCGTCTCTTGGATAGATCCCAAGCACCTTCACTCTCCGGACATTCTCCTCCAGGTCCCGCAGCGCCTGATGCATCTGCCGGTCGTCGCCCCGGAGAACGTCGACAAAGAACATATATTCCCAAGGCTTCCCCCGGACCGGACGCGACTCGATCTTGGAAAGGTCAAGGTCTCGCAGCGCAAACACGCTCAAAGAGTTGAACAACGCGCCGGGCTGGTTCTTGAGCGAGAAGGCCAAAGAAGTCTTATCGGCATTCGCGGCCACCACTTTCTTTTTTCCCAGCAGAAAAAAGCGGGTAAAGTTCTGCTTTGAGTCTTCCAGTCCGCGCAGGAGAATCTTGCCGCCATACTCCACCGCAGCCTGCTTTCCGGCGATGGCCGCGGTATCGCGCAGCTTCTGCCCGACCACGTGTTTCACGCTGCCCGCCGTGTCATAGAACGCCGCAGGCTTGATTCTCTTGCGCCGGCGAAAGAAATTGCGGCACTGGTCCAAAGCTACGGGATGAGAAAGCACCTGGCGGATGTCCTTCAGCCTGGTTCCCGGAGCCGCAATCAAATTGTGCTCGATGCGCAGCCGCAACTCCCGGCGAACAAAAACGTCGCGCTCTACCAGCAGATCAAGATGCTCGGCCACAGGCCCGGCCAATGTGTTCTCCACGGGAATCACCGCACAGTCAGCGCGCCCAGAGTCCACGGCGTCAAAAACGTCCGCCGAAGTCTGGCACGCGACAATCACTCCCCGCGGTACAAGCTGCAATGCAGCCTGATGACTGAAGGCGCCGCGTTCGCCCTGGATCGCAACTTTCATGGAAGCAATATACCCGCCGGGAAGGACTTTCCCAGAAATCTCGCAGCACGACAAAACAGCCGCGAAGCCCGCGAAATGAACACGGAATACTACATCAGATCGCTGGTGGAGTGCGCCCATGCCTGTGTAAAACTCCGGACGCCAATTTCAGCCTGCCCGGCCGGGGATATTCCAATAAAGTCTTCCAGCGTGCGATTGAACTCCTCTTCCTCGGCAAAAGAGTGCGCGAGCTCCGTCTCCGTTTCCCGTTTCCGGGTCTCCAACAAATCGGCGCGAGATGGGCGACCAGTGAGTTATTCAAGGCATGGCTGAAATTTGGTCTGGCAAGGTACTGACTACTACGGCTAAGTACTGCTCTATTACTAACTACCAAAGTACTGTCCGTTACCATCTAGCAACGATCTTGCAGCGAGATTAGAACTCTGCTAGATTCCGGGCTGCACTCCCAAGAACCCGTCAATACTTCCACGTAAGACGGAACGACATTCACCAGCACTATCTTCCCACTCCGAGCCAGGGTGGCGGCTGTACCGGCCCCGGGTTTCACTTACTTCTGTTTTTGCCCGCGCACGGAGGCGTCATGAGGAAGGTAAGCTTCGCGGTAAGTCTTTTTGCCATTATTCTGGCCGGCAGCACTTCACTACTGGCGCAACAACCGCCCAACCTGGAGAACGGCTTCAAGCACTGGGGCTCGTATGACGGCGGAAGCCTGGATACGGTCAACAACCTGAACGGCAACCAGATGCTGCATGCCTCGTTGCTGGGTGGCTACCCGCAACGGGGAAGACTCACGCTCGCCGCCACCTTGTATCAGACTTCGAAGAACTGGCAGGCCATCTGTGATCCGCCTGACAATGCCAGCAGTCTTGGCTCCTGTCACTGGTCATTGGGGCGGACCGGGGTGGGACTGCAGCAGTCGGAAGCGATGACCATCCAGCGGACTCTCAACAAAAACGGCAGCGGCACCGGGCAGATACTTTTTTGGGCGTTTGGTTACACCCTCCATGACAGTAGCGGGGCCACGCATCAGATGGCAGGCAGCGGCGCGTTCGACTCGACGGGGGAACAGGACACTTTTGATGCAGTTGACACCAGCGGTTACCACCTGCAGATGAGCAATCCGGACTACTACGGGGTAATGCAGACCGCGACGATCACCGACCGGCACGGCAGCCAGTGGGTGGCCAATAGCTGGGCGCAAGGTACGGATACCGGGTTTGTTTTTTGTCCTCAACTAGGAACCAATCATCTTCCACCAGCCCGGATCGGCGGCGGCCTGATTGAGCCAAATATTGACGATGCGCCGTTTGGGGACAACTACTGTCCTCAAGTCGCCTATGCCTACCAGGTCACTGACAGCAACGGCAACCAGATCAGCACGGCGAACGATACCGGCTTGACCTTCGATACTTTGGGTCGCAGCTACTCTGTTTATCCCGCCGTCGGGGCTGCGTGGACTGGTACGCCGACCACCGATTACAGCGGCTGCTCAAGCAGCCATGCCATCGCGCAAGCCCTATTGGAGCCATATACCGCCCCTGATGGCACGTCACAGCAAGTCAAGCTGTGCTACGCCGACTTTAGCGGAATGAGCGCGTTCTACGATCGCCTTCCCCTCCTGCGGTTACCCAGATGGCGGCGCGAGCCGTGCCGTGGCCACGCGTACGGTAAACGACAACAACGGCCACTCCTATCAATGGACCTACTCTTATGGAACCGTGGTCAACCATTTGATCAGCAATACGGTTACCGACCCGCTCGGCAACGATGCTGTCCATACGTTCACCGATCTGGACGGCGTTTGCGCCTTTTACGAGACGCGCACTCAAATCTATCAGGGCACCGGTACTGCGCGGCAACTGCTCAAACAGGTGGAAACAGGTTATTACACTATTGGCCTCAGCCTCGAGACGGGCGAGGCCCCCGGTCTGGGCGTGGTGCCTACGAGCGTTCGGACCACCATTTACCCCAGTGGCCGCGTGAGCCTGGTGCAGAAGACGTATGCGCCGCCGATATTTCCCGGTGGGCCCATCTCCGGCCAGGTGGCCACGGAGAAGGTGTATGACTGGGGCGAGGACAATCCGGGCCCGCTGCTCAAAGAGACTGACACAACGTATCAGTGGCAGATCAACAGCGCTTACCTGACCGCGAACATGCTGGATCTGCCGGCTGCGGTCGTGGTCAAAGATCCTGGCGGTAATCGCGTCGCCGAGACCGACTATATCTATGATGAATCTGCCTACTTGACATCGGCGAATGTCACGACCCAGCATGTTTCGCCGCCGAACGCGGTGCGCGGCAACCTGACTACGGTCAAGCACTGGCTCAACACCAACAATTCATGGATCACGAGCCACACCAACTGGTATGACACGGGAGAGCCCTACAAAGAAATTGATGCGCTGGGAAACACCACCACGCACAGCTACTCTTCCACTTTCATTGCGGCATATCCCACCAGGAGTTGCAATGCTCTCAGCCAGTGCGTCAGCGCGGACTACGATTTCCCAACCGGCGTGATGACCAGCTTCACTGACGCCAACACCCTGACCAGTAACTTCGCCTACGACTTCCTGTGGCGTATGACTTCGGCGCAGGGGCCGCCCGATCCGAATAACAACAACGCGCGCCCGCAAACCACGCTCACCTATTCCGCACCTAACACATCTCCGCTGAGCATCCAGCGGCAGAGGTCCATCACCTCGAGCGCGAGCGATGTGGCCACGGCGTATTTTGACGGGCTGGCGCGGGGGTATCAGAGTACTCACGCCACACCCGGCGGCACGGTCTACACCGACACAACATTCGACGGCCTGGGGCATGTTGCATCGGTGAGCAATCCTTATTATGCGACCACGGACGCGACCTA
>WNFI01548322.1_pt1 | contig 14686 bp, 10 predicted proteins | sample 5400471 | NCBI WGS metagenome assembly WNFI01 (sample SAMN13153348, study PRJNA577476) | soil metagenome | isolation source: 100 cm saprolite on Douglas fir-dominated hillslope | place: USA:California | collected 2013-09-17
CCAAACCGCCGAACTCAACCGCCGATGACTGCGCCCGCCAATCTTTTCTTATTAGGCGCCAGCCATCACACTGCGCCGATCGAAATACGGGAACGGCTGTCTCTTTCGCCGGCGCAGGCCGCCGAATTTCAGACGCGCTTAAAGCAGCTGGAAGGAATGAAGGAATTCACCCTGCTCAACACCTGCAATCGAGTTGAGATCTACGGCACGGCTACGACTGCGGACGCAGCTGATCGCGTAGCCCAACTTTTTTGCGAAACACTCAATTTGCCGCCGGCGGATTTCGATTCGGTGAGTTTCAAGCTCCGCGACCTTTTCGTGGTCGAACATCTCTTCTCCGTCGCAGCGGGACTCGATTCACAAATGCTGGGCGAAACCGAAATCCTCGGCCAAGTCAAAGACGCCTACGCTGAAGCTCAGACTAAGGGCAGCGCCGGCTCCGTGCTTAACCGCGTTTTTCAGAAAACTTTTCAAGCGGCGAAGTACGTTCGCACTCACACCGCAATCGGTGAAGGGCAAACCAGCGTGGCGAGCGTTTCCGTCGACCTCGCACTCAAGATTTACGGAGATCTCGCAGACGTACGCGTGCTCGTGCTGGGAGCCGGCGATATTGGAGAAAAAACTGTGCGCGCGTTTCGAAGCCGAGGCTCCGAAAATATCACGCTCATCAATCGTACTCTAGCCAAAGCGGAGGAGATGGCCTCACTCCTCGGCGGACGAGCAATGCCCTTCGAACAATTGCCTGGGATCGACCTCGCCCTGCCCCGCGACGTCGATCCCACGACGGCCAAGCTATCCAATGTGTTTCTCTACAACTTGGACGACCTGGCGAAGATCGCCGAAGAGAATCGCGCGCTGCGCGAAGCTGAATTGAATCGGTGCCGCACTCTTATCGCCGAACGCGCAGGCAACCTTTGGAAGCAAATCGCCGGTCAGTCGACTGAAAGTCGCAGCGAATCAGCCACGGAAGCAAACTCAGCGAAAATGCAACAGGCGATGAAGCAGATGTGATTCGGAAAAGTGACGAGTGATGAGCGTCGGAGGCGCCAGTGACAGGAGGAAGGTTGAAGGCTCAAGGTGAACCGTGGCGTCCCGGTGTCGGCATTTTCTCAATTATTGCGTGCGTTCTGCGTGTCATGTCGTCGCAGGGACACGACGACCCTCCCCATTAACTGGCACTTTGGTTGCCTTGACGGGCGGCGCGGGCTCGCTCCAGGGCGGCAGAGAGTTCTTCGACTTTGATCGGCTTGGTGATGTAATCGTTCATGCCTGCTTCGCGGCAGCGATCTCGATCTCCCTGCATCGCGTTCGCCGTAAGAGCGATGATCCAGGGACGTCGGACCAGATTGGGCCATATTTGACAGATGCGCCGCGTGGCTTCGAGGCCGTCCATCTCTGGCATTTGGACGTCCATTAAAATGACATCGTAGTCCTGCCGAGCGACGGCTTCAATCGCTTCAAGTCCATTGGCGGCAATGTCAGCACGGCAACCAATTTTACCCAGCATCAGAATTGCGACTTTTTGGTTTACCAAATTGTCCTCCGCTAAAAGGATGCGATCAGGCTTCAGATTAGTCCCCTCCGGCGTTGAAGGTGCGAAGGAGATCGGTACGATTTTGGCTAGTTCTTCGTTCGGAAAGAGGCTCGAAAGCACGTCTAAAATCTGCGCGGGTTTTACTGGTTTCGTCAGCCTTGCGGCGAAAAGCGATTTCTCGAGGGTAATCTCTCGACGGCCAAGCGAAGAGAGTAAAACCAAAGGGAGACTTTTCTCGTCTCGGTAGCGCCTGATCTCTCGGGCCAGCGTGATTCCATCCATGGCCGGCATGTGCATATCGAGCACGGCTATATCAAATGACTCACCGGAGCCCAGCAGCGCGAGCACCTCGGAACCGGATGAAGACGCGCGCACGATCATGCCCCAGTTGGACGCGAGGGTGGTGAGAATCCGCCGGTTGGTGGCGTTGTCGTCAACGATGAGCATCCGCTTGCCGGTGAGTTGCGCCTTGGACGAAATCGCATAGGGCCGCGGTTTGCTCGCAACGGCGCCAACCGCAATCGTGAAGAAGAACGTGGATCCTTTGCCGACTGAGCTTTCCACCCACATCTGGCCTCCCATAAGTTCAGCGAGACGTTTGCTGATCGCCAATCCCAGACCGGTGCCTCCAAACCTGCGAGTGATGGACGGGTCAACTTGAGAGAAAGAGTGAAACAGCCGGTTTAAGCCGTCTACCGGAATTCCAATTCCCGTGTCACGCACGGAAAAGCCCAACTCGACGGCGGTGTCGTCGGCTCGGTTAGTTCGAACGCTCAAAACGACTTCTCCCTGCTCTGTAAATTTCACCGCATTACCGATCAAGTTAACCAAGATCTGACGCAGACGAGCGGAGTCGCCTCGCACCATCGCAGGTACGCCATCCGCAATTTCATAAAGCATATCCACGTTCTTTTCCGCAAACTTCGGGGCGAGCAGATCGAGTGTATCTTCGATGCAGTCGCGCAAACTGAAATTTTCGTACTCAAGTTCAAAACGTCCGGATTCTATCTTTGAGAAATCGAGGATGTCGTTGATGACCGAAAGCAAGGAGTCGCCACTGGTGCGAATCACGTCGACATAATCGCGCTGCTCGGCGGTCAACGCGGTTCCCATGAGAAGGCTCGTCATGCCGATGACTCCATTCATCGGAGTTCGAATCTCATGACTCATCATCGCGAGAAATTGACTCTTTGCCAAATTGGCCGCTTCTGCCGCTTCCCCGTCGTTATGCAGGTAGCGTTTCTCAAGAGCAAAATGGCTGATTTCGCCCGCGATCATCTGCCTGTGATATTTTTGTTGAATCTCGTATTCCTCCGGCACGCTGATCCGTTTGAAGTGCCCCACCTGATTCACTTCTTCTCGAGTGATACCGCAAATGCGCAAGTGCGCGTCATTGATGAGGCGGATCGACGCCCCACCCTGTTGAACCATGCGCCAGGAAATCCCGATCGGCACCGCTTCAAAAATGAATCTGAATTGTGCTTCTTTGCGCGCCAGTTCGTCCTGAAAATGTTTCCGTTCCGTGATGTCGAGCAGCAAAGACATGTAGCCTATCGTGACACCTTGTGCGTCCCTCAGCGGTTGAATCTCCACCTCAGTCCAACAACGAATGCCGTCTTTTGTGTAGTTGAGCAGCTCGCCCTTGAACGGTCGTTTTTCCAAATCGGCGCGATCCATGTCGGCCATGGTTTTCATGTCCGTCTCTGGTCCGACGAGGAACGAACTTGGGCGCAGTCCTTTTATGTCCTCTAGGGTGTAACCCAACAGTCGAGTAAAACCTGCATTGATCCAGTCAATGCGCCAATCGGCATCGGCGATCATTACGGCGCTGCTTGTGTGGCTGGCAACGAGGGCAAGCCGCCGACTGACAAGCTCAGCTTTCTTCAGGTCTTCGGTCATCTCTTCCGCAAGCGTCAAGGCTTTCGAGCGTGAATTAGAAACCGCGACCATCAGTCCAGCGGCAAGGACGCTAATCAAACCTCCCCCACCCAAAAGAACCCAAGGGAGGGCCGAGGTTTCCTCAGAGAAAAAGGAGGGCCTCGTCCTCAAAGAAAAATGCCACGTGCGACCATAAAGCGTGAGATCTTGCTCTTTCTTAAATGCGTTTAGGAGCAGTGAACCCTTCTCGGCGGCTTTGTCCTGCTGATGCAGTTCTCCACTCGAGCTGAAAATGAGACCGGTGTTTTGTACATCCGACCCCTCGAATATTTCGAAATCGAGCTGATTATCGGCCAACTCATCCATACCTTCCATCATATCGTCGTTGCGAACCGCTGCGAAGATCCACCCTTTCAGCAGGCGCTGACGCTCCTCCACGCTCTCTGGCTCCACTTCGCCTCCATAGCTGGGGAGCAGTAAAAGAAACCCGGACCTTTTGGACGGGTCGGTCACCAAAATGATATGTGGTGTCAGCGTCGGCTTTCCCGTCGCCATAGCTTCCTCCGCAGTAGTACGGCGTACATTATTGGATGAAATGTCATATCCCATCGCGACCGCATTTTCATGGTACGGCTCGATATACTTGACGACATAATGGACCGGTCCGTCGGTCGTAGGATGGACCTTCGCTCCTGTGATTCCTTGGCTATTCAATTTGTCCTCAAAGTTTGCGAGATTTTCGTGAGACACGCGCACGATGTAACCGAAACTCCGACCGGCTTCTTTAAAAAAATGGCGTATGCCGCTAACGTAATTGCTCCATTCTTTCCTCGTCACCTTACCTCCCGTTTCCAAAATTGCACGGCCGCCGTAGAGCGCCTGCTCGGTGGCAACGAAACGATTCTTAACCGTCGAGATAACGCGCTCGCTCAAGTGCTCAAACCGAGATTCGTCCGATTTGCGGGTCTCTCGCGTGGCTAAGCTCCAAAGCAAGAACGAGAGTATCCATCCACTCACGACGATCCCGATCGGCAGACCGTAGTCAGGTGCCGTTCGTGTGGGTCGGGATTCAGCAGGCATGGAGAGTTATTTAACTGATCAGCACCAGGTTAGGCGTGATTTCCAATTTTTCCACAAAGATGGGCCTGTTTACCATTTTATAACATCTGTCGCCACAACCAATCAGCTACAGTCCCGTTTGTCGGATGTGACAAAAGCTGTCTCAACCGATCAGCTTGATCTCGAGTTCGTAGGCGGCGGTGAGCGTCCTCCAAACACGCTTTAAGCTCTGCCGCGAGAACCGCTGGCTTAGCCGCATCCTGGATAAACTCCGGATACATGGCCTCGCCAAGAAGCAGGTTGGCGATACCGATGAAAGGCACCTTGACCAAACGCTTCGCAAAAAAATAGGTGAGCGGATTGGTGCGATATGCGATCAGGCCTGGTATCGCAGCCAAAGCGCAGTGGAGCGACATTGTGCCGCTGCTCGTCAACACAGCGGCAGCGCCCACTGTCGTACCGGTCCTTTTTAGCTCGATTGACTTTGCCAACACAGGGCGGCGCGCGAGTTCACGCATTAACACCGTCTCCACCGTCACACTCGGGTACAGCACGACCGCTCTGCGCTGAGGCTCGCTGCGAAGCAGCTCCGCAAAACCATCCAGCATCACGGGAAAAATTTTGCTCACGGCCTGTTTTCGGCTTCCCGGAAGAAGCATGATCGGGCCGGTCGGATCGTAGCTCACGGGCGGAGCGTACTCCGGCGATAAAAAAGGATGACCGACAAAATCTACAGGCAATGTGGTATCCGCGTAGCTCTTGATTTCGAATGGAAAAATGACCGACATCGCATCGAGGTGACGCGCCATTGCGAAACGCCGACCGCCCTTCCACGCCCAGATCTGCGGGCTAATGTAATAAATAACTTTCGTGGCTCCACCTCCCTTAACGCTGATCTTTTTCTCGAAAAGCGTTTTGGCCAAACGGAGATTAAAACCGGGATAGTCCACCAGCACGAGCACACGCGGGCGGTACGTTTCGATCCAACGAATCGTTTCCGCCATGACCTTCTGGAAGTACGCGAGATTTTTGAGCACCTCAACAAATCCGACGACCGATGATGCCGTCAAATCGTGCAAGAGCTGCGCGCCCGCAGGACGACGTGGTTACGAGTTGGGGCATGGATCAGAGCTTGCGAGCGCCCGGTAAAGAACGGCCGCGCGCCGGCTCACTTCGCTTTGCGAATTTGATCGGTGATTGCGATTGCCACCTCGAGTGCGGTTTTGCCCAGCGCGGCATCGACCTTAGGTCGCTTCGCTTTGGCCACGCTGTCGACAAAGTGCGCGAGCTCAAGCGCGAGTGGTTCACCTTTTTCGATGGGAATATTCTGTACCGGGATCGCAGAGAGATCGCCCGCTTTCACCAGGCCGAGCTTCATCTTCACTCCGTAGGCGACGATATCGCTCTTCCTCACCAAGTGCCCTTTTTGGTTCATGAAATCAAGCGAGAGATAAGCGGATGACTGGAATATCCGGATTTCACGCACCTTCTTCGTGCTCATCCGGCTTGCGCTCAAATTGGCGACACAGCCGTTTTCAAAGGTGATGCGCGTATTGGCGATATCCTCGGATTTCGAGAGCACACTTACACCGACGCTATCCATGCGCGCCACGGGAGACTTCACGAGTTCGAGCACAATCCCAATATCGTGAATCATGAGATCGAGCACGACACCCACTTCGGTGCCACGTGGCGTGTACGGGGCGAGCCGTTCGGTGGTGATGAACTTCGGTTCGCTCACTGCTTTTTCCATAAACGACATCACCGGATTAAAGTGCTCAATGTGTCCCACATGGACCATGCACCCGTGTGCCTGGGCGGCGGCGAGTACACGCTCGGCCTCATCGAGACTCGCGCAAATCGGTTTCTCGATCAGCAAATGACATTTCTTAGCCAGCAAAGGCAGAGCGACCGCCTCGTGCTTATCCGTCGGCACGACCACGCTAACAGCCTCGCAAGCGCTGCCCAACTCGTCCAGCGTAGCGAAGCGACGGCAATTGAACTTGGCGCAAATCTCGTCCGCCCGAGCGTCGTTCGTCTCATAAATTCCGACGAACTCCGCTCCCGGAAGCGTGGAATAAATACGGGCGTGGTGCTGCCCCAGCGATCCCACTCCAACGACACCGCAGCGAATTTTTTCCGCGGCACTTTTGCGTCCGAAAATCATAATGAAAGTTTACGGTTAAACGGTTTTCGGTTCACGGGCAGAGGTTTACGGTTAACGGTTGAGAAATTCACAGGAAGAATGTGCGATTAGGATTAGCTGTTACTCTCACTGCTTAGTTGATGATTGGCGGGTATTTCCGTCCCTTAATATCAGATCGTTGCAGATACTTCATAAGTCCACTGATAAGTGCTTCAGCTTCGCTGGCTAACTTAAAAAGTCGCTCAAAATCCTCTGCCGTGAGCAGACCTGCGTCGGTCGACAAATAGAGATGGGATTTCACCTCCGAACATGATCCATGCGCGATTGCGAGGAACTGACCAAACTCGCGATTTCCACCGCAACCAAACCCCTCGGCAATATTGGCCATGACGGATACACCGGCCCGCCGCAGCTGATCACTCAGACCAAAATCTCTGCTCAGCAAACCGACGGAGGTAACTCGATAGAGGTCAGAAGCCAAAACTCGTGCCTTCTTCCAGCTCTCGATATCCTCGAATCTCACAAATGTCGCCATCCCTCATTTTAGCAGCAAATAGCTTCCGAATCTGAAACCGTAAACTGAAAACCGTAAACCGCGAACTTCTCTCAGAACGACCCCTCGTGCAAAAGAAGCTGCCTGGTCGTTTTTCCCGCGTGGGCCGCGTTGTGGGTGACAAGTACGAGAGTCGTTTGGTTTTCGGCGCATAAGGATAACAGCAGCTCAATAACTGAATCGCCCGTTTTCTCGTCGAGGTTACCGGTGGGCTCGTCGGCTAATACTAATTTTGGCGAGTTCATCAACGCACGTGCGACTGCTACGCGCTGGCGCTCACCGCCAGATAGTTGTGACGGGAGATGGTCCGCTCGTTGGGTTAATCCTACGTGACCTAGCAACGTGCTGGCTCGGTCTTGATCCGCGCGTTTGACAGAACCCAGCATTCGCGCCGCCATTAAAATATTTTCCAGCGCGTTGAGTTCGGGAATGAGATAAAACGATTGAAACACCATCCCGAGAAACCGCGCGCGCTGCCCGGACAGTGCATTCACATCATCGGCGTCGATCTTCTTACCTTCCCAAAACAGTTCGCCGACGTCCGGCTTGTCGAGGCCGGCAATCAGATTGAGCAGCGTTGATTTTCCTGAGCCCGATTCTCCGCGAATGCTCACGCTCTCCCCGAAACTTAGATCGAGACTCACGTTGCGGAGCACTTCGATAATTCGATCACCACTCCGGTAAGTCTTGCGCAAAGCCTGTGCTTGCAGGACGAGGTTACTCACTGCGCAATGCCTCCACGGGTTTCAGCCGGGCGGCGCGCCACGCGGGCAGCAGTCCAGCCAGGGTCGATATGATCACCGAACATGTGATGATGAGCGCGAAATCATGCGTGGAATAGCTCAGCGGAATTTCGCTGAACTGATAGAACCGCACGAGCGCCGCTTCGCTTTGAGTGATCCGCGCGAAAGCGTGAATGATGTCGTTGCGATAATGGAGAATAACCACCGCAGCACACACGCCGAGGAGGGTGCCCACAACGCCGATGAGCAGTCCTTGAAAACAAAACGACGCAGCCACTTGGCGCGGTTTGGCCCCGAGCGCGGAAAGCAAACCGATCTCGCGGGTTTTGCGGACCACCGCGATCAGGAGCGAACTCGTGATAGCGAATGCCGCGACGAGCTCGATGAAGATCAGCAGGAAAAACATCACGTTCTTTTCGAGCTTCAACACGAAGAGAAAATCACGGTTGCTATCGAGCCAGGAAATCGCGCGCGTGTTTTCGGGCAGCATGCGATTCAATTTGTCGACCACCGCATCCGTGCTGTCGTCATCTTTAAGACGCACACCAAGACCGTGCACCCCATTGCCAAGCCCGTATAGATCCTGCATTAACCGCAACGTGCAGATGACGGTATTCGTATCGATTTGATTCCAGCCGGTCTGAAAAACTCCGGCGACGCGCACCGACCGCGGCAGCATCACCTCATTGTTCTTCATCTTATCGAGCAACAGCGGAGAATAGATATCGACCTTCTCGCCCACCCGAACGCCGAGCGAAAAAGCCAGTTCCGAGCTGAGAAAAACTGAATCGTCATCCAGATCGTCCGGTTTGCCGACAATCAGAAACTGCTCGATCGGAACCACCTCGTTTTTTCGCGTGATATCCAGCGCATAGATGAAAGGAAACTGCGGTTTATTCTGATACTGCATCATCACGATGCCCTCTGAATAGGGAGCAACCGCTTTCACTTCCGGTAGAGCGCTGATCTTAGAGATGATCGGCTCGTACTCTGCCGCGCTCATGATTCCGCCTGTTCCAATCCGAATGTGGCCTTTGGTCTGGACAATCTTGGTGCGAATTTCGTCGCCGAATCCATTCATCACGCTGAGCACGATGATCAGCAGCATCACACCCAGCATCACACCGAGAACCGATACCACCGTAAAAAAAGCGACGCGCCGCCCTGAGGGAAACAACTGTTTCAGCGCGAGATAAAGATACCAGGGCATTAGAATTTAACCACGAAGGACGAAGACCGACTGCATCGCAAACAAAGCATGTGACATGTGATGTGTGACGAGCGAAAAACCACGCAGGTGGAACACAGAGGCCGCTGAGGGGAAGGGAGGTCGCAGAGAATTTTTTTAGAGATTTCAAGCTGCTTCTGTGACCCCTTTTCTCCTCGGTGCCCTCTATATTCAAAAAATCCTCTCCGAAAAACAACCTTTCGTGCGATGGTCGTACACAGAGCACGAAGCGGAAAGCCAGGAATGCTCCGACCCAAGATTACTGACTTCGTGCCCATCGAGTTTTCGTGGTTAACTAGGATTCGACTGGGCCTGCGGACGCAGTTGGGGGAAGAGAATGACGTCGCGAATGCTTTCCGCGCCGGTCAACAAAATGACGAGGCGGTCGATGCCCACGCCCATGCCACCGGCGGGCGGCATGCCGTATTCGAGCGCCGCTAGAAAATCCTGATCGATCTTCTGCACTTCTGCTCCGGCCTGTGCTTCGAGGACCTGGCGCTGGACGAACGGATCGTTCTGCTCGGAATAAGCGGGCGCTACTTCCATGCCTCCGATGCAGAGTTCGAACACGTCGACCGTCTCGGGATCATCGAGCGAAATCTTGGCCAGCGGAACAAGCTGCTTGGGCAGATGTGTGACGAACGTCGGCTGAATCAGCGTCGGTTCGATCCGCTTCGAGAAAATCTCGTTGGTCACTTCGAAATCTTCCCACTGAGCCTCGACCTTAAGACCCATCGCTTCGGCCTTGGCGACTTTCTCCGCCTTGGTCTTGCTGAACCAATCTACGTCGCCGGTTTCGGCGCGGATCAAATCCTTGTAACGGACCTCACGCCATTCACCAGTAAAGTTGATCATCTGTCCGCTCACCGCGTGCTTGATCTCTGAAACACCCAGCACGTCACGACAGAGCGTGAGCAGCAGGCTTTTGATCAGTTCCATCATCCCCCGGTAGTCTGAGTAGGCTTGATAGACCTCAAGCATGGTGAACTCGGGATTGTGGCGGCGGGAGATGCCCTCGTTGCGGAAATTGCGGCCGATCTCGAATACGCGATCGAATCCACCCACCAGCATGCGCTTCAAATAAAGTTCGAGCGAAATGCGGAGAACGAAATCGACGTCGAGCGAGTTGTGGTGCGTGGAAAATGGCCGGGCCGCTGCGCCGCCCGCAACGTTTTGGAGAACGGGTGTCTCAACCTCAATGAACTTCCGGTCCTCGAGAAAATGGCGGATGCTACTCACGATCCGACTGCGCATCAACAGGCGCTCACGCGACTCGGGGTTGACGATCACGTCAAGATAACGCTGGCGATAAATCTGCTCGGGATCGGTCAAGCCGTGCCACTTTTCCGGCAGCGGACGAAGCGATTTTGAGACGAGCGTGTACCGGTCGACGCGCACCGTCACCTCGCCGGTCTTGGTTTTAAACAAGGTGCCTTGCGCGCCGATGATGTCGCCTAGATCGAGTTTCTTAAAGGTCGCATACGCGTCGTCACCCACGACATCCTTTTTAACGTAGAGCTGAATCTGTCCCTGTTGGTCAAGGATTTTGACAAACTGGCTTTTGCCCATGTCCCGAATCACAACCAAACGACCGGCCACGGCGACCGTTACGGCGTTGTCCTGCCCATCGACGTATTCTTTGATGGCGTCTTGCGAAAAATGCGTCGTGCTAAAATTTGCCCTAAAGGGGTCAAAGCCCGCCGCCCGCAGGTCCTCCAGCTTCTTCAGCCGGACTGCAAACTGATCGTGGGAGATGTCGGTAGGGATTTCGCTCATGTAAACGGTTAGCTTAGAAGCGACGCTCGCCGTGGGGCAATGGGAAACTGGAACGGCCGGAATTGAAGTTGTCGGTTTACTGTTTACGGTTTTCGATTGTCTCGGATTGAACCCTCTGCGGCACAAACAGGATATCCTATCCGATCCGCAATCGGAGCACCGTAAACCGTAAACGTTCAGTTCGCTCTGGCGAGAGTTGGCGGATGACATCCGATAAAAGCGTGCTAGAGTTGTCGTGCATGTCCGCTCCCGCATCCTTCCCTTCGACCTCAACCTCGACGCAAGATTGGGGACGCACGCGCTATGCCGACGCGTGGCAGCGGCAGGATGCCTTGGTTCAACAACGTATCGCCAATGAGGTGGGTGATATACTCGTCTTTACCGAACACGAACCGGTCTACACGTTCGGGGTGCGCAAGGAATCTGCGGACCACGTCATCTGGTCGGCCGATGAACTCGCCCGGCGCGGCATCGAAGTCGTTCAGTCGAACCGCGGCGGCGACATCACCTATCACGGCCCTGGCCAACTGGTGGGATACCCCATTGTGAGTTTAGAGGCGCGCCGCGATTTGCACGCCTGGCTCCGGCTTCTGGAGCAAGTGTTGATTAACACCGTCGGCACGCTTGGACTCGCCGCTGAGCGCCGTCCAGGGAAGACGGGAATTTGGCTCGGTCCGCGCAAAATCGCGGCGATCGGCGTCGCGGTGAAACGCTGGACGACCTATCACGGCTTTGCGCTCAACGTGAACAATGACCTCGCACCTTTCGAGGGGATTGTCCCCTGCGGAATTAGCACGACCGATGGCTCGGTGACATCGATGCAGGCTGAACTCGGAAAGCCCGTGGATATGGAAGAAGTGAAGCGCGTCCTTGCTGCGGAGTTTTGGAGTGAACTGAAAAAAATGTGACGCGGGCTGCGTGTGACGTGTGACATGCATCAGCTGGTCCGGCGCGTCCCTGCGACGGCATTTCGCGATTTCAACATTCGTCCGTATATCGATTGCCGGCGCAGGGACACGACGGCCCACCTTGAGCCTGACAATCGTTCTAATTCTTCGGGTTTCCTTCGCACGTCTGGGCTTCTAGAGAAAATGCTTCTTTGATTATTGGACGCTTTTATGTCTCTTTAACGGGAGTTAATTTCTCACATGTCTCCCCGCAAACCCGATTGGCTCCGCGCTAAACTGCCCAGTGGCCCCGGCTACAATGCTGTCCGCAAGCTCGTGGATGAACACAAGCTCCACACGGTTTGCCAGAGCGCCCAATGTCCAAACCTCGGCGAATGCTGGTCTCGTGGCACGGCCACGGTGATGATTCTCGGCAACATCTGCACGCGTTCGTGCAATTTCTGTGCGGTGCAAACCGGGCGCCCCACCGAACTCGACCTCGGCGAGCCGGCTCGCGTAGCAGAAGCGGTTGCGAAGATGGGTCTGCGCCATTGCGTAATTACCAGTGTTGCCCGCGATGAGCTGAAGGATGGCGGAGCGGGCGTGTGGGCGGCGACGATCCGCGCGGTGCGCTACAAAAATCCAAACACGGCGATCGAAGTGTTGGTCCCCGATTTCAAGGGCAAGATGGAAGACGTCGATACAGTGTTGGACGCGAAGCCGGACATTTTTAATCACAATGTCGAAACTGTAGAACGCCTCCAAAAACCGGTCCGTGTGCAAGCGCGTTACGACCGCAGCCGCAGCGTTCTCCGCCATGCGAAAAGCCGCGGTTTCACGACCAAGACCGGCATCATGCTCGGTCTCGGCGAGGAACAGCACGAGATCGAACAGACGATCCGCGACATCGCGTCCGACAGGAACGACATCCTCACGATCGGACAATATCTGCAACCCACCCAGCAGCACTTACCGATTTCACGTTGGGTCACGCCCGACGAGTTCAAGCGTTGGAAGGAATTTGGCCTCGGCGTCGGCCTCGGTGTCGTCGAAAGCGGCCCGATGGTGCGCTCCAGTTATCACGCGGACGAACAGTCGCTGAAATACACCGGAGAAGAGCATTTGAATAAGACGAACTCGCTGGCGGAGGTGTGAGGCCGGTGCGAATCGCCGGCTTGTAACGTGTGATGTGTGGCGAGGTGGGCAATCCTCGTCCCTGGGATGGCGTTTCGCGATTGAGATGTACGTCCTGCTTGCCATGCCGTCGTAGGGACGCGATGGCCCACCTTGAGTCTGCGACCTTCCTTCCGTCATTGGCGCCTCTTTTTCGACTCGTCACACATCACATTTCACACGTCACAAGGCCCCCTCTTTGCTTAAAGAATTTGCCTTGGCGCGAGGGGATCTCCTGACTCTTCGTTCCGTTTTTAATTTTTTCTCATGAACACAGCCATCACTCACATCACTGCCCGCGAAATTCTGGACTCCCGTGGTAATCCTACCATCGAAGTCGACGTTGAATTGGCCTCCGGCCACTTAGGTCGTGCGGCCGTTCCTTCGGGCGCGTCAACAGGTGAGCACGAAGCGCTTGAATTGCGCGACGGCACCCTCCCCGCTTCCGCTCTGCCAAAAGGCATCGACGGCAAGAAGCGCTATCTAGGCAAGGGCGTGCTGGCCGCGGTCAATAATGTTAAGACGAAGATTTTTCCCGCTCTTGAAGGGATGGACGCCACCGATCAGGTCGCGCTCGACCACGCCATGATCGCGCTCGATGGCACTTCGACCAAGAAGAACCTCGGCGCCAACGCCATCCTCGGTGTTTCACTCGCCGCGGCCCACGCTGCGGCCGAGGCGTCTGCCCTCCCTCTTTACAAATACCTCGGCGGACCGAACGCCAAAGTGCTGCCGGTGCCAATGATGAACATCATGAACGGCGGCGCGCACTCCGACGCTCCGATCGATTTCCAGGAATTCATGATCATGCCGGTCGGCGTAAGTTCCTTCCGTGAAGCGCTCCGTGCCGGTGCGGAAATCTTCCACGCACTCAAGAAAGTTTTGAAGGAAAAAGGTCTGGCCACCGCGGTCGGTGACGAGGGTGGTTTCGCACCCAAGCTCGAGTCCGCGACGGCTGCACTCGATGTCATCGCTGTCGCGGTGAAGAACGCGGGCTACAAATTGGGCAAGGATATCTTCCTCGCACTCGACGTAGCTTCGTCCGAATTCTACGTGAAGGAAAAGAAGAACTATGTCTTCAAGAAATCCGATGGCCGCGTGCTCTCCGGCGACCAAATGGTCGAGTACTATAAAGAACTTTGCGCGAAGTACCCGATCATCTCGATCGAAGACGGTTGCGCCGAAAACGATTGGGAAACCTGGAAGAAATTGACCGATGCGATCGGTGATCGCGTGCAACTGGTGGGCGACGATCTCTTCGTCACCAACACCGCCTTCCTCAAGAAGGGCATCGATACCGGCACGGCTAATTCGATCCTCGTGAAGGTTAACCAGATCGGTTCGCTTACCGAGACCCTCGACGCCGTCGAGATGGCCAAGGAAGCCAAGTACACCGCGGTCATCTCGCACCGCTCCGGTGAAACCGAGGACACCACGATCTCGGATATCGCCGTGGCCACGAACGCTGGTCAGATCAAGACCGGTTCGTTGTGCCGCACCGACCGCGTCGCCAAGTACAATCAACTCCTCCGCATCGAAGAAGAGCTGGGCAAAACAGCGATCTACGGCGGCAAGATGTAAGAGGACGTTTCGATTTAATTTTTCACAAGACCGGGCCGCAAGCCCGGTCTTTTTTATTTAGGCTGGAAGCCGGAAAACCTAGAATAAGCCAGAGACAAATCGGATGACTGAGGCGCGCCTCTTGTTCC
>WNFI01031962.1_pt1 | contig 14685 bp, 12 predicted proteins | sample 5400471 | NCBI WGS metagenome assembly WNFI01 (sample SAMN13153348, study PRJNA577476) | soil metagenome | isolation source: 100 cm saprolite on Douglas fir-dominated hillslope | place: USA:California | collected 2013-09-17
GGCGCGCACCTGGTCGAGGAGGTCGGTCTTGCCGCGCTCCTGGAGCAGGCGCTCCAGCTCGTAGGAGACGTCGAAGTGATCCTCGATCGCGTTCTTCCCGCGCCCGGTGACGATGATGATGTTGGTGAGGCCGGCCGCCACCGCCTCCTCGATCACGTACTGGATGATCGGCTTGTCGACGAGGGGCAGCATCTCCTTGGGCTGCGCCTTGGTGGCGGGCAGGAAGCGCGTGCCCAGACCGGCGGCGGGGAAGACGGCCTTGCGCACGCGCCCGAGCATCGATCGATGCTAACACGGCGCTCCGGGCCCGTATGGTACGCTCGCCGACCGCAGAGCACGGCGGCATGCCGACCGCAGAGCACGGCGGCGCCGCGTAGCGGCGGCCACGCGCGAGGGGGGTTCTAGGGGGGGGCGCGCAGCGCCCGCCGGAGTGAGGCGCAAGTGCCCCCCCTACTAAACATGCTGGACCTCAGATGGGTCGTGGAGAATCGGGCGGCGGTGGAGGAGATGCTGGCCGCGCGCGGCGCGAGCCTCGATCTCTCCCAGGGCGACCCCTGGGCGCTCGACGGCGAGCGGCGGGCGCTCCTCCAGAAGGTCGAGCAGCTCCGTCACCGCCAGCGCGTGTGCGGCGAGGAGATCGCGCGCCGCGGCCGCGCGCGCGAGGACGCGGGCGAGCTCAAGGCGGAGATGAAAGGCGTCTCGGATGAGATCAAGACGCTCGAGAATCGCCTGGCCGAAGTCGAGGAGGCCATTCGTCGGGCGCTCCTCGTCATCCCCAACGTCCCCGACCCTTCCGTACCCCGGGGGGGTGACGCGTCCGCCAACGTCGAGGTGCGCCGCGTGGGCGCGCCGCCGCGCTTCGACTTCAAGCCGCGGCCGCACTTCGAGCTGGGCCCGGAGCTCGGGATCGTCGACTTCGAGCGCGCGGCCAAGATCTCGGGCGCGCGCTTCGCGGTGCAGACCGGCGCCGGCGCGCGGCTGGAGCGCGCGCTCGTCGATTTCATGCTCGACCTTCACACGCGCGAGCGCGGCTACACCGAAGTCGTCCCGCCCTACCTCGTCACGCCGGACACCATGCTGCGCACGGGCCAGCTCCCGAAGTTCGAGGGCGACCTGTTCAAGACGCGCACGGGCGACCGCGACCTCTACCTGATCCCGACGGCGGAGGTGCCGCTCACCGCGCTGCACGGGGACGAGATCCTCGAAGCCTCGGACCTGCCGAAGCACTACGTGTCGTTCACCCCCTGCTTCCGTTCCGAAGCCGGCTCCTACGGCAAGGACGTGCGCGGCCTCATCCGCCAGCACCAGTTCCACAAGGTGGAGCTGGTCAAGCTCACGACGCCGGAGACCGGGATGGCGGAGCTGGAGTCGATGGTCGCGGACGCGGAAGAGGTCCTGAAGCGGCTCGGGCTCGCCTATCGCGTGATCGTGCTGTGCACGGGCGACATGGGGTTCAACTCGGCCAAGACCTACGACCTCGAGGTATGGCTGCCCGGACAGGACGCGTATCGCGAGATCTCGTCGTGCTCGAGCTGCAGCGACTTCCAGGCCCGCCGCGGGAGCCTGCGCTATCGGGCGGAGCCGAAGGCCAAGCCGCGCTTCCTGCACACCCTCAACGGCAGCGGCCTCGCCGTGGGCCGGACCCTCGTCGCGATCCTCGAGAACTACCAGCAGGCGGACGGCTCGGTGGTGGTGCCCGAGGTCCTGCGCCCCTACATGGGCGGCCTGGAGCGCATCACCAAGGGCTAGCCGCAGCCATCCTCATCGCGTCGGGTGGTCGATCGTCTCGCGAAGGTTGACTGTACGCGATTTGAGTACAATGGTTCGCCTCGTGAAGAGGCGCCGGACCGACGAGACCATCCGGACCATCAACAGTGTCCGGTGAGGCTCCCGGCGGGGCGATTTCGGCGGTGGCGCGGGACTCCTGGAGCGCTGTCCTGATGAGAACGATGATCGTACGCGATCTGAGTACAGTCATTTGTGCGGGCGAGACACCTGTCCCGCAAGATCTCCGATCGTCGTGCGGATCGTTCGCCAGCACTCGTTCCAGAACGAGTAGCTTGGCCGGCGAGAGCGTGATCGCACGCAGCGCGACCTCCGCGGGCAGGCCGTAGGCGCGCGCCATCGCCGCCTCGTAGGGCAGGTTGCGGATGTCCGCGGCGTCGTCGCTCACGATCGCGAAGCGCACGCCCGCGCGGTGGAGCACGGAAGGGTTCGTGAAGGCGGCGTCGTAGCGGTCCGACTCGCGGCGGGGCAGGCGGTCGACGCTGAGGAGCACGGACACGTCCTTCTCCTTCAAGAGGTCCGCGCACCGCCAGGCCTCCAGGCCGCCCGCGATGATCAGCTTGAGGCCATGGTCGCCCGCGAAGCGCACGGCGCCGCGGATCTCGTCCTCGGCGTCCGCGCGCATGACCACCGGCAGCTCCCCCCGCGCCACCGCGCCCAGCGCTTCCTCGGCGAGATCGACGTCCGAGGGCACGTTCGCGCCGCGGCGCTGGCCCAGCGCGCGCGCGTCCTCGATCAGGTTGCCCAGCCGGCGCAGCTCCTTCTCCTGGTTGAGCCGCCGGTCCTTCAGCCGCTCCTCGAACGTCTTGAGCTCGGGCTCCTCGAAGAGACGGGCCAGGCTGAACGAGGGGCGGCCGGTCGGATAGACCATGTGCATCGCGACCGGCTGCTTCACCGTGAGCGCCTCCGGCGTGGATCCGGCCAGGCGCAGCAGCGCGCTCTGCCCGGACACGAGGCCGCCCAGGGGGGCGGTGAGCACCACCGTGGTGCCGTTCGCACGCGCGATCGGGATCAGCTCGCTGTGCGGCTGACCTCGGCCCCCGCGGGCACGGCCGCGTCCGCCCCCACCGCTGCGATCTTGCCTCCGGACAGGACGATCGTGCCCTTCTCGATGACGGGACCGGACACGGTGACGATGCGGGCGCCGCGGATCGCGATCGTCCGCGGAGCGTCCGCGGCCAGCGCGACCGTGGCCATCAAGGGCGCGACAGCCATCATCCCGAAGCATGCCGCCTTCATCGCGCGCCTCCCGCGACCGCGATCGTGCCCTTCCCGTCGTCGTGCGCGCGGTCGAAGTAGACGATCCCGTCCACCAGCGTCATCTCGACGCGCGTGGCCGGGTCGAACGGATGGGCGCTGAAGATCGCGATGTCGGCGTCCTTGCCCACCTCGATCGAGCCCACCCGCTTGTCCACGCCGAGCTGCCAGGCCGGATTCAGGGTGACCATCTTCAGGGCCTCGATCTCCGAGACCCCGCCGTACTTCACGGCCTTGGCCGCTTCCCAGTACAGGCGGCGCGCCCGCTCGTCGTCGTCGGAGTTGAGGGACACGTTGACGCCGTGGGCGGCCATGATGGCGGCGTTGTAGGGGATGGCGTCGAAGGCCTCCATCTTGTAGCCCCAGAAATCCGCGAAAGTCGAGGCGCCGGCCCCGTGCTTCGCGATCTCGCTCGCGACCTTGTAGCCCTCGAGCACGTGCTGGAACGTGCGCACCTTGAAGCCGAACTCGTCCGCGAGATGGATGAGCATCAGGATCTCGTCCGCGCGGTAGCAGTGGGCGTGCACGTAGACCTTGCCCTCGAGGATGTCGCGCAGCTCGTCGAGCTGGAGGTCCTTGCGGGGGGCGAGGGGACGCTCGCCCCTGGCCCCGGCCGCCCGGAGTTTGGCGTCGTACTCGTCCCACTCCCGCTTGTAGTCCTGGGCGCGGCGAAAGGCGTCGCGCAGCACGACCTCGACCCCCATGCGCGTGGCCGGATAGCGCGTGGTGCCGGGCACGCGGAAGTTCGAGCGCTTGGGGTTCTCGCCCAGCGCGAGCTTGACCCCGGGCGGCGCGCCCGCGAAGACGAGCTCGCGGGCCGTCTTCCCCCAGCGCATCTTGATGACGGCGTTCTGGCCCCCGATGGGATTGCAGGAGCCGTGCAGGACGTTCGCGGTGGTCACGCCCCCCCCGAGCTGGCGGTAGATGTTGATGTCGTGCTGGTCGAGCACGTCCGCGATGCGCACCTGGGCCGTCACCGCGTCCGTGCACTCGTTGACACCGCCCTCGACCGCGGTGTGCGAGTGGGCGTCGATGAGTCCGGGGACCACGTAGCGGCCGGTGGCGTCGATCACGCGCGCGGCGGCGGGAACGGCGACGTCCGTCCCCACCGCGGCGATGCGGCCGTCGCGGATGAGCACGGTGGCGTTCGCGATCGTGCCCTGGGGGCCGACGGTGATGACGGTGCCGCCCCGGATGGCGATCGTCTCCGTCGCGCGCGTCGGCGCGGGCGCGGCCGCGAGCACGGCGAACAGGCCGAGGACGAGGGGGTTCATCGCAGGTCCTCCAGCGCGGGCGAAGGGCTGGGCTTGGTGTCGCGCTTCTCGTCGGGCTCGTAGAGCACGCCGTCGACGAAGACCATCTTCGCCTTCGTGTCCTTGGCCAGCGGCTCGCCCGACCAGACCACCACGTCCGCGATCTTCCCCGCCTCCAGGCTGCCCAGCCGGTCGGCGACGCCCAGCACCTCCGCCGGGGCCAGGGTGAGGGCACGCAGGGCCACGTCCGCGGGCAGGCCGCGCTCGATGGCCTTGCGCACGCCGGCCAGGAAGTCGGGGGCGAAGGCGGAGACGAGAGCGAAGCTCACCCCGGCCTTGTGCAGCTCGGCGGGGTTGCGCTCGGCGTCCGCGATCTCCTGGCGCTCCTTGTCGTCGTCCGGGGTGGCGAAGGCGGGCGCGCGGGCCGGGTCGAAGTTCACGCTCACGAGCAGCGGCAGCTTGCGCGCCTTGATGATCTCGGCGACGCGGGCGGCCTGCGGCGCCTCCGCCACCGCCACCCGCACCTTGAACTCGTCGGCCAGGGCCAGCGCGCGCAGGATGTCGTTCTCGCGGGAAGCGGTGACGATCAGGAGCTCCTTGCCCGCGAGGACGTCCTGCCAGGCCTGCAGGGCCGCGTCATAGGTGGGCCGCTTGTGCCCGCGCGCCGCCGCCTCGTACGCCTTCCACTCCTCGCGATACCGGGCGGCGTCGTAGAGGGCCTGTCGCGCGTAGGCGACGGTGCCCATGAGCGAGCCCGGATACGTGCGCGGCAGGGACGTCAGGTGGAGGTGCAGGGCCGCGGGCTGCCGCAGGACCATCGCCTCCAGCTTCTCGCCGCCCAGGTTGAGGAGGACGCTCTGCCCGGGCAGCACGCCTTCGCGCGGGATGACGAGCGCGGTCGTGATCCCGCTGTCGCGCGCCTTCAGCGCGTCGGCCAGCCGCACGCGATCGAGGGCGAGCGCCTGCGGCGCGAGGGGGTTCGCCGCCGGAGACGGGGCCGGCCCGCCGCCGGCCGCCGGCCGCGCGGCCGGAAGCCCGATGGCCCCGAAGCCGTCCACGAGCCCGGGGGTGACGGTCAGGCCCGTGACGTCGATGACCCGCGCGCCCACCGGGACCACGACGCTGGCCCCGACGGCGTCGACGAGGCCGTCGCGGAGGACGACCGTGCCCTTCTCGATCACGGGGCCGGAGACCGTGACCACGCGGCCGCCCACGAGCGCGTAGACCTCACCGTGGGCGGCCTGCCCGCGCGGGGAAACGAGGACGGCCAGCATCAGGCCGGCGAGGATCGGACGCACGCGCATCAAGTGCGAGAGGGGCCGTGGCGGAGGGCGAAAACCCAGGCCGCGGCGGCACGGGAGGCGTAGGCCTCCATCAGCCGGTCATCATCCGATTCGCCGTCCGGATCCGCGAGCACGAGCGTGCCGACGTGGACGTCCGGAGTGGCCAGGGGAACGAGGAAGAGGGGCTGGCGGTCGAGCCCGACGGAGGGGGCGACGCTCGCGGACTGCTCGGCATCGAGCCGCCGCGCCGTGCGCGTGAGGAGCGCGGGCGGCACCGTCCGGTCCGACTCTCCCGCGCCCTCGCTGCGCGCGGTCACACGCGCGCCCCCGTCGCCCTCGAGCACGAGCACGCCGCCGGCATAGGACCCGATGCGCAGGGCTCCGTCGAGGATGATGCGCGAAAGCTCCGCGGGCGTGCGGCCGGCGAACACGGCCTCGTCGACGCTCACGACGCGCTCCATCAGCGCGGCGTAGCGCCGCACCTTCTCCAGGAGCTGGGCCTTGCGGATGGCGGCGGCGGATGAGAAGGCGACGGCCTTGGCCCGGTGCAGGTCCTCCTCGTCGAAGGGGTCGACGCGATGGCGGTCCAGGCAGAGGACGCCGATGACCTCGCCTTCGACCAGGAGCGGGATCCCGGCCCAGGAGCGGATGAGCTCGGCCCCTTCCTCGCGCGTGAATCGCTCGTCGATGGTGACGTCGGCCAGGGCCAGGGGCGCGCGGCCGTTGCGCAGCGTCTCATGGAGGGGGGACTGGAAGGTGCGTCCCCGGATGCTCGCCGGATCCGGGAACCCGCGCGAGGCCAGGATGCGGAACGACCCGTCGGCCTCGAGCAGGCCCAGCGAGCAGGAATCGAAGACCACGATGCGGGCGAGCTGCTTGAGGACTTCCTCGATCGTGTCGTCCAGGCTGGGCTGGCGGTTGATCGCCTCCAGGACGTCGCGCAGAGTCTCGGCCTCCGCGCGCCGCTCGCGCTCCGTCTCCACCGTCGCGTGCGGGGTCTCCCAGCGCCGCTCGCGTCCGATCTCCTCGCGCACGGCGTCGAGGGCCTCGGCGCGATCCCCTTCCGCGAGGTGGGCCAGCCGCTTCTCGATCTCGCGGAGGAGCCGGTCGGTGTTCATGGGCGGATCCGAGGGAGTCTACAACAGAGAGCGGCCGCGCCGGGGTCCGGGGGCGGATCGCATGCGCGCGGGCCGACACGGGGCGGGCGCGAGACATAGAATCGGGGCCGATGGAAGACCCGGCCCGCGAGCACATCCTCTTCGTCTGCACGGCCAACGTGGACCGGAGCCGTACGGCGGAGGACCTCTACCGCGACGACCCCCGCTTCGAGGTGCGGTCCGCGGGGACGGCGCCGTTCGCGAAGAACCCCCTCACGCGCGAGCTGCTGCAGTGGGCCGACCGCGTCTTCGTCATGTGCGAGAAGGAAGACCGCCACCACACGCTGATCAAGCTGCGGTTCCCGGATACCAGTCGGCCGGTGGTCGACCTGGACGTCGAGGACCGCTGGCCGCGCGGCGACCCCGAGCTGGTGCGCCGGGTCCTCAAGAGCCTGCGCCCGCACCTGGGAGCCCCGAGGAAGAAGGGCGACGGCGGGCACTAGTTGCTCCCGCCGCGGTCAGTCGCGGGAATGGCGGAGAGGACAGGATTCGAACCTGCGGTACCTTGCGGTACTCCGGTTTTCAAGACCGGCGCCTTCAACCACTCGGCCACCTCTCCGCCCGCAATCTTACGCGCTCGAAAGGTGGTAGCCTAGGCGTCTAGCCCGCCGCGGAGAGGTGCCGGAGTGGCCGAACGGGCCAGGTTGCTAACCTGTTGAGCGGGGTTAACCTGCTCCGGGGGTTCGAATCCCCCCCTCTCCGCCATTCCACTCGTTGCGATCAGTCGGCCTAGCGTCCGTTCCTGATGGCAGACCGACCTGGCCACAACGTCTTATCTGTAACCGTGTCGATCGATTGTCCGTTGCTTCCTAGACCAATATGACTTCCAGCCCTCGCTGTCTCAGCGAGGCCACCATCGCCGGGGCCAGCCCGTCGTCCGTGATGATCTTGTGCACGCTGTCGAGGGGCGCGATCAGGGAAAGGTTGCGGCGGGCGAACTTGCTGGAGTCGGCCACCACGATCACCTCGCGCGCGACGCGGATCATCATGGCGTTGAGCTGCGCCTCGAGCACGCCGGGGGTGGTGAGCCCGATCTCGGGGTCGAGGCTGTCCACGCCCAGGAAGAGGCGGTCGGCGTTGAGCCCCTTCAGGGTGTGCTCCGCGTGCGGGCCCCCCAGCGAGTAGGACATCTGGCGCAGGATCCCGCCGATCATGATCACGCGCAGGTGGGGCAGGTTGGCCAGCTCCATCGCGATGTTCAACGCGTTCGTGATCACGGTCAGCGCCTTCAGCTTCAGGAACTTGATGTGGCGCGCGACTTCGGCGGTCGTGGTCCCCGAATCCAGCATCACGATCTCGTTGTCGCGGAGCATCTGCGCGGCGGCATGGCCTCGTCCACGGTCACGCGCGCCTGCTTCTCGACCAGGTCGAGGATCTTGCGGCGGCGCTCCTCCACGAGCAGGCGCGGCTGTCCAGCAGTGGGCATGAGCGGGGATCATAGCATCGCTGTTGTTTTCTATCCTTTTCTTTCGTTTGCCTATGGTATGTTCGCGGCGGTGTCGAACATGCGTCTCCTCGCCATCCCGGTAGGCTCCCTGTTGGTGGGCGCGATCGTGGTCGGGGCGTCGGCCGCCCCCGCCGCGGACACGAGCGGCGACCGCTGGTTCAAGGAGGTTCGCCTCCTCGTCCTTTCCGATGAAGACGCGCTGCACGGCGAGCTCAAGGATGCCGCCGACCGCGCCGAGTTCGAGCGGATCTTCTGGGCGCGGCGCGATCCCGATCCGACGACGCCCGCGAACGAGTTCCAGGCCGCGGTCGCGCGCGCCCGGGCCCGCGCGGACGAGAGGTTCACGCGGTCGGGCCAGAAAGGCTCCGACACCGACTGCGGGCAGCTCTTCGTCCTCCTGGGCGAGCCGACGGAGGTGATGGGACGCGAGGCCAAGGTCCACTTCGACGCCGCGGAAGCCTTGCGCGGCTCGCGGCGCCCGGAGGTGTGGATCTACCGCAGCCGGCCCGGCGACGCCGTCGCCTTCACGGGCGGCGAGCTGCGCGTGTCCCTGGACGAGGAGTGCCGGTTCGCGGAAGGGGCACGCGTGCGCGACGACTTGCAGCGCGTGGCCCGGTCCAAGGTCGTCCAGCCCCGGCTCGGCTACCTGAAGAAGCCGGATGGACATCTGGCCCGCCTCGAAGACGTGCGCGCGGCCCTCAGCGCGGCCCCCGCCCCGACCGCACTGGGCGCGGCGCGCGCGGACTTCCCGTTGGCCCTCGAGCCCAAGATGCTCCTGCGTACGCCCAGCGGCGAAGCCTACTCGGCGGGACTCATCCGCGCCGACCTGAAGGGCCTGCGCGCCGGTGACGGCGCGCCGCCGCCCGCGCTGGACGCCACCGTCACCGTGCAGGCGGTCGATGCGGCCGGACAGGCCGCGCCGATGTTCGAACGCGCGGTACGCGGCGCCGTGTCCGCCGATGACACGTTCACCGCGTCCTACGGCCTGCCGCTCCGGCCGGGCCGTTACGTGCTGCGGGTCGGCCTGGTGGCGGGGGACAAGACCTCGGTGGTCTCGACGCCGATCGAGGTGCCGGACTACGACGCGCCCGGCCTGAAGCTGGGCTCGCTCCTCGTCTATCCGGAGACAAGCGCGGCGCCGCCGGCGGACGCCCAAGACGCCTACTCCGCGTTCACGGTCGGCGCTCTGCGCCTGCGCCCGCGTTTCGGCAACGTCTTCACCAAGGTGGAATCCGTGCACGCGGTGTGCGTGATCTACGGCGGCCAGCCGGACGCCGCCACGGGCAAGCCCTCGTTGCGCGCACGGCTGAGCTTCAACAAGGATGGCCGGCCGGTCGCCATGGGCCAACCCGAGACGTTCGATACGGCCTCGGCCGTCGTGTCCGTCGGCCCCGTGCCCCTCGCCGATTTCGTCCCCGGCCGCTACGTGGCGAGAGTGGAGGCGATCGACCTCGTGTCCGGAAAATCGGAAACCCAGGAGACCCCGTTCGAGATCCAGCCGTGAGGCGCGCGCCGCTCGTCGTCCTGGCCCTGCTCACGGCGGCGTCCGTCACCATGGCCCGGTCTCCCGAAGGCAGCATGGGCGATCCGGGCGCGCCCCCGTTTCCGATCTGGCCCCTCCCGCAGGAGTCGCGCTACGCCGACGACCGCCTGCTCCTCGGCGACGCCGTCATCGTCGCGCCCGCGGGCGACGCGCGCGCGCAGTACCCGGCCCGGCTCCTGGCCACGCTCCTCGCCGATCACTTCGGCGTCGCGATTCCGGTCGTCCTCGGCGAGACCCCCGCCGGCCGAACGCCGATCCTCGTGGGCGAGATCGCGAGCCCGCTCATCGCGTCGGCCCTGGCGGCCCTGGCCCCCACCTCCTCCGTACCCACCGACAAGGAAGGCTACTGCCTTCACGTCGGCAACGGTGGTGCGATCGTGGCCGGCCGCGATTATCGCGGCGCGCTCTACGGCGTCTCGTCGCTGGCCCAGCTCGTCCAGCGCTGGGGCAAGCAGAGCCTGGCCGTTCGGAAGGCGACCGTTCGCGACTGGCCGCTCCTGCCCATCCGCTGGGTCCATCTCTACCTTCCCGGCAAGGACCAGCTCGCCTTCGCCGAGCGCTACTTCCGCGATTTCCTGCTGCGCAACAAGTTCAACGGCGTGGTCCTCGAGGTGGGAGGGGCCATGCGCCTCGACTCCCATCCCGAGATCAGCACCGGCTGGCGGCGCACGGTCGCGGAGTGGTACGCCCACGGGGAGACCATGGACAAGCTGGGCGAGGGCATTCCCCTGGGGACGGCCAATCGATTCGCGGCCTCCCTTCACGTGGGGGTCGGCGGCGGCGCCTACATCGAGAAGGACGACGTGCGGCGCCTGGCCGCGGCCGCGGAGCAGTACGGCCTCGAGATCGTTCCCGAGATCCAATCGCTCTCGCACGCCTACTACATCGCCTGCCCGCGGCGGGACGTGGCCGAGGATCCGGACATGACCTGGCCGGACTCGTACTGTCCCTCGAACCCGGAGTCGTACCGGATCCTGTTCGACGTGATGGACGAGTACCTCGACGTCCTCAAGCCCCGACGCGTCCACATCGGGCACGACGAGTGGCGGGCGGGAGCGTTCTGCCCGCGCTGCCGCGGCAAGGACACGGGCGAGCTGTACGCGCAGGACGTCCTGAAGATCCAGAAGCACCTGGCCGCGAAGGGCATCGAGACGTGGATGTGGGGCGATCACTTCGTCGACTGGCACAACCGCTTCGGCAAGCGCTGGTCGGAGGGCGGCGTCGTCCGCTACGAGCGGCCGGACACGCGCAGCGCGCGCGAGCGGCTGGCCGCGGCCGGGGCGCCCCTGCACATCCTCAACTGGTCGCGCGAAGAGGGCGACGCGACGTTCAAGTCGCTGGGCTGGCCGTTCATCATCGGCAACTTCGCGGGCAGCGAAGAGAAGGACTGGCCGGGACGGGTCAAGCGCGGCGGCACTCTCGGCGGCGAGGTGTCCTCGTGGGGGGCCTTCGAGGAGTTCCTGCTCGGCAAGCTGCAGATGCCCGAGGCCGCCTTCAGCATCAACCTGCTGTGGTCCACGCACTACCCGGCGCGCGAGGCCGCGCTCGAGCAGGTGGGAGCGCTCATGCCGGAGGTCCGCCGACTGTTGTCCGCGCATCCGGCGCCGTCGCTCGTCGCCGATCCGATGCGGTTCGAGGTGCTCGACCTGGCCTCCGCGTTCAACCACGCGGCGAAAGGCGAGGGCTGGGACCTCACGGGCCTCCGCTCCGGGCGCGGCTACAGCCACGGGCTGCCCTACGCGATCGGCGACGCGGCGCGCGGGCCTTCCGTGGTGACGGTGGCGCGGCGGCCCGGCCCCGATCCCACCAGCGTGGCGCTGCCCATCAGCGGACGCTGGGCCTCGCTCGTCTTCCTGCAGGTGGCCAGCGGCGAGGGGCGTCCGAGCATCCATGCCGGCGACCAGACCCACTTTCCCCACGAGTCGTCGGAGTTGCTCGGCCAGTACGAGATCCGCTTCGCGGACGAGCTGGTCCTCACCCATGAGATCCGCTACGACGAGACGGTCGGACCGTGGAACGCCGGCCTGGGGCGGACCTACTACCTCACGCGGCCGGTCGTGGCCGGCCGCCTGCCCGACGGCGGCGCCGCCGTGGCCTGGGCCAGCGAGTGGACGAACCCGCGGCCGGACGTCCCCATCATGTCGGTCACGCTCGTGGGGTCGCCCGGTCCGTCGGACGCGCGGCCGATCCTGCTCGGCGTCACCGCCGTGGAGAAGCCCCGGGTCGAGGACTACCGTTGACACGCGCGAAGCGCGCGCCGTAGGGAATGCGATCGCCAACCACGCGGTATTGAGGAAGAACCCACACCGGGAGGAAGCAGGATGACCACCCTCAAGCCGGCGCTGACCCTCCTCGTCGGTCTCGTCTTTGTTCCCGCGACCGCGCGCAGCCAGGCGACGCCGCTGCCGCCTCCGACGGGTGATTCCCTGATCCAGGAGATTCGCCTGTTGCGCCAGGCCGTCGAGAGACAGGCCACCGGATCCGCCCGGGTGCAGCTCATGGTGGGACGCCTGGCCGTCCAGGACCAGCGTGTGGCGCGAACGCAAGAGGCCACCGAGCGAATGGATGAAGAGGCGTTCGCCCTCGAGCAACAGCGCCGCCGGATGGACGCGGAGGTCCGGGAGCTCACGCGTTTGTTCGAGCAGGAGGCGGACGACGCACGCCGCGCGGAGCTGGAGGGAAAGCTCCGCGCGGCCAAGGCCCGGAGCGCCCAGCATGCGGCGACGACGGCGCAACTCGAGGCGCGACGATCGCGGGCCAAACAGTCCGCGGCCCAGGAGCAGGCCCGGTACCAGGAGCTGGACGGCAAGCTGACCGAGCTCGAACGCGAGCTGCTCGGCCCTGCTCGCTAGGCGGAAGCCCTGCTCAGGCCAGCCAACGGTCGAGGTTCTCCCGCACGAACGCGTCGTCGTTGAGGCGCGGGTAGACCCGGCCCACGCGGTCGATCTCTTCGAGCTGGCCGGGCGACAGGTCCTCGTCGGGATCCAGGCACCAGCGGCCGGCGAGCAGGCCCTGGCGTCGCAGGACCTCGTGAATGCCGGCGATGCATCCGGCGAACGCGTTGCGGGCGTCGAACAGCGCGGCGTTGGCATCGGTGAGCTGCGCGCCGACGGCGAGCAGGTCGCTCGCCCCCTCGCCCCCGGTCTGCACGCAGCGATGGGCGCGGCCCAGCAGCGCGACCGCCTCGCTCGTCCACACCGCCCACTGCCCGAGGAGGCCGCCGACGAAGCGCACCGGCCCGCGGCCGGGGCGGCCCGGGAACGGCGTCACGAGGTCGGCCACGATCGCGTCGTCGTTCCCGGTGTAGAGGGCGACGTCGTCGCGGCCGCTGACGGCGAGGGCCCGCGTCACGTCGAGGGTGGCGTAGCGGTCGAAGGGGGCCACTTTCACCGCGACGACGGAGCCGATCTCGAGGAACGCGCGCCAGAACGCCTGGTCGAGCACGCGGCCTCCCACCGCCGGCTGCAGGTAGAAGCCGAACAGCGGGATCACCTCGCCCAGGCGCCGGCAATGGGCGATCAGCGCGTCGTTGCTCGCCTCGCGCAGGGCGGCCAGGCTCACCAGGCCGACGTCGTAGCCGAGGCGCCGCGCGAGCTCCGCTTCGGCCAGGGCCTGGGACGTCGGGCCGCAGATGCCGGCCACCGCGATGGGCTTCGTGCCGGTCGCCTTCTCGCGGTCGCGCAGGACCTGCATGGCCAGCGCGAGCACCGCCTCGAGCAGTCCCACCTTCGGATCGCGGATCGCGAACTGCGTCGTGTGCACGCCCACGGCGACACCGCCCGCGCCCGCGTCGCAATAGTAGCGGGTGAGCGCGACCTGCCGGCGCTCGTCGAGCTTCCGCTCGGCGGTCAGGGCCAGGGGATGGGCGGGGATCGCGACGCCGCGCCCCAGCACCTCGCGCACGGCGCGGTCTCGCCCGGCCCTCGTCTCAGAATCGCCCATCGATCCGCTCGAACTTCGTGGGCTTGCCGAGGCTGCTTCCGCCCTGCTCGACCCAGGCCGCCGTCCATTCGACGAGCCGCTCCAGCGAGACCTCGGGTGGACCCAGGCGCGACAGGCATTCCGCGGGATTGCCGAGGAGCGCGAGCGGTCCCTCTTCGCCCGTGAATCGCGCGGGCCGGCTGAAGCGGGCCGCGAAGCGCTGGGCCACCTCGCGCACGGAGATGGGGTCGGGTCCGGTCACCACCAGCGGCCCGGCGGGCGAGGCGCAGAGGGTCAGGGAGCGAAAAGCATACGAGTTCGCGTCGCCCTGCCAGATCGCGTTGACGCGGCCCACCTCCAGATCCACGGGCTCTCCCGCGTGCACCCGCCGCGCGATGTCCACGATCGTGCCGTAGCGCAGGTCCACCGCGTAGAAGAGCCGGAAGAGAAGGCAGGCGGTGCCGCGCTCGCGCGAGAAGTACTCGAACACGCGCTCGCGGCCCAGGCAGGACTGCGCGTACTCGCCGACGGGGCCGGTCGCGTCCTCTTCCGTCGAGCCCGACGACTCTGGCGGCGAGAGCGGATAGACGTTGCCGGTGGAGAAGACGACGATCCGCGCCCCCTCGAAGTGCCGCGCCACGTGCATGGGCACGATCGTGTTGTGGGCCCAGGTGAGGTCGGGGCGATCGGTGGAGCCGAACTTGCGGCCGGCCAAGTAGAGGACGTTGCCGGCCCGCGGCAACCGCGCGACCTGAGCGGGATCGAGGAGGTCGCAGGCGACGGCCTCGATTCCGTCGTGGGCGAGCCCGGCGGCGAGCCCCGCGTCCGAGAAGCGCGAGGCGGCCAGGACGCGATACCGCGCGCCCGCGGCCTCGCCGGCGCGGCGCACGCGGCGCGCGAGCGAAGGTCCCATCTTTCCGCCCGCGCCCAGGACCAGGACGTCGTCGGACAGGGTGCGCGCGAAGGCGACGTCGGCGGGGGAGGGACGAGCGAGGAGTTCCTCGAGGTGGGCCTCATCCTCGACGGTGGAGGGCAGCGC
>WNFI01292995.1_pt1 | contig 14685 bp, 13 predicted proteins | sample 5400471 | NCBI WGS metagenome assembly WNFI01 (sample SAMN13153348, study PRJNA577476) | soil metagenome | isolation source: 100 cm saprolite on Douglas fir-dominated hillslope | place: USA:California | collected 2013-09-17
CCAGAACGAGTCGCTGGTGGCGAAGATCATCGACGCGGTCGTGAAGGCGGTGCACGTGCCGGTGACGTTGAAGATCCGCACCGGCTGGGACAAGCAGAATCGCAACGCGCTCGCCATCGCCAGGATCGCCGAGCAGCACGGCATCCAGTCGCTCGCGATGCACGGGCGCACGCGCGCCTGCATGTACACGGGGGACGCGGAGTACGATACGATCCGCGCGGTGAAGCGGTCGGTCTCGATCCCGGTCGTCGCCAACGGCGACATCTCCACGCCCGAGAAGGCGAAGTTCGTCCTCGAATACACCGGCGCCGACGCGGTGATGATCGGGCGCGCGGCGCAGGGCCGCCCCTGGATCTTCCGCGAGATCGGGCATTTCCTCGCCACCGGCGAGCATCTCGCGCCGCCCGAGGTCGCGGAGATCCGCGAGGTGCTGGTCGGCCATCTCCACGACCTCTACGCTTTTTACGGCTACGAGCGCGGCACGCGGGTGGCTCGTAAGCACATCAGCTGGTACACGAAAGGACTCAAGAACTCCGCCGTGTTCCGCGCCCGCATGAACACCCTCGAGACCGCCGAAATGCAGCTCGCCGCAGTGGCACAGTTCTTCGACGAGCTGCTCGCGCATTCGGCCGCGCTCGAATACGAAATGGACGAGGTGGCGCTTGCAGCGTAGAGACAGATCCGACGCGAGATCGGAAGCGGCACGGGAGAACGAGCTGTCTTCCACGGTACGCAAGGTGATGCGGCAGTATTTCAAGGACCTCGACGGCGAGACCGCCTCCGGCATCTACGAGATGGTCGTGGCCGCGGTCGAGAAGCCGATGCTCGAGGGGGTGATGTTCCAGGCGCAGGGCAACCAGACGCGCGCGGCGCAATTGCTGGGGCTCAACCGGAATACGTTGCGCAAGAAGCTGCAGCAGCACGGACTCGATTGAGCGATGCGGTCAAGGTCAGCCGCGCGCTGATCAGCGTCTCCGACAAGACCGGCGTCGTCGAATTCGCCCGGGCGCTGCTCACCCAGGGCGTCGAGATCCTGTCCACGGGCGGGACGGCGCAGCTGCTGAAGCTGAACGGCGTCGTCGTGACCGAGGTCGCGGACCACACGGGCTTCCCCGAGATGATGGAAGGCCGCGTGAAGACGCTGCACCCGAAGGTGCACGGCGGCATCCTCGCGCGGCGCGACAAGCCCGAGCACATGCGCTCGATGCAGGAGCACGGCATCGCGCCCATCGACATGGTGGTGGTGAACCTCTATCCGTTCGCGCAGACCGTGGCCAGGCCCGGTGTCGCGATGGAGGACGCGATCGAGAACATCGACATCGGCGGGCCCGCGATGGTGCGCGCGGCGGCGAAGAACCATGAGTTCGTCGCGGTCATCACCGACCCGGCCGACTATGCGCCGATCGCGGCGAAGCTCAAGGCCGACAAGGGCCGGCTCGGATTCGACGAGCGCTTCAGGCTCGCCGCGAAGGCCTTCAGCCACACCGCCGAATACGACGGCATGATCTCCAACTGGCTCACCGCGCGCGATCCCAACGGGCAGGTGAAGCCCTTCCCCGAGCGCTTCAACCTGCAGGTGAGCCTGGCGCAGCCATTGCGCTACGGCGAGAACCCGCACCAGTCGGCGGCGTTCTACGTCGAGCGCGATCCGCCGCCCGGCACGCTCGCGAATTTCGCGCAACTGCAGGGCAAGGAGCTCAGCTACAACAACATCGCCGATGCCGACGCCGCGTGGGAATGCTGCCGCACGTTCGACGTGCCGGCGTGCGTCATCGTGAAGCACGCGAACCCCTGCGGCGTGGCGATCGCCGAGTCGCCGCTTGCCGCCTACCGGAACGCCTTCCTCACCGATCCCACGTCGGCCTTCGGCGGCATCATCGCCTTCAATCGCCCGGTCGACGGCGCCACGGCGGAGGCGGTCGCGAAGCAATTCGTCGAAGTCGTGATCGCGCCCGCGTACACGCCCGAGGCGTTCGCGGTCTTCAAGGGCAAGCAGAACGTGCGGCTCCTCGCGATCGAGGTGGCGCGCGCGCCCAACCGCCTCGACATGAAGCGCGTGGGCGGCGGGCTGCTGCTGCAGACCACCGACGACTACGACGTCTCGGAGCTGCGCATCGTGACGAAGCGCGATCCCACCAAGGACGAGATGAACGATCTCGTCTTCGCCTTCCGCGTCGCCAAGTTCGTGAAGTCGAACGCGATCGTGTTCGCGAAGGGCGGCATGACGCTGGGCGTGGGGGCGGGGCAGATGAGCCGCGTCGATTCGACGCGCATCGCGGCGATCAAGGCGAAGAACGCGGGGCTCGCGCTGCGCGGCTCGGTGGTCGCTTCCGACGCGTTCTTCCCGTTCCGGGACGGGCTCGACGTCGTCGCGCGGGCGGGTGCGCGCGCCGTGATCCAGCCCGGCGGCAGCGTGCGCGACAAGGAAGTGATCGCCGCGGCCGACGAGCACGGCATCGCGATGGTTTTCACCGGGATGAGGCATTTCAGGCACTAGAATCCCCGTCTTCCTTGGGAGAGGGTCGACAACGACGTGAAGCTCCTGGTCATCGGCTCCGGCGGACGCGAGCACGCCATCGCGTGGCGCCTCGCGCAATCCCCGAAGGTCTCGCGCGTCTACGTCGCCCCCGGCAACGCGGGCACGGCGCGCGAGGACGGCCTCTTCAACGTGGACATCACGGCGATCCCGGAGCTCGTCGAATTCGCGCGCAAGGAAGGCATCGTTGCGACGGTCGTGGGCCCGGAAGGGCCGCTTGCCGCTGGCGTGGTGGACGCATTTCGCGACGCCGATCTCGGGATCTTCGGCCCGACGCGCGCCGCCGCGCAGCTCGAGTCCTCCAAGGATTTCGCCAAGCGCTTCATGCGGCGCCACGCGATTCCGACCGCGCGCTACGAGACCTTCACCGACGCGGCCGCCGCGCATGCCTACGTCGAGCGCAACGGCGCGCCGATCGTGATCAAGGCCGACGGGCTCGCCGCGGGCAAGGGCGTGGTCGTGGCGACGACGAATGCGCAAGCGCGCGAGGCGATCGACGGCATGCTCGCCGGCAACAAGCTGGGCGACGCGGGCCACCGCGTGGTGATCGAGGAATTCATGGATGGCGAGGAGGCGAGCTTCATCGTCATGGTGGACGGCAAGAACGTGCTGCCGCTCGCTTCCAGCCAGGACCACAAGCGCATCTTCGACGGCGACCGGGGCCCGAACACGGGCGGCATGGGCGCTTACTCGCCCGCGCCCGTGGTGACGCCCGAGGTCCACAACCGCGTCATGCACGACGTCATCATGCCGGCGGTGAAGGGCATGGCCGCCGACGGCACGCCGTACACCGGGTTCCTCTACGCGGGCCTCATGATCGACGCGCTGGGCAACCCGCGCGTGGTGGAATTCAATTGCCGCCTCGGCGACCCGGAGGCGCAGCCCATTTTCCTGCGCCTGAAGAGCGACTTCTTCCCGATGATCGAGCACGCGATCGCGGGCACGCTGGACGAGATCGACGCGCAATGGGATCGGCGCGCCGCGCTCGGCGTGGTGCTCGCCGCGGCCGGCTATCCCGACACGCCGCGCAAGGGCGACGAGATCCACGGCCTGCCCAGGGACGAGGAGGATTTCCACGTCTTCCACGCCGGCACCGCGCGGAAGGGCGGCAAGGTCGTCACCAACGGCGGTCGCGTGCTGTGCGTGACCGCGCTGGGCGACAAGGTGAAGATCGCCGCCGAGCGCGCGTATGAGATCGCCGAGAAGATCCGCTTCGACGGCATGCAGTTCCGCACCGACATCGGCCATCGTGCCTTCTCCCGCCGCTAGCGTCCGCGCCTACCTGGTCGAGCTCCAGGATCGCATCGTCGCGAAGATGGAAGCGCTCGACGGCGCGAGCTTTCGGCGCGACGAGTGGCAGCGCGCCGAAGGCGGCGGCGGCGTGACGCGCATCCTCGAAGACGGCAAGCTCCTCGAGCGGGCGGGCGTGGGCTTCTCGCACGTGACGGGCACGAAGCTGCCTCCCTCGGCCAGCGCGCACCGCCCCGAGATCGCCGGGCGCCCCTGGGAAGCGATGGGCGTGTCGCTCGTATTCCACCCGCGCAATCCGTACGTGCCAACCGTGCACATGAACGTGCGATTTTTCGCCGCACCCTCTCCCCGGCCCTCTCCCAAGGGAGAGGGAGATATTTGGTGGTTCGGCGGCGGCATGGACCTCACGCCGTACTACCCCTTCGAGGAGGATTGCGTCCATTTCCACCGCGCCAACCGCGACGCGCTGGCGCCCTTTCCGGGGCTGCACGCGCGCTTCAAGAAGGCGTGCGACGAGTATTTCGTGCTGCGCCACCGCGACGAGCCGCGCGGCATCGGCGGCACGTTCTTCGACGATTTCAGCGAGGGCGGCTTCGACGCGAGCTTCGCCGTGATGCGCGCCGTGGGCGACGCATTCATTCCCGCCTATGCGCCCATCGTGGAGAAACGGCGCGACAAGCCCTACGGCGACCGCGAGCGCGATTTCCAGGCCTATCGCCGCGGGCGCTACGTCGAGTTCAACCTCGTGTGGGACCGCGGCACGCTCTTCGGCCTGCAGTCGGGCGGGCGCGCCGAATCGATCCTCATGTCGCTTCCGCCCACCGTGAAGTGGCGCTACGGGTGGAAGCCGGAGCCGGGCTCCCCGGAGGCGAAGCTCGCCGGGGTGCTGACGCCGCCGCGGGATTGGGCGAACATGTCGCCATGAACTACTACTACGAACGCCGCCACCAGCCGCTCGCGCCCCCCGAGGTCTTCCGCCGGCGGCTCATCAAGTCCGGCACCTTCGGCTCCATCATGGTGGCGATCTCGCTCGCCGTGGGCATGGCGGGCTATTACTTCTTCGAGGACCTCGGCGTCCTCGATTCCTTCGTGAACGCGTCGATGATCCTCTCCGGCATGGGCCCGCTGCACGACCCCACGACGGTCGCGGGCAAGCTCTTCGCCGGCTTCTTCGCGCTCTACTCGGGCTTCGCGGTGCTGGTCATCGCCGCGGTCACGTTCGCGCCGGTGATCCACCGCATCCTGCACAAGTTCCACCTCGAGACCGACGAGGACCAGGACCACCCGGGCCGCACCGGCGAACGCCCGCTCCCGACGCAAAAGCGCTGAGCGCTCAGGCGACGCCTTCGAGCAACAGGAGCCGTCCCTCGCTGTGGGCCCTGCGCAGCGCCTTGGGCTTGGCGTATTCGGACGAATCCCACCACTGCTTCGCCGCCTCCACCGAGGGGAATTCGATCACCACGCGGCGGCGCTCCGGCCATTCGCCCTCGAGCGTCTCGGCCTTGCCGCCGCGCACCAGGAACCGTCCGCCGTACTGCTCGATCGTGGCGGGGACCGTCGTCGTGTACGCCTTGTATCCTTCCGGATTGGTGACCTGGATCTCGGCAATCACATAGGCGCGCATCTTTTTCATCCTCTGGCGATCGAAGGGGGATGGCTGCGGAGCGATTATCCATGACAACCGAGGTCGACGTCGTCGAGCAAGAGGGTTCGCCGCGCGACGGAGTATTCTTCATCCGGCGCGGCGGGCGGCGCGTGGCCGAGCTCACCTATCGCATGCTGGGCGAAGCGGCCCTCGTCGACCACACCTGGGTCGATCCGGCGCTGCGCGGCGGCAAGCTCGCGCCGATGCTCGTAGCGGCCGTGGTGGAATGGGCGCGCCGCGAGAACCGCAAGATCAGCCCGGCATGCTCGTACGTGCGCGCCGTGATGGACCGCACGCCCGCGTATGCGGACGTGCGCAAGGCATGACCCTTCGAAAGGCGAACCCATGAAGAGCGGCACCGTACTGCGATTCTCGATCCTCCTCTGCCTCTGCCTCCCGGCCGCCGCGCTCGATCGCGCCCCGGAGGATGTCCTCGGCGCGGGCAACCTGTCGTGCGCGCAATTCCGCAAGACGATCGACGAATACAAGGGCGTCACGCGGCGCGAGCAGGCCGACGTCGTGAAGATCCTGCAGGCGTCGATCCAGTACGCGAACTTCGAGGGCACGCTGGGCGGCTACCTCGCGCGCACGCAGATGGAGCGCGGGATCGGCGCCACGCCCGTCGCGAGCACCGACGACGCGATGGAGGAGATGTATCGCTATTGCGCGGCCACACCCACGGCGCGTTACATCGACGCCGTGGCGCACTACGTGGAATCGCTCGCGGCGTTGAAGCCCGGCATCCGCGCTCCGCTGGCGGCCGTGACGCCGCAAGCCGCCGTGGCACCGCAGGCCGTGGCGCCGCAGGCGGCGCAAGCGCCGGTGGCGGCGAAGGCTGCGCCGGCATCCGCCGCGCCCGCAATGGCCGCGGGGATCGTGCCGCCGGGCTCGCCCGTGCCGGTGCAGCTCGACGCGGCCGCGCGCAAGACGTGGGAAATCGTGAAGTGCGAAGCCGGCTATTCGAACATGTACTGCACGCTGCGCAACATCGGCCCCGACGCCGCCACGGGAAGGAATTTCGCCTCGAAGTCGCTTACCGCGGACGGCATCGCCGTCGATGCGCGCCCCGTGATCTTCTACGACACGGTGCGCCCCGGCCAGACGGTGCGCGCCGAGTTCGGCCTGGGCGCGGGGACCTACAAGGCGGTGATGATGCAGATCTCCGGCAAGTAGCCGTCAGAGGCTTTCGTAGGCGAGGCGCACCGGCTCCGCGCCGTGGATCTGCTCCAGGCGCCGCACGATGAAGTGGCCGCGCGCCATGTCCTGGTAATGCGCGATGAAGATCGTGTTGATGAGCGCGCCGCCCGCGGCGCCGATCACCGGCACGAGCTGCGCGGCGGTCTTCTCCGACACGACGATGCCGAAGCGCGCGCCGATGAGCGCGATGAGGCGCACGAGCGCGGGGCTGCCGCCTTTCGCGAGGCCTTTCTGCGCGAGGTGCTTGGAGGCCTCGGTGACCGCGGTCGCGAGCGCCGAGCGCGCCGCGAAGTAGCTCGACTCCGCCGCGTCGTCGCGCGCGTCCTTGGGGCTTCCCAGCGCGAACACCGTGAGGCACGCGAGCTTGGTGTCTATGTGGCGCGGGTTCTCGCCCTCGCTCGCCGCGATGTCGGCGATCGAGCGCAGGATGAGGCCGGTCGAAACCGGCAGCTCGATTCCCAGCGCCGTGATCCCGAAGGCGCCGCCGATCGCTCCGGACGTCGCGACCGCAAGCCGGTGCAGGCCGTTCGAGGATTTCTGCCGCCGCCCCTCGCCGAGGCTGCGCACGGCGATGTCGAGCGCCGTCATGAGCGCCTTTTCCGTGGCGGTGTGCACGCTCGCCTGCCAGCGCCTGGGCAGCAGCTTCATTCCCTTCTCGACCGGCGAGCCCAGGTAGGACGCGATCTTCGCGGCGAGCCCGGGATTCTCGAGGATCAGCTTTGCGCGGCGGAGCTCGTCCAGCTCGGCCTTGGTGAGCGTCGTCATGGGAATCAGTACGTGATGGTGAGTGTCAGTCGCGCGCCGCGAGGCCCGCGCCGAAGCGCCGTTGGGCCTCGATGCGCGCGAGCGCGGCTCCGCGACTAGAATGGTCCACTTTCCGTTGCCAAGGCTCGCCAGAGTCTCCCGCAGCTTGCCTACGATGTCCAGACTTGCCGCCGCCCTCGCGCTCGCGCTCGCGCTGTCGGGGCGATGCGCGCAGGCGGCATCGATCGAGGCGCAGGTGCGAACCGGCGCGGGCAAGACGCTCGCCGACGTGATCGTGTACGCGCTGCCGGCGAATGCCGTGGCCGATGCGCGCGGCAAGACCGTCCCCGTCGAGCAGCTCGAGCGCGAGTTCGTCCCCTACGTGACGGCGGTGCAGGCCGGGACCACCGTGACATTTCCCAATCGCGACCCGATACTCCACCATGTGTACTCGTTCTCACCGCCGAAATCCTTCGAGATCAAACTTTATTCGGGCAAGTCGCCCGTTGCGGTGCTGTTCGACAAGCCGGGCGTGGTCACGCTCGACGCGGTGCCGCGCAAGGCCAAGTACAAGCCACCCATGGATCGGCTCAAGTACTGATGAGCGACGCGCCCGCGCCGCCTCCCGCGCCCTGGGTCAAGCTGTCCAGCCTCGGCACGCGGCTCGTGATGTTCTTCGTCGCGTTGCTGGTGCTGGTGCAGGGGCTCGCCGCCTTCCTGGTGATCCAGGCCAATTCGCAGATCGCGCGCCAGACGATCGACCAGGAGCTGGAGCAGGGCGAGCGCGTCTTCCGCCAGCTGCTGTCGCAGAACCAGACGCGCCTGGAGCAGGGCGTGGCGATCCTGTCGTCGGACTTCGCCTTCCGCCAGGCGATCGCCGGCAACGACACCGGCACGACGCTGTCGGTGCTGCGCAACCACGGCGCGCGCGTGGGCGCGAGCGTGATGACGCTGGTCGTCCCGGTGCTCGCGCCCGATCCGATCGCCTGGGTGGGGCTCGCCTTTGAAGTCGACGATCGCGTGGCGCAGGAGCTCAACCAGCTCACCGGCCTCGAGGTGACGTTCGCGAGCCGCGTGTCGCGCGGCACGTGGCAGCTGCACGCCTCCACGCTCACCGCGCCGCTGCGCGGCTCGCTGTTGGCGGCGCTCACCGGCGCGGAGGGGCTGTCCGCGCGCATCCGCGATCTCAACATGGGCGGCGAGGACTACGAGACGCGCGTGACGGACCTCGAGGCGCGTCCCGACAAGAAGATCGTCGCGGTGCTGCAGAAGCCGCTGGAAGTGGGCCTCGCGCCCTTCAGGCGCATCAGCTCCTCGTTCTTCTGGCTCACGCTGGCGGGCCTCGCGCTGCTGGTGGGCGGCGCGCTCATCATCGCGCGCAGCATCACGCGCCCGGTGCACCGCCTCGTCGAGGCCGCGCAGCGCGTGCAACAAGGGGACTACTCGCGCCACGTGGACGTCGAGAACCGCGACGAGATCGGCGCGCTCGCGGTGAGCTTCAACCACATGCTGGACGGCATCGTGAGCCGGGAGCGTGAGATCCTGCGGCTCGCCTACGAGGACGGCCTCACGGGCCTGCCCAACCGCGCCATGTTCAACGAGCAGCTGACCCAGGCGGTGCGCACCGCCAGGCGCGCCGAGCAGCCGCTCGCCGTGCTGGTGTTCGACATGGACCGCTTCAAGGCCATCAACGACACGCTCGGCCACCCGGTGGGCGACCAGGCGCTGCGCGAGGTGGGCCATCGCGTGCGCAAGGCGCTGCGCGACTCCGACGTCGTGGCGCGGCTGGGCGGCGACGAGTTCGCCGTGCTGCTCGCCACGGGCGGGGCGGAGCACGCGCCGCTGGTGGTCGCGAAGAAGATCATGAAGGCCCTCGAAGAACCGCTCGTGATCGAGGGGCAGCCGATGGACATGGCCGCGAGCATCGGCATCGCCCGCTATCCCGAGCACGGCGAGGACGCGAGCGCGCTCATGCGCGCCGCCGACGTCGCGATGTACGAGGCCAAGCGCGCGAAGACCGGCTACGCGACCTACGACCCCACGCACGACGAGCGCCGCCAGGAATTCCTCACGCTGCTGGGCGAGCTGCGCCGCGCGGTGGATTCCGGCGAGCTCGTGCTGCACTACCAGCCGAAGATGAGCTTCGTGGACGGGCGCGTCACTTCGGTCGAGGCGCTGGTGCGCTGGCGCCATCCGACGCGCGGCTTCATCGAGCCGGCGGAAGTCATTCCCTTCGCGGAGCAGACCGGCTACATCACCTCCATCACGCGCTGGGTGCTCGCGCGCGCCATCGAGCAGGCGGGCGTGTGGGAGCGCACCGGGCTTCGCATCCGCATGTCGGTGAACGTCTCGGCGCGCGACCTGCAGCAGGAGGACGCGCTCGTGAAGTACGTGGCCGATGCGCTCCTCGCCGCGGAGCTGCCCGCGGGGATGCTCTGCCTGGAGGTCACCGAAAGCGGCCTCATGGAGGATCCGGGCAGCGCGCAGTCGACGCTGCGCAAGCTCCGCGAGCTCGGCATCGCCACTTCGATCGACGACTACGGCACCGGCTACTCGTCCCTCGCCTACATCAAGCAGCTCGCCGTGAACGAGCTGAAGATCGACCGCGCGTTCGTCGCCGGGATGGAGGCCGACCGGCGCAACGCCGCCATCGTGCGCTCGACGATCGAGCTGGGACACAACCTCGGATTGACGGTGGTCGCCGAGGGCGTGGAGACCGACCACGAGGACATGGAGCTGCGCCGCTTCGGCTGCGACGCGGCGCAGGGCTACTTCTATGCGCGGCCGATGCCCGCCGCGGCGCTGGAGCGCTGGCTAAGCGGAGCGCGTGACAAGCCGGTCGGGAGCCGCGGCGACATCCTGGGCGAGGCCTGAGCCCGCCGGCTTGCCGCTGTGGCGGCGCAGCGCCTCGGACACGTGCTCGGCGAGCTCGCGCCCGTTGATGGGCTTCTCGAGGAAGCGATAGACCTGCGCCTCGTTCACGAGCTGAGCGACCAATTCGGAATCGGGATCGTCGGACATGACGATGGAGAGGATCTCCGGGCGCTTTTCCTTCAGCAGCTTGAAGAGCTTCACGAGCGCCTCGCGGCCCGCGTCCAGGTCGGCCACGATCGCGGCGACATCGTTCTGCTGCAGGTATTTCGCCGCGTCGGCGGCGGTGCTCACCTGCTTCACGGTGGCGGAGTCGGCGACCAGGCGCTGCAGGCCCTTGGCGAGGCCCTCGCCGGCGTCGATCACCAGCAGCGAACCCGGCGGGCGCGGCGGTTGCGCCTTCGGCGGCGGCGCGGCCGCGGCGACCTTCGCGGCGAGCGCCGCGGCCTCCGACAGCGTCTCGCGCATCTCGTCGTTGTCCCACGGCTTCTTCACGAAGCGGAAGATCTCGCCCTCGTTGATCGAGCCCACGAGCGCGGCGAGCTCGGAATATCCGGTAAGCAGCAGGCGCACGGTCTTGGGCGCCGCCTTGCGCACCTGGCGCAGCAACTCCACGCCGGTCATGCCCGGCATGCGCTGGTCGCTCACCACGATCTGGATGCCGTTCTTCAGCACGAGATCGAGCGCCGCGGCGCCGTTGTCGGCGGTGAACACGTGGTAATCCTGGCGAAAGAGCGCGCGCAGGCCGTTCAGGATGCGCTCCTCGTCGTCGACGAAGAGGACCTTGATGCGGTCGTCGTGCGGCGCTTCGTTCGCGGGCGCGGGCGCCGGCGCCGGGGCGACGAGCGCCACGGTCCGGGCGGGCTGCGCCGAGCCTTGCGCAGGCGCGTCGGACTTGGGCGGCGAGGGCTTGAGCGTGGCCGGCGCGCTCGGCGGCGGTGCAGGCACCGCGGGCTCGGGGGACAGCGCCGCTGCGGCGGGCACCGCGAGCGGCGCGCCGATCGAATCCTGCAGCCCGAGGCGCAGCCCATCGAGGAACTCGCGCGCCGAGCCGAAGCGCACCGATGCGTCCTTGGACAGCGCGCGCTGGATCACCCAGTCGAGCTGCCACGCGATCTTGTCGCGGGCGCTCGACGGGTCGTCTGGGCGCTCCTGCTGCACGCGGTGGATGATCTCCTCGCGCGTGCCGGTGAAGGGAAGCCGGCCCGCGACGAGCTCGTAGACGATCGCGCCGACCTGGTAGAGATCCGTGCGCGCGGTGATGCCGCGCTCGCCGAACTGCTCGGGCGCCATGTACTCGGGCGTGCCCTGCGCGCCGCGCACCAGGCCGTGGCTGCCGAAATCGGTGATCTTCACACGCCCCTGCGGGTCGATGAAGATGTTGGCGGGCTTGAGGTCGCCGTGAACGACGCCCTTCGCATGCGCCGCCTCCAGGGCTTCCAGCACCTGGCGCGAGATCTCCCAGGTCTGGCGCAGGTCGGGGCGCGCGCTCTTCAGGCGCGCCGCGAGCGGCTCGCCTTCCGCCAATTCCGACACGAGGCACAGGACCTTTTCGCTCTCGATCAGCTCGATGAAGGTCGCCACCGCGGGATGGCGCACGCGCGTGAGCGACGCCGCGGCCTGGCGCAGCCGCGCGAGCCCCGGCTCCGCCACGGAGTTGCGGTTGACGAATTTGAGCGCCACCGCCTTCTGCCCATCGGTGCCGCGATAGACCTGCGCCACGCTGCCCTTGCCGAGCAGGTCCTGGACCTCGTACTTGCCGATGCGCCGGGTCTCGCTCATGCGGTGCACTCCTGCTCGGAGGCTCCGGCGCCGGCGACGTCGGACGGCGGCTCCACGGGCAGCGTCACCGAGACCGTCGTGCCTTCGCCCACCACGGAACGAACGTCGATGCGCCCGCCGTGCTGCGCGACGATCTTGTAGGCGATGGAAAGGCCGAGCCCGGTGCCCTTGCCGACTTCCTTGGTGGTGTAGAAGGGATCGAAGATCTTCGGCAGCGCTTCCGGCGTGATGCCCCTGCCGTTGTCCTCGATGTCGACGATCACCGCTCCGGCGGCCGCGCGCGTGGTCACGATGATGCGCCCGCGCGGCTTGTCGATCGCCTGGGCGGCGTTGGAAAGGATGTTGAGCAGCACCTGGTTCACCTGCGAGGGCGAGCAGGTGATCGATCTCGTCGATGCCGTGCAGGCCGTCGCGCGTGAGCGTGTCGAGGTCTTCCAGCGCGTGCTCGCGGCGCAGGCGCGCGAGGCGCGGCTCCAGCGCGGCGATGGCGGCGTCGAGCCGCGCGGCGTCGCGCGGCCGGGAGGCGAGCGCCTCGACCAGGTGTTCGGCCTGCAGCAGCGTTTCGCGCAGGTCCGGCATGCGATCACGTGCCGTGGCGACGCTGTTCTTCACATAGGCGAGGGGCGAGTTGATCTCGTGGGCCACGCCGGCGACCATCTGGCCGAGCGAGGACATCTTCTCGCTCTGCACCAGCTGCGCCTCGGATTCCTTCAGGCGCTTCAGCGTCTGCGACAGGTCGCGCGTGCGCTCGGCGACGCGCTTCTCCAGGTCCTCGTTGGCGCGGCGCAGCTCGCGCTGCGTGGCGGTCACGCGCGCGGCGAGGTAGCCGATGACGATGAGCAGCGAGGCGGCATAGAAGAAGAGGTAGGTGCGCCAACGCTCGGCCTCGTCGAGCCCGTCGGCGATCGCCTTGGACACGGCGCGAGATGCGAGCTCGATGCGCCCGCCCAGGGTGTGGAACGAGAACTTGCGCCAGGCGCCGGCTTCGGTGCCGCGCGCGGCGAGGAACGCCTGGCCCGCGGCTTCCGCGGCGGCGGCGCTCGCGGCGAGCGCGGGATCGATCGCCGCCGCTTCGGGGCGCAGCGTGGCGAGGCGCTGCTCCATGGCGGGCAGGCGCGCGCCGAAAGTCTCCAGGCGGCGGTTGATGTCGTAGCGCAGCTGCTCCGCGGTCGCCGCAACGCCGTTGGGCGCGCGCGCCGGCTGCGCGGCGAGGCGCCGCGCCCCGGCCCCTTGCGCCAGCTGGCGCATCGATTCGTCCATCGCGCGGGCGGTTTCGAGGCTCACCTGGTGCGCGGTGCGCAACGCCCGGTACGCCGCGTCCTTCTCGCCGATCGCCGTGCGCAGCTGCGCCAGGTCGCGCGCGAACGCTTCGCGGCCGCCGCCGCGGTCGAGCTCGCCCAGGGTGCGCGCGAGCATGGCGCTGAAATCGCCCTGGGGCGCGGCGGAAACGAAGTCGTTGGAGATCCGGCCGGCGTCGTCGTCCCAGTGGCCGTCGAGGTCCTTCATCTCGCGCAGCAGGCTCAACGCGTTCGCGTCACGCTTCAGGTCGAAGCCGGCCGTCTTCACGAAAAGGACCATCCCGATCCTACTCGCCCAGGTAGGCCTCGCGGATGCGCGGGTCGCCCAGCAGCTCGCGCGCCGGCCCGGAAATGGTCACGAGCCCGCCCTCCAGGACGTAGCCGCGGTGGCTCACCTCCAGGGCGAGGCGCGCGTTCTGTTCCACCAGCAACAGAGTCACGCCCTCGGCCGCGATGGCGCGGATCACCTCGAAGATCTTCTCCACCATGAGCGGGGCGAGCCCCATGCTGGGCTCGTCGAGGAGCAGGAGCTTGGGCCGGCTCATCAACGCGCGCGAGATGGCGAGCATCTGCTGCTCGCCGCCGGAAAGCGTCCCCGCGGTCTGGCGGCGGCGTTCCTTCAGGCGCGGAAAGAGCGCAAACGCACGCTCCACGTCCGCGGCGACGCCCGCCCTGTCGGAGCGCGCGTAGGCGCCCATGGCGAGGTTCTCCTCGATGCTGAGCTGCGCGAATACCCCGCGCCCTTCGGGCACGAGCGCGAGGCCGCGGCGCGCGATCTCGTGCGGGCGCAGCCGCCCGATGTCCTGGCCGTCGTACGTGATGAGGCCGCCGGCCGAGCGCACCAGCCCCGTCACGGCGCGCAACGTGGTGGTCTTGCCCGCGCCGTTCGCGCCGATCAGGCACACCAGCTCGCCCGGCTCGACGCGGACGTCGACGCCTTTCACCGCGCGGATGCCGCCGTAGGAAACCTGCAGCTTCTCCAGCGCGAGCAGGCTCACGCCGGCGCGGCCTTGTCGTGGCCCGTGCCCAGGTAGGCCTCGATCACGCGCGGGTCCTTCTGGATCGACTTGGGCACGCCCTCGGCGATGTTGCGGCCATAGTCGAGCACGAGCACGCGGTCGCACAGCCCCATCACGAGGCGCACGTCGTGCTCGATGATGAGGATGGTGATGCCGTCGCCGCGGATCGCCGAGAGGAGCTTGCGCAGGTCGAGCTTCTCGGTCGCGTTCATGCCCGCGGCCGGCTCGTCGAGGGCGAGGAGCCGCGGCTCGGTGGCGAGCGCGCGCGCGATCTCGAGGCGGCGCTGGTCGCCGTAGGAGAGGTGCTTCGCGAGCTCGTTGCCGCGCGCGGCGATGCCGACG